>JAABUV010000344.1_pt1 | contig 71022 bp, 89 predicted proteins | sample 5559971 | NCBI WGS metagenome assembly JAABUV01 (sample SAMN10711881, study PRJNA513362) | rock metagenome | isolation source: Antarctica rocks | place: Antarctica: Victoria Land, Knobhead nord | collected 2015-12-19 | reverse complement strand
CCCCCCCTTTGCTCCTAAGCCTTTTGGCGCTTGCTCTTCAGGCTTGCTTCGCCCTCCACTCCCACGTCGACCCGCCGCACCGGCTTCGGCGCAGCCGCGCCCGCGGCTGCACACAGGACGCGCGCGAGAGCTGCGCGCCGGCAGAGCGGCAGGCCGGACCGCTCGCCAGTACTCCAATACCGCGCATCCCAACCCTGCTTGACGATGACGACCTGCTCTGCTGCGCCACAAAGGCGGCCGCGCGCGCTGGCGCAGACCAAGATCGAGGCAGTGCGCGAGGAGCTGGCGCGCATGCTGGCGGCCGACCCGGCGGCCAAGGCGCTCATCTTCTCGCAGTTCACGTCAATGCTCGACCTGGTCGCCTTCCGGCTCAACCAGGCGCGGCGCCCCAACCTACCCTGACCGCAGCGCTCGCGCGCGGCGCGCGATCTGGCCTGCCAGGGGGATGCGGGCCGGCCTGCCTGCCGCCCGTGTCTTGCTGCCCCCCGGCGCAGAGCAGCAAGCGCCTTTCCCTGTGGGAGCTGGGGCATGCCGCGGAGGCTGTGCTGGCGCCGCCTTGCTTCTACCCTATAGGATTGGGTGAGCTGGGGCATGCTGCGGAGGCTGTGCTGACAATGCCTTGGTCCAAATCCCAGTGTCCATTTGCTGCTTGCCGCGGGGCTGCTACTGCAGCGGTCGCCCTGGAGTCTGCCTGCGGGTGAGGGCGCTGGAGTGCAGCGCTCGCCCGGCGGCCCGGCCGCAACCGGGCACCCGCCTCGCCCAGGGCGCACTGGCCGTGCGCCCGAGCGCTTCGCTGAAGGCGGCACCTGGCGCGCCCGCGCACAGGTGGGCGTGCGCTGCGTGCGGCTGGAGGGCAGCATGAGCATGGACGCGCGCGACCGCATGATCGACGCGTTCACCAACGACCCGGCCGTCACCGTCTTCCTCATGTCGCTCAAGGCGGGCGGCGTCGCGCTCAACCTCACCGCCGCGTCGCACGTCATGCTGCTCGACCCCTGGTGGTGCGGCTTCTACCCTACCCCAAACCTACTTCTATCCTTATGTTGCTCAAGGCGGGCGGCGTCAGGCGTCAAGGCGGGCGGACCGAAGGCGGCCGGGCCGGCCGGCGCGCCGGCGGGCGCCAACCGATCACTCGCGTAGGACTCCAGCGGTGGAGGCGCACGCGCAGGACCGCATCCGCTACATGAGCCAGCACAAGCCCATCCTTGCTTTTGTCACTGCCCTAACCCTGCCCTAATCGCGCGCCCGCGCAGGAACCTGGCGGTGGAGGCGCAGGCGCAGGACCGCATCCACCGCCTGGGCCAGCACAAAGCCCATCCTTGCTTTTGTCACTGCCCTAACCCTGCCCTAATCGCGCGCCCGCGCAGGAACCCGGCGGTGGAGGCGCAGGCGCAGGACCGCATCCACCGCCTGGGCCAGCACAAGCCCATCCACGTGACGCGCTTCGTGATCGGCGGGACGATCGAGGAGCGCATCCTCAAGCTGCAGGCGCGCCCCTACCCTACCCTACACCCGGCTACCCGCGCCGGGCAGCGCGGCGTCCTGCGCTGCCTCCTGTCGCGGCGGCTCGCCATCCTGCCAGCGCAGGCCCGAGACGCGGGCGCGCAGTGCTGGTCCTGCGCCGCCCCCACAGCACGCCCGCCGCAAGTGTCGGCAGTGCGCTGGGCGCGGAGGTCCGGTGCGCTGCATGTGGGCTGTGCCCCTGGTGGGTGAGGTCTGGAGTGGTGGCGCACGGCAGGGGGCTGACGCGGCCGGGCGGCGCGCGCGTAGGAGAAGAAGCAGCTGATGTTCGAGAGCACCGTCGGTGCGCGCCCTGGGGCCGTCCGCGCGCTCGGCAGCGAGCGCTTGCCTGCTCTGCCTCGCGAGGAGCAGATGCGCGCTCGCGCGTGCACGTCCCTGTCTGATCGTGGCTGCTGCGTGTTTTTGAAAAATAAATTTAAAAATAAAAAAAAAATTAAAAAAACCTTAGTGGGGCCCGAGCTTCCAGAAAGCCAGCCGCGGCAGTCATGCGCGCAGGGCATGGGGCTGTGGGTGTCAGGCTGGGGGTGCCAGCCTTGTTGTCGTGCGCGCCTCCCCCACATGCCAGCTGCACACAGGCGCAGTGCGGCGGGCTTGCAGCCCTGTGAGCGCGCCACCCGGCGCTGCGCAGGCAAGGACTCGGAGGCCCTCGGCCGCCTGACCGAGGACGACCTGCGCTTCCTGTTCGCCTAGCGCGCCCGCGCCGCGGCAGCGCGCCGCGCTCGGGGGGCCGCATGGGCACCTCCGCGGGCACGTGGTGCGAGTGAACCGGGCTGCTTGCCACAGCGCGCCCGCAGGGCGGCTGGGGGGCCACCCTGCAATGCGCACAGGACGCCAGGACGTGGGCAGGGGCTGGGCGCTGCGCCGCCTGCATGGGGGCCGCGCGCGGCGAGAGGGGGTGCGGGAAGGAGGGCTGTGCATGCGCGTGGCGCGGTGAGGCGGCTGCTGCTGGCGCCATGCGCGCGGGCCGGCCGGTGCGGGGGCAGCATGCGGCGACGCAGCGTGCGCGGGGCCATACCTTGCATGCGCGGCGCGGGGTGCCAATGCGCGCGCGGCCGCTGAGCGCGGCACCAAGTCGATGGGCCCGCGTCTGTGATGCTGCGCGCGCCCCTGGCTGCCGCGGCCAATCGTGCGTGAGGCTCCAAGACGCTCATGCGCGTCCCCCATGTCTGTAAAAAAACGGCATGTATTCTTTTATTCTTTTATTTCCAGGGTCGTGCTGGCGCGCGCCGCGAGGCGCGCTGCAGAGGACCCTGTCTCACGGTCCTGGCAGTAGGCCCTGCCTCCCTTTTTGCGCTGCCACCCGCGGCGCTGCCTGCCTGCCAGTGAGAGCGCGCTCTTGCGCCGCTTGGCGCAACATGCGCATCAATTCGTGAGCCAGCAGCATCCGCGGCGCGCCGCGCAGGCCCCGCGTCGGCGTGTGGATGCCTTGTTTATTATAAGCCCTTCAATTGCATGGGATGGCAACACAGCCGGGGCTGCATGCAGGCTGCCGAACGAGCAGCGCTGTTGCGCTGCTGTGACCTGCCCCATGTGCATGTGCGTGTATCAAGACCTGGGAAGCATAGGAAGCTGCGGTCGGCATGTATGCCTGACATTACGTCGAGCCTGCCTTGCTCATACCAGATCATTTGGCTGGCAGCAGCACACCCACAGGATGTAAGTGCGCGTCTGCGAGATATAGCAAAAACTTTTCACGAATGCGGTGTGATCAAGTGTTCAGCACTGCAGCACCTGCGCGGCTCCGTGCACCCCGTCGCTAGCTTGATACAGGGCGTCCGCTCGCGCGCTTGCCACAGAAAACACAGTCTCGCTCGGGCAATGTGCCTGAGCGGACAACCGGACCAACCCCGCACAAAACCAGAACAAATGGTGCTGAGAGCGCGGCAACAGGGCCGCAGCCCTCCCAGTCGAACAAGTCAGTTGCTCCCAGCAGCGCGCAGCGTCCCTTGCAGGATGACACTGACTGGCCTGGCCTGCCCTGCATTGATCACCAGCGGCGCTGTGCAGCCTGGGGCGCCACCCAGATAACTAAAGACACATCAGTGCCTCGGCGCCGTGCTCCCCCAGCCCTCACCTCTCGCTGTATCACACTGCTACGCCCAGATCAACTCGGCGCGAGGCCGCGGCGCACACACAGGCCCCCGCTCCGCTCTGGCCCGACAGGGCGGCTACGAGAGCTGGCCAGACGCGCGCGCGCGCTCGACCGCCTCCCGGGCGCGCTCCGCCGCGGCGGCCTTCGCCTGGTCCTCCGCGATCTCCGCCGGCGTCAGCGGCGGGCAGAACTTGGCATCAGACGCGGTGGAGCCGGGGTCGCTCGCGTTGCGCGCGCCGGGCAGCGTGACGGCCGCAAAGTCCCAGTACTGCGACAGCGTGCGCGCGGTGCCGAAGCCGTAGCGCTCAAAGTCGATGTCGATGCCGTCCGGGCGATCTGGCTGCCAGCCCAGCATGTATTTCACCTGCGCGCGGCCGCCACAATTAAGCAGGCGCGTAGGCGCGCGGGCGCGCAGCGCGCCGGGCGGCCCACGAAAGCTGCAGGGCCGGGGCGGCGTCGCCAGCGCGCCGGCGTTGGGGCCAGGCCCCGGCCCTGCTCTGTGGTGACGGGGCGGCCTGGGGCGCGACCTGGCGCATACAACATGGGGGTGAGGCGAGCATGATGCGCGGACTGCGCTCGAGGCAGGGCTGTCTGCTGTCGGCTGTCAACCTCTAGCAGCTGGTGGTGGTCTGGCAATGCGCCGTTAGGCGCGTCTAGCTCAACCTGACATGTAAGCATCACCATTCTAGCTCTACCTGACATGCAGGCAACGCGCTGTGACACGCGTATCGCTAAATGCTGTCACAGCGCTTTGCCTGGATGTCTGATACAGCTAGAACGCTGATGCTCACATGTGGGGCATAGCGGGTATAGCTAGACGCGCCTGACCGCGCATTGCTCGACCACCACCACCTGCCAGAGGCTGACAGCTGACCCGCGCGCGTAAGGGGGGGGGAAAGGGGGGTTTCCTAATGTTAACACTCATCCCCCCTTCCAACATGCAAGCCGAGGTCACAGGGCGCACACCGCGCCTTGTACACCACGCGCTCGCGCTCGCGCTCGCGGCGCTGTCGGGCGGGATCCCCCGTGCTATGCCCACCCCCGACCCTAACCCTGGAGGGCCGCGCCTTGTTCTCCACGCGCTTCTCTAGGCCGAAGAACTCCGGGATGTCCTCCCAGTACTTGGGCCGGTGCCCGAAGCGGCCCTCGGTCTCGGGCGTCACGTACATGTGCCAGCACGCGTTCTCGCTGGGCGAGAAGAAGTCAAAGCCTGCATAGGGAAGGGCGAGCAGACGTCAAAGCCTTCGTAACCCCAAGCCTGCGCGCGCGCAGCGGCGCGGCAGCGCATGGGGCTGGCGAGCCGGCGGGCCGCGAGACCTGGGCGGCGGCAGCAAGATCGTCGCAGGGGGGGCCCCGTGTGCCGGGGCGCCTGCGTGCTGAGGCGCCAGCATACAGGTGTGTTTGCTTGGAACAGCCGGGGTGCCCCAGGCAGGGGAGCGCGGGCGCATGTAGGGTTTTGGGGGGGGTGGGGTGGGGAAGGGAGGGGGAGGGGCACCATGGGTCCAGGCGCGCGCCGAGTACAGGATCTCCTCGCCGTTGAACAGGTGCTCAAGGTGCGGGTCGAAGGGCACCTCCCGCAGGATGCTGCGCGTGCGCGCCGCGCGTGCAGTCAGAACGTCGCGGTCTCCCAGACGCCCGGGAGGCCGCCTCTGCAGGCGACCCGGCGCGCGCTGCAGGCGGCCTGGCAGCGCCGCAGTCGCGCGCACGAGGAAGCAGCAAGAGCAGCTTGCACAGTGGGTGGACTGAGCGCCCGCCGCACCAAACGCGCACGTGGCTGCTGGGGACGCACACCTACTGTCACGCACGGCGGCATGCGGTTCGCACCGTGCAAACGCATGGCGCGTGCGGCAGGCGCCTGTGATCAGCCCCCTCACAGTACCTATGCCTGGGGTACGAAAAGGTAAAAACGCGGGGGCCGGCCGCGCCTGCTGCGCGTGAAGAGGAAGCCGGCGGCGGTGAAGGGCACGGGGCGCGGGCGCGCCGACGGGCGCATCTTGGCGGCCGTGAACGTGATGATGCCGCGGTCGCTCCAGTGGCTGCCGCAGATGACAGGCGTCTCGTCGGTCACGCCGCGGTCCGGCAGGTCGGGCGGGTAGGTGGTCAGCACCTGCACGGCAGCAGAAACCCTATCGAGTCAGGTTCTGGCAGGTCGGGCGGGTGGGCGTTCGGCACCTGCGCGGCGACAACCCTGATGAGTCGGAGTCTGGCAGGTTGGGCGGGCGGGGCGTGGGCGGCCCCGGCCATTTGGGACGCAGGGGCAGCGCACTGCGCTCGGCAGCTGCACGTGCCCCCACTGCAGCCCATTTGCAGCTTTTGCTACATGCAGGCATCCACGCGCGCGGCGTGCCTCCACAGCTTGCTGCTTAGACCCTGCAAAGGCGCCTGCTCCCGGCTACCAAACCTGCGGCAGACCCGGAGCTGCAGGCGCGCGCGGGGGGGGAGCGGGAGGGGGGACGCGCCGGCTTGGGGCTGTCGCACGTGTCGAGCATCGCGATGAGCTTGCTGTCCCACTTGGGCGCGAGCTGCGTATGGCTGTCCAGCTGCAGGTAAAACGCCTCGCCGCGGAACATTGTGCTGCCCAGGTAGCGCCCGTACGTGGGCCCCTTGGACGCCGTGTGCGGGATGGCCACCACGCGCACGTTGGCAAAGTTGGGCAGCGTGGAGTCGATGCAGCTCTCGTTGCGCTCCTTGTCCTGCTCCACCGCGCCCACAAACACGCGCGCGGGGAACTCGGCCTGCGCGCGGGCGCGGTGCAGGATGTAGGGTGTTGGGTGTAGGGCTGCGGCTCGGCAGCCCCAACACACGGGACAGACCCTCCTCATCGCACATGCGCTCGACCCTGCCTCGCCCCCCTGGGCGCACTGCTCGGCAGGGAGCTCCGCCTGGGGGGCCGCACGCAGCACCCGGCGCGGGCGCCCCGGCAGGTCACGCTGCGCGGTGCGCATCCCCAGCACACATGACGAGCCGTGCGGCCGAGGCCGGTGGCGAGGCGGCCGTTGCCCCAGCGAAGCGCGCGGGCGAGGCGGCGGGCGCGCGCCTGGCGGAAGAGGTCGCGGACCGTGTTGTGGCACTCCTGCGCGCGGGCGCCCGTGCTCAGGGCCGGCGGGGCCGCAGGCTCGCGGGGGGCTGGTCCACACGGGCGCGGCAGGCAGGCCCCAGCAGACAGAGCGCGGTCAGGCAACCAGCGGCTGCCACGCGCGGCAGGGTAGGGTAGGGTAGGGCGCACCAGGTCGCGGTAGCTCGCTACGCTAACGAAGATGGTCTCCAGTACCTACGCAGCGCACGCCGCGGTCGGCTCCGCCCCCGTCGCGCGCCCGCGCGCCCCGCCGCCGGCCTCACTCACAAGGCTGCCTGAACATTGATATCAGGGGAGCCGCGTGCACAGCGCCGGCAACCCTTGGCGGGCGCCGCGCGCGCATGGGCTTGGTGGCTGTATACCATGTGGAGGCTGGTGTGTCCGCAGGTGTGTGCCTTGCAGGCGCGTCTCAGCAGAGCGCTAAGAGCGCTTGTGTTCGCAGGGGGCGGATGCAGCTGCGCTGCACACCGCCCGCATGATAGCACATGCCAGACAGCGCACCGTCCCGCTGGCACACCCAGCGCTACGCACAGCCACCCCCGCCGTACAGCGAGCGCTGGTAGGCGCTCTAGGCTCAGCCAAGGTTTGGTAGGGTAGGTACCCTACCATAACTACCATTCTCTACCCTACCTAGGCGCTCAGGTGCGCTCGGGCCGGCACCTGCGTGGTCGTCACGCTGGAGTGCCCGCTGCGCACGGTCGTGGTGGTGACCACCGTTGCCGCGCCGCCGCCCGGCGCGGCCGCGCGCGCCGCCGCGCGCGCGTACGCCTCGCCCCGCCCGGCGCCGCTGTCGCCGCCCTCCCTGCCCCCCGCCCGGCGCGAGCGGTGCGCGGAACCCCCCGCCGCCAGCAGCAGCAGGATGAGAAGCGCGGCAGCGCCCGCGGCGGCGGCGAGCACCGCCACGGGGCCGCGCGCCGCAGACCCTAGCCCCGAGACCCAGCCGGCGCCGCCGTTGCCGGCGCTGGCGCCGGCGCCGGCGCTGTCCGTGCGCGCGCGCTTGCGCGGCCCGTTGCCGCCGCCGGCCTTCTGCTGCCACGCGCGCAGCAGCAGGAGCACCGCCGCTAGCACCACCCAGAACAGCAGGCCTGCACGCGCGGCGCGCGCTGGGCGTCAGGCCGCTGCCAGCGGCCCCCGCCGGGAAAACATGCCCTCTGGGTGTTGCGAGGCTACTGCCGGTGCCTGCCGCCGTGAAAACGTGCCCTGAGGGCCGGCAGCGGGGGCTGGGCAGGTCGCCTGCTGGGCTGCGGCGGGGGGCTGCGCAGCTGGGCCGGCAGGGCGGCCGAGCGCGCCACGCACGCGCAGTCCCTGGCGGGAGCAGCAGCAGGGCGGCAGCCTCAAGCGGCTGGCTGCGGTCTCGCAACAGGCATACGAAGGCGAGAGGCGCGAGCTGCCGCCGGTCCCTAGGGAATACCCTAGGGCGCGCGCCTGCCAGCGCCGCGTGCCCCAGGTCCAGCTCCTCCAGATTGTCCCAGCGCTGCGCCGCGTCCTCCAAGTCCTGCACAAGCTTCAATTACATTATTAATTATATTCAATAATTCCTGTGGCGCCGGGCAGCGCGGCGGGCCTCTCTCGGCGCCTTCTCGAGCGCCCGGCGGCGCGCCACGCGTTGCTGCCCTGCCTCCCTGCCTCCCCCGGTTGCCGGGCTGGCCTTGCAGGGCTCGCCCCAACCAAGCAGCCCAAGTTCAGCTGGAGGTGCCGCGGGCCGCCATACATCCAGGACGCGCACTCGCTCCACCCACTGTGCGGCCTTGCAGGCCAGCAGCCCCCATCATCAAGGCGCTCGTATGCGCCGGCCGCGAAAGAGTTCGCATCGGACACCAACCCCACTCCATCTCTCAAACGTGCCGGGCATATGCGGGATGCAACACCCTACAGCGCCCCTGTGATCCTGGCAACCGCAGCGTGGGATCAGCAGGCCCGGGCTCACTGAGGCTGCGACCCCGAGCCCCGCTGGACTTCACCGCATGGCATTGTGCGAGCGTCCAGCGACGCCGCACGAACCTCACAAGGTAGCTGGCGCTCTAGCAACGAGACAGCGCTGTCCATCGCAGCCTGAGACCGCAGGTGTGACCGCACCGCCGGCACGCAGGAGACATCAGCTCCCGGGAGTTTGATGCACTGCAGACGCAGTAGAGCACTGCGCGGCATAGCGCCGCTGCGTGCTCAGCTGACGCCAGCCGTGCAGTGCGCTGCTGCACAGGCGCGCTGCTGCCCTTGTTCTGCCAGCGGCGCAGGTCGTGCCCCACCCCTAGCACTCCAGGGCTGCTCTGCCTGCTGGGAGGTGCAGCATTGCCACGGTACTGACGCACACCTGAGTGGCAATGAGGACGAGGACTATCTTGCTCTTCTCTCTGGGTTTCACTATTTGATAGTCTACACCTCCAGTGCCTCCTTAGGCAACCCTTTGCCCCTTCCATCTATTCCCCTTCGATGTTGCATTGCAGAGTTTGCAGATGGCAGAGGTTGTCAACATCTGGATGATGATAAGGGTGTGCAGGGGACGGAGGCTCGTCCATGAGATTTTGTGACTAGTGCAGGAGGTGTAGGCGGCGTAGGCGGCACGGACCAGAAGAAAGAAGGTAACACTAAAAATCGGCCCACACACAGTACTACGCAAGTGAGCAGCAGCCTGCCAATACTGGAGACCCTGACTGAATGGAAAGCCTGGCCAGCAAACCAAATGGAAAGCCTTATGAGACCTATCAGGAAAACCTCTACGTACATAGCGGGCGCCTCGCAGTACACATGCACCTCCGCCAACCACACCTCGGCGCTATAAGCTCTGCGGGGCAACACACCCATCAAAGCGCCGTCCCCGTACACCACAGGAGTGGACCCCGTCCTGCACAACGGCGCCAAATGCCAAAAGAACAGCCCCCAACGCACTAAATCCGCGGCGCGACACGCGCGGGTTGTCCACGTGTAAGTGGCGCGCCCCCCGGCCCAGCCCATCGGCCCGGGACCGTACGGCACGCCTTGCGCGCGGCGCGCCGACTCCCGGCGCACAGCCAGGGAGCAGGGCGCGCGGCCGCTGCAAAGCGCCCGCGCAGGGAAGCGGAGCTAAAAACATGGGCGGCCAGGCAGATCGCCGCGCGCAGCCAACGGCGCGCCCGTCTAGAGACAGAGGAGGCACAGGGTGGCGAACGCAAGTAATCAGCGAGGTACTTGGGCACGCCGAACGACTTGCCGCCAGCGGCCAGAAAGAAAATGCCTAGGCAGCGCCCGTGCTGGGAGGGAGTAAAGCAAGCAACACAGAAGAAAGCAGGGCATTGCGATTTCTGGATCTTGCACAAATGCAATTGCAGTTCCTGCAGCCGACAGACATGCACACCGAGGGTGACGGAACACCCCATGGGCGCTGCTGTGGGGGGGGGGGGGGGACATAGCCACGGCTATGTCCTTAGCTTAAGCTCCAGCACAGTGCCTGCGCACAGCGCGCAACCGCCCGCGTGGAAGCCTCTGGCGTCCCCCCCCCCTTGCGCACCCAAATATCCGGACTTTACCGGCCCATTCCCACCCCGCCCTTATCCATCCCCATCCCTCCCCGCCACAGGGACACAGACACACCACTGTCCTTGCACTGGCCCAAGCAAAGCAAACGTCATACGATTTGCGGCAAAGCAGGGGTCGCCAAGCATGCCAGACGCGCCTCCCTGGGCCCCGACAGCTGCCGAGGCCAGGTCGAGAGCGCGGCACGCACAGCCGGTCCCCGACTGAAAAGTGGGCCACGCGGCCAATCCAAGGGGCGCGCTAACCGGGCGCATGGGCTGCAAAGCCCGCGGCCGCGGCCGCACCACATGACACGCGCCCATCCCACGCGCGGGCGTGTGCCTGCCGCCCTACGCTGCCCCGTGCAGGGGCGCGTTGGCCCTGACCTGTACGGTCCCCTCCCACAGCCCGGCACGCGCTGTGAATACACAGCCGTGCACGCGGCTGTGCAGCAACAAAAACCCATCCTAGGCGCGAATCAGTGCATACAGCCCCCGGGGGCGCAAAGCATAGCCAAACCACCCCAACCACAAGCACAGCGCCTGCCAGGCTAAAGGCGGCGCTGCAAGCAACAGCCAGGGAAGCATCAAACCAGTGCGGATCCAGAGCAGCCCGTTTAGCGTGGCCCTTTAACTGGCGCGCGGCGCGGCAGGGCGCAGGCCATGCCCGCGGTCAGGCCCCCTGCCCGTGCGGGCAGGGCTGGCCGCCCGGCCTGCCGCCCGGCCGCCTAGCGCGCCAATGCCATTGTTAGCTAGCTCACAACGCTCTGACGGCGCGCCCCAGCCGCGCACACGCGTGCTGACCGGCGCCCCGCCCACGTAAATCTGCTATGTTTGCATTGCTTGCTTGTCGACTGCATCCACCTGGTGGATGGCCACCGGGACCCGGTGCCAGGAGCGCGCATACGGGGCGGGCGCACACACGAGGGGCCGCCACTGTAGGGCACTTGGGGGTCCCGGTGGCTACGCGTGAGCGCGCTCACGCTGCTGCAAGGGGCAAAATCATTATGCGCGAACACGCCCCTGTTCCCAACCTCGGCCCGCCGCCGCCTCCGCCGCTGCCGCCCGGCCTCGCATGGGTTGTACTTACGCGCGTAGGCCCTTACAGAGTTATGGTACCTCCCGGGGCGCCCTAGGCGCGCAGGTGCGCGCCCAGCAGCGCGGCCTGGTGGCGGTGGATGAACGCCGAGTTCAGCTTGTCCACGTCGATGGGCGCCAGCGGGTCAAACGCATCCGCCTTGGGCCGGCCCGGCAGCTGCGCAGGCGCCTGGCTCGCCGCCCCAAACGCCGCGCCCAGCCCGCCGCCAAGCGGCTGCTGGTATGCCTGTACGCACACAAGCACACTCTTCAAAGGGGGTAGGTCTGACGGGCAGCAGTAGCAGGCACCAACGGCGGTCGCTGTTTGAAGCCACACTCTGCTACGTCTTTCAACAGCAACCCCTCGCGCAGTGCGCAGTCACCCAAGTCCGTGTGGGAAACACCCTAACACGCGTGTGGGAGCACCGGGTGGCCACGTCGCAGCGCGCCTCACCCGGCTGCGCATCAACCCAGCCTGACCAAACCGACCCAGACCCCGCGGCGCACCTGGTACGCGGCGGCCGGGTCCTGCGCCAGCGCGGCGTAGTACGCCGCATACGGGTCCGCGGCCGGCGGCGCCGCGCCGGCAAACCCGTACGCGCTCGCGTCGTATCCGGGGTACGCGCTGCCGTATGCGGGCGCCGCCATGCCCACGCCTGGGTACGGGTACGCGGGCGCCAGCGCGGCGGCGGCCGCCGCGATCGCGGCCGGGCCGCGGCTGGCCGTGCTGCTGCGGCCCCAGGAGATGCGGATCGCCGACTGGCCTACCACCTGGCCCTGCGCAGCCGCCCGCACCGACCTGGTAAGCTCGGGTGCTGCGACTCGTTGCCGTGCGCGCTTGAGAACGCCACACTATCAACTTCAGCATCAGGCGCAGGCGCACAGCTTGGCGGGCGTGGCGCCTTCATAACGTGCACACGCAAGCGCTGCACGCGTTTCACATAACAGGTGCGGACACAAGCGCGGGCGGCGGGCGCGCCTGCATGGACGCCATGGCCGCCTCCGCTGCCGCGCGCTGCACAAACTGCACAAAGCCGCAGCCCTTGCCCGGCGGAATCTTGGTGTACACGATCTCGCCAAAGCGCCCAAACAGCGTGCGCAGGTCATCCTCGCTCACGCCCGCCGACAGCCCGCCGATGAACAGCGTCGTGTTGGTGGGGTCGTAGTCGGACGGGTGCGGCACGGCGTTGGCCGCGGCCGCGTTGGCGGCCTGCAGGCCGCCCGGGTTCTTCTTCGCAGTCGCGAGCGAGACGCGAATGGGGCGGCTGGCGATGTAGTGGCCCATCATCTCATTCAGCGAGCGGTCGCGCTCGCCCTCGTTCCCGAAGCGCACAAAGCCGTAGCCCTTGCTGCGCCCGGTGACGGGGTCCGTGATCACCTGCGCGCAAGCGCGCGACTCGGCGCGCGCCCTCCTCCAAACTGCTCCTGCCGGCGAACTGCGCTGCAGCGCGATGTCGCCTTTCCGTTATCGGCAGCGGCATAGGAACGGCGAGCAGCAGGCACTGAGCGCTCACACAGGCACGCCGCCGCACACCAGAAAGAACAGCCACGCGAGCAGTGAACTCTGCAGTGAGAACACCTGGCCAAAGCCAGGTGTTCTCAATGGTAGCCGCGGGGCAGGACACGCAAGCGCAGCACCACACCTTGGCGCTGCGCACGGAGGCAAAGTGCTGCCGGAAGTGCTCCTGCAGCGTGAAGTCGTTCACCTCCGGCGCCAGGTCGCCCACAAACACGGAGTGGTCGGCTGCGCGCGCGGCGCAGGCATTGGTTGCGGTTGCAAACCGACGCAACGCAGGTGGGCCCCGCAAAAGTGCCCCTTGCACAACTTGTACTGCCTGGTAGTCATACCGGCGATGCTCCAGTCCATCTGAGCCCGCTGGCAGGCCCCGCGGCCCGCCGTGCTCAGAAGCTCAGGCAGGGCCTGGCAAGCGCAGCGCAGGGCCGTGCGGTGATACCGCCCGGAGATGCGCGCGCACAGGGCCGCGCGGAGCACACTCCACGCGGAGCACACCCCAGCAAGCAAGTGCTGTGGTTGCCTGGCAGCTTGCTAAGGTGCGGCTCGCAGGGGCACTGGGCAGGAGTGAGATAAGCGGCGAGTGGCAGGCGCTGAGGACACCGGAAAAGTGTTAAAAGTTCTGGAGGGCACGATGACTAAGGCTGCGGTGATTGCCGGGCCCAGACACGGCCCGGGCAGCAGGCCGCACCCTCCGACGTGATCTTGCCCACGCCAAACGCCGCCCAGTTGAGCCGGAACACGAGGTCCGTGTTTGGTATCGGCACGCCGTTGTACGTCGTCAGCACGCTCTCCGCAACGCTGTGGTTGGAGAAGGTGATGAAACCGTAGCCCGCGCTCGCGCTGCGGGCCCGCCGGACGTTGGCTGAGCCGGACGACACGGCATCGTTGCAAACACAGCGTCGGGTCGAAAACGCGCACTCCGCCTTGCTGAGCCGGCGCAGGGAGCACGGCGCACCTGGTAGCCTTGTCGCGTATGACTTTGACCGACTCCAGTGCGCCTGTGCCTGCGCGGGCAGTACTGCACCTCAGTCCTGCAGGATGCCCAGCCTCGCCAACACAGTCCCTTGGCAAGCCTGGCGAGGCAGGCGCTGTGCTGGAAAAGGCACTACTGAAACTTTGCAGGAGCAAGGGCGCGCGGGGCCGTGCACATGTGCATTGGCGCATTACTTGAGCACCAACACTCGGGCCCGAGGCGCGCGGCTCGCACCAGCGAACAGCGACGTGAGCCATGCCTCGTCACACCAGTACGCCAGGTCCCCAATCCACAGCGTCTTCGCCTCTGCCAGGGACTCATTGATGCCAACAGGACTTGTCTGTCCTGCCATCTTGGTTCCCAGTGTCACACGCTGCGCAGACACCGCCGCACCTACCCTCTAACAACCACACGCCGCGCCTGGCTTGTTGCTGGAGCTGGAGCTCTGCAGCCAGGTGCAGACTCTGTCTCAGGAGAAAAGGGTCGTAAAGGGTCATGACAGTGGCGGCTTCTCGTACGGCACAAAGTACGCGTTGCGGCCCTCCACGCGTATCAGCCTGCGCGCCGGCGCGCGCGCGTGTCGAGCGCAGCCCTTACGCACACTGGCGCGCTCAAGCGCTTGCACCCGCCGGGTGCCTGGCGGGTCATGCGCCAGGCCAGCGCGGACCGGAGCGCGGGCCGCAGAGGCCGGGTAGGGTGCGCGCTAAAGCGCATGCTGGGCACGTCTGCGAACCAATACAGGGGTTGGGTCAGAGTCAGGACCCCATGCCTCGGGGCAAGGGCACGCGCCCGTGCGCGTTGAGGTGCATGCCCAGCACGTCCGCGGAGTACGCGCGCATGAAGCGCAGGAACTGCCGCGTGCCCGTCCACCTGCGCGCATAGCTCAGGGTAAAGGACCCCGACGCTCGTCGCCACCCCCGCATGCACCTCGCATGCGGTGCAGCAAGCCCGGGTGCGCGCAACGCCAGCACCACACTCTGCCCAAAACAAACCCCCCGCAGGCTGTCAAGCCATCGTGCGCGGCGCCGTGTTGCAGCTGCATGCTTCGCGCGCTGCGACGCCGTCAGCAGCAGCCCGAACCTAAACCCTACCCAATGGGCAGCAGCGCAGGGCGCGCCCTAGGATGCAGAATGCGCGCTCGTCGTACGTCGCGAGGATCACGTCCAGCCGCCGCACCGCGCCGGCCGCCGTGCGGAACATGCCAAAGACGTGGTCGAACCTGTGCGGCGCACGGCCGGGCTGAGCACGCTGGCATGGGCCCCGCGGGCAGGACGTGCGATAGCGGGGTCAGGCCCGCGCAACCCGCGCAGGCGCTGCGAGCGGGGCAGACGCAGCGTCACCTGGAAACAGCATGGCGCATGCAGGGCTTTAGGATACTTCCATGCACCCCTGCGCATGAGCAGAGGCGCAGAGCGGACGCAGCCCGGCGCAGGCTAGTCGGCCAGCGACTCGAAGACGCCCGCTGGGGCACTGGTCACCAGACCGACAAGGTTGCCACACAAGAGCACACAGAGCCGCACATGTCGAGCACGGATGTCACTGCAAAACCCGCCTCCTCTGCCTATGGTCGGACGCCACCAGCCCACGGTGCAACGGCCTATCGAGACTGAGTGAGCAGGGCTTTTTCTTCGAGAACCCACCGCGCATGAGCTATAGCGCTGCGCCGTGCGCTCGCACTGCCGGCCGCCAGGCGCCGCAGGTGAAGGATGGCAAGCCAGCAGACAAGCGAGGCGCCTCTGCCCGTGTGCCTGGGCGCAACCTGGCTGCACTCGCGATCTGCAGGCCGGGCGGCAGGGCAGTGCGGCGCAGGGAATGTGAGCTGAGGCACCGTAACATGCCTTCCTAACTCCAACCCCAACCCTATGCTGCCCCATGGCATGGGGCCGGGGGCGCGCGGGCGGCACCGGTCGGAGGCGAGGTTGGGGAGCGTGCGCTGGCGGTCGGTCATGTGGTGCACAGCCTCGCGCCGCGCCTTGGCGGGGTGCGTGCGCATGCGGCCCGCCTGCCACCCCCCGGCCTGCCCCTGCTGGGTGCGCCGCCGGGCGCGCGCCCCCGGCCCCGCGGGGGTGCCACCTGAATCACCACCCCCGTCCCCCGGGCTCCCCGGCCACTGCCCTGCCTGACACCCAAAACCCTGGGGAGCCCCGCAGGCCGCGCACCGGTCCGCGCGCAGGTTGTGGCTGGGCTGCGCGGCCTCGCCGTGCCACTTGCGCACGGTTTCAATGCGTATGCGCTGCGCGTGTGTCGGCATCTTGCCCGCCTATACCCCGCCGCCGCGCGTGGGGCTCCGCTGGTCATGCACAGACGCGCCGCTCTCCAAACCGACACCAACCGAGCCCCGGGCGCCGCCACATCAGAGGGCCCGGCCCGGCCGCCTGGCGCGTGCGCCCGCATGCCAGACTGCCCCAGCTCGCTCGCAAGCATGCCACAAGCTCGGCGCCCGTCCGTCAGTGCCTGAACATCCGCCACATCGATTTGCCGCATTCAATCTGGCCCATCAGCCCGATGCGGCGCCCACACCGCCCAGCAACATCCGGCACTGCGCCATCCGTCCAGCGGCCGCCCGCGTGGCGACACGGCAGGGCAGGGCGCCGCCAGGCACACATAGAACCGCTTCTGTGCAGAGCACGCCTGCAGCCCACATGCGGCAGGGGCGCAAACGCACGCCTGCATGCAGAGCGACCGCCGCACCTGGATCTGACACATGGCCTCGGACGGCGGGAACAGCCGCCCCGCGCGGATGAGGTCCTGACACATGGCGTCCACGGCGCCCTCGATGGACGGCCTGCGCGGCGCGGCGCGCGCGCTCGCGGCACCGCTGCGGCCCCGCGCTCTGCCAGGCGCGCGGGCAGGGGCGCCCAGCGCCCGCCGTGACCGCCGGGGCGCCGCCGCACTTGGCAGCCTCTGGCACGCGTTCACGCAGCAGCGCATGCAGCATGCACTGCTACGAGGCAGCTCCTCGTAGCAGTGGCGACCAGCGTCGCAGCGGCGATCCAGGCCGCTTGCGTAGCCTGGCACAGCCTGCTGCCACACGTTGGATGCAAGCACAGCAAGCCCCCTGCACTTGGGATAAGCACTGGCCGGTTGTGTCCGCGCGCGCCGCGTGAGGCCTGACCCTACCCTATGCCTGGAGGCGCACCGCGTGGGGTGCCAGACGACAAAGTCGGCGTCGTGCGAAGCCTCGCCGCGCATGGCGCCGCCCACGCGGATGATCTGCCAGCCCTCCTCTGCGGCCGCACGCGGGTGATCACGGCGAGCGCGCGATACCATACGGCCCGCATCGCGCACGCAGGGCCAGCATGCGCCGGCTGTGACATCATAGTAAGCAGCGCTCGCTCACGAGCACCGCAGCTGTGCAACCCGCCGCCCCACATCCCAGCGGCCAGCACAAGCAGCCTGCGAGCCCGAGCACCCACCCTGCGCGGTCGCCCAGCACAGGCGGCCGCCCGGGCGGCGGTCGCGCGCGCACCAGCGACGCAGTTGAGCGAGGCGAGCACGGCGGCCTCCATCTCGGCGACGTCCGCGGCCGGGCAGTCGGCCAGCAGGTCGCGCCGGTGCTGCAGCGAGAAGCGCACGCGCGCCGTCAGCGGCGCCGCGCCGCCCGGGCCCAGCGCGCCGCCCGGCCGCGCAGCCGCCTCAACGTCTTCCAGGCACCTGCCGCGTGCAGGGTTTCAAAAACCCTGCTTGCGTACGGCCGCCACCCCGCGCTGCACATGCAGCAGCTGCGCTGCGACGCGGGTTGCCGTTGCGTCGCTGGCGCTCGGCGCCCTGCACGGCGCGCCAGGCCGGCACCGCGCGCCTGCCGCAGGCGGCCCGACACCGCCGGCGCTGCGGGGCGAGCCGCATGGCGCACCTGAAGCCCATGTCCCACCAGGCGCGCGCGGTGCGCGCGCCGACGCAGGGCAGCCGCTTGAACTCGCGCCGCGAGCGGCTGCCGACGGCGCCCGCGCGCGCGTCCCCGCGCGAGGTGCGGATCTGCTCGTTCGCCCTGCGCGCGGCGGGCGGCGGTGAGCGCCGCAGCGGCGCGTCCCGGCCGCGCACGCAGGCGTGAGGCAGAGGCGCGCGCTCGCCCGGCTCCCTGGCTGAACGCGAGGCGAGTGCGGACGCGGGAAGGGGGGCGTGCCCCGCGGCAGGCGCTCAACAGGTGCTGCGCCGCTGCACTGTAAAAAATTGGCGGAGCAGGCGCAGCGACATGCCCAAGCCGTAGCAGTGCACCTCCCACTGGACAGTCACGCCGGCCGCGCGGCGGCGGCGCAGCGGCGGCCGCGCCCGCTCCCTGCAGAGCCCCGGCGGGCGCCAGGGCAAAATCCCAGCCCAGGAAAAACCCCGTCCCAGGGCGCCCGGGCCGCGCACTCGTGCTCCTCCAGCTGGCGCGTGGTGCCGCTCGCGGCGATGTCGGCGATCTGGCTCGCCAGCACGGGCCCGCAGAAGGGCAGGTCGCCCGGGCGCACGGCCGGCGTGATGTGGAACGCGGCCGCGCGCACGACCGACGCCACGCGCGCGTACTTCAGGCTCTGCGGCGCGCGCGGGGGCGTGGGTCCGGCGCCCGGCGCGCGGCCGGCGCGATGCAGGGCCGCTGCATGCAGACGCAGGCTCCGCGGCGCGCGCGGGGCATACTCCCGGCGCCCAGCGCGCGGCCGGCCTGGTGCAGGGCCGCTGCATGAGATGGCAGGCTCCGCGCGCCAGCCGCGCGCGGCGGCGGGAGGCCCGGGCGGGCGGGGAGCGGGTTGCAGGGGACCACAGAAGAGCAGCTGCGCTGCATATCTTGCGCCCACAAACAAAGACGGGGGCTAGCCATGTGAAGGACAATGCCCGAGCAGGGGCGGTCGTCTGGGGCGCCGCAACGCACCCTGAAATTGACGCGGCGCTTGGGCTCGCCGTCCTCGGTCTCTTCGCCGCTGTCGCCGGCGAGGATGTCGTCGGTGTCGCCGTTGAGCGCGTCCTCATACTTCTCCAGCGCGACCAGCTTGCGCACGATTGCCTCGTTGCCGCGCTCGCTGGCCGCCGCCTGAATGTACTTGGCCTGCGGGTGCAGCGATGCCCTCCCCTAAGCCATTGGCGGGTCGGGCGCACTTGGCCTTCGAGGGCAGAGGGACGCAGCCGCACTGTGACTGCACTGGAGCAGTGAAGCCTGCTCAGAGCGTGCCACGTGCAGGGCGCCGATGCTCGCTGCGCTGGCGCTGGTGCGCGGGACGCAGCCGGCGGCGCAGCAGGCGCGGCAGCACAAATGGCGGCAGCCCAACTCCACCACCGGGCGTCTCCGCCCTCAGCTGGCCGCAGGCCTTGGCCTGGAGCCGGGGCCGATGATGGGCTGACATGGAGCTGGGGCATGCGGCACGCATACGGCCAAGAAAAGGGTCCAGGGTTAGGGCGTGGGAGCGCGTCGGGGAGCGCGCCTGCAGCACCAGCTCGACCTCGGTGGTGATGCCGGGGTCGGGCGCGCGGCCCAGCCAGCGCGCGTAGTGCTGCAGCGGGCTGACGGGCGCGCCTGCCAACGCACCTGCCGTGGCAGCAAAAGGGGTTTGTCATGCATGCCGAGCGTGCCGCGGGCGAGGGTGCAGCAGAGGGCAGCCGCGCAAGCATGTGTGCGTGCGTGCATGCAGCGCCTGGTGCTGCAGCCTGGCAGTGATGCACGGGAGCCCGGCGGACGGCCCTGCAGGGGCGCAGGCGCGGCGACGGTGGCCTCAGGCGGCGGCGGCTCCCTTCTCAACACTCCCGCGCCCTACATCTGCCCCGGGGTCTCCTCCTCAAGGCGCACCGACCGAGTCGGGCGTGGCGGGCGTGGCGGGCGCGTGCGCGGCCTCGGGCAAGCGCCGGCCCTGCGCCAGGCAGCCGAGCAGCCAGTCCTCGCCCACGGCGTGCTGGCCGCCGCGCGCGGGCGGCGCGGCCGCGCCCACGCCCGCCGAGCCGACCACGACGTGCGTCACGCAGCGGTCCTGGGCGTCCTGCGCGCGGCGCGGCCTCGGCGTCAGGGGTCAGGGCGGTGTGGGTTTGGCGGCCCCTGCGCTCCACCTGCAGACCGCCGGTGCATGCTGCACGTGTATCGGCCGCCCTGCGCCGCGCCTGTTGCGACTATGTGCAGAAGGGGATATTGGGGCTCACGTGAACACGCTTGCGGCAAGCGGTGCAGCGGACCGGTGCGCCTGCGGCGGGGCGCAGGCTTGCAGGACCTCCGCACAGCGCGTGTCTCGCTGCCACCAGCTGCCACCACGGGAGCTCGCAGCCCAGGTGTTGCTGCCAAGGGGGGTAGCGACGGCGCCCAGCAACGGCGTCGCATCCGGAGGCTAGCGGGCCGCGCGCCTCTGCCACCGCGGCGCCCGCTGCCTCCAGCTTTGGGCGCCACACCTTCAGCCGCTGCGAAAACATATCAAAGCTGCGCTTCACGAAGAACACCTGCAGAGCGCGCGCGCCAGTTTGGGTCGCTGGCACCGCGGGACAGCGAGCGCAGCGAGCGCGCGACGGGCGCAGGTGCTCTGCAGCGCCCACCGTGACGCCGCTCAGGTAGCCCTTCACGTCTGTGCTGTTGGACGCGCCGCTGGGCGTGGTGGGCGTGGCCGGGCTGGTGCGCTGCCTCTTCTTGGGAGGCGTCTGCGCATGGCCGCTCGCCATGCGGCGTACTTTGTGCGGTTAGGCTTCGTTTGGAGGCGCTGCGCCACCTTTACACCTGGCTATCCATGCACGCCCGCTTGCCGCAAGCGGACAGCGCTGCAAGCGCTTGCCGGAGGACGCATTGTCACCGAGCTTCGCGGCAGCCAGTCGCCCCCTGTGCGTGCCCGCTTTGCCTGCAGGGCTCTGGAAGGACCACGGGAGCCCCGGTGATTTCCTTTACTTATGTCCTGGGCTGCCACAGCTTGTGCAGCAGAGGCTCGTGTAACTGTGCTCGCCACGCCCTAGCATCAGTAAAATCAACACAAAAATCAACACCAGCCAATGCTCTGTCACGCAAGCTCCACACCTCCAGCACTCTGTGTCTACGGCCGCCGGCGCGGAGCGGGGTGGCGGCTGGGAGCGATGGGCCCCGCTGCCAGCCGCTGCAGGGACAGCCTGCTGCGCTCGCGAGCGGCCGTTTACCTGACGGAGGCCGCCGCGGCGCCCTGGCTGCTGCCCCTGCGCCTGGCCGGCGCCCTGGTCGTCTCTGCCGCGCTCACCGTCCGCGCCGCGCGCCTCTACCTGCGGTGCGCCGCGCCGCCTGTGCTCAAACAGGCGACAGAGGCTGACGGCATGGCGTGTGCCGTGTTTCACACTGCCTCTTTAGCCTTTGGTGCTTTGATGCTAGGATGCAAGATGCTCCGCTTGGCAAGCCAGAGCTGGGAGAGCGCAACCGGCGACTGCACTAACGCTGCAGCTGGCGCCCTGTGCTCGCTTGTGCCGTTGACAGGGCACTGGTATCGCTTGTCTTCCAGCGCTCGCGCTCTCTTGACAGCCTGCGGCTCAGCCTGTCACTGCAGGCTACACGGACCATGCCAAGTGTAAGCCCAGTGCTGCCTGGGGGAAGAGGAGCCCTGCGTGGCGCGCTCAGCGGAGCCCTGACCCCGCCAGCGCCCCTGCCCCAAGCTGGCGGCCCACACCCTTGCGCGCGTGCGGCAGGTCGGCCTGGGCGGCGGGCGTGTGGGCGGCGCTGCTGGCGCTAGCGGCGGCGCGCTGGGGCGCGGGCCGCACGCTGGGTGCTGCCGCGGCTGCCTGGGCGGCGGCCACGTGCCGGCAGCTGCTGCGCCAGCCGCTGGCCGTCCCCAACACGGGCCACCGCTTGGGCGCGCACGGGTACGCCGGTGCGCACCCAACCGCGCTCCGGTCGGCCGCCCGCCGGGTTGCCGGCGCTCCGCCTGCACGGCTTGGTCCGGGCCCGCTGCTGCGGCTGCCAAACGAGCGGGCCCTGCGCGTGTACTCCGTGCGTCCCAGACACCGACATGCGCGAGCGTGCCGCCGGCGGCGCCCGCTCATCCGGCCGATGGCGAGTACGCGGGCGCTGCGAGCCTGCGCCGGGCATCGTCATGCGCTCGCGTGCTTGCCCCCCGGGCACGGTACCGCGGCTCGGCCGGCGCCACGCGCACAGGCGGCCCCGCTCAGCTGCGCAGGGTCGCTCAGCGGCGCGCCGGCGCGCGGCAGGCGCGCACTGCGAGAACACGCTGGAGGCGCTGGCGGACCTGGCGGCGCGCGACCGCGCGGGCGCCGCGCCCGGCCTCGCGTACATCGAGTGCGATGTGCACGTGCCGCGCCCGGCCCCGTGCACCGCCCCGCGCTCCCTGTGCCGCAGGCCAGGCATCACAGGCTGGACCCTGGTGGCGCCGACGGCGCTTCGTGCCCGCCGCACACACTGCTGTCACACATGCATGAGCCTGCCTCCGTCCTCACGCAGCACCGTGCTGTCCAACCCACCTCCAGGCACCCATGCCGCTGGCGCATGCGCCCGCCGGGCCGGGGACTGTGCCCCCCAAAGCGCCGTGGGCGGCCCCAGCCGCGAGCGCTCTGCCCGCGGGGCGCAGGAGACAGCGGGGACCGCACCATCATGGGCGCAGGGTCCGCACCCTACCCTGACCTATCCGGGGCGCAGGAGACGGCAGACGGCGTGCTCGTTGTGCTGCACGACCTGCCGTCACTGCTGGCAGCGTCGCTGGGCGAGGGCGCGAACCGCGCGGCGGCGGCTGCCCTGCGCGCCGCCGGGGTCAACGCCGCCACCGCACGGGTCCAGGTGCAGCACTCTGACAGGCGGGCTGGTGACACGCCCGCTTGGCCATACGGGCGGCAGCACCCCGGGCGGGAGGCAGGCATGTGATGTTGCTCATCGCCCGTGCGATTGCCAGACATCCGGACCTGCGCGCTGCCCGGGACCTGCGCGCTGCCCGCAAGCGGGTCTGAATGCCCTGCGACCCATGCGCCGCGCATGTGGCAGACTGACCTGGCATTCGGGCGACATTCAAGATCCCCGTGCAGGGACGTGCATGCCATGGCTGCTTGCCTCCTTGTGCTGATGCGGTGCGTACGTGTCTCCGCAGGACCTGTCGCTCGCACAGCTGCGGAGCGTGCACATGGGCGGCCGCAGCGGCGTGCACATCCCGCTGCTCGCAGATGTCCTAGAGTGCGCGCCCGGCGCCACGTCTTTCACAAGCTCGCTGTCCACCTCGCATCTGGCCTGCCGCATGTGGCCGGCAGCAGATGGATGGTCGAACAGCTGTTGCTAGCTAAAGATAGGGCATCTGTTTAGACACCTAGAGTTGGAGCCAGATGACAGGCGCATGGGCGGGCGCCAGGTGCTGCCAGCGAGAGGGCGTGCGCCGGCCGGTGGCCATCGAAGTGAAGTCGCTCCACACCGACGCGGGGCGCGAGCGCTTTATTGCGCTCCTCTGGTGGGTTCGCGCTGCACCTTTCGCCCTCTGAGCCGCATTGAGCGGTCACGCTGAGCACAAACGCTAATTGCTGCTTTCGCATGTGAGCTCGCGCCCCGGTCTGGCTGCACGTGGCGCTGCAACCATGCGCTTACCATTCAGCGAGCGCGTGTGCTACTGCCGATCCGCCGGACAGGTCATTGTGTCTCACGCCATGCGGCGGCGCGCGTGCAGCGAGTACCGGGCGTCGCCGCACTGCGCGGCGCTGCAGGCGGCGTGCCCGGAGCGCGCGTACGCGCCGTTTGGGTGGGCGGCTGCAATCGCCTTCCCGGGCGCGTGGGCGTCCGCGTTCGGCGCGCTGGGCGGGCCGCAGTGGCGGCGCTGGGCGACGCGCTGCCTTGACGGCGGCCTGCCGGCGCGTTCCTGCGTGCTGCACAGCCTGGACTTGCTGCGGGGCGCCCGGGATGCGGCGGGCACGGCACGGTGCCCAGCTGGTCTGGTGTTTGCAGCATAGTGCGCGCCACAGTGCAGGACGAGCTCGGGCCTGATGCGGGGCCGCAGTGGGGTTGCTTGGCAGAGGTCTAGGCTGCCGGCATGCCTACGAGCCCTGCTACAGGCCTTTGGCTCTTGTAATGTGCTAAACACAGCTCATTTCTACAGATTCAGGTGTGTAACTTGATAAACACAGTATGTTTCTTCGACACGCTATGCCCCTGCGCTTTCTGTCATTTCTTACAAACCACGTTGAACATAGGTCGCAGTCCTACAACACAGGGCTCTTCAGGGGCGCCAGCCCATACAGCATGCAGGCAGCGCAGTCAACCTACACCGGGTACACATGTTCTGCACGGCCAAGGGTGTCCACCGGCCGGCCCCGCGGCCGTCACTTGGCAGCGGCGGCCGGCGCGCCCTGCTGCGCGGCGGCCAGCGCCGCGAAGCGGCCCAGGTCGGTGCGCAGGATGTTCTCCACGATCGGTCGCAGCGTGCCGGCCAGCGGCGCGAGCGCGTCGGGCACCTCGTAGGATATGGTCAGCTTGACCGCGCACGCGGCGGGGCCCTTGCGGTAGAAGCGGATCTGCCCGCGGTTGGCCACGTCCACGCCGCCGCCGAAGCTGCCGCCGGTGGAGCCCTGCGCGCGCGCGGCGGCGTGGGCGCCGCGCGCGCCCCGGGGGCACGCCCGCACGGCGCGGCTGGCCCACGACTCGCTGCAGGCATGTATGAGGCATCGACGGCATGGAAGCGCTCGTCATGCAAAGCAAGCAACAGGCCGGCAGGCGCACGCAAGCATCACCATGCGCACGCCGCCGCGCGCGCGGCAGCGGGTCGGGCGCGCCGCGCGCCTGCACCGAGCGCCAGTGGATCTTCTGGTGGCGCGTCGGCGCCAGGTTCTGCGCCAGCCAGTTGAACTCAAAGTCCTGGTTGAGCTGCCGCGTCGCCAGCGTCCAGCGCGACAGCCGCGGGTCCTCCGGGACCACCTGCGGGCGGCCCCGCCCACTCGCGCGCTGACACACTGTGCGGAAGCGATGCATGACCCCAAACGCAGGCCCCCGCCTGACCCAAAACGCACCTTGCAACCTTACAGCAGACACAGGTCGGCAGCCGGGCCTGCTGCCACACCAAAGATGTTGCTGCCACCCAGGTAACGTGACACGGCCTGGCCGCGCCGGCCCACCTTCACGGTGCGGATCCAGGGCATCCACTGCGGGATCCGCTCGCGGTCCTCCCACATCGCGTAGCAGCGCTCCACCGGCGCGGCCACGTCGGCCTCGGCGCTGTTCTCCAGCCACTGTGACGCGCGCCAGCGCGCGCCATTGCTGCAGCCGCCGCGCAGCGGCGCGCCGGCCAGCGCGGCGTGCCGGGCTCTCCTGCAGCGGGCCCCTGCATCCCAGACACGTAAGAAGGTCACCAGGCGCCCTCCCGCACACTGTGGCAGAGGCTTCCAGCTTATAAGGCACTTCTAGTTGCCCTCTCTGCAGCCGGCCACAGTCCGCAGCGCCCCCTGCCAGCAGCGCAACCTGCGTGCCAAGCGCCCTGACCTCCTAGGCCTGTCTACCTTGCACACTTGCTGTGGTGCCTGCCTTGCTTGGCACCGCTGCTCACCAGGGAAACAGTGTCGCCTCCCTATCGAGCCAGGCTCAGCCACAGGCGGCAGGCCCATGCGCCTGGTCAGCTGCCTGATCAAGCACCGGGGGGGTGAAGCAGTGGCCCACTCAGCAAGCACTCAGTGTCCTGCGTGAGAACAGGGCAAACGCAATCTGTGAAGCCTGCCAGCAGACGTTGCAGACATGAGAGCTGCGGCAACGCCAGCACGCGGTCAGCAGCACAGCACAACAGGCCGGCGCCACGCTTCACCGCACCTGCCAGGCGCGCTGCAGACGCCCAGCACTGTGTATGTGGCTGGTGAAGCGCGCGCTGTGGTTGCCGGACCGCTCCTAGATGAGGCAGCTGCGATGCCTGGCGCTGAAGAGGCAATCACGGAGAGCTCGCTGGATGCTGGTGCATACAGACTCAACTCAACGCATACAGCAGACGCACACCACAGAGTCATTAATGAGACACTCACCTTGCTTGCGGTTTCGAGCATTGTAGTCTGAAGCAAAGTAGGGATGCAACTCTGCAGTTAGGTGACAGTGCTGGGCGTGTTAAACTATGAGGTTAAATGAGGTGGCTAGGGAGTGGTGGCTTAAGACGAGCCTTGGCTGTCTAATAAATAGCCTCTCCTCACTGCTTTTGGTGCAGGAGTCCGAGCCACGGCTGTAGAAAATACCCTTAGGGCCATGTTTGAATTCTTTTGTGGCCTGGCCTGGCCAAGTCCGCGGCTAACGAGGCGACCTAAGGAGATCGCTCGTGAGCACCTTCATTACGGTGCTGTGCAGCGAACCTGGGCAGACAGCGAAAACGGTCGAGGCACAGTTAGATACTCCATCTGTCTTCACATGATGCTGGACCACAGCTGGACCTCGATACACACCAACTGGGCGTACGGACGAGACATCCTAGCACCATTTCTGACGCGTGACCAGCCTCATGTGCGCTCACAGGTTGTCTCATCTTGGAATACACTTCTGGCAACGAGCACAGTAAGAGTGCCACGCGCTGGTCACGCCTGTAAAAACGCCAGTAACGCTGCACAGGGCCAGCGCTGCGCCCTCTCCTGCAGCGGGCGCCCGCAGTCGGCGCACCCGCCGGGTCAACGGCGAGCGCCTCAGGGCCCTATGCAGGGCCGCTAGGCGCCTGCACAGCTTCGTCTCCTCCCAGCACGCTGGTCGCTTGGCAGGAGCTTGGGGCAGGTATGGGCTCGCCTGGGGCGAGCGGGAAGTCCTCCCCTGCGGGCAGCAGCGGGCCCGGCCCGCCGCCCGCCAGCGAGCTGGCGGTCATGCTGCAGCGCTTTGGCCTGACGCTGGCGCAACATAGCAGAAGACGCAAAAGCCTGAGCCGGGCGGCTGCGGAGGCGCGCCGCGTGTGCACGCCGCTGCGCCTCATACGGCCGGGGACAGCCGGCGCGTGGGGCACGCGTGCACGCCGGGGGCGTGCGAACAGAGACGACGCTGTAGGGCCTGGCAGCGCATGTGTGAAGCTGCACCTGCGCCGCTCTGCAAGCGCTCACTGCCTACACACTGACAGTGGGCCCTCCAGCGCGCCAACAAGCGAGGCGCGCCCGGCGCGCCCGCCAGCATGCACACCACCATGGCAGCCAGCCAGCCAGCACACAGAAGTACGAGAGGATGCTCCGAGGGCGGGTGAGGGTGAGCAGGCAGCCGTGGGCGCACGCTGTACGCCGCTGGGCACGCTCAGCTCCTTGGGCGCCTGTCCGCGGCCGGCAGCGCGCGGCCCTTCAGCCAGCTGCCCGCCCGGCCCCCCACCCGCCCTGTCGCTGCCGGCCTATCGGAGAGCGCACTCTGGCGATAACGCGTCCCCAAATGCGTCCCCAAACCCGGCCGGGCCTCCTGTGCCGGCCTTGCAGCGCGATGCGCTTCACCAGGTCTCAGGACCGCAGCGCTTGGCCGCCGAGTCGCGCGCTGCAGAAAGCGCTGGGCCCTGCGGGACCCCGGGTGCCACGGCAGCCTGCTCGAACGCACTGGGCTGCCGCGGCATGGCTGCCACGCGAGCGCGCACGCCCGGCAGGCCCTGCAAAAAGGAAACTCACACCGCCTCTGACGCTGCGCCAGCGCAGCACCGCGCCAAAGTGCGCGCAACGCCGCGAGCATGCAGCATGTACGCCATTCCGCTCGTTACCGCCCCGCTGGCACCGCCCGCGGCGGCTGCCTCCCAAGGGGTGGCCGGCGGAGCGGCTCCGTGGCGCGCTGCTCCGAGCACGCGGCCTGCAGCAGCCAAACAGCCTGCAGCTGGCCAACCAACCCGCCAGGCAGCCGCAGCGCGTCTCACCGCATGCGCGCCGCTGCAGGCAGGAGCGCCAGCCGCGCCCAAGCAGCCCGGCGGGCTGGAGGCAGCGAGCCCGGCGTCTGCGCTCGCACCACAAGCGCCGCCAGCGCCGCCCGCCGCCCGGGGGCCTGGCGGCTCTGCTGGTGCGGTAGAAGCCTGTGGCATGCACCAGCGCGGCCTGCCATCTCTGCTGTGCGGCTGCTGCGGCTGCGCGGTGCTGCCGCACAGCGCGCGAGTGCCAGGCCCGGGCTCTGTCGCCGCGCCTCCCTCCCCCAGCTGTGCGGATGCACCGGCCCCGGCTCGAGAGTGCTGCGCACGCAGGCGCGCTGGAGAGCCCGCAGCAGGCCTGCATGCAGGTGACAGCATCGGATTGCACCATGCTAAGTGCGGGCCAGAGCTCGGTGCCTCGGAGAGCCGGGCGCGGCTGGGGTGCGGTTCGGAGCAGGGCGGGCAGGCCGGGGTGCCTGCGGTGCCGGGCAGCAGAGGCTGCTCAGGCTGGGAGGCTGCCGCTCATGCGCTCGCAGACTGGCGACAGCAGCTGACCAGCTTGCGCATCCATGCACCGACGTCAGTAATTGGGTATGTGGCAGGCTTGGCCGCTGGTGGCAGTGAGCCAGGCTTGCCAAGGCTTGCATGCGTGGGGTGGCTGCAACAGCGCCGAAGTACACCAGATGCTTGCATGCAGATGCATCAAGTCAACAGTGAAGAGGCACTGGACTTCGCAACGTCTGTGAACGGTGTTGCTCTCGCCAGAAGTGCGTGTGAGGATTGTTGACGTGGCGTGTCCGCAACAGAGACCAAGTGCGCTGCGCTCGCCCTGCCATCCTGGAGCCGCGTGCAAAGGCAACCGCCGTGTCACACGCAGTGCGGTGCCATGCTCGCGTCGGGCCGGCCACCGCGCTGCTGCAAGCACGCCTAGCTGGGCGACCTGCATATACACGCTAGGTTTCTCCTTTGCCTCTGTTCATTTTTGTGATGTGCATGTCCGTCTTAGCCTCAGGTGTTGCTTCTGCGTGTTCATTTGAACTGCTCATGCATGTGCAGTATGTGTGTACGTGTGAATGAAAAGCACCCTAGCATGAGGGGATGCAAATGGTCCTCACGAGAGGTGCATTGTGAGCGAGAGCAAGCTTGCTTTTAAGGCGGTCTTGGGCGTACAGCATATGTGCACGTGGTACGCACTGCCGCCCTCTTGCTGCCTGCAAGCATGTATCGGACGCGGCTTCAAGTGAGGAGGCAGGCAGAGGGGAACACAAACCACGAGGCAGCAGATAGGCTTGCCATGTGTCACATGAGTAAACAGCAAGGACACTCGTCCTAAACAGACATCAGCTAGACTGCAACTGCAGCAGATGGCATCGGCTTTACAAACAAGCCACCCCAGTAGCAGCTGGCATCCGCACCCTCGTCCCCGTGATCGCTGCTGGTCGGTTCAGGACGGAGGTAAGCACCGCACGGCCACTGTGCGGTGCTCCTGTGCGGTGCTCCTGACGAGTGTAATGTACGACGGCATGGTCCCTGCCAAGTTTTTGATCAGAGCAAACCCGTATGCCAGTTGGCAAGGTCAGGCACCAATCAGAGCAACTACAATGCTCTGGCAGACGTGCCAGCGGTGCAGGCTGTTTGCACAGGGAGAAGGGTTGCGCAGGCATGACTGCCTCTGAACGCTGAGTAACACGCAGGTGCTGCAAGTGCGCGTGCACAGCGAAGAGGCGCTGCTGCGGACAGCCTCACCAAAGGTGTGCGGCTGCCCTAGCACTAAGCATCCCCTCAGCAGCTGCCCCCTCAGACCACCTTCTTCTCCACAGCTCTCAGCCCTACCGCTCCTTATACATCAGGTGTAGTTCATAGTGTGCTAGCGCTGGAGCGCTGGTACCAGGGCTTTGCCACTATGTGTGTCTGTGTCAACGGTCAATGACGCAGCGTGTCTGTGCAATTTGCATAACCTGCAGATAGCGGGCGCCATCTGTACAGAAAATTGCACCTGGGCACCACGTGCGTTCAAGCTAGCCAGCTGCGCTTTGCACCTGGCAAGGTTTGGCGCTGGCACCAATTTGCAACCCTGCGGCGCCTTGATGTGCCTGGTGCAAGCAGTGGCCCCAGCGCCACGCACCGTCTAGGCCTGCTATTGCATTACACTTGCTTGCCGTGAGGTGCACGTTGGCTAATAAGCAGAGATGGATGACCGCCTAGCTCTCGGCAGCGGCGAGTGCCTGCCCGCGCCTGCTAGCCAGTGTCACGCTGTGCGGCTCGCCTCCTAGGCGCCGGCAGCACACGCATTCAAGCGGAGGCACTCTACTTTGCTAGCTTTTGGCAGGCTCTACGCACGGCTAGCAAATACACTCCTTAGGTTCCCCTTATGTATGTTCTGCAGCATGCGAGCCAGGCCTGCCTTCCGCACTGCGCCCCGCATCGCTCTGACGTCCGCTCCTGCGTGTGCGGCCAGGCCCGCGCCGCGCCACAGGATGGTCGTGCCGGTGACGAAGAAGCAAGTTGTGGTCTGCTGCGACGGCAGCTGGTGCGGCGACACGGCCGGCACGGTGTCCAACATCAAGCTGCTGGCGGACTGCTTCGCGGGCAAGGTGCTGCACGCCCGCATGGCGAGAGCCACATGGCTGCCCCCTGCTCCCTGTGCCCACATGCACTTCGTGCAGAGCCGTCACGCTGCAGATGCCGCGCCGTTGCCGCACTGTAGGTCCCCCACATGCATGCAGCCCGGCCTTGCTGCTTGCGGTGCCTGCGCACCCTTCGTGCCCGCGCGCCACACAAAGAGAGCCATGCACACGCTGTGGCTACTGTCACTCGCCATGAGCGTCGCCGTGCGGCAGGTGCTGGAGCAGGACAGCGACTACCTATGCGAGCGCACCAAGGATGGCGTGGTGGTCAAGTACTATGAGGGCATAGGCCTGGCTGGGTCGTTTCAGGACTACATTGTCAACGGCGCGATCGCTGACGACATCGCCGCCGCCTGTACAGCCGCGTATCGCTTCATTGCCACGCAATTTGAGGAGGGCAGCGAGGTCTGGATGTTCGGGCTGAGCCGCGGCGCGCACACCGTGCGGTCGGTCTGCGGGATGATCAATAACTGGTGACCCCCTCGGCGCCGCCCGCTGCAGCGCACCCGCGCTGCTGTGACGTGTCTGTGCGCTCATCAGCCAACAAGCCCCCATGTCAGGCGTACACCGTGCCAAATTGCGCCTGCGCTGCTGGGCGCAGGGGCATCGTGGACATCAGCAAGATCGGCGGCGACGACAAGCTGGACACCTTCTGCGACGCCGTCTACCGCATGTACCGCAGCCGCGACGAGCAGTACCACCCCAGCAGCCGCTACGCCGCGGAGTTCAAGGCGCGCTTCAGCCACGCGCGCGGCCGGCCGCCCATCAAGTTCCTGGGCCTGCTCGACACGGTCGGCGCGCTGGGCGTGCCCAACATCAACCCAGGCGTCGGGCTGAGCTACGAATTCTACGATCAGAACGTGTCGTCCGAGGTCGCCAACGTGTACCAGGCGCTGTCGGTGCACGACCGGCTGTCGGTCTTCGAGCCGTGCTTCGTGCGGCGCGCGGCGGCCAAACAGGCGCTGCCCTGTCAGGAAGTCTGGTTCGCGGGCGCTCACTACGACATCGGGCGTCAGCGATTTGTCTTCCCGCGCGCGAAAGGCAGCCTGGTCGAGCGCGCTGTGCACGATGTCAACGACGTCTTCAACGTGCTCATGACCAACGTCGAGCCCACGCTCGAGTGCTCGGCGGCCGTGCTGGACTGGATGCTGGCGCGCATCGCCGCGACGGAGGCCGACGTCACCATGCTGCTCGACCCCGCGGGCGCCATGAAGCGCTGCTGGACGGAGCCATGGGAGGACCACGTAATTCACCTGCCCGCGCTGAAGAAGAATGCGTACGACGAGCTCCTGCACCGCTTCAAGCTTGTGGGCATCCTGCACCCCTTCGGCTCGATCATCCTGCGCGATCGCGACGTCCCCGCGTACTGCGAGAAGACATGCTTCTACGTGCGGCCTGACGGCAGCGTTGCTGACAAGCAGCTGCGGTCTGACAGCAGCGCTGCTGACAAGCAGCTGCTCAGCAAGGAGTCGGGGTTCCAGTCAAGGTCGTACGACGCATTCAGGTGCCTGCGGCCATCGGACATGGAGGTGAAGTTTGTCAAGGGGCCGTGCCTGGAGCTGAGCCATGGGACGAGCAAAAGCAGGGTGTGAGCTGGCCCATGCGCTCGTGTGATGGCCCGTTGAAGCGTTCAAGTCCCTGCTCCTATGCATGCAGTCATTGCCTGCGGGCTGCCCTGCGAGTGCAAATTGCAGCCTGGCTTTGCTGCAAGCTAGACCAGGGAGTATTTGGGCAATTTCACGAGCAAGGCGTAGTGTGTTCGAGATGCATAGTAGATTTTTTTGTCATGCAGGTCCCTGCATATGTTCCGTACACTCCGGTGCGGATGCTTATCTCCTACATGCATAGTGCATGTGCATTGCTTTGGCATGCACATACTTGTGGCGCCCGCGTAGAGGCTGCATACCTTTTCACACGAGTGGACTTCTTTCTAGGCAGGCGTGTTAGCTAGGCTTTCACCTAGGCAGACAAGTTAGCTAGGGATACCACGACGGATCTGCTTGTTGATGAGCGCGTGCGTCACGTGTTGCAGCCGTTAGTGCGTTGCTGCTGATGAGCAGAGACTGCTTTCAGCACTAAGATTTAGGGCATGAGGCCAGTGCCCTGCTTTTTCAACCCCTACAGTGCAGCGTGCGTGCTAATCATGTTTGGTGTATATGTATATGTTTGGTGTAGTTGCCCAGCACCCCTGCTCTGTATCTGCCAGCCCCTCTCGAGTGCCATGTACCTGTAGGCTGCCACAGGCTGTGCTCTGCAAGGAAATGTTCTGCACACCGTCAGGTGGGTGCATGTACTTTGACAGCGCAGTGGTCGAGGATTACGTAGGTGCTTTGGTGCAAGCATGATCTTTGAGACTGCTTAGGTGTTGCTGTTAGCATACTGTCGTACAGGGCGCCAGTGCAACATGTGATAATAATGGTGCTGTGTTCAATCAGCCAAGCAAGTCTATGACGGCGCAGCGGCTCATAGAGATGTCCTACAGCAACCTCTGACAAAAGCCGTGCAACTACAGACCAAGGGAGGGCTGCAGGCACAGAGCTGCACAGCCGCTTGTGCACGGCATGACACATATCTAGCTCCCAGACAGCCTATCAGTGTCTAGCAAAGTGCGTGCGCTCCACCAAGCGTGTATCAGGCTACTGGTAGAAAATCTCCTTTGCCCAGTGCATGGGATCTTTGCGCCTGCTTGTGCACCCGTTGTACGATCACCTGCTTGTGCACCTGGCACATAAGGAAGGGCACGTTCACATGGAAGGTGCAAACCCTTGCTGACACCTGACTACTACTTAGCACAGCAGATGTGTGAGCTAGATAGCGGACGTCTTTCACATCTGTCACAGTGCCAGCAAGTGTAGCACAATAGTGCAAAGGTCCAGTAGTTGCCACAGCTGTGTGCATGCAGCCTGCTTGACACACAAGCACGATCAAAGATTAAGCTCCAAACTTGCTGGCAGGTATGCCTCACCATAATGGCACCGGCGGCGACGATGATGACAAGCTGGGCAAGCGCCCTGCGATCAGCTGACCATGCCTGTCCGCCTTGGCCACCAAGTAAGCATGACTGCTGCGCGCTCGCAGGCGACTTTGAGGTTGGCAAGCTCCACCACAGGTGCCGCCCGCGTCCACTGTTTGGTTGCCAGTGCGGCCCTGCTATGCGCACTTGCACTCCAGCTTGTCTGCAGCGCCGCGCTGACTGTGCAGCACGGGCGGCCGCAGCCTGACGCGCATCAAGCGCCTGGTCTTCATCCGGCACGGCGAAAAGCTCGTGCGGGCGCCCTGGCTGCCCAGCTTCCTTGACAACGGCTCAGTGTTGAGGCCGAGCTGGCAGGCGCGCTGATGGCGTGCCGCCGGGCCCAGGATGAGGACGACAACGGCAAGACGTCCTACCTGAGCACTGAAGGTATCACAAGGGCTGACAATCTCTACCGGGTGGGTCCTGGCGCTTGGCTGCCAGCCTAGTTGGTGCCTTTGCAGCTGGTGTGTGCGTGCGCCAAGTCCGTTCTGACGTTCTTTTCCCTCACTCTATCCCAGCTGCCTGTGGAGGTGTCACGCAGGAGCTGTCAACTGGCAGCTACCCTGCAGGTGTTTGGCAGCGGCCCGGGCTCGGTGTTCAAGCCGGATGTGATCTACGCCATGCAGCAGGGCAAGGTGTGCTGGCTCTGCCACGCGCGCCACTTTCAATCAAGTGTCTGCATTTGCGTATAGTGTCCTGTCTTGCCGGCCCTGCTGTCGGGCAGCGGTTGCGCTTTGCGTGTGGAAAGGCTGTTGCTCACAAGGCGGCACGCTGGGGCAGCACGTGGACAACAGCAACCGGCCGTACCTGACCGTGGCGCCGCTCGCCATTCACCTGCGTGCGTTCGCAGAACGCCATGCGCCCCGGCTCTTGTGCACCGTCCAGCATTGCGCTGCTAGCAGCTAGCGGCCGTGGCCTCAACCAGTGCCCCTGCTCATAAGCGAGGCTGGGCACCGGTCTTTCAGCAGACACTAGCGGGCTGGTGTCCGCGGCAGACATGGACCCGGTGTCTGACGAGCGCAGGGAGAACGACGCCGGCGTCTTTGACAATCAGTTCAACCAGAAGCAGCGCTTGGTGCGCCCCTGCACACCAGCTTGCACATTGTTTGGCAGCTTCTGGTGCACTGATCTCCAACTGCGCCGCAGGACCTGGTGCACGACATCGTGAAGCGCGCCAGGGACCACGAGTATGATGACAAGACGGTGCTTTTCTGCTGGGTGCGCTCCGCATCTCCTGCTCGCTTGTGCATGGGTGTCTGTGATGAGCCTCTGGCAGCCTGTTAGTCTGAGTCGCTGGCTGGCTGTGGTGAGAGGCCAAACCCTTCCCGCCATCATGGTGCCATGCATGGTGCAGGAGCACAAGAACATTCCGTACATCGTCGGTGAGCTCGGCCTCTCCGGCCACGAGCTGCACTGGGGCCTCGACCCTGAGTCGGGGGTGCGCCCCGTGGCTGTCCGCTCATGCTGCGCTGTCCAAGTGCAAGGCTTTGTCAGCCACGTTCGCCCTGAGCTCCATTGCCAGGCCGCACCACTGGACGTGTGATGCTAAAGTAGTGCTGAAGCAGTCTCATTCGCCTTGTCTGCTCAGCGCCCTGATCAGGCAAACATGCCATGATGCTCAGCATCGGGTCGAGGCGCCGCGCAGGCGGACGACCGGGACAACTACTCTGCCATTTGGTCCTTCACGCCGCGCGATGGCCGGGTCCTGCTGCAGGTCTTCAAGCAGTTTGAGGTCGAGGCCGGCGACTCGCGCTCCAACAGGCCGCCCCGCGTCATTGAAACAAACAATGATGACTACACCAACGTGGTCTGGGAGCGGGAAGAGTAGTTTGTCTGTGTAGCGCTTGTTGTGAGAGGGTATCATGTCATTTGGCGTTTTCAGCACACCCGCTCACTCTCACGGCACGGCGTGAGGCAAACAGCATCAGGTGAGCTCTTTCAAGCAATGGAGCGGGCTGCCCTCGCTCTTTTGGTGCTGTGTTGATCCATGCAATGGGGTATGCATCAGGACCCAGACGGATTTGCCATAGAGGCCGCAGCTTTCAGATGAGCTGTGGGCATCTCTGTTTCTTTCCTGGGACGAGTATCTTTTTTGGCATGATGGCAGTCAGATAGGATGCGCCGGCTGTGCCTGGTTCTGAGCATGACCTGCAACACACGTGCGTTATTTTTGTTTTTGGCTGTAGCCTCCAGCAGTATATTTGACGTGGTAGTTGTTTGCAGTGGGGGTTGGCTTTGGGTTTACGGCGAGCCTGCAGATGTCTCCCGCGCCATTTGCGTGGGCTGTACGGCTCTAGGTAGCGCGTGATTTGGCATAGTAGCGAGAGCGATGAGTGGTGACGCAGTAAATTTTGGCGTCTTCATCAATTTTCTTTTTGCGTTCCTGACAAGGGTGGCGCACCCCAGACTTTGCATGTTACTAGCGGTGCTACAGCTCAATGTGCCAGCAAGCAGCATGCAGGCAGGTCGGTTTTGAGGTGTATCACGGTCCACTGCCACATATAGGAATGTATGTGAAGCGTGTGTGGCAGGCGTGAAAAGTGGGCCAGCCTCTAGAGCGCACGATCATATTCGCCCCTGCTGGCGCTTTTCTGTCACTTGCATATGCTGTGTGCCTACCGCCGCGCATAAGTCAGGGCGCCCGCTGTTTGACTCTGGCTTGGTGGTCATGCTGTCCAACACGGTCAGTAAGCAGCGCGCATACACCAGCCCTGGCACTGGCGCATACATGCGGAGTGGTGTCTGAGCTTGGTCACATGTGCCAATGTTGCTTTTACTGTCTAGTACGTCCCTGAAAAACGCAGCATTGCGCATGTTGTCAACGATCCCAAAGCTCATACCATTAAATATAAATATATATAGATAGGCACTCGCAAGGAAGGTTCTCCTTAAGCGTCCTGCCCTCGTGATCGCTGCCATTCATCCCGCACACCTCAGCGACCCGAGACGAGAGAAACGAGTGTGCTGTAGATCCGGTGTGGTGGCCCAGCAGCTACAAGGTACAGAGCGCTGCAGGGCAGGCGTGCATCAACAATGGTCGCAAACGCAGGGTGAGCTGCCCAGGCACTTCTCTGCCACCAGTATGCACACCGTCCTGTCTCCGGTTGGCGGCGGTGGTATTGGTAACACAGGCGCCAAGCCGGTGCCTGCTGGCTCTGCTGCTGCTGAGTCGTCGTGCAAGAGCGCTGAATTAAGCGCACTGGCACTGGCGGTCGTAGCCTGCAGCAAGTGGCGCGGCTGATGTTCATCCGCCACGCTGAGAAGCTGGTGCGCCCCTTGTGGCCCTGGCCGCAGCAGCAGTGCGCTGGTGCAGCAACTGCTCAGAGCTGCCACCTGCTGTCTTGACAAGACTCCAGTTTGTTTGACCAGGATGAAAAAAAGTTTGGCAAAACGCCTGGCCTGAACGACGAAGGCAAGGCACGCGCGGCCAACCTGTACAAGGTGCGGGCGGCGGGGAAGTTCTGCCCACCTCTCTCGCTGCCGCAAGGAGAGCTGTGTGGAGGAACAAGCAGTGCTGTGCTTCACAGGTGTTTGGCGGTGGACCGGGCTCTCTCTGGAGCCCAGACGTCATATTTGCCATGAGGAAGGGCGACGTGCGTTTGCCCTTTCATGCAGAAATCCTGTAAGTGAGCATGCTCTTAGTGCTTAGCTTAAAGCCCTGCCGCCAACTACGCGCGTTCACCTCTGTTGCAGTGTGGCCGTGACATGAACATGCCTTGACTATATTGACGGTGCCGGGTGTGCCTGCTTGTGCTCATAAGGGCTCGTGGTGCGGCAGAAGAAGCACAGCAGCAACCGACCATTCCTGACTGTGCAGCCGCTCGCTAAGAGCCTCGGTGCGCCCTTGCCAAGCCGTTGCGGGTGGGTCCTGCTGTGACCAGCTGCAGCCCTGACGCGCTGGTGGTCCCCCGGCAGGGTTTCAGTTGGAGGAGGGTGAGCACAGGAAGAGCGACAGTGGCCTCATGTTCAATAACGAGTTCAGCCAGGAGGACCGCCCGGTGCGCATGTGTCACGCCTGAACGGCCCCTGCCTGCCCAGGCACCACGCGATTCATCTCATCGTGGCAGCAACAATGACCGGCATGGCAGGGCTTGGCGGCCTATGTGAATGAGCATGCGAACGAGGGCAAGTACGACAGCAAGACGCTGCTGTTCTGCTGGGTGCGCATTCCTGTCACACGACACTGGAAGTTTTGCACTGATGTGTTATTCCCGCCTGCGACAGTGCTTGTGACTTCTTCAGTCACATGCATGCACGGTGAGATGCTATCTCAGACTGTAAATGTCAATGGTGTGATCTGCTCAACAAGGGCGAGCATGTTCTGCAAGCCTCACATGCTGCTGCTCCACTGTTTGGTCCCAGGAGCACCACGAGATCCCGGACATTGTGGCCAAGCTGGGCCTGTTCAGCAGCTCAGACCAGGAGCTGACCTGGGGCCTTAGGCCCTTGGACGCGGTGCGCAACCTGCTGTGTAGCAGTTCCCTGCTAAGTGTGCTCTGATCCACACAAGTTGTACTCCTCCCCATTGAAGGTGCACGGAGTGAGCTCTGCCGCAGCCCAGTGTGTGCGCCATCACATTCCCTGCTGTTGCGTTGAGTGTGTGCGGAGGCAAGTGAACAGATGTGCCAACTCGCGCATGGCTGATTGGCCACTTCTGCCATGCAGCTTCAGCTTCCATGTCGCTGCGTGCCGGCAGAAGGGGATCAGCTCCGCATCGCCACTACGACCACGTTGCCTTGCACGTGTCCTGAGAGTAAGGTGTTACCAGCCATGCCATCGGCGCTGCCAGCCCTCGTCAGGACAGTGCAGTGATGACTTTGCCGCATGGAAGTCCGCTTGGCTGTTGCCGTGTGTGGTTGCCTTACCATGCTCCATTCTGTGTCGCGCCTATCATGTGGAGCTGCACTGTGCGCGCAGGCAGAAGACCCAGCCAACAAGGACAACTTTACAGCAGTCTGGGTGTTCACGCCCGAGGATGGCAACTTCGACTTCAAGGTGTACAAGGAGTTTGATGTCCTGGCGGGCGACCCGAAACAGAACCGCGCCCCGGAGGTCGTCGACTCTCCCGGGGGCTACACGGCCGTGGTCTGGCCAGCATCATGAGCACTGCAGGTCACCAGCACAGCTGCGCATGGGGTCATGTGCAGGGTCCAGGCTGATGCGCGGCCATGGGCTCATCAACGGAGACGTTTGGTGGTGCCGCTGCCCGCACACTTTACTGCGCCTCTGACCATCACTGCTGACATTGCGTTTTGAGGTTGGCAATCCAGCCTCTTCTGTACAGCATGACGTGCAAAGGCTGCGGGCAGCTGTTGCCTGCTTGGGTGCTCGCAGCACTGCGTTTTTGGTGCCACGTGCGCTACCAGCTGGTCTCGGGGTGCATGAAGTGCTCTGCTCGTTGCTCTGCGTATCGCTGCAGCTCCATGCGGCCAGCACGAGACAACCGGGCATGTGTAATTTTAGCTGGGCTTGTGGGCCTACATCAGGTTGTGGTCGTGCGCTCTGTGCACTGCTTTTTCCTTGCGTTGTTTTTCAAGACTGAGTTTTCAAGGCCTGTCACGGTGTGTGTGTGTGTTTAAACATGTATATATACATATACATGTTGCAGCTGCAAATGTGTGTTGCAATGTGTGTGGGTCCTTGGGGCCCATTGATGGTGTTCTTATGAGCCTCTCGCCTGCTCAACAGCAAAATTTTATACCACTCTAGCTGCTTGCGCGATGAACACAGCAGTTGCCCAGAGGGCATCCGCCGGCCTCAGACCTTCCTACCACACACCTTCAGGGCGGCGCTTGCCAGCGCCTTTCAGCAACTCGAGCGCTTCCAACGGGCGCTGCAGCAAACGGGCCGGAGTTTGTGTGCTGGCTGCTCTTCCCGTCCCATCGCCTGCAGCGCTCAGTGCAGCAGGCGCAGGTAAAGTGAGGTTGGCACGCAGAGTGTCCCTGTCATATATCTGCCACTGTACAGAGATACAGTGTATAGCTGTGATTGAGCACGCTAAAAGAGCTGGTGTGGCATATCAGTGCTGGACTTGCCGTTGCAGCCGAGTCGAGCTTATGGGCATATGTTAAGCATACCTTGAAGCCACGCGTTGCGGCAGCTGTTGCGGCGGGGCTGGCGCTGCTGGTGTGGCAGCAGACCCAGAACGGAGCGTCCAGCCTCGCGGCTATGGCCGGCGACGCACCCGCCATACTAGCCCGCGCGCCGCGGCGGGACGCCGTGCTGGTGTTCGGCGCGTCCGGCAAGCTGGGGCGCCAGGTGGTCTTGCAGGTGTGGCTCCTCCTGCACTGCTGTGGCATCCACGCATTAGCTCTGCTTGGAAACACGCCATGTATGCCAGAGGGGCCTGCTGGCAGCACAGTGACGCATGTACGTCTCCTGTGTGTGCCCGCGTACTGATGGACTGTGTGAGTGCTTTGAGTGACGACGCGCTTTGTCAGCTTTGTCAGCTGAAATTTTTTGACATGTGTGCGTGCAGCTGGTGCGGGCGGGGCGGACGGTGGTGGCGGCTGCCCGAGACGCTGACAAGGCGAGGGGGGTGTTCACAGAGCTGGGCCTGCAGGAGGGCGTGGCTGCTCCGGACGGGCAGGCGCGCACTCAGGCGTTGGGAACCCACACACTTTGCCAGCTCACTGTCGGGCCTTGATCGCCTCCTTGCGCTGAATACGGCAGTGACCCTGCAGCGTACACCGTCTGTGGCCGAGTGGTGCGAAGGCGCAGGGCGTAGTGAGCGCCATAGCATCAGGTCTCTGGTGAACGTCTCGGGTGGCCGTCATGGTAGCGCCTGGCTGCTCGAGTCTTGAGGAGTGGTATGACTGATCACCAGCGCCCCTGCTCGCGCGGCAGGGCGCGCTGTTTGTGCAGGCCGGCGTCGACATCACGGACGCCGCCACGCTGGGGCCGGCGCTGTGGGAGGGCGTGACGCAGGTGGCCATCGCTGTGGGCCCCGTGTTTGGAAAGCTGCCCGGCGGCGGCATGGGGTGCGCGCCGTCCCCGGGCGCTCTCACCCAGCTGGCTCTCGCCGCAGCTGCGCTCCTTATGGGCGCCGACGGCGTGCGCAGGGCCGCCTGCATGACACCGCCATGCGTCTTGCGTGCGCATGCAGATGGTCCAGCTCACTGGGCAGACACCACGCACTCCTGCTGGGGATTGGCATCGGCTGAACAGGGAGAATTGGCCGCATTCAGCAACCCCCAGAGCCGCCACCCCATGTGCATGCCGTCTGCATGTGCGGTAGCCGCACGGGAGCATGGTGCTTTCGGAGGTGCATCTTGGTTCCCTCCTCTTGCAGTGCGCTTGAAGGCGAGTAGCCCGGGCCAGTGACAGGGCAGGAGGCGCGTGCAATGCTTCTGCCCTGAGGCTCTAGTGACATGGCTGTGTGCAAGCAGGCGCCTGTTGAGTGGCGCGCAGGTACCTGGACGGCATGTCGTCCGAGCGCGTGGACGCCGAGGGCGTCGCCAACATCGTGCAGGCCGCAAAGGCCGCGCTGCCGGACGCGGTGCGCCGCCGCCGCCGCCGGCGTCCCGCAGCCTGTGCGTGTGACCCTGCATGTGACGTACAGCTGGCAGGTGGTCTGCTGCACCACTCCCTGCGTGACGTCCACCCGCTGTCTGCTGTGTCCAGCGGTCGTGGCAATTTTTAGCGTTCCAATAATACCTAAGCCAAAAAGAGCAAGCTCTGTCAAAGGACTGCAGAGACGGTGGACACCGCACAGGAGCGATGCCGGGCCGTCGGCCAGGGCTGTGCTTCAGGGGCGGGCGGCCCGCGCAGGCGGGTGAGCGGGTGGAGGAGGTGCTCCCCATGCGCAGCGCGGCCGACCTGGGCGCGTGGGGCCGCCTGGACGACGTCATCATGGGCGGCCGCTCCAGCAGCGGGCTCGCGCCGGCCGAGGGCGGCGTAACGTGGGCCGGCGACCTCATCACCGACGGCGGCGGCTTCTGCGGCACGCGCACGCAGGCGCGCGCGGCACAGGCCATGTGGTGCAGGATCTGCTGTGAGGGGCTGCGCTGCCGGTGTGACGGGCATGCTCTGCGCTGACATGCTGCCGCTCGCCAACGGCGGAGGCAGCACGCCTGTGTGCACCGCAGGGGGCGCTGACCAGGACATGCGCTTTTACAAAAGCAACCTGCATGCAGATGAAAGGCAGTTGCCTGCACAGGCAGCACTGGTCGCACGCCATGTTCTGGACTTCCTGTCAAACCTGGACAGCACCCCTACCAGGTTCTGGTGACAGTACTCAACAGGATGTGCGCATGCGGATCGGGCACACCTTGCTATATCCTCCTGCCCTCGCACTGGACGGATGCATCAGAGTGCAGGAGGAGGGCAGCGCGGCGAAGCAGGCTCGGGTGCGCGCAGGGCTCGCTGGACCTGAACCTGGGCGGGTACGACGGCCTGGCGCTGCGCGTGCGCGGCGACGGGCAGACGTTCAAGGTCAACCTGAAGACCGCCGACCAGGAGAACACGCCCGAGGAGACGTACCAGGCCAGCTTTGACACGCGGCCCGGTGCGTGCCGGATCAGGACCCCGCCAGATCCTCTGATTCTAGGCCGTGCGACGGGCTCGCGCCTTGTGAAGGCGTCTGGAGTACCTGGCAAGCGCGAGGAATTTTGCAACAGAGGTGGTTGTCGGGGCGGGAGGTTGCGGGAGGTTGCATCCGAAGCAGTGGCGAGCGCGTTGCCTGGCGTGCTGCTGCGCGCTCGGGCGGCGCTCACATGCATCCACCACACGGGGACGCAGCGGCCGCCGCTTGGGACAGGAGGAGACACCCGCATCCGCTTTGGCAAGGCAGGCTTCGCGCCGAGCGGCCGGCGGCGCGCGCGCGCGCCGGCAGGCGAGTGGGTGGCGGTGCGGCTGCCCTGGCACGCGTTCGTGCCGGTGAAGCGCGCGCGCGTGGACGCCGGCGCGCCGCCGCTCAACCCGGTCAGCGTGCGCCAGCTGGGCCTGGTGCTGAGCCGCTTCGAGTTCAACGGCTTCCCCAACGTCAACCACCGGCCGGGCGGCTTCGAGCTGCAGGCGCGCCTGCGCCTGGGGCCGCCCTTTCTCATAGGCATGCCGCGCAGCAAGCAGATTCTGGTAGTGCTGCAACGCGTGCATGACCGCAGGCGACGGCACACCAGCTGCACTGGAGACAGCTACCAGTCGTTTGCCGTATGTGCTCGGCAGCCCCTGGCTGGTGAGCCCGCTGAGCAGTGAGTACACTCGCACAGATCCACGGCGGCATCAGCGCCTACCAGGCCGTGCGGCCGCGCATCGTGCTCGTCTCCAGGCGCGTGCCCGGTCGCCGCTGCGCGCGCGCGCCGCCTACCGCCTGGTGCCCTGCCACGGCCTGCATAATTCTGCTGACGCCAGCTCTTTCATGCAACTGCCCATGCCGTTAATATCATTATATCTGCATGGGCATGGGCATGGTATTCAGGAACGCACATCGGCCCTCGCGTTGGGGGCGTCTGCTCTGGAACTGAGCGGCACCGGCGCGCCGCAGCGGCGGCGTGGAGCGCAACGCGCGCATCGGCGATGACGCGGCGGCGCGCAAGGCGGACATCCCCATAGTGCAGCTCAACCCGGGGGGCACGCTGAACCACAAGTACGCCGGCGAGGCCGCCGTGCGTGGCGCCGGGTTGCCCTACGCCGTCATACGCTCCACTGGTGCCGCCCCGGCCGGGGCGCCAGCTCTGCTGCCGCGCGGGACCTGCCCGGCCTCCGGGGCTCTGATGCATGGCCCCTGCGCTGAGTGTCTGCTGTCACCGCCTTGGCGCATTTATGATCCTGCCTTGCCCTGCGTTGCAGCGAGCCCTGGTGCTGCATTGTACAAAGGGCCATCCTGGTCCCGCTTGCGGCGCGACGCGGTGCCATGCAGTCAACCCGGGCCTGCCTCGCAGATTGAATGCGGTTCACGCCTTGCTGCTGCACACCCAGGCACGCTCCACCCTATATGTCACCGCTGTCTGTCAGACCTGGGCCAACAGATGCGGCCGCATGACCCCGCTGCGCCGCGGCGGCAGGCCTGACGACCGAGGACGCGGGCACGCCCTTCCTGCTGGAGGCGTCCCAGGGCGACCGCATCTCCGGCAAGATCACGCGCGCGGAGGTGGCGTCGCTGGTGTCGGCCGCCCTCAACACGCCCGCGTCTGTGGGTGCGGTGCCCTGCCTGCGCCGGCGCGCATGGCTGCTGTGTCGCCTGCCTGCCGACTCGAGGAGGCGCTGCGGTCGGTCTCATGCTGCGCGCGCCGCTGCAAGGCGCTTCTGTCGGGGCCTGCCGGGGTCGTTGTGTGCACCGCTCGGATCAGCTCACGCCGGATGCCACGCCCTCGCTCGGCGGCAGCGCATGTCGACCCGGCACCCTGGGCACCCCGAGCGCGGCGCGCGCACGCGGCAGGCAAGACGGTGGAGGTGCGGCGCAGCGAGGCGGCGGACGCGCGCGGCCGCACGCCCGCGCCCGCCGACCTGGACCGCCTCTTTTTGGGCGCGGCGGAGGACCGGCTGCGCCCGTACATGCGCCTGCCGCCCATGCCCGGGGTTGTGCCGCCGCCGCCGCCGCCCAGCAAGCGCGCGCCCGCCCGCCGCCGCCCGCGCTGCCGCTCCCTACCCGTCGTGTCATTTGTACAGGACAAGCAGGCAGCAATGAGCGCGTGTGCATGGGCCGGTAATTGGTCCTCGAGTCTACGGGAGGGCGCAGCGTGTCCTGCTGGCATTGCTTGCAGTGCCAGGGCGGCACAGACGCCTGCAAATTTTGTGCCACAGAAAACATCCCATCTCCACATGAGTGGCTGCACCTGCATCTCGCGCACATGAGCTGCGCCTGGCCTGATCTGATGGTGTGCCGCCGCCGCGCGCAGGGAGCGCACGGCCGAAATCCTGGCAGACGATCGCGTGCAGGCGGCGGCCGCCCGCAGCCGCGCCGAGCGCGAGCGCGAATCGGCTGGGGCCGCCGGCGGACGCGTCGGCAGCAACGGCGCGGCACCGGCCGCGCGAGGGGCGCCCGCCTCCGGCAACGGCGCCGGCGCCGGCGCGGGCGGCACCGGCGCGCCCGAAGAGGCGCGCGATTGGATCAAGGACTGGCGCGCGCGCTCGCTGGAGCGCGCGCTGCCGCAGGACGAGCCAGTCGGCAGTGCAAGGCGCTGACGCAGCGCAACATGTGTGGCCTGATAGGTATTCTTTTTTTTGGACAGAGTGGCTTTGGTACGAGTGCACCACCAGCGCTGTTTTTTTCCTTGTGCTGCTGTGCGCGGCGCGCACGGAGGCTGTTGCGGCGCAGACCAGTTCTATCGCTGTACTTCTGTCCGGGAACAAGTCGTTGTTCTGAGTAAGTGCGGTTGCTATCTTGCGGTGTTGATGGGTTTCAACTGTTGCTCACAGCGGGGTGTGCTGGTTTCACAAACATGGTTGTGACAATGAAACCATGATACAGCGGCCTGCTGAGGAGATCCAGCAGCAATAACGCCTTGCCAGCGCCGCACCACGCTTCGGCAGGCATCTGGAGCAGTGCCTGCATACGTGCAAAGTCGCGCGCCACGCAAGGGCAACAGCGCTAGAGCGCAAGGCCTGCTGCATGGAAACACGCTGGCGGCTACTGCCGCTTCCGCGCGTCCGCGTCCGCCGTCGGGCCCAGGTGCAGCGCCGCCGCGAGGAGGCGGTCCAGCCAGCGCGTGGGCAGCAGCCGCGAAAGCGTCCAGTTCTGGAAGCGCTTGTACACCACCGCGTATCGCGCCGCGGGCGCGCGCGCCTCGATGGCCTTCAGCACATACCTGGGTTGCCCGGGCGGGAAGCGCGTTTGATGTGTGGCCGCAGCCAGAGCTGGAGGCCAAGCTAGCGGTGCAGGGCGGCGGGCGGGCGGACCGGGCGATGTGCTCCGGCGAGTGGCCGACGCGGCCGTCGGCGACGATGCGCCGGCCGAAGCGGCGCAGCGGGGCCGCGTACGGCGTGTCGGCGTACGCTGTTAGGTCCTGGCTCTCCGCCTTGTCCCAGATCTGGCGCCGCGCGCGCGCGCACGGGTCACCCGCCGTGCCAGGCCTTTACATGCACCCTGGCGCGGGGCAGCGGGCGCAGCCATACGCAGCGCCCGACAAACCCCGCGCCCTGGCCTTGTAATGTGAAGCCCCAGGCAGCGGCTGCCGGCGAGGCCGGGGCGCACGGGCGTGGCGACGGCGCCCGGCCCTGCAGCCAGCACCCCACAGATCACAAGCTATGGCGGCAGCAAAAGCAGTAGACAGGGTAGATAGCGCAGGCCGGCGCGCGCGGGCGTGGCCGCGCGCACCTATCACGATGACGTCGATGCCAAATAGCATCAGCTCGCGGCGCAGACTGAGGCTGAGGCCCTCCAGCGCGTGCTTGGACGCGACATAGCCCGCCAGGAAGGGCGCCCCGATCTGGCCGGCCACCGAGGAGACCTGCACGATCCGGCCGGGCGGCCCGACCAGGCTGGCGTCTGTGCCCAGCAGCGGCAGGAAGGCCTGCGCGCGCGCGCGGCGGCCTGTGCGGCGTACGGGGCGCCGGGCAGCCGAGCGGCCGCGCCGTGAGGCGGCGCGCGCGCCTGGGTCACGATGATGACGCCCATCAGGTTGACGTCGAGCATGAGCCTGCCGGGCGCGCGCGGCCCCTCAGCGCGCTGTCATGAACAGCGCTGGTGCGCCGCGCCAGCGCCCGTAGCGGCCGTCGGGGGCCGCGCGCTCACCTGACCTCAGCCAGGGGCTGCAGGGCGAGCGGGCCCTGGATCGCCAGCCCCGCGTTGTTCACTACAGCCGCCAGCGTGCAGCCCGCCAGCGCTCCCCGCACCTGCGCGGCTCTGGCAGCTCGGCACCCGCACAGGGTAGCCTTGCGTCAGAGCAGCCACGGCGGCACCCGCGCTCGCGCGCGCGCTCGCAAGGCACGCAGCGGCAGCCCCCGCTCGGCACGTGAGCCCGACCGCGCCGCACGACCACCCTCCTCCTCACGGCGCGGCGCCACGCGGGGCTCCTGCTGCTCCAGGCCAAGCGAGGCCCTCCTCAGGGCAAGCGCGCCTGCTGCGCCGCAGCCCGCACGGCGGCCTCGTCCGTCACGTCGAACAGCAGCGGCGTGAAGCCGGGCCCCAACTGCGCCTGCAGGCGCTCGGCGTCGGCCGGCCTGCGCACGCTGCCAAACACGCGAAAGCCGCGCTGCAGCAGCAGCGCGGCCGCGGCCAGGCCGATGCCGGTCGACGCGCCCGTGACCACCACCGCGCGCTTGCGCAGGAGCGCGTCTCCTTCGCCGGCGTCCTGTCGGGTCCCTTGGCCTGTCAGTGGCGCACGGCGTCGCTGTGCACCTCGCGCACTCGCCTCTGGGTGCTGGGCGCGCCATGGTTGGGAGCTGATGTCGGGATGATGGGCTGGTCCGTGACCTGCGCTCCGCCCGTCAACGGCGGTCACTGAAGATCTTGAGAAGTGTGTGCAAGGCGTACTTTGCTTCGAGTGTGGGTTGCAACAACCAGACCACGTCGGCTTGTACCCGCCCTCCCCCCTAGGCCTGTCTGACCCTTGATTTGACTCCAATTTTGGCGGAAATTTAAAGGCTGGCACAAAGTCCATGCACCATGCCATCTTACAACACCTGCAGCGTCAAGTCCGGGTACCCGGCCGCCGCCTTGTGCCGCTCAAACAGCGCCTGCAGCGCCTCTATGAACGCGCCCAAGTACCGCTGCACCTCCTCCTTGCTGGGCGCGTCCCGCTGGGGCACCTCGATCGCCCGGCCGATGACCATGTGCATGCGCCCCTGCAGTGCGGGCGGCCCGACAGCTGAGGCGCTGCGCTGTCGCGGGCGCTACCCGACAAACCCCGGTCAGTCGGGGAGCAGGAAGCCAGATGAGTGCGTTGGCGCGGCCGCACCTTTCGGGGCATGGGCGTGCCCCAGCGGCCCCACAGCATGATCGGCAGGAAGCCTGCAGCGGCAGCGCATGCTCAGCCGGCTGCGGCCGACAAACAGGCACTCGTGGGCAGCACACTGCGCACCTATCCTGCGCGCGATGGTCTCTGCCAGCCACTGCGGCACCAGCGGCGGGCCAAACTTGAACCAGTAATAACTGTTCGACTGGCCGAAGACAAACACTGGCACCAGCGGCGCTCCTGCATGCGCGCATGCCCCTGCGCTCAGCGACTGACGAGCACGAGCGCCATGCACAGGGGTTGTGAACTGCGCGCCGCCGGGCACCTCGATGCGCGGCTCGCTGCTCACGGCGAGCTCGGCGCCGCCCTCGCGCCACTCGCGCCGCTGCGCCTCCTTCACCTGCAGCGCCTCGGTGCCTGCGGCCGCGCGCGGGCCTCCCGGTAAACTAGGGTTCTACCCAACCCTACCCTAAAATACCGGCAGGTCCTGCTCCTGCACACTGCAGCAGGAGCAGGGTATGATGGGGACTCGACCTTGGCTGCGCCTCACCCTCCCCTGCACAAGTCAGCACACCTGCACCTGCTTTGTTGCTTGCAGAGCGCCCAGCCGTCCAGGAGTGTGTTGTGGACGGTGTTGCTGCCCTTGGTGCCTCAGCTGTGCTGCGCTGCAGGCCTTCCCCTCGTTGCTGTGCAGGAAAGCTGCAAACCGACACAACTCGGCAGCCCCGGCAGGCGACTGCAAGCTAGCCAGTGCGGCCACACAACGCGGCCCCTGGGCCTCCGGCCGCGCCTATGGCCTTCCGGATGAAGGCCGGCAGCTTCAGCTGCACGGTGAAGGCCACCACGCGCGCGTCGTCCACCCAGGGGCCGACCGAAGCGCACGCGTCGCCATCATACTCGCGGTGGAAGTCTGTTACCAGTGAGCCAGCAAACACGGTGTCGTGGAACTCCTGTGCGCCGTGCAAGCCTTGCCGCAGAGCTGCACAGCCTGGCGGCTCCCAAGCAGGCAAGTACGCGACTGCGCTGATGCAGCGCCGTGGCAAGCAAAGCGTGGGGCAGTGCACACACACTCAGTGTGGCTCGCAGCAAGCCTTGCCGCAGAGCTGCACAGCCTGGCGGCTCCCAAGCAGGCAAGTACGCGTCCGCGCTGATTCAGCGCCGTGGCAAGAAGAGCATGGGGCAGTGCACACACACACAGTGTGGCTTGCAGCAGGCCAGGCTGCGCAGCGGGTGACTGCACCTGGACGGAGCATGAGATGGTGGCGCTGAACGTAACCTCCTTGACCATCGCGCTCTGCTATGGTCATGCGCGCCCAACGAACGACTTTCCTGCACCACGCATCCGTTCTTGCTCGTCAGCCCTCTGCTTCCAGGTCCCACCATTGGCAGCTCGAACGTCCGCGGCTTGTTGGGCACATTTGGGCAGGCCACAATAGGGGAGCCTTCACTCTCTCCCCAATGCGCGCATTGGACCTGGGGGTGCCTGCAAAGGATCGATCTGCGAAAGAGCACAGGCTCTCAGGCTCGTCCATACCTTGGGCGTAGGAGTTGAGGCGAGCGGGTGCGGCCCAGATGGTTGCACCCATCAGCTTGTATCGCTTGGCGCATGCAAGGCTGTCACCGCAGTCCAGCACCTGCACCGTGCGCTCCAGAGCTGCAGCCCAGCCAACCTGTCTTTTCTGCGCGCGCTTATGTGTAAGGGTGGCGTCCAGCAATGTATTGCCTACTCTCACTTGGCGGGCACCGTCTGCGGCGCAAGCATCTCATCTCGTAGCCCGTGCGCTTCCTGCAAGCGCACAGGTGGGCACGTATTGGTCGATGGTGTCTGCAATACACAAGTACGCCAGGATTTGAAAGCAGGTCTGACCGGCCTGCTATGGTGTGCACAGATGTTCGAGGCTCTGGGAGGCGGGAGGGCGCCCGGCGGCGCTCCCGCCGGGCAGGCGCCCCTGACTGTCCACTTTGGCGTGGCTGAGGACCAGGGTGAGTTTCTGTGCCTGCATACGCTGCTCTGCCGGTGCCGCACCTCTTGCAGTGCTGGACTGCTTGCCCAAGGACTTGTACCTAACACCTTTGACTGGGGCTTGGTCTGCACTCTCTCCCAGCCTCTTCCCGTGTGGCAGGTCGGCGGCCGGGCATGGAGGACCGGCACGCCATTATCCCTGCGATGCGCCTGACTGGCGGCGCCGACGGCGCGACCGTGGCGCTTGCCAGCGTGCTCGACGGCCACATGGGATCCCAGGTGAGCCAGTGTTCGCACTTGGCTCAGCGCGTGTCTGCGCACTCCCGCGCACGACTCCGAGTTGCACACTGGCTCGCGGTGACCTGCCCATGCTCGATGGGCCGTGCATTAGCTGCATCTGCACCTGTAGCAATGCATAAGCCGCAGTAAGGCCACCGTGGGTGGCGTTGCCACGTCTTGTGCACCTGCAGGAGGGATGGACACGGCTAGCTTTGCAAGCGCGCCTGGCTGCACGCGGCGGATGCGCTCATGGGAAGACGCGCACGGCTGGGCGCGCACCGATAGAGCCGTGACTTGCTCGCATGCGGGGCACAGGCGGCCGTGACAGCGGCGGAGCAGCTGCCGAAGTTCCTGGCGGGCGACCCGGCGCTGGGCGCGGCCGCCAGCGGCGGTGCGCCGTGGCTGCACCGGCCGCAGAGCCCTGCCAGAGTTGCTTGTTCTCCTGCCGGTCCCCCGCAGCGAAAGGCAGCCATGCTGTGTTTTGTGCAGTGCTGTTCCTCCACAGTCGACACTTCCACGCAGTCGACATGCCCAGTGTCTGAAGCGGCCTGCAAGGCAACTCCCTATTTGGACCCGCAGCTCCCTGCATGTCTCGCAGTCGCGGAACTGCAACTTTCTGGGACCCGTGTTTGACACAAAACTGTGCGCCGTCAGCACGAGCGGCAAAAGATGGGCCCTCGCCTGGCAAACGCGGACGGCAGGTGCTGCGCGCTGCCGTTCAAAGCCACACTGCGCTGAACCGCACGGCAGGCAGCCCAGAGAGCGCGGGCGGGCGCGCGCGCACACACGCGGCGCCGTGCGGGGAGCCGGCCTCACAGCGGGGCCGGCCGCAGGCGACGCGAGCGGCGTCGGGCCGGCGCTCGCGCGCGCGTTCCGCGCCGTGGACAGCCAGGTGCTGCGCGCCGCGCGCGCCGATGGCAAGGACTACGGCAGCACCGCCACGGTCGCGCTGTGCTTCACCGCGCAGCGCACGCTGTACGTGGCGCACGTCGGCGACTCGCGCTCCGTGCTCGCCAGGCGCGCGGCCGCGGCGGCTCAACCCTAACCATAACCCTAACGCTAACCATACGCTAGCAGCCCTGCGCTGCGGCAGCCTGGCAGCGCGCGTTCGGCTGCGCGCCGGTCCCACGTGTCTCTGTGTGCGCGCGCTGTGCAACGGCAGACATGCTCGTGCCATCCGTCATGCGCACTGCGTGGCGGACGCCGGCGCTGACGAGCCCGAGAGTGCTCCACGGTGTGCAAAGCTGTCCATTGCCTGCAATATTCGCAGCTCCCCTGCCCAGAGGAACAAACAGTGAGGGGATTGCGAGGCCTGCAGATTTGGTGTGCGGCAGGGGCGGGCGGGCGCTGCGGCTGACGCGCGACCACAAGCCCAGCGTGGCGGGCGAGAGCGAGCGCATCCGCGGCGCCGGCGGCGAGCTGGACCAGCAGTGCGCCCTGCCGACCAACCTCAGGCCCATGCGCAAAGAAAGTTACAAATACTGTGGAAGAGCACACGCGTCAGTGACAGTGCGGATCCGTGCAGAAGCGGGAGGCCCTCAGAGCCTGCAGGGGCCACAGTATGCAGTCTGGAACATGACTTGCCCTGCAGGCGCCGATATCTGACCAACATCCTCACCAAGTGGCCGTCCTTGCGTTGTTATTGAGGTGGACCGGCCGGCAGCCCTGCAGGCTGCAGACCTGTCATTGCATGGTCACCGAGCTCCCGGAGCGGCACCGCGCAGCCCGTCCCCGTTGCTTTACTATCCCAAAGCGTGCACATCAGTGTTTCGATTAGGCTCTATTCACCACCGCCAAATGTGGCGGTGCTGAAGCCCCCCCAGAAATGGCGGTCGTGCCCCCTCTGTTTGCACCTATACCGCCCAAAAAATGGTCACTTTTGAGCCGACTTAACCGAATACCGCCACATTTGCGGTATACCGCCACTAATTGAATCACTGGTGCGTATCGGGCACCAGGTGCGCAAGCTTCATGCTGAGCAGGAGGGTCCGAGCTGAGCGGGGGGTGCGGGGCGGGGAACAGGAAGAACTACGTCGTCGTAGGGACATCCATGCTGGCCATGACGCGCGCGCTGGGTCCGCAGGCGCCCTGACCCCCCCACCCTGCTGCCCAGCATGCTCTGCTTGACGTGCTCTGCGCCTGCATCGCTGGGAAGCCCTGTAGCTGCGGTGATCGCATTGCTGCTGCCTTCAAGGCAAGCGCAAGCATCAGGCGCGCGTGCCTGAGCAGGGGGCGGCACGAGCGCGCAGGCGACCCCAGCTTCAAGGAGGGCGACACGCCCGTCGTAGAAGCGGTGCGGAGGCCCGCCCGCGCATCCCTTTTCTGACCCGGCAGAGAATTGGAGCGAGTTCAAACATCCACGTGCTCCTGCAGCCGTGCCCGCCAGTGAGAGCACTATAATCCACACCGCCTGCCAGTCCTATCCCAACTGCCACGCACCGGATTGTTTTTTTATTTATTGGGTGTGGTGTGCATGTATAAAGCTGCCTGCCTGAGTTGGTACATGGTGCTCTGTGCCTGTGCTTGCTAGATCGGCAGCCTCGAACTGCCGCGCCGGGCGCAGGTGCCGGACGTGGCGCGCGTGGAGCTGCAGGCGGACGACGCGGCGCTGGTCGTCGCCAGCGACGGCCTCTGGGACGTCGTCAGCGACCAGGAGGCCGCCGACATCGTCCAGGAGGTCGTGCAGGTGCGGCCGCCTCCTGAAACCAGGCAGCAGCGCATGCGTGGCACTGCTGGGTTGCAGGTGCGACGGGCCCTGGCAGCGCATGCGTTGTGCTGCTGGTTTACAGGTGCGGCGGGGCCCGGCGGCAGCGCATGCAGGGTGCTGCAGGGTCGGATCTTGATGCGTGAGCACATGCCCGCTTCTAGTGCGTGGTCTGCCTGGCGAAGCAGTGCGCGCCACGGCCAGCGCAGCTGTGGGTCGGATGTCTGCCTGGAGAGGGTCAGGCAGTTGAGCGGGGCGGCAGATCAGGCGCTGCGGGGCCCGCGGGCTTGGGCATTGACCAGGTGAGTGAGAGGGTGCACGGCTGGTGCCTGATGCATTAGGGCAGGAGGGCAGTGCCTTTGCTGGGGTCACAGGGCCGCGGTGGCAGCAGCAAGGGGCGTGTTTGCAACAAGTGAGCAGTACATAGTGATTATGGGTGTGGGGTCGCTGCAGAGCCGCGGCGGAGCAGGCCCGGGCGCCGACACAGCCAGCGCGGCGGCGCAGCAGCTGGTCACCGCCGCGCTCAAGAAGGGCACCAAGGACAACGTCACCGCGATCGTGGGGCTCTTCCAGTGGCAGTGAGCGAGTGAGTGCTAGGTAGGGCTGTAGCTGTGAGGCAGCACTAGGTGCAACGGACGCTCTGGGCCATGCCTGGCGTGCTTGGCAACGCATGCGCCTGCTGCCAGCCGTCCTCATGTGTGCATACTCAACTCTCTGTTATGATGGAGAAATGCAAACGTCAGCACAGATAGCAGACGACCCTGAATAACTAAGTTTGTTGAAGCAGAACTCTGTGTGAGGAGTGCGTGAGGTACAGGGAAACGCAGATGCGCAGGCCATGCGTTCAATTCTTACACGCTGGGTGCCATGTCATACAAGCTCGATGGCAGCCATCTCAGCTGCGTCGCCGCGCCGCGCGCGCGCCTCGGTGATCACGCGGCAGTAGCCGCCGTCGCGGTCGCCGTACCGGCCGGGCGCCTCGTCGAACAGCGTCTTCACGATGTCCTTGTCGTAGATGAACGCCAGCGCCTGCGCGTCCAGGCTGTGCAGCGTTCGGAGGGAGCGCCACCGCCTGATATATCCTTTGCTGGTGCATACCGCCTCATGTCTGGTGCAGTTATATGAGGCTCATAAGGACAGCTCAGGACACATGAGACTCATAAGAATAGCTCAGGACACATACATGTTTTAACAGATCATCATGCAGATAGCCTGACACACGCGCATGGGTGAGGTGCAGCAGCACTGCTGTAGAGCAGCAGCACTGTCACCGCCGCTGTCCGCATGTGCGCCAAAGCAGGTGCACAGCAGGTGTGTCCAAAACAGAGGCGCAGGGCAGGGCAGGGCTGCGCGCCTGCCGCCGCGCATGCAGCGTGCCGACCTTGGCCAGCTGGATCATCTTGTCCACGTACTTGCGGATGGCCTTGGCGCGCGTCTGCCCGCGCGGCACGCGCACTCAGCCCGAACGCTAGCGGGTGCACGGGACAGCCGCCGAAAGGCGCTCTCCGCAGCAAGCAGACCCCATGCAAGCTACGCCGGGCCGCGCGCAGACACGCACTGGAGCCGGCCGACTTTCGCCAGCGCAGAGAGAGGCTGAGCAGTGGCTCCCCTGTTAGAGGTGCGCGTGCCACGCCCCCACCACCACAGCCAGGCGCCTCTGGGACAGGGAGCATAGCCAGGTCGCAACAACAACCTGCCACAATGCAGACCGCTGCAGGAGCGTCGGCACCCTCCACTGTGGGGGCAGAGCGGCTGCGCCTGCCGAGTGGGTTTACCGTGGAAGGGGGGCGAGAGCGCTCTGCTGTGACGAAATGGGGGCACTGCAAAGCACCGGCGTGACCAGGCCGCGCGCAAGCAGAAAGGGGGCGTGAGGGCCCACCTTTGTGGTGGTTATGCGGCCGTGCCGCAGCACCTGCGTGACCAGGCCGCGCACGAGCGCCTTGCGCTGGTCGGCTGGCCGGTTCAGCTTTGCGACGCGCATGCGGTGGCGCATGGCAAACACCTTTGCCCCGTTCTGCGGGAAGCTGAGAATGTTGCTCGCCGCGCCAGCTGCCAGCCGCACACGCAGCGTCAGTAGCTGGCAGGCGACCTTGATAGTGCCAAGTTCAGTGTGCGAGGCGGCCCGTGTCAGCCTAGAGCAAGCGCTCCGTGCAGCGTCTCAACTAGCCACAGTTTGCAGTGGACGCACACAGGGGCCGCCAAGCCTGAGGCTGCGAAGACTTGCAAGCACACGAGCAAGCTCAGGCGCAAGCGGACAGGCTGCGCAGGGCTTCCCACCTGGCGCATGCAGGCATAGCCTGTTGGCGACGCCCAGGCCGGAGAAGCAGGGCAGCACGGCAACAGGCGCCGCGGGCGCGGCTGGCCGCGCGGCACAGCCGCCCACCGCCGCCCTCATTGCTGTCATGTTAAAGGCCATGGTGTCGGTCTTTGCGCTCACAACCCGCTCCGCTTGCCTGACCACCTTTTCGGCCTCTTGCGCAGCGGCTAGCCATTACGAGCCAAGACAGGCTTTGGAGGCGGGTTTGCTGCCCTGCAGCTGCTCCTTGAATGCAAACTCGCAGATCGGATCGAGCGACGTCCTCGCTTCCTGCAGCTCCTCTGATCACCGCTGCTTTCTGAGACCTCTCTGCAGGCTGCCTAGATGAGAGCTTGAGTATTGAGTCTGCTTCCGCGCCTAGACAAAGGGCGGTGTGCCAAGCAGGCACCCTACCAGCCTGGCAACGCTACCTGTGTCAGCTCGGCCTGGCTTGCAGCAAGGTAAGCATGTCCCCGAGCGTGCACCCAGCCTTTCAGGTGTATGATCAAGAGTGAATGACTGGATGTCTGCGCAGCGCCTGCTGGCGGCGAACTGTGCAGCACGTGCAGGTTGCTTTATGAGGCGCGCAGGCTGCTGAACGCCGCCCTGTGCAACCTCAGGTGCGCAGCCGTGCGGTGGGCTCCCTGCCGGCGAGCACGTCAGCGACAAAGAGCGCAGTGTGCTGCGGTGGCGCCCGCCAGCGCGCCACCGCGGCGCCGAGCCGCAGCTGATTGACGGCGCCTGCGCCTGCGGCTGAGCCCACCGGCTGCTCCGCGATGCGGCGCTTGCAACCCGCGGCGCGCGCCGGGCTCCTGGCGCTCGCGCTCGCCTGCCTGGCGTGCCGCGCACGCGCCGAGACGACGAGCCTGGCTGCGCTGGCACAGGGCCAGGCGCTGACCGGCAGCGGCCAGTACCCCGCGGCGGCCGGCGCGGGGCCGCAGCCGCAGCGGGAGCCCCCGCCGGACGGCCCGCCGCGGCCGCCGCCCAACCCGCCGCCGCTGCCGGTAGCGCTGCTGGCGCTGTTGCGCGGCGTGCCGGCCGCGGCCGCGCCGCCGGCGCCTGGCCCTATCTCTGGGCCCAGCCCTGACCCTATCTTAGGGTCTGGCGCTTCCAGCGCAACAGCGCCGGAGCAGCTGGCGAGCCCCGGCGCCTCTCCTGCGCCGCCGCAGCAGCAGCCGGGCACAGTAGCCGGCCCACCGGCCGCGGCGGCGGCGGCCGCGGCGCCCGCCGCGGGCCCCGAGGCGGGCGCGGCGCCAGCGGCGGGGCCTCTGGCGGGAACGGGGGCAGTCGCTGGCGGCCCAGCGGGCGCGCCGCAGTCGCAGGCCGGCGCTCCTGCTCAGGCGCGCAGCCACCCGTATGTGGTCTCCGGCGTCTAGCCTGTCCCCCGTTGATCAAGCATGGCGACAGCATGCTCCCGACCGCAGCGCCTGGCGCGCAGCGCCAGCGGCGCGCATGCATGCGCCAGGGGCTTGCCATGTCTGGCCATGCACCCGCACGTCCCGCGCACGGCGGAGAGCGCGCGCGCTGCCTGCGGTGCTGCCGGTGACCGCAGCGACGGCACATGCCTCACGGCGCAGGCAAGCCCGCGCCGCAAAAGGACCCCCCACCCACGTGCCAGAGCTTCCAGGGGGCCGGACGCGCAGGGGCAGGCGCGGCCATACGCGAGCTTGCTGGCGTCGCGGCCCGCCCCCGCGGCCCTGCAGGCGGACGCCGCGGCCAGCCCGCAGCCGCCCGCGCCGGCGCCTGGCCAGTCGTGCAACCCGCGCTCGCCGAACGCCACTGCCAACGGCTGCGCAAAGGCGCGCCCGCCACAGGGCGCCTCCTCCTGATGTCACAGCAGGGTACCAGACATTTGTCTTAAGCATCAGCCACATCATGGCGCTGCCATGCACCGCTTCAACCAGCTCACTGCGCGTCCCGCGCCCGCCGCTGCCGAGAGGGAAGCGGGCTTGCATGGGACGCCCGTGCGTGCGGTGATGGGTGCGAGGCGCGGCTGGCCGCAGTGCGCGGCTGACCAGGCGGCGCCCGCGGCATGGGCGCAATGCGCAGGCGGCCGCCGCGTGCCCGCTGCAGTGCACGGCGCAGAGCCCGGCCGGCTGCGCGCAGCGCTTCCTGTGCGCGCACGGCTGCCCGGTGTGCGCGCCGCCGCCCGACCGCCCCGCCTGCTACGGCTTCCGGCGGGTGCGCGCTCCTCTGCCTTTACCCTAGGGTTCCGTGTAAAAGGTTGTAGGGATGCACGGGTGCGCTGTCATGCGCTGCGGCTTGCGGCGACTGCGCGCCCCCGTAGTTGCCCCAGGAACGCACCCCGGATGTGCTGCCAGTGCTCTGCGGACAGCGCTGCAGCATTTCTGCCTCGGCCAGCTCACGGCAGGTGGGTCTTCAGGTGAGACGCGGCAGCTGGATTAGAAGTGTGATGATGAGACGTGAACGAGAACTGCACTGATGTACCAGATGTGTGACTGTGCACCGGTCCACCAGCGCTGGCCCCGAACGCAGCGGGCCGTCCGCGGCGCGCCGGCAGGTTGAGATCGGCCAGCTGGACGAGCTGACGGGCCTGTCGACCAAGTCGGTGGGCAACCTGACGTACTGGCTGGCCGGCTCGGTGCTGCACGCCACGCTGGACCTGAGCCTGGCCGCGCTCTCGCGCCCGCTTGGCCTCTACGTGGGCACCGCGCCGCCGACCGGGCCGCCGCCGCAGCTGGACTCCGAGGCGCGCCGCGGCAGGCTCTACCCAGGGAACCCCTCTTGCTTCCGTCTGCGCGCATTGCACACGTTGTAGCCCTGGCCATGCTGCATGCGGTGATAACTTACAGATATGCGGCACTTGCCCGCGCTCCGCTTGGGCTGTCAGCGCCCATCCCACCCACGCCGCCCACTCTTCATATACTGCGCATGGCAGGGCGGCCCTGCACGAGCGGCACGCCTGCGGGCCCCAGCAGCGCCAGGCCGACGCCGCACAGCCCGCAGCACGCAATTCATGGCCGGCCCGCCGACGGCGGCTGGCCGCGCGCGCCAGGGCAACGTGAACTCAGAGATGACGTACGGCGGCGGCTGGGACCAGCTGGTTGCGCCGATGGCGACCTGCGTCTCATACGCCAAGGACCTCGCGCCGCTGTCCTACAACGACCAGGCGCGCGCGCGGCCGCCCCTAGGCCGCGCTTGGCGCCTGCACCAGGTCGCGCTGACAGCCAGCCCAAGGCCGCCCTCGGCGCCCGCGCAGGGCCGCATGCAGTCGGTGCTCTTTGTGCTGGGACAGGCCATGCTCGGCGGGCGGCCGCCGTGTGGAGCACGCCAGGGCCCTGCGCTCACAGGCCCGGGCCGACCGGCTGCGCGGGCTGATTGATTGGTCAAATGTGGCGGCACAGGCTGCGGTGCACTCCCCTCAGTACTGGCCGTTGTCCAAGCGCACTGGGCTGACAGCCAGGGTCAGGATCGAATACATGACAGCATGATGCCGACGCAGCCCCCAGCGCCCGCCATGGCGACCGTCGGCCGACAGCGCCTGCGGGCGCGGCAGGTGTACGTGGCGGTGGCGACGAGCACGTGCGAGGACGACGGCCACTGCGGCTGCAAGGGCCTGTGGAGCGACAAGGGCGGGTCCACGTGCGTGCTGCCGCCCGAGATCGGCAAGCGCCTGCCCACGCACAGCCCGTCCGCCTTCCTCAAGCCGCCGTTCCAGGCGCGCCTGGCCCGGCCCCGTCTCCCATGACGGAACAGCCCCCCGTCACCCTAAACGCGCGCGCGCCAGGCCCCCCGCCCCGTCTTCAATGACGCGGGCTGCGCGGATGGCGCCCCCCTGCGGAGCGGACATGAGAAACCGGCCTCCCTTGCTGAGAAACGCTGCACGTGCTTTATAAAAAGAGCGCCCCCGCCCTTGCCTCTGAGCAGGGCGGTGACACGCACGCACCTCGTTGCTTGGGCTCGGGTCATGTGCATCCCTGAACGCCCCTCAATGCGCCTGTGCTCGTGTCCTCCATGTGGTCGGCAGCCCGTCTGCCGCCGGCTGCGAAGGACTGCTTGGAGCAGCTCCGGCGACCGGCCCCGCCGCGCCGGCAGGGCTGCGTGTACAAGATCGGCCGCCGCTGCCCGCCGGGCTTCGTGGGCGGCGACCTGGGCGACATCTGCCTGCCCGCTGGCGGTGCGCGCCGCGCCGCCGCCGCGGGCTGCCGGGCTGCAAGCCCTGGCAAGCTGAGGGGTTGCTGTGCAAGGGCGCACTGGCAGCTCTGACGTGCGTCACTACGCAAGCCAGGTACTCAATTGAGCAGGAGCATGGCACATGGGTGCACATGTGTTTCATGACATGGGCACGCAGCATGCGCGGTCATGCTGCTGTCTTGCTCCCTGCTGTCATGGGACTGTTTCCTGCTCGTTACTGGCCAGCCCCGGGCAGGGTCCGCGGAAGCTGCGCCAGGCGACCCGCGCCAGCGCGCGCAGGCACCTGCACAGCGAACAACACGTGCGGCGGCGGCGAGTGGCCCGCGGGCCGCGCGACGTGCGGCGGCTTCAACCCCGAGGGCTCCGACCTCAGCCTCACGCCGCGCTGCGGCAACAACGTGTATGACTCCATGGGCTACCTCACCATGGACTTCACCTGCCTCACCAACGTCTGCCAGAGCGACCGCGACTGCACCCTGGTGCGCCCCTGCTCCTCAGCACCCGTGGAGGGCACCGGGCTGCAGGCTCGGCCTCTGCAAGCTCCGGGCTGCAGGCTCAAGCCTCTGCAAGACGAAATCAGCCTGATGCCTGTCAACCGCCACCCACTCCTTTACCAGCAGCCAGGGGGTGCCGTGGGGCCAGCTTGCATGACAGGCGTGCCAGGCTGCAACCCCAGGCGCCGCACACGCTCCCCATGACCCTGCGGCCCCTTGCAGCGACCATGCACCTGCCGCCCGCCAATAAGTAAAACTGTCCACGTCTGCGGCGCCTAGCAGTACCCGTGCAGAGGTGCATGCTGCTAATGCAGCCAGCTGTGCTCGGGCTGGGCTGGGCTGGGCTGGGATTGCCCGGCGGAGAGCTTTTGTTCGGGCCACACGGATCCCAACCGACCCTGCCTGCAAGAGCGAGCACGCCCCGCCGCGCGCCGCAGGGCTACATGTGCGCCACGGCCTCGCCGTGCCTGGCCGACCGCGGCGGCTGCACGCAGCGCTGCGTGCCGCTCGCCGCGACGTTCTGCGCCGACATCTGCCCCAACGCGCTTGACGCCGTGCCCGTCTCCGGCGCCGCGGCCAACACCAACGGCGGCGCGGGGTCGCGCGCGGGCGGCACAGCAAGCCCGGACCTCGCTCAGAGCGCCGGCAGCGCCGCCGGGGCGGCCGCCGGCGCGGCGGGCGGCGCGGCGGGGGCCGCGCTGAGCGGCGCGCCCGGCTCCGGCGCGGGGCGCGCGGCCGCCTCCAAAGGGCTGCGCGACGCGGCCGAGCCCGGCCCGCCCGTGGTCGCCGAGAAGCAGCATGTGTGGACGCTGCCGCCGCTCGCGCCCTGACCGCCATGAAGCGCGGGGCGCAGCAACGCCCCAAGCGGCGGCCGCGCCGCGGTCCCTGGCAGGTGCTGCGCTGGCGCGTGTCGTAACGCATGTTGCCGGCGAGTCGGGGAAGGCCTGGCTGCCGCCTGTGCATGGCCACCGCAGTCCTGGCAGATGCCAAGAGCCGCGCCGCCGAACACGGCCCGGCATCGGATTGCCAATGCATGCGCCACTGCTGTCTGGCTGGCTGCTACCGGCACACTGCGGCGCGAGGAGTGCGTGCGCGTCGCGCCAGCTCCGAGCTGTGGGCCCCCAGGCCGCTCGCAGGCGGCGGGCCTTGACCGCAGCACAGCAGGACCACGGCCCTGCTGACAGTGTGCGCTGCAGCGTTTGCTCGCCTGGGTGCGCCTGCGCGGCGCTCGGTTAACAGGTATTTCACCCTGCTTTCGAACTGCGCGCCAGAAAGGCAGGCTGGCTGCAAGGCGCATGTGCTGCAGACTCTGGGCCTGCTGCTGGGGACATGCCCTTTCCCTTCTGCCGCATGGAATGGCAGCTCCAAAGCCACTTACTAGGGCATGCACACAAACAGTCACAAGCCAGGGTTTGCACGTCGGGCTCGGGCTCGGATGAAGGACGCGCAATCTGCCTCCCAACCATGCAAGGTCAGGGGGTGTTGGTGCGTGCGGCGCGCCTGGGCAGCTCGGCTGTCGCGCGGCTGTGCCAGCCGGCGCCCTCTGTGACCGGCATCCGCCACATGGTGTTGTACGATGAGAGGGAGCGCGGCGAGGAGGTGTGATCCCTTATCCCCTGTCCTGACGTTTGCACAAAGCTCATCGCTGCTAGGTTGCTCCTGGGTGCACCAGCCTGCTGACCTGTGACGCGTGCGTGTGCGCAGCTGGTGCACTTCCGCAAGGAGGATGAGCGCCTGCTGCGCAAGCTGCTGTCCAAGGTCAAGGCGCAGGCAGACGCGGTGCGGCACTGCGCTCGCTGTCGCCCGGTTCTTGCGCTGCGTGCACGTGAGCGGCTTCCACCGTCTGCAAGGGTGAAACACTGAAGCGCACCGAGGTGGTGCTGCCAACGCAGGTGGACAAGTCCGGCGCGGACGGGCACAAGGACGAGGAGATGACAAAGCTCAAGGCGCGCGCCTGTGACGACAGCGCTGCCTGCCCCCGGGCAGGCTGCCAGTTGTCACCTGTGGCACTGCGATCACCCACCTGCGCTGCACTGGTGTATGCCGCCCGGGCCTGGGTCACATTCCCGAGGGGTCCCCTGGCGTATGCCGCACGGCCCTGGTGCACACTGTCGACGGATCCCCTGGCCTGTGCCGCCCGGGCCTGGTGCACACTGTCAAGGGGTCCCCTGGCCTATGCCGCACAGGCCTGGGTCACGCTCACATGGGGTCCCCGGGCGCGCAGGCGATCCTGCCCAAGCACAACTTGACCGACGAGGAGTTTGAGAAGCTGCTGGCCTGGAAGCACAGCGCGGGCGACGTCTGAGCCGAGCGCAGGGCCTGGCGCGCTGGCTGCGTGCTGAGTGAGCTGTCTCGGCACGCTGCGGCATAGCCTGTCCCCGAAAGTGTTGTGTACACTGTGGCTGGTAGGCCGTGGAGCATCAGAGGGAGTTGGTTACATGTTGTCTGACCGTGCGTCAGTGATTTTGCTTGCACACGGGGTCCGTGTGTGTAACACTGGGCCCTCGCGCAAGGGCGTCTGCAGCCTCGATGTCGAGCGCATGCTGGTCAACATCTGCAGCGGCCAGCGCTCGAGCCACCTGACAGTCTAGCAGTGGATGTCAGCACGTGCCGTGCATGCTACCAAGGTGGTGTTGCTGCCCGGCGTGGGTTGCAGGCTCATGTGTTGCAGTGTTTATGTAGACTCATACAAGCTGTGCAGTGCGCTCTGCAGCAACAAGGTGTCAGCTGAATAGAAGACCCACTACAATATACAGAGCCGCGCTCCAGACCTGCCCCTCTGCTTATGGCGTGAGGACGTGCCTTCCTGCGGCAGTGCTGTCGGAAGGTTTGCACATGGTCGCTCACAGATTGGTGCATGAAGCTCGACAGGCAGGCGCTTGCATGCATGCATAACAGCGTTGCGCCACGAGCTAGCGTGCTCTTTGCAAACACATTTGTTTGCAAAGTGTGTATGGCGCTCAACACTCGTGAATGTGACCACCTACTGCCAGACCACAGCGCGTTTTTACGACCTGGACGGCTGGCAAGGCCAGGGCCTCCGCATGGGTTGCAATGCCAGCTGCACTGGAGAAGAGCAAGTTTGGCCACGACTGGCATGCATGCGCACTGCTTCTGAAGGACGACCGCAGCGTGCACCATACAGCAGTAGCGTTGCAGGCCCAGCAGTCAAAGCGACAGGCGTGCATCGCTAGCGTTCCCCACACAACGGCAGCGCGCGGCCTCTTTCGCCGCCAAAGTGGGGCTCTGTGGACTGACAGCCTTGCGGCACGCACTCAACCAATGCCTACCTTTCTTGCTAACCATGAATGCACAGGGTAGCTCAGTCGTTTGAGGCACCCAAGTACGATGCTTTGCTCAGCGCAAGTTCAGCAAAGTTTGCTGTACATGTAGTTCAGTCACCTGCGCTGGTAGGGTTGCTCATGGGTCCAAGGAAGTGAGGGCCGGGCTGCGACACGAGCTGCTCCACTAGGGCACAGAGAGTGTACGGCACTTGTGAATCCTGTGCACCTCCTGTCGATTTCTTAGTCTGTGACACTCACGCAAGTCGCACTCACGAAAGCGGCCATGGCGGACGGCAAGCATGCGGTGGTGCTGCTGCTCTTCGCCCTCCTGGCGTTCGCAGGTGTCAACGCCATCCTCTTGTTAAGCACCTTGGCCGCAGTGACTGCCTGTGGCTTGCTTGCCATGCTATTCTGGCCCATGTTTTTGGCCAAGCTGCGTCTTACGCACTGCTAGCAGCTACCAACCGCCGTGACGGTGTGCTTGACTGGTTTGTATGAGCTGTTCATGGCTCACTGAGGAGGCTCTGCAATGAGGTGGGCCTGTGAATGATATTGGGAGCCTAACGGCAAGAGCATCTTGCCGCGGCGGCAGGAACGGTAAACGCGGACTGCCCCAGAGTCTCGCGGGAGAACTGCTATCTTTGCCAGTGCGCTTCCCCTGTAGCAAACCTGTCTGCCACCTGCTGATGTGCATCAACACCAGCGTGCCTTTAATTGAGCGTCACAGCCAGTGTGGTGTCATGCTCCTGCGCTGCACCTGCGCACACGTGAGACACTTGAGCACTTTATCTGTGCTGGCAGTGTCTTGGGTCGTTGGTACTGCGGCCAGACCATTGTTTCTGTGCTGACAACGTCTTGGGTCGTAGGTACTGCGGCCAGACCGGCAAGTGCTATGACGGTAGCTGCCCCGGCGCTGGCAGTGTGTGCTACCTTTGCGGCTGCGAGCAGTTGTGCGCACCCTGCCAGGCGCCCGTCCCAAGCCCTGTGGCGCTCTGCAGCCTCTGAGCATAGTCTATGCTTGAGCATTAGGTCTTGCAATTTGGTTGTGCCTTGTTGGGCAGCAGAGCAGACGAAACAGTGTCTGAACTGTCATGCTGCAAGCCACGGCAGCACATTCAGGGCTGCAGGTGTGTCAGAGCAGGTTTGCAGTGCAGGAGGGCGGTCAAGCGTTTCAGTGCATACGATAAAATTGCGACTATATGCTATGGCCCCGTGCCTGCTACAGGGAGTACATGGATGCAGCTGGGGACTTGCTTGTGGCTGTGCAAGCTGACAGCCGGCGTGCCCGCCTGCGCCAGGTGCGGCTATTGTGACCGCTGCTCCGGGCGCAAACTGCTCAAGGGCGGCATCGAATAGGCGGCGTGCCCCAGGCAGCCGCAGTGCTCGCCGATTGCGAGGGCGCCGTGCTGCACGCCCAGGCAAGCACTGCACCAGCACCAAGCGTTGCAGAGATGCGTACTTGATGTGCTCAGTACGGGCAGACCTTCGCAGCGTGCGCTGCTTGCGCTATTGGCGCGCTGCCCCCTGGCGTGCATAACTTGACGTATCAACCATGACTGCCTTTGCCCCGAGCTCCCCCAACCCCTCCCATTCCCTTCCACCTTTTGGTCGCAGTTCTGTGACGCTCTGTTCCTGACGGGTCTTATGTCCTTGGGTTACGTGTGCGGGTGTGTGTTGCTACTGTGTACACATGCGCCAGCAGCAATTGCAGCTGGCCGTGTGTATGCATCAACCATTTTTTTGCACTCGCCACGTCCATGTTCCTACATGGACGTGGCGAGCATATTTTCACCATTCTTTTGCTTGTGTCACCCACCCGCAAGTGTGACATTACACAGCAGGCCCCAGGGGTGACCAGCGGTCTCAGTTGCACCTGCCTAAGCCTGCTGTAAAGGCTCAGGAGATGGGGCTACTGGAACAGCATGCATGCTGGCAAGCTGGTGTTTTGAGTCTTCTTACTTCGGGCAGTTGTGTGTGAAGCGTACATAGGTGACGGTGGCGGACCAGTCCATGTCTAGAGCACGCCTAACCCCCTTTGGGAATGCCCTCGATCGTGCGCGTGTGCGGAGAGTATTCAAGATCAGAGTTTCGAGCTTTGGCGTGCTCCGCCTCGGGGCGCGACCAAGTGGCAGTCCTTGACGCCAGCCATGGGCCTGCAGTGCACTATTGCGGCACTCTTTACTTTTGTACACTTTTAAAGGCAGGCATGGCATTGCTGACAGGCGGCAGGGCGAGTGTGCAGAGGGGCTCGCAGACTTGCCGCCAGATGGTCATAATGGAAAGTGTTTGCTTTCGATTGCTTGTTTACAGCAAAGTGTGCTTACGTGCTACTGGTGAGACATTGAATACATACCCATATGCCACAGTGTGGATTGCATCGGATGGGGCCTTTCAGCCTTGCTGGGGCTGCAAGTATGTAAGCACACACATGCATGTTACGACACACATGGCAGAGCCGCAGCAATCATCCACACTGGCCGCAGAAAGTGTCCTCGGAAATAAAGGCAGAGTATGAGAGCATTTGCCTGTCATTGCACTCCATACATGCAGCGACATGCATGCAGCGACATGCCTGTTGAGAATGAAGTTCAGGATAGATGATAGATCAGAACAAGCTATCTACTACCCTGAGCATAACCTTCCAGACTCGAGGGCCGCCTGGACGCTCGGACTGCCGGCGGCAGTCTGCCGCCCACTTCCAATTGTCCGCCTCCGCTTCCGCGCCCTCTGTGTGTGTGTGTGCTACTTACCAACTGCTGCTATGGAGGGCAAGCAGGCGGCCGTGTTGCTGCTGGTCGCCCTAGTTGCATTTTCAGGTGCTCACTCCCAGCCGCGAGACCGACTGCTGGCTTGCCGGGTCGCTCGTCTGTACGTTGCTGGCGTGGCTGTGCCTGCTGACCTACGGCCACACGAGAGACTAGAGTGGTGACAGCTGTCGGGATGCCGCCGTGGTCTGGGCACGGCGGCGAGCGCGCAGGCCAGGGTCTAGGGAGCCTTGCTGTGCGTTGGGTGTGCAAAGAGGCAGCTGCTGCGCGCCATTATTGCTGCGCCCTGGCCAAAATGTGAGAAGCTGAATGATGATGATGCGACATGGTGCGATGCCAGGCGTGACATCCGTCAACGGAGCCTGCCCTGCACGCTCCCTCTCCAACTGCTACCTATGCCAGTGCGCGCCCCCTTGCGCACCTGCCTGGGCCTGCTGGCTGGCTTGTGAGGCCACCATGCCTCATGATGTTAGCCCTGCCTCGTTGGGTGGTCATGGGCATCATTGACGCGTGCGGAATTTAATTTATATATGCTTGAGCTCTTTTATTGCGTGGCTAAGCGAGCAAGGATTGGGGGCTGGGGCATGCGCATGCTGGTGAACCGGTCCGAGCTGCTGGTGATCCGCGCGCACCCGCATGGCTCAGGGCTTGTCGATTGCGCGCAGGTACTGCGGTAGCAGCGCATGCTCAGACGGCACGTGCCCGGGCGCGGGCGGGCAGTGCAGCCTGTGCGGCTGCGAGTACATGTGCAGCGACTGCGGCTTCTGTGGGCGGAAGTTGCTCATGGGCGGCGGCGCCTGAGTCATGCTCGGGTTTCTGATGCTCGACACCTGCGTGACACCTGCATGGCGGGCGCGGCTGGCGCGCGCGGTGACAGTCGCGCTGCGCAAGCCACACTGCTCAGACAGTGCGCAAGTAGGTGGGTGTGCGGGTGAGCACTTGGTGCGTGACAAGCTCTTCCCCTTGCGCACTCCTAGCTAGCCCGGACGGCGCCCCAGAGAGCGCACTTCAGCACGCCTCGCTGCGGCAGCTCTGGCCACACCCACAGATGGCTTCTGGCCGCCGCGAGCGCACCCAGCTGCATACCAGCATCCACCTAGCGACCCAGTGGTGCTGCCCTGGCGGCGAAAGCGCGGTGCTCTGTGTGGCGGGCCCGGAACCTCTGTTTGTGCGTGACTAGGATATTGTTTGCGCTGGCAGTGGACTTTGGCTGGCCGCATGTGTATTGCCCTATCTTTTTCTTCGTTTTAGTGGCAGGCTGTGTGCAAGAAGTGTTTGTGTGCTTGTTGTAGTGCCCGCTGCTGAACTCCGCGTAAAGCCAGTTGTTGAGCAGCCTCCTGTAACCACAATGCATCGTAGCTCTAAAGTTCTGGTGCATAGCACCTGCTGCTTGGTCACCATAAGGCGCGGAAGGAGCTGTGCTCATCCTCTCCTCGCGCTGCAAGTCTGTGTGGCGCATGGCGTCCGTCGCCTGCCAGGTGCCGTGTCCATTGTTGGCCAGTCGCAGCACCTGACTATGTGCAGCTCACTCACTCCCATGCGAGGGTTATCCGCACGTATCATGCAAAAGCGATTATGAAGCCGGCAGATGCGCCCATGCCCAGGCCGCCATATGTCGGACCCCAGCTGTGCCACAGCGCGACCTGAGCCCTCCCTCCCACCAAGCCCACTGCAGTGCAATGCAGTGACTGCACAGGCTACAGGGTTCCATGGGGCGGCAGGCTTCCCGCCCGGCCTCAGATCATGAAGATGAGGTCGCCGTTGATGGCGCCGGTGCCCATGTACAGGCCGCCCCAGGCGGGCCGCGGCGCGGCTTGGGTCGCCGCCCAACCCTGCGCGCGGTAGAAGAAGGCGTAGCCGGGGTACAGCAGGCTGCGCAGCACGGACTGCCCCGCGCCCGCGTCGTGCTGCAGCGCCCACATGTGCCGCACGTCCGCCGCCAGGCTCGCGCCGTCCGGGCCGCCCTGCGCCGCCGCCGGGGCCGCCGCCCGTCGGCGCGCCGCCTGCTGGTAGCCATGGGTGGCGCGCTGCAGCGCCGCCGAGGGTCACGCCCACCAACATGCACTTCGTTGCAAGGTATGCAGAGGCGGCGGTGCTGGCCTGCTGCGCTTCAATAGACTTGACCATCCCTACTGTACTCCACCCACGTGCTGGCCTGCTGCTCGGCGGAGATGGGGCGGCGCGCGCGCCAACTGCCGCGCCCTGGCCTGCCACCGGCAGAGCACCCGGCCCCTGAGCACCCCTGCCTGCCGCCCTCCTCCGTTCGCAGGCTCCCTGGGCGCGCCCTCTTCCAAAGCCGCGGCGCCCGGCTCAGAGAAGGCACCCGGGCTGAAGTGCGCGGGCGGGGCGGCCCCGCCTGCGCATGCAGGTACGACTCCAGCTTGCCGGGGTAGGGCACGCCCGCGAACAGAGGGTTTGCGACCAGGTCGCAGCGCGCGTCGGCCACGTACGCGCGCGCCGGCACGACCGCGGCCGCCGCGTGCACCGCGTCCACCGCGGCGCGCAGGCGCTGCAGCTCCGTCACGCGCACGGGCGCCGCCTGGCGGCTGGCAGGGTCAGGCGGGCCAATGCGCCCCATATGCGGGTCTCTCCCAGGGCGTTACGCGCGGCCTTGCGCGTCCTAGGCGCCCGCCGCGGGCGCAGGCGGTGCAGCTGCGAAGTGCGCACAGGGACCACCTGGGGATGGGCGGGGTCCGGCAAGGCCTTAGGGGCTTTGTCTTGCATTCACGCGGTGTGCTTGCGCCGGATCACACGCGACGCCTCTGCAAGGGCTGCCAGCAGACGCTGGGCCGGTCGGCAGAGAGCAGCGCGGCGAGAGCCGCGTGGCTGCCCAGCGGCTGCTTCGAAGCCCGTGGCCAAGGCCGGGCATACAAGCCCAGGCCAGCCCCAGTGCTGATCATTCCGTGTGAAATTAGGTGCGCGGCCGGCAGGCGCCGCCCCGCACCCCGCCGCCGTCAGCGTCGGGCGGTGGCGCGACCGCGACGATGGCGGCAGGGTCCCCGCTGAGCTGCGTGGTCAGCCACGCGGCGGCGCGCGCAGCGGCCGTGGGCACCTCGGGCAGGTCCAGCCAGTCCACGCCGTCCTGCGTGAAGCACACGCGGCGGTCGCCCTGCACGCGCCCGTCCAGCACGGCTGCGCGCGTGCTGCCCTGGGCCACCAGGTAGTCCTGCGCGCGCGGCGCCCTCGCTTGGCCGCACGGACGCGTCCGGCCTCCGGCCTCGCGACAGCCTGTCATTATACTTTTGCACTCGCGGGCAGTTTGTGCGCGCTGCATCAGTGCTTGTGCGGCGCCCGGGCGGGGCTTTCACGGTCACGCTATATGCGAGCGCTATGTACTCTTCCAGTGTACGTTCTGGCCGGGACTCACACCTCGCAAGGGGGGCACGCGCTTAATACGTTTAACGCTGCTTGCCTAACGCAGTGTCTGAGACCTGGGCGTGCCTTGCCGTTGCGCGCGGTGATCTTGCCCCAGAAGCTGAGGTGCTTCAGCCTGGCCTCGTGCTGCTTCAGCGGCAGCGACAGCGCCAGCGCAGCCTGCAGAGCACACGCTGTCTCTGCGCGCCCCAGCTTGCTGTGCACCGCTACGTGCAGCACCGGGGACATCCTACCTGCTGCTCCAGAGAGAGCACCAGGCCGCTCGGCGCCAGCGCCTGCAAGGTCAGCGTCAGGTCGTGCTGCAGCTGGACCATCGGAAGGGCAGCATTAATAGCTCACTCGGTGTTAATTGACAAGGTGGCCATGCTGAGGCGGAACAGCCTAACGCCTTTTGAAGGGTAGGGTTGATAATGTGTTCAAGCTAAATGCCAACATAGCCTTGTGAGAAAAGCGTGCTCGTTTGGCGAGAGGTAGCTGACTATGTATACAGCAGACAATACTCTGTAATGTTCATCTCTGTTGCCTTACTGCTTACATACTTCTTTCTGCAATACAAGAAAACTGAAAGCAGACGAACAGGGCGCAAGTTCTCTAGTGAACACTGCTGCCGCTCAGCGGCAGATGCATCCCGTATATTATTCCAGGCTGTGTTGGTGCACACGTTCCGTCTCCTCCGTTAATGGCTGTGCGTCAGCACTCTGATGGTGGCAAGGTGCACCTAACCCAGCGCGCGGTTCCCCTCCCGGTGTCTGCTGTGCATGCTTCGAAGCCGTCTAGTACCTGCGGCACATCCGCTGCGTGTGAGATACTGGATTACCAACAGGACGCAGCAGCGTGATAACGCGCAAGCGTTATGAAGGGCTATGCGCACCGCACGATAAGGTAGATGGCGAAAATGATACCTGCACCGGCAGGCCGTCATGTGAGTCAGTCCCATATGTGGAGCAGCTTAAGGGCACAGGGTATGAAGCGCGCAGCTTCCACACACACTGCTGCTCCTCGCCAGCCAACGCCGTCAAGCCAGGCAGGAGACTGCGGGGCAGCGCACCGGGCAGGTAGCCGAGCAGCGTCAGCAGAACGCAGATCCAGAAGTCCTGTCGGCCCCGGCACAAGAGTGAGCAGCTTGCTGGGACTGCTGGTGACGCTTGTCTGTGCCTCTGCAAGGCCCAGGGCAGCTGCGCGTGCAGCTGCGCCTGCCTCGCTTCCGCGCAATGGCAACGGGTCAAACGAGCTCGTGCTATGTGCACGGCGGTGCTGGCACGAGCGCTGCCGGCACATGTGCGCAGGCTGCCAGACAGAAAACAGCACGCGCGGATGCTGACACAGCGCATGTCGTGCGCAGTCAGTGCGCCACCTTGTTGCAGCCGACCTCCTGCGCGCGGTGTCACGCAGCATGCTTAGCCCCAGCTGCCGCGTCTGCGTGAAGAGGCGGGTGGCGAGCAGCTGCAAACACTGCGAAGTCAGGTGCGTACCAGGTACGCGCCCAGGGGCGGCAGCAGGACCGCGAAGACTGCGCGCAAGCGCACACGTGGACGTGTTACTGCTCCGTAAAAGGTCCAGCACAGCGGCAGGCTGCACGGGATGCAGCTGGCACCGGCAATGACGCCTGCGGGCTGCGCAGCACTGCCGCAGCTGCAGGCGCAAGCACAGGCACTCTGCGGGGCGCTCACTGACTTTGATGATGTCGGAGCAGGTGATCGCCTGCAGTGAGCACCCTGAGTGTTAGCAATCCAGCAGCTCTGGCAGGATGACAGCAATTTCAAACAGGTGTGCCACTCCGTTCGCGAGAGTCAGACAGAAGACCAGGCCGCTCTTCTGCTGTCCCACTCCTACGCAGAGGGCGGGCCGCACACCATTGCAAAAAACTGGGATTGGCCGGCGAGCAGGCAGGAAGCGGGCAAGCGGCGGCTTCTGTGGCTCTAGGACGACACGGGTGACTCGCGTGCTCGGGCGTGTGGTAGACTTCAAACCGTTGCAGCAGCACAAAGGATGGGTGCAGCAACCCACATCTGCACAGGATGTGCCCCGCTCACAGGAGGGTCATGCGGGCTCATTAACAACTTTGGCCACTCGATGCGCACCCAGCTCCACAAGCTGCCACTCCCCCACAGGGTACCCGCAGGCGCAAAGCTGGCAGCATTGCACTGAAGCTTGCTGCTCCCTCCGCACACTCCCAGTGCAACGTGTCTGGCGTGTGCGTGCTTGGCTGCGTGCTGAGCGCCCCGGCTTGTACAGCAGAGCCCGCATGGCTCGCAGAGGCAGACGGGCGCCGTGACCGAGCTCGCTCGGCGCCAATGTGCAAGCTTGAGCATAAGTCTGCACCCGCCTGCCTCCGCCTACCCCGCTACACGCCGAGCGCCTGCAGGAGTGCGGCGCTTGCACCCCCTCTCCCTCCCCCGCGCCGCGCCGGGCAGCCGCGCCGCGCAGCACGCCCCGCGCGCGCAATGTGCAGCGCGGACGGCGAAGCGCAGAGCAGCCGTGACGCGGCGCAGCCCGGCCATGACGCGGCGCAGCCTGGCGGTGTTGCTGGGGCTGCGGCAGGCAGCGGCCGCCTGCCCGCGCAGCTGCTGGGCGGCGTGCCGGGCTTCAGCGACGCCGGCGCCGAGCGCTTCAGCGTGGCCGTGATCGGCGACCTGCACCTGGAGCCGGCGCAGATGGGCAGCTTCCGCGTGGCACGGGAGCAGCTGCGGGAGGCGGTGGGCGCGGCCGACGAGCGGGGGCGCGCGCCGGCGGCGCGTGTGGTGCAGCTCGGCGACCTGGGCGGCTACGAGCACGCGCCGGGTGCGGCGCGCCGC
>JAABUV010000343.1_pt1 | contig 71041 bp, 98 predicted proteins | sample 5559971 | NCBI WGS metagenome assembly JAABUV01 (sample SAMN10711881, study PRJNA513362) | rock metagenome | isolation source: Antarctica rocks | place: Antarctica: Victoria Land, Knobhead nord | collected 2015-12-19 | reverse complement strand
CGTGGCGCTGCCGGTCCTCCAGGCGGCCGATCAGCTCGTCGATCTGCTGCGGCGTCGTGTACGTGATCGACGACTTCATGCCCTTGACCTCGTTGGCCAGCTTGCTGCGGCTGCTGCTCGCATCCTCCAGCTGCGCGCGGATGCCCTGCTTCTTTGCCTGCGCGCCGCGCCCCCGCCGCTTGGACCTGCCCCGCAGCTGCCCTGCACTTCCGCGCGCGCGCGCCTCCCTGCCGGGCAGGTGGCGGCGGGGGACCGCAGCGCCCGCCACCCTGGCTCCATCAGCCCCGCTCCGACAAAACGCAACCTCGCCGCCACAGCTTTGGCTGCCGCGTGCCGTCCAGCGCTCGGCCCCCCTCTGGTTCTTGGCACCCGACAGTGCAGGGCGCCAGCGCTCCGCCCGGCCGCAGATCACCTTGCATCGTCCGCTGTCGATGGTTCGGGCACTTACAGCTGGATGCCCCACCCAGCGCCGCACAAGCTATGATCACACGCAGCCGCTGCCTGCGTGCCCTGGCGCACCCACCCCGCTGCGGGTGCGCCTCCCTGGCGCGCACCAGCTCGGCGTTCCAGTCTCCGCGCAGCTGCTGCAGCCGGTCGCGCAGCGCCTGGTGCGCGCCGCCGCTGCGCCGCGCGCTCTGCCGCGCCTCCACCTCCTCCCGGATCGTCGTCAGGCGCTCCTTGTTCATCGCAATCCGCGCCGCGAGCTTGTCGATGGTCGCCTTGTGCAGCGACTCATCGGGCCGAGCCGGCCGCTTGGGCGGCCGCAGGGATGCAGCGTCGCCGTTGGCTGCAGGCGCTGGCGCCGGGCCCGCATCACCGTCCGCCTCGGCGGGCGGCGCCGTCTCCGGCGCCTCTGCCGCAGGCGGCGGGTCCTCAGTGGCCATGGCACAGCGCTCAGTCTGTGCCCGCAGATCGCTCCGACAGTGCTCTGGTTTTGGAGAGCTAGCTTTGCTGATGCAGGTTTTGCAGGTTGTCTGGACTTGGGTTAGGGGTGGGGTTATCATTGTGGGTCCCAGCGCATACTTCCAAGTGCCACACAGAGCGGGCGCACAGACTCGCCTTGTATCTTGCTTATGAGTCAGATGGCTTGTTTTCAAGGTGTGGCCTGTGAGGCTCCCAGGGAGGGTACAGAGCTGGCGCGCCTCTGCGTGTGGCGCGCGCGCTATGGCTTGCTGATACCTATAGCAGCGAGCATCAGCGGCTGAGGCACTGCTGTATAAGCGCACAAGGGAGGCTGGATTACACAGATGGTTTCGCAGAGGCCCGCATCTGCGGTGGGTGCTAGATGGCTGTGTATTCAACGTCAGCTCGCACCTGCCTGCAATGTGTTCGTCAGGCTTGCTCCTGTTACGCATCAAGCTGAGTGCCTGCGCAACGCAGGCACAGCGGCCATGCTTGGAAGGCTTGCCTGACGCCCTCCTAGACAGAGTGGTGTCCATCGTGTGGGCCGCACGCCTAGTCTCCACGGCCAGCGCCGAAGTCCGCTGGTGCTTCTGCTGGAGGGCGTGAGCCACCACTTCAGGCGGGTGCTGCGCGCGCACCCGCTGCGGCTGCGCCTGAACTTCTCCGATGTGCGGCTTGCCGCGAGGCACCTGGCGTGGCTGGCACTGCCTGCATGGCGGAACCGCGTGGAGGCACTAACGCTACACAACTGGGGGGCCCCCGCCACCCTTGGGCACAGCAGGGACTTTTTGGACCCGGGCTTGTGCGCCGACGGCGACGTCGTGTCCCCACTGCTGACCATCCTGCGCGCAAACCAGCGCCAGAGCCTGCGGCAGCTGCTGGGCATGCCGCTGCGCCTGGGCGGCGTCACAGAGCCCCTGCCCCCAAAATCCGCGGTGCCGCACACGCCTGTGGACCTGAGTGATTTCTGTATCACGCACTTGGGCATATTGGGTAGCGCGGGTGAGGGCGTGCAGTACGACAACCTGCCGCACACTCTGGTCTGCCTTAGAACCAGGGCGGCATACCCACAGATGACTGCAAGCCCCTGGCTGCCCTGCACCGCCGCACAGGTGGCGGCGCGGGTCCCCAGCCTCTCCTGTGTGCACCTGTCTGGCAACGAGTTGCATTGCAGTGCCCCCACATGCTTCCCCGCCGTCAGCGGCTGGCGCGCTGAAGTAGTGGCTGAATGCCTAAGGCTCAGTGTTTGTGTCCCAGATGCGCACATTGTCAGCCCGGGCACGCTACGCTGCGCATTTCCGGGGGCCAAGGATGTGCGTATATATGCACGCGAGGTCGTTCTGTGGCATTATGCGGATGGCCAGCTGAGTGCGGAGGCCCTTGCTGATGCGCTGTGCCCGCCATGCCTGGAGCGCATGGTGATCGGGTCGGGCAGGGAGTTTCCCAGCTTCTTTCATATGGGAGGGGAGCAGATTTACGACGCCCCATGGCGGCTTGTGATGCGCTTTCTCATGCATGCATGCGAGGGCCGGTTTGCGTTCGAGGTCACCGACGGGGTGCAGAAGCAGGTGGCCTGGCGGCGCTGGCCGGCGCCGGGCACACGCGAGCGTGCCGCTGCCGGCAGGCTCCATGAGCAGGCGGCAGCTTGGGCTGCTGCGGAGGAGGAGTAGGACAGCTGTTCAGGATTGGGAAAGACAGTCCTTTTAAAGACAGGAAAAGAAGTAGTAGCCTGCTTCATCCTCGCATGTGCTGAAGACCTACCTGATTTCCCAAATGTCCCTTGATCTGTGAGTATGGTATAACTGCTTGCTTGCTCGCTTGATGTCACCTGTTGCCTTAGCAGCCTAGCTGGCTGAAACAGGCTTCAACCTAACACGCCTGGGTGCGCCTTAATGCACGCACACTCAGAGCCTTCCTTGTCACGGCGGACACTCGCATGTGTGTGAGCCCCGCAGTGCCATGCTCGCATGCCTAGCACCGCGTGAGGTGCTATGCGATAAGTAGCAGCCCTGCCTAGGGCTGCGCTCGTTAGCCGCAGTTGGCTGATACACAGATGTACTTCAGTCAATTCACCGATCCCTCTCTCTCACATCTCTGTGCACATGCACAAGTATGCATGAACGTTACATTTAAAAGCACATGCACAAGTATGCATGAACGTTACATTTAAAAGCAAACCACTACAGTCTCAGGCAGTGATATACAAACACTCGAACTGAAACCCAAGGTTGACCACTCAGAACACGCTGGGCACAGCAGCGCACAGATTGCAAGACAGATACACTGCGCTGGGCAGGAGCCGCCATCACGCTGGCGGGTCCCCGACCACAGGCACGACGTAGTTCAGCGCGAGCCGCCCGCCGTCCGCATAGATGACCTGCGCAGCAGGCTCCGGCGCTGACCAGGCTGATGCAGCCTTGCTTGGCCTGTGCACACACGCCGGCATGGATGCACGCAGGGCGGGCGACACACAGCAGGTCGGCAGACCGTGAGGCATGCACTCTCACCGAAAAGTGCATGCTGCAGCAGGTCTGCCCCGCACCTGGCCGGTGATGTATGAGGCAGCGTCCGAGGCCAGGAAGGACGCCACCTGGCCAATCTCACACGGGTCCCCCACGCGGCCCATGGGCGTCCGCGACAGCACCCTGCCAGCCCGCGCATCGCGCTCAGCGCACCATCGTCCCGGTCAGTGTCGAGACGGTGTGAGCGGGGCCTGCTTCACGTCGCTGCGGCGTGCCGCACGGCAGGGCAGCGATGCCCTGGCGAGCGGGGGGGCGCGCCTGTTCATGGCGGCGCGGTCGCTGGCGACGGCGGCCAGGACGGGCGTCATGATGGAGCCCGGCCCGATGGCGTTGACGCGGATGTTGTGCGGCGCCAGCGACAGCGCCATGTTCCTGCCGCGCCGGCGGCGGCAGCGGCGCTCGCCCACAGCCGCGCCTCGGTGCGGCTACAAGGGCGCGCGACAGCGCAGGCCGGGGCGGGCGGAGCGGGCACGGGCCGCACCGGGTGAGGTTGTTCACACCGCCCTTGGACGCGTTGTAGCCGGCGATGGAGGGGATGGCCATCACCGCGTTGACCGAGGACATGTTGATGATGGCGCCGCCGCGCCCCGGCGCCGCCCGGTTCTGCTCCACCATCTGCCGCGCGGCCGCCTGGCCGCACTGCGCGCGGCCCCCACACATGCGCTCGGCTGGCCGCGCGTCGCGCGGCCGCGCGCTCATGTGGCGCGGCCGGCGATGCAGGGGCCCGGCAGGGCCCACGCCGGGCGCCCGCGTCGTGCCCGGGCTCCGCAGCGCGGGGCGCGCATGGCGCACGCTAGCCGCGGTCACAGCTTGACAGAACCACCCTGGAACAGCCCCCCGCTGTTCCTGCGCTGGCAACCCACCAGAAAAGAAGGGCGGCGGGCGCGAGGCGGCGCGCCCTGCGCGGCCGCGCAGCCGCACCAGGAAGACGCCCTTGAGGTTGACGCCGATGACCGCATCAAAGTCCTCCTCGCGCATGTCCAGGAACTCGGCGCCCTTCACGATGCCCGCGTTGGCCACCATGATGTCCACGCCGCCAAACTGCGCGCACGCGCGGGCCCCGGTGACGCACCTGAGCCCCCGATGCAGCAACCGAAATGACCAATGCGCTGACACCTCATCAAGTTGCACAGCCGTGCGAGCACGCCCCCTGCACCACGCTCCGCGCCGCCTCACGGGCCCGGCACGGCCCACGCATGCCTTGGCCCGCACGCTCAGCACCGCAAGCAAAGTGAGGGGGCCTTTAGCTCATGAGGGTTGCATGCGCGGCACCTCCTCCGTGGCGAAGCGGATGAGCTGGTCGACCTCGGCCTTCTTCGACACGTCGCAGTGCGCGGCCGCCGCGGCCACGCCCTCCAGCGCCAGCTGCTGCACCGCCCTATGGCCCGCCCACCGTGCCTCAGCGGCGCGCTGCGCCCGCTGCAGCGGCGTCGGCGCAGCCACGAGGAGAGAGGCACAGGCAGCTCGTGCTTCCCTGGGCACAGCAGGGTATGCTGCGCGCGCCCCCGTGTTCAGCGCATCAGGGGCGTGCGGCCGGTGCGCGGGCCCTCCGGCGCACTTGGCAGCGGCCTCGTCGTCCACATCGGCGATGACGACCCGGCAGCCCTCGTGGCCGAGGCAGCTCGCGCACGCCAGGCCGATGCCCTTTGCGCCCCCTGCACGCTCCACGGCCCGCTCTTAGCAGCGCGTCAGCAGTGCACACCACTGACGCATCGCGACGATAGCATGCACACCACCTCATGCGTCATTGCACAGCACTCCAGATGCCAGCGCGTCCTCAATATTTGTCCGTGTGTTCGGCGGCATGCAAGAGCAGCATGCGATGAGTCCGGGCTTACCTGCCACTGGCGGTGCACCACAACAAGACTCTGCGCAGCCGCGGCGGCGGGAGGGCCGTGCGCACCCGTGACGACGGCCACCTTGCCGAGCAGGCGCTGCGCGACGCCGGCGACGAGCATGACGCGCTTGAGCCCTCTCTCCATCTCGGCCACCAGCGCCTTGTGCTCCTTGTTCTTGGCCTGGTGGTCCACCAGCGCGCTGCGCTTGCCCTTCCTGCGCGCGCGCCGCCCTAACCCTACATCTAGCCCTGCGTGACGCAGGCGGGATCCTTGCGCGCCCGCCCCGGCCGGGCAGCGGCCCTCCAGAGGCGCGGCGCGCTGACGCCCCCCGCGACGCCGCGCGGCCTGCTCTCTGCGCGCGCTGTGCGACAGGCGACGGCGGCATGCGTCTGCAGTGCGGCGAGCAGCGTCCCCGGGGAGGCCCCCGTGATGGCACACCGGACCCGCAACGCTGTCTGCAGACTAGGCACGAGCACATGGTGTCCGTGCCGCGCAGGCACACGCCGCTCGACCGCATGCAAGCATGAACACAGTGGTGCCGACGCGAGGAGGTGCCGCGGCCGAAGGCGCTTGCACACAGCCGGGCCGGGCACGCGCCTGTAGCCCTCTGCAAAGTTGTTGGTCTTCTCGTGGCGCGCGCACAGCCGGCAGACGACCACGCCGTGGTCGGCGCCCTGCGCGCCTTCCTGCACCTGCGGCCAGCACCTGCGCGCGCGCGCGCGGCCTCGCCAGGGCCTGCCACCTGCCAAGCGTGTCGAGCACCCTACGCTCAAGCGCGGCATTGGAGGCGCCATGCGGCACCTGCCGGGTCCGCTTGCACTTGTGCCCAATGGGTGGCAGACCGGGCCCAGTGAAAAGATGCGCATCAAGGCACAGTCATTTGAAGGCAGTGCAGCAGACGTAGGGGCCTTGGGGGCCACTGGCAGCCCGCCCCCATGGGTGCTACGGAACAAGGCAGCGGCGCTGACAGCACTGCTTTACAGTCTCAGACTCCCCTTCACCCGCACTGCCAGCGCTCACAGGGCTGCATGTTGCCCTGTGACCCAGGGCTCTCAAAGTCACCTCGCTCTCTCGTCGCCCCGGCGAGCAGAGGGGGCCCTGCCAGCGCGGGGCGCACGTGCCGTCCGGCAGCCGGAACGCGTCCTCGCTCTCCCACTTTTTCTTGGCGAATTCAAAGTAGTTGCTCTTGCGCTTGTCGCCCACGCTCGGCGCCGCGCTGGCCGAGCCGGCCACGCTCAGCGACTCCGCCTTGGGCTGCCCGGGCGCCGGGGGCGCGGGCGTCGCCAACGCGCTCGCCGTCAGGCCCGACGCTGGCGAGAAAGCTGCCTGCAGGGCCGCGGCGCTGCCCGCTGCCGATACGTGCGTTGCTGATGCCGTGCCTGCGTCTGGCCGCGCAGGCACCGCGGTCAGCTGTACAGCCAATGCTGGGCATGCATCAAGCAGGAGCAGGACCTGCTCAGGTAGTAATTTGATTTCAGTTAGGCAGATCTCCCATAGACAACTGATCGGGGCGCGTGCATTGCCAGCGGATTCTGCCTCAGACCCAGACCTGGTGCTCACCGTCAGTGCTGGTCATATCCACATCGCGAGGCTCGTCAGGCATACTCCACGGGCTTGCCCTGGTCGTCGCAGCGCCCGCCGGCGCGGCGCCAAGTCTGGTTGCGAACAGCAAGCCCAGGCGCGGCAGGCGCGAGCCTGCACCCCTCGGCGCAATCCCCCATCACGCACTCTCGCATTGCCGGCGTATATGCTGTAGCCAGTGAGTGCCTGGCAACACCTTTTACCAGCGCCTCACGCACAGCCATCGCCGTCACGCCTATCAGGCAGGGGCCCCAGCTGCTTCACTGGACGTCTCGTGCTCCAAGGCAGGGCTGTCTGCTGGGTGACAGCCAGCCCGCAGGTCAAAGAGACTTGTCAAGCCAATATGCAGTGCTAGGCTACTTCAGTGCAGCAGTGCTGGTGGGGTGGCAGAACAGTCTGTGTTGTGCTGTGCTGGGGGCGGTCCCCGGGAGGACTGCATTGGCAGACCTTGAGCGCCGCTGACTGGAGAGGTCGCAGATGTTGGCGGGCCGCCGCTGCCACTTGGGTGACCCGTTGCGCGCCGTGAAGACGACTTGGCGGCCACCCAAGACCCTGATATCAGGGTATTGTACGATTGAGATGAAAGCAGGCACCACTGCTCATCTATAGCACGCCCCGCACGTTGCCATACTGTCTGGGTGTCCGTCCCACATTGCCTGTTGCCACTGTGTGTTGCATGCCGCCCATGACTTACCACCTTCGCAACTGTGCGCTAGCAGACGGCCCTCGTCCTGGGTGTAGTAGACACACCCCTGCACCGGGATGCAGGCCTGCTTTGTCCAGGATACAGTGGCGTCTCACGCCCGAGCCCTTCAGAGACGCGCGCGGGGCACGCTCTGCGTGCCCGCAGCAGCGAGCCGCTGCTGCTGCAGGCGTGGAGGCGCCCGCGGCTGTTCCAGCAGAGGCAGGTGGGGCCAGTGTAGGCACTGTAGACCTGCTCCCAAGCAAATCTTGACCGCCTTGTGAGTGTGTCGCAGTCGCTGCCGCCTCTGCTCCCAGGGAAGAGCTCAGCCTCCCATTCGGCTGTCTGTTTGCAAAAAGAGTGCCACGTTGTGCGCAAGCTCTTCCGTGCTAGGGACGCAGCTGTGCGATGCCGGACGAGTGTGCCGCACCCCGTGCTGGCAAGCAAGACTTCAGAGGAATGGCTGCTGGCGGCGCAAGCTGCGCTGCGTATCCGTCACGCCTGGCCGCTCACTAACCCGCCGCGTCTTTGCCAAAAACAGACACATGTAAAGCGTCAAGCAAACGCGCAGGGCGGAGTGAGCGCGCGCGCGTGGTGCTCACGCGCGAGGCCGGCAAGAACGCAAAGCTGCTCGCGATGCTGGCCGCGCGCGGCGTGCCAGCGATGGAGCTGCCGCTTGTGGAGACCGCGCCGGGGCCCGACCGGGAGGCCCTGCCAGGCGCGCTGCGGTCTGGCGGCTTCGACTGGGCGGTCATCACCTCGCCCGAGGCCGCCGCGGTCTTCCTGGAGGGCTGGCGCTCTGCAGAGCGGCCCCAGGCGAGCCCCAACAAAGCGTAGGGACTGGTGTCTGGAGGCATGTTGCAGACCAAATCCGACCTCCCATTGGTGTTTTCGCGACCAACTGGCCTGTGCCCCTGGCAAGGGTCAACACGACGCATGCGCAGGTGCGCATAGCGGTGGTCGGGGAAGGCACGGGCGACGTGCTGCGGGGCGCGCCGGACGCGGGCCAGCTTGACATCGCATTCACGCCCACAAAGGCGCGTCATGTGCAGGATGCACTGGTCCAGCCTTGTCATGCTTTACTTTATGTATGCCGTGGCTGTCAGCATGCCATGCAGCGAGACAAGTTCCATGGCCATGCGGCTGCCTAATTACCACAAATGCTGCCGAGACGCGCCTTGAGCACGCACTCTGGTGCAGGAGCATGGCTGCGAGCGCCTGTGTGGGCGCCAGAGGCCTGTCATGCGGTGCACAATTGAACCCCGAGCACACCGTGATGGGAGCCGCGCGGACCGGCGCTCACGTGCGTGCGTCCGCGCGCAGGCAATGCGGTGCACCTGGCCGCGGAGCTGCCGCTTTGGGAGGGCGCCCCGGCGCCGCGCGTGCTATACTCCGCCTCCTCCAAGGCCGGCTCCGACCTGCAGGCCCGCCCTGCGCACCCTCGCCCCCTGCCTCCTGATGCGCCTGGCGATCCGGGCGCGTGCTGCGAGAGCGGCAGGCGAAACCCCGCCAGGCAGCCCTGCACGCTGCTCCACTGGGTGCCATGCAGCTCTGTCTTGAGCATGTTGCATGTGGGGAGCGTGTGAGGGTCTGAGGTCTGGGGCACTGCGTGCGGCAGGCCGGCCTGGCGGCGCGCGGCGCGGAGGTCGTGCGCCTCAACACGTACAGCACGCTGCCGGTGGCGGCGCTGCCGGCGGACGCGCTGGCGGCCGCGCGCGGCGCGGAGGTCGTCGCGTTCGCGTCGCCGTCCGCCGTGAAGGCCTGGGTGGCGCTGGCCGGTGACGGCGCCCGCGGCGCCGCGGCCGCCTGCATCGGCGCGCCCCGCCCTGCAGCTGGCCCTCCCGCTGCGCGTGGCGCAGCAGTTGCCGTGGCCGATGCGCTAGCGCTTGCTTGCATGATGATGCCTGCGCAAGGTGGGCCTGGTCTTCAGGCTGTTTCTGTATGCGCAGGCGGCTGGCGCAGCCTTAATCGAGTGCTGTGTGTTTGGCAGCACCCCGCAGGCATGTCAGCATGGTGCTTGATGTCGTGACCCGTGCATGTGTGCGCGCGCTCGGCAGGCAGCACGTCTGCTCAGGCGGCGGAGCGCCTGGGGTTCGAGCGCATCCACTTCCCCGATGCGCCGGGCCTACAGGGCTTCGTAGCTGCAATCCTGGACGCTTTGGAAGGCCGGCCGGCCAGCACGCCGGCGGCAGGATGACGCAGCATTCCCGCACTGCTGTCCGAGCTGCCAGAGAGAGAGTGATCGACCGAGTGAGGCATACCAGGAACACAATCGATGTCGCAAGTTTAGCAGTTATGCAAGGTGGCTACTCCCCGTCAGGCAGTGCATGCGTGACAAGCTGTGCTCTCAGCTAGCAGGAAGTGCAGACAAACTGACATGAGAACGCAGCCTGATCCCAAGTCGTTTGCCGGCCGCCCAAGCACCCCTGAACAGAACGCCCCAGCTGTGAACCGACACGAGCAGCGCGACGCGCCCTGAGTGAAGTTTTGTTTTGATCAGTTTGGGCAGGCTTCATCAGTCGCCCACATCCTTGCCGATGCCCCGCGTGCCCAGAAATCAAACCAAGCAACAACGCCGCTCAAAATTGGGTACCCAGCCACGCAGGACATCCGCCTGCCGGGGCGCGCAGGGCTCATGCTCACGAACAGGCTGGCCCGTCCATTACCCTGCCCACCTCCCACCCCTGGCTCCGGGCAGGCTCACCGAGCGCGCTGGCGACCCTCCAGTCAGGTGGCCCGCAGCGTGTGCTGCTGCCGCCTTCACATGCCGCCCGGGCGGCCCCAAAAGCACTCCAACGCCCAGCCCGCCTGTCATGCTGGCTGCTGGCCCACAGCGCCGCAGGCATGCTCCCCAGCCAGCCAGCCGCGCCCCGGCCGCAGCAGGAGGCGCAGCGGGAGGCGCATTCTTTGCGCCCGGCACATCGTAGCGCGAGCGCCGCCGTCCCTGGTCATGCGGCCTGGTAGTCGGCGCGGCGCGGCGCGGCCGGCACGCGCAGCCGCGGCGCCTCCGCCATCTCGGCCAGGTCGGCGACGATGCGGAACAGCGCGAACTGGAATGGCCGGCCCGCCTGCGCGCCGCCCCCCGCGTGCGTGCGCCTCAGCGCCCGCTCGCGCGCCTGGCCCAGGCCCCCTGGCGCGCCCCTTGGGCTGTGTGCCAGCCACGCCCCTGCCAGCGACTACCTCCCGGTCGCCTGGGGTGCCGGCCGGATGCAGGACACGTCGCGCAGCAAAGACAGAGGGTGCCTCCGCGCCACGCAGGGAGGAGGCGATAGCAGGCAGGCACCCTGCATTGTGTGTCAGCAATTCGGCACGCCAGTCGCACCCGCAGCGACCAGAACCGCTAGCATGACCGCGCCCCGCTAACAGCCGCGCGCCGGGCCGAGCGCGGCGCGCAGGCTTCCAACTCCGCGCGCGCGGCGGCGGCCGCAGCCGGCAGCGCGCGCGCACCGGCGACAGCAAAAGACAGGGCTCAGACAAGCCGCGCAGGCGGCGCGGGCTGCCCGGCTGCAGGCCACAGGGCGCCGGACCTCCGCGCAGCGCCGGGCGATGGCGTCCAGCGCCGCGCGCTCGGTGCTGAACCAGGCGGACAGCTGCGCCGCGATGCGCTCCGGCTCGCGCTGGAAGATGCCGAAGCCATTGTCCACGACGTACTCCACATTGCCAAACTCCTGCGCGGGGACCAGGGTAGGGTTAGGGCAGAGCACGGGGCCGTGCTGCTGGCGCCTGCGCCGCCAGGAGCCAGTGACTGCGGCATCAAACACGCAGCGCACGGTGGGACCTGGTGTGCCCCGCAGCCAGCGGCTCAGACTAGCGGCCAGCCAGCTCGACGGCGCGCCGGCCCGCCGGCCGCGGCGCGCGATGCGTTGCGTCCGTGCAAGCGCGCCTGGCAGGGGATGAAGCCGTTGAGGACGACCGGCAGGCCGCAGATGAGCGCCTCGGCAATCGTGCCAGGCCCGGCCTTCGTCACGATGACATTGCAGGCGGACATCCACTCGGACATGTTGCCCACAAAGCCCTTGACCAGCACGCGCATGCCGCCCGGGAACACCCTGTGCGCGCGCGCTCATGCCCTGAGCCGCAGCGCCGCACGCTGTCCCGACCCGCGCCGTCCTGCTGGCTGGCGGGCGGCGCCCTGGTGCGCGCCCGCGCTCGCTGTCTTTCGCGAGCGCACGGGGCTGCTGCCATTCAGGCGTACATCTTGCGGGCTTCGGTAGCCGCGCGGCACATGCCTGCAGCATCTCAAGCAACACGCACGGGCTCAGACCGCGCTGCCCTCCTTTATGCGAGCGGGCGCGCGGGCGCGCCGCCCACCTGTTCTGCAGGCGCCGCGCGAGCTTCTTGTTGCGGCCGCAGATGGCCACGACCTGGCAGGCGCCGCCGCATGCTGCCGCGATCGCATCGAGCGTCGCCTCGATCGCGCCCATGCCCTCGCCGCCGCCTGCGCCGCGCCGCCGCGTCACCGAGCAGGACACTCCCCCACCGGCCGCGCTACAAATGCTCACGTGAGCCCGCCCAGGCCACGCCCTGCCCGAGCACCTCCTTGTCGTCCGTCACTCCGATGCGCTCGCCAGGACGAGGAGCCGCAGCATGCCGTGCTGAGCAAGGTTGCACAGCGCGCGGTCGAGTGCGCTTGCTGTGGCGCTGCGCACACCCAGAGCGCAGGAAGGTCTGTCTGCAGATCCACCAGCCAGGTCTGCATCAGCAAAGTCGCACCATGCAAAGCCCGGCCTCCCTCACGCCACTTGCCCCGCGCGCCGCCGCACACAAGCGGCCGGCAGGCCCGCCCCGGCGCCTGCGCTGCGCGCCCCCCCGACCGGCCCCGCGGCGCGGGGCGCGCACCGACCAGCAGCACGGCCGGCAGGTGCTGGGCCATGCCCAGGCGCTTGCGCAGCACGGGCTGCGGCGCGCGCTTCTCGCTGAACGCCGGCCGGATGGGCAGCCCGTGCATGGTCACCTGCGCGCGGCGCGGCGCTCCACCTGTTGCGCCCGGCACTAGGGCGAGCGGCCGGCTCGGCCGCCGCTGCGGCCGGTCAGGCCTGCAGGCCGGTCGGGCCCGGCCTACCATATAAAAGGTTTCTGCCTTCCTTGGAGGCCGCCGGCAGGCGGCTGCACGGCGGGTCCCTGCGTGCAGACACAGGTAGGCTGCAAGGCACCGGGACAACCCCCAGGACAGCAGGACAGGTGGGGCGGCGCGCGCCTGGTCCGCGCGCAGGCCCATGCGCAGCGCGCGCCGCCGGCACGTCTCGGTCGGCACGAAGCAGCGGTCGACGCCACGGTAGAACCAGGTGTTGTGGCAGGTGGTGAGGTCGGTCACGACCGTCGCGAACGGCGCCGGGTCCACGCCGCGCTGCCTGCGCATAAGGGTAGAGGATAAGAAATTGGGAGTATATGACAATACATGAGAAAGCATGAAATAAGTAGGCCGCGGCGCCCGCGGCTCACGCTTCGAGCGCTGGGAGCGCGCATCGAGCAGCGAGTGCGAAGACCTCTGGCGCCGCGCTGCGCTCGCGGCGCTGCCGGACCGGCCCGGCCCGCGTTCCTGCACTGCTGGGGGACAGGGCGGGCGAGGTCTGCTTGCCACCGTGGTGCATACTGTGTCATGCACGGGCCATGCCCGCATCCCTGCCATGCTGAGAAGCAAGGCGGGCGCGGCTGACCAGCGGACACGCCAGCGCCCCTCATTGGAACATCTTCCTGCCAGTGAGGGAGGCCGTGCACACGCACGCCCTCGCGCTTGGAATTCGGGGCATGGCAGTCGCAGTGCCGCCAGCTGCCGGCGTGAGCTCGGCACGGGTGCGCCTCGGGGCGCACCGGGCACGGGCAGCGTTGACGCGCGCTGGGATGATCTGCATCAGCGGGTGCACGCTCACGACCAGGTCTGGCTCAAACTGCTCGAATGCGCGGGCCACCTGCACCGCAGCGACCGCATCAGCTGCAGGGCTTGTGCAACACGTGTGTTGCATTGCCAGTTGCGCACGAGGCTCCGTGTCGGGTGAGTGCCGCCGCCAGCGAGGCCGCGCAGCGCCCTGCCAGGGCACCCAGGCCGACGCAGGGCCACAGGGTGCCCCTGCTTTTGCGCCCGCGCGTTGCAGTGCTGCTCTGCAGGGCGCGCACGCTTTGCAAGTGACACGTAGCGCCTGTGGCTGCGCGGGCGCGCGCCTGGCGCGACACGAACGGCGCCCACATGCGCTGCGTGGGCACGTGCACCCAGCGCGGCTGCTGCAGGTAGTAGTTGAACTTCCACAGCGCCGGGTGCGCGACCATGAAGGAGTAGCTGCGCGGGATCTGGTTGAAGGGGTACGGCGTGTAGTGGGACCAGATGTCGACATATTCCACCTGTGCGCGCGCGTGCGCTCGCGCCCGCATGGGCTGCTGAGCCAGCCTGAAGCATGAAAACAGAAACCCTGAGCGCCTTTATAGACAAGGGCTCTATGTGCTGTGTGCTGCAAGCAGCATAATAAGACTGTGACCGCTCCTCCTTTGGCAGGGCGGCGGCGGAGGGGCCGCGGGACGAGTGGGGCGAGCGCGCCTCATACTTGTCGCCGTACAGTTTTTGGAAGCCCGCCTTCAGAGCCTCAGCGCTCGCGCGGTGGCCGCCGCCTGTGTCGCTCATCAGGACCATCACGCGCTTGCGCCCATCCCCGGCCGCTCGCTTTCGTCGTCCTGGGTGCGTGCGCCCGCGTGTGCTTGGTTGCAAGCGCCTGGACGGTATATCTAACTGGCAAGTATGCAGGCAGACATACTGCGACAGCGCGTAACAGGCCGCAGTGTGTGGCGCACGAGCAGCAACCTGATACGCCGCAATATGCCGTTCGGCGCGTACCTTTTCCTATCAAGGAAAAGGGCCACAGCCACGCTGCCTGCGCCGGTCCATAGCCGCTCTCCTACGCAGCGGCAGCGGTCCAGTCAGGTCGGCTGCAGCGTCGCACGGGGCACCCGCCAATCTGACTCTGCGTGCGCGACTCTGCATGCGCGCCCGTCACACTGCACGGAGCAGCGCCTCCGCCCCAGCCAGCGACGGCAGGGAGCGCACAAGCAGCTCGCCACCGGCACTGGCGCTGCTCCTCGCCCCGCTCGTGCTCCCCGGCCAGCCGTGGCTGGATGTCTCGGAGCGCCGCGCAGGCCGCCGGCCCCACTGCCCTGGGAACTGCTGGGATGCCGCGGTGGGCGGCTGCCTGTGGCCGGGCGCTCCGGTGCTGCCGCACTCGGCGCTGCGCTCGCGCGCGGGCAGCGGCAGCGGCAGCGCCCCGCCCAGCCCGCCCAGGCACGTGGCGGCAAATGCTGCGGGCCTCGGGCCGTCCCCGCCGCGGCACTCCATCCGGGCTGCCAAGCGGAGAAGCGGGCAGGGCGGCCTGATAGCTCTAGAACTCGAAGGCGGAGACGACTCTCAGCGTCAGCAATCAGCGATCCATACCAGGCCCTAGCAACTTGAAATTATGCCTAGCTAGGCATAATATAGGGCCTCCTCCCATGTACGAGCAGCAAGCTAGATATTCTCGTCGGCCCGTTCCTGCACCCAGAAGCAGCCTAAGACACCCGCGTTTACAACCCAGCCTAGCTCCCAGTCCAAACTCAAGCATACGTAACAAGTTGACTGTGCAACGTTGTCAGCAGACGCGCTCGTCTCTGTGTTGGCACTCATCATCACAGCGTCTCTGTGTAGGCAGACAAATGCAGGCAGTATCAGGCGCGTCCGCGGCGCTGGTGGCCCGCCGGCGCGAACCCGACCGGGCTCGCGCGCGCGCTGCCGGCCGAGCCGCCGCCGTCCTCCGGGCCAGCACGGCGCAGGCCGCCGGCGGGCGAGCCGGCGGGCGCGGCCCCCAGCGGCACGCCCTTCTTGGTGGCGCCCAGCTCCACCTGAACGGTGCATGCTGCCCTCGCCCCTGGTCTCTGATAAGCGGGCGCGCCTGTTGCCTGGGCGGCAGCAGGGCGTGCGTGTTGCGCAGAGCGCATGCATGCATCATGCGTCAGCTGTGAAACGTGTACCAATTAGGTGAGTGCTCGCCGCATGCAATCCACACCTGGCTGGAAAGCAAAGGCACGCACATGAGCTGCTGTGGTAGGCATGCACTTGTGCACACACCCTGCTCATGCCTGCAGCCTGTCGGAGCACAAGAGCTGCCAGGCCCGCCCGCGTCCAGGGACGGCATGATGCGGTGAGCGGCACCTTGGCGGCGCGCGCGGCGAACGCAAGGGAGCTCAGCGTCTCTGCCGCCGATGCAGCCTCCGGCGCCAGGTTAGCCACAAGCAGCACCTTGCTGCTGCCGCACAGCGAGTCCTGCAGGACCTGCGCCAGGCGCGCACGGCTCCCAAGGCCTCAGTCCTTGTTGCAGATCAAGCCCGAGCGGCTGAGCGCGGGTGCATGCGAAGCCAGTATCAGGTAGCAGTGTCCCGTCTCGTCAAGACATGCGGGCAGCACAGTGCCGCTCAGCGGCCGCCCCGCTCAAGCGCCCCCGGCCGCGGCGCGCGCGCCGGGGGGATGCGCGGAGGGCAGCGCGCGCCTGCGTGAGCCGCGAGTTGCGGAAGGGGATATGCGCGGCCTTGCGCTGCAGCGCGGCCACGACGTCGCCGAGCGCCGCCAGCGAGCGGTTGATCGCGCCCGCCTCCCGCAGCGCCTGCCCCGCCGCCTCGCTGCGCGCGACCCGCTCCGAGCCTGCGCGCGCCCCGCCCTGTGTCAACACACATCCGCGATGCCTGGCGGCCAGGCTCCCTCCCATTGGCCAGCCTTGCGTCGATGAGCAATCATCCCCTTCGGACGACACAGGGGCAGGGCCACACAGTTTCTATGCATGCACATCGCTGGCGGACATGCGAGCTTGAACCCCAGGTGATGCAAATGGCGGCGCGCCTGCCAGGTCAACCAGGTGCAGCGTGGTTGCGGCGCCGCCGGGCGCTGCAGGCGCCAGGTGCACAGCCAGCAGCGCGTGGCTGCGCGAGGACGCGTCGTTCATGGCGGTCGCGCCGGTCGCGCGCGCGGCCTGGCCCCGCGCCAGCGCGCCCGCCACGTCGCCCGGCGCCGCCACCGGCCGCCAGGTGAGCCCCGCGATGCGCTCCGCACCTGCGGGGACTTGCTTGAGATGGAGTGTGCACGCTGGCTCACAACAGGAAAGTTGATTGTGCAGGTTTGCTGCTAGGACTCTTGCATGCTACAATTTTTTGCTTGCGGCGGTGCCATGCCTGGCACAGCACTGTCCATGCCCCTGGCAGCCAGGCTGGCCACGCTGCGGCAGCGCGGCGTGGGGGGGCGCGGCCCAGCGCGGGCTGCAGAGCCAAGGCGGGCACCGCGTGGCCGCGGCTGTTAGCACCTGGAGCCGCACAGCCTGCATGGATGCGGGCGCGCGCCTGGCGGCAGGGCGCCCGCGGCGAGCGCGGAGACGTCTAGCGGCCGCGCCGGGCTGCCGGGCGCTGCCAGCAGATCCCGCACCTCCTCATTGTACACCTGCACGCGGTATAAAGGTGCATGTGTGCGCGCATGCTCGATAGGGGCGCTGGGCTGCGGGGCTCGCGCGCAACGGCGCGTATCTGCCCCACCCACCTCCAGCATCGCAACGGTCATCTCGCGGCGCCCCCCGCCGGCCTCCGCTTGCAGCGCCGCGAACAGCATCTCGAGCGCGCGCGCGCTCAGCCCTGCAAAGCCCAGGCCGCGGCGTCTTAGCCACCACGCGGTGACACGGCGTGACAGCAAGCACAGCTGCCGGAGTGAGGTGCCTGGCACGGACCTGGGTCGTCAGGCGGGCCCTGCATCGTGTGCGTCTTGCCGCTGCGCGCGTCCCTGACAGAGGGTCAGCAAACCCGCGGGTGAGCGGCGTACCGCAGGAGCTTGGCACGCGCGCGCGCCACGGCGGGCTGACTGCTGATGTCCCGGCTGGAGCGGCGCGTGCCCGCGCCTGCCCGTCTGGCCATAGGCAAAAATGCACGCGTTGTAGCCGTCCAGCACAGAGTGCACCAGCGGCACGACCTCCGCAAACACGTCTGCCTGCGCGCGCGCACGGCCTCGCGCCCCGCAGAGGCGGCCGCCGCAGCCGCGCGTGGCAGCTGAGAGCAAGGGCCTGCGGCCTGGGCCACGCCGCGCGCGCCTGCGTGGAGGCTGGGCCCAGCACGGTGTCGAACTCGAAGTCGGCGACGCGGCGCTCGGGCGGGCTAATGGTCAGCGCGCCCGGCATGCGGAAGCTGATGACCGAGTCGGACCCTACCCTCTCCAGCTCGGGTTTAGGGTTGGGCAGCCCGGGCCGCACGCGCACAAGCACGCGGATGTTGCCGCGCATCAGCTGCAGCGCCTCATGCAGCTGCGCGCGATCGGGGCGAGGCCCTCGGTGCCGGGGGGGCCGCGTGAGCACGTGGCGCGAGGCTTGCGCGCGGCTCACGCCAGCTCGGCGCCCCTGGCCTTGCAGGGTGGCTTCCGCCGGCCAACACATAAGCGCTTGCTTGCATATCTGTATAGTGATAACAAAATACGCGCTGCACGGGCACCAAAACGCCTATCAACGCTCCTTTGAACAACACCCAGACGTCCACACATGCGGTCGGTCCTGCTGCGGCCGGGCGGCCCGCATTGAGCGCCCGCCTCTGCCAAAGCGGGCCCACCACGTCACAGGGCGAGGAGGCGGGGCCGCACGTCGCGGCGCAGAGCGCGCTCCTCCATGAAGCGCCGCTCCCAGCCGGCAGCGGATGCAGCCGCGGCTGCGGACGCCGCCGTGGCCTCGTCCACCTGCATACACCGCAGCACTCAGCACGGCGGCCTCTGCATATGAAGGTGCAGGTGCTTCCCATAGGCAGAGTGCTGTGGTGCATCCCTATGCTCCTGCTGATGCATGCCAGCACGGGTTGTTAAATGTGCCCAGTTTGTGCGCGCATGGTGCAGGTGCAACACATTCTTACCTAACTACTTATTGGGTTGCCGGACTCGGGCAAGTGTGTGCTCCCAGTCCATGCCAGGATATGCAGGAGCTCAAGCTTGGCTTCCGACGCGCACACCTGCTGTGCCAGCGCAGCGGCAGCGCCGCGCGCCTCGTCGGCCGCGCCAGCGGCGGCCTGCGCGGCGGCCTCCCCGTCGGCGCGCGCCGCCGCGAGCGCCGCCACGAGCTCGGACACGCGCGCGTGCCCGGCGTCCGCCTGCTGCTGCGCGGCCGCCTTAGCGGCGGCGAGCGCTGCCTCGGTGGCGCGGCGCGCCTGTTCGAGCTCGGCGACCCTACCTGCTCCCAAACATGCAGCACCTTGGTGACAGGAGGGCTGCCTGTCGGTGCGGGCGCGCCCTGGCATGCGGAGCCACCATGCCCGCATCGCGCAGCAGCCTGCATGTGCTGCTGAACCACTGGGTGTCTAGGTGTTCACGCTGCGAAGATTGCAGCGCGCATGGCGTACCTGGCAGTCCGGCATTTCCTGACACCAGAGCAGCGCGCAGCGGCGCCCCCTTTGCAGCACGGGGCGCGGCGCCCCTGAGCGGCGCACCCTGCACGCCCTCCAGCGCGCCCGCCAGCTCCGCCCCGCGCGCCTTAGCGAGCTCGCCGGCGGTGCGCTGCCGCTCGAGGCGCTCCCGCGTACCCGCCAGCTCGTCGCGCACCGCAGTCAGCTGCCCCTCCCACTGCGAGGTCGCGGTTGACAGCGCCTCCGCAGCGGCCTCCTCGACCTTTGCGGCCCGGGCGCGCGCGGCAGCCGCGTCGGCCCGCACGATCGCGGCGGCGTCCTCCGCGGCCGCTGCGCGCGCCTCGGCCGCCGCAGCTGCGCCCTCCGCGGCCGCCTCCGCCGCGGCGATCGCCGCACTCGCAGTCTCTGCGAACGCCTCCGCCGCGAGCCGGGCCGTGGCCGCCTGCGCCAGCGCATCGCGCGCCTCCGCCAGCTCTGCGCGCGCGTCCGCCGCGGCCCGTCCCTCGTCCGCTGCCGCCCGCGCAGCGTCGGCCGCGCCGGCCTCCGCGGCGGCTGCCCGCTCCCGGGCGGCGAAGACGTCAGCCGCTGCGGCCTCCTCGGACGCTGCGCGCTCCTGGCCAACCGCCGTCGCAGGCGCCGGCGCTGCTGCCTGCCGCAGCAGGGGCGGTGCGCCGCTGGAAGCCTGTATCTGCAACAACAAGCAGCCCTGCCCTTTCTGCCGTCCACACAGTAGCTGGATGCATAGCATGGTGCGCTGTGCAGCAGGGCGCCAGGTGTGGTGATGTCGCGCGGCGGCGCGGCAGCCGTCAAAGGAACTTGCATCCAGGCACGCGGCGGCGCGGTGCCTGGGCAGGCCGGCCGGGGCACCTGGACGAGCCGGCGGGCCTGCACGCGCGCGCAGAGCAGCTCTGCCTGCGCCTCCGCCTCGTGCAGGCGCTCGGTCAGGTCAATGATGATCTGCGCGGCCGCCTTCTGCGTCCTGGCCTCCATCGCCGCGCCCAGCGGCGCGTTCTCCTCGCCGGCGTCATCGTCCCCGCTGCGCCCCCGACCCGGACACCGATGGAAAGAGCGCAGAGGCCGAGCTTTCAACGTGAAGCTTGCTTGAAGCGCCAAGCGTTAAAAGTGATTTTATAGAGACACAGCGGGTGAGCAGGGCGCACACCCAAGCGACAGGCGCCGCGACAGGGTGGAGGACGACTGCGCAAAGAAGCGCGACACCTTGGACAGCAGGCCATCCTCTCCGCTGTCTCCTTCATGCACACAGGCACCCAGGTCACCAATCCCTCGAGGCCTAGGCATGCCCAGTGCCGGTGGCTAGAGGTGGCTAGAGGCAGGGGGTCAGGAGGTCTGTTCTGTGAGCGGCAGGTCTGCGTGCTCCATCACAAGCTATGCGCCCGCACCGCCCCACAGCTCCCCTGCATACAGCTTCTGCTCCAAGTCGGCGATCTTGCTGACCAGCCGAGGTATGAGCTCGCGGGACTCGCTGCTGTCTTTGCACTTGCCCACTTGTGAGGCATGGTCCGGCGTGTTGTTTGGCTGTATCTCAGCCAGTGCCTCGCGCTGAGGCATTGCCATTGATCCAATTGCGGCGCAGTCTAGCGCTGTTCACATCCTCAGCTTGAGCAAGCAGGCCAGCTGAGCTGCTCTTTTGAACATTTGCAATTCACCTGCCCTGCAGGGTATCAGCCTGCCTGGAGTGAAAGGGGTGCATGCATGCTGGATCATGTTGCCACCTAGGTTCAACAAATCTAGCCTGCCTGTCCTAAGCGTCTAATGCATTTGTGACTGTCAACAACCACTGCGACTGTCAACGCCACAACAGCGCCTCTCTAGATGCAGCAGACAGCTGCCGTGCGTACTCAGAACTTGAACACCTGCTCCGGCGCATAGCCCAGCTTCTTCAGGATGCCGGTCAGCTCGCCCTGCGACTTGTCCTTGGCCTTGTCGCCGCTGATGGCGTTCATCATGGGCGGCGGGCCTGCATGTGCCAGCCTGGATGTCAGAAACGGGCAGGCAGCGCCTGGCATGAGCATGCAGTGAAGTGCAGGTTGGGTGACAGACAGACACGGCGAGAACTGACACAGCAAAACACTGCCAGGCCCCCCTTCAAGGGGCGATGGAGCGGTGCATTGCGGTAGGCGCTGGAAGGGTTCCTCACCGCACACCTGCGCCCGTTCACAGATTAGACCTCACAACAGTAAGAAATTGCCGGCACGCTGCATGCATGCATGCACGCATGCATGTCAGGGAGCATGGACTTGCCATAATGTGTCGCAGCAACTGCTGCATGCCCCAAAAGGGCGCACCAAGATAAGCGTGTCTGGGCCGGGCGGCGGCAGGTGATCCTTCACCATCTGCGGCAAGAGCGCTACGTGAGCAACCGGTGCACATCACCAAGGCGGCTGCTATGAAGTGACACCTGAGCAAGAACACAACGCTTGCGGACCTGCGGCGTTACGTAGCCCACGCCGCCGCGCCAGCTCGGGCTCTGCGCCTCATCCACGACATAATACACCTGCAGGGCGTTGCCGCTGCTGTTGCGCATCAAAGGCATTTGCTCAGAGCGAGGACGTGCAGGCCATAGCATAACACGGCTGCTAGATAGGTCTGGTACAGGTCACTGCACACGGGGCTGCTGTGCACACATGCGCCCAGCGCGCATCTCATAGCAGGGCGCCCCCACCTTGAAATTCTTGTGCATCTTTGCCATGTCATCGATCTCCTGCTTCAGGATGATGTCGTCCTCAGTTTGGTTCCCGAAGATGAGCGACACCTGTTGTCCAAACGACGAAAGCGCTCAGGGTCAGGGCGAGTCTTCGTGCTGTGCATGTGCACACACGCCAGCCACAGCACCGTCGTGCCCAGCTCTATGTGACCGCGCTCAGCTGCCATGGGGCCGCGCCTCCGTCTTGTCGTCAGGATTCCGCAACACCTCCGAGGCTATCTGGAGCATCGGCGTCAGCCCGCTCCCGCCTGCCACCTGCGCTTGCACCCCATAGAGCATCAGCATGATATGTAGCCATAGCATCACAGGCAATGGTAGAGAAAGGGTGTTTTGTTGCAGGCCGTGAGCCTATTGATCCTGACGGCAGCCTCGTCAAGGCAACTGGTCGAGGCAACTGGTCATCCTGACAGTAAGACCAACCACAACATTCTAGCGACACACGGCGCGGAGGCACCATGCCGAGAGCCTTCTTCATGTTGGGCGCATACTCCAGCTTGCTGACCGGGCCCTTGAACTCCAGCGTGTCGCCCACCTCCAGGCCCACGATGTGCTTGGACAGCTTCCCCTGCTCGTAGCCCTTGACGACCTGACGCGCGCGCGGCCGCGCGCCTCACGCCGCCACCCGGTGGCGCGAGGCCGCGCTGCTGGAGCGCACCCCCCGCATGCATGCTGCCGCAAGCAGCTGCAGCGCTATTACAGACAAGAGTACGCGACTGCTCCGAACAATGAAAGCCCTAGAGTGCGCTCCATCCTGAGCCAAGCACACTTCAAGCACGCGAGCTCACCAGGTCCAGGTACCCCCGCGCGTCCGGCGGGCTGGTCGGCGTGTAGGGCCTGATCACGAACTTCTTAGAGCCGTCTGGGTTCTCGGAGCCTATGGGCGCCCTGCGCAGCGCACGCGAATGCATACGGTGTTGCAGAAGGGCATTCATTCGAACATGCATGTGGTCTATTGCCTCGAGCTGAACGTCCCAAAGCAGCTCTGCCCGCAGACTCGAGCTGCGCTCGCGGTGCACCGCCGTCCGCCGCCGGCAGCGCGCACGCACCTTGTGAGTAGGCACGAAGCGACGTGCAGGCCTGACACCTGCTCCAGCTCCGGCAGCGCAAACCTGGGACACAGCAAATGCTTCAGCTGCGCAGCCCCACTGCTGGACTCCGCAGCGCTCGGCGGTCCCTGGTGTCAGCACAACGCAGCCGGTCTGCACAGCAAAGCAGCTGCGGCTGTGCCATCAACAGGCCCCGAGACCAGGCAAGACTCAGGCTACGACCGGGCGACTGTGCAACGAGCTCTGTTCTGAAGCGTCCCGCCACACCGTAGTTGCTGTGTGTTCTTGGTGACTGGCTCCTTGCTCATAACACGGAAGGAGCGCCACTCCTTGGGGTCCAGCGCGCCGGCAGGCTCGCTGCTGGGCGCCTGCTCGCAGTGCGCGGTCGGGCCCACATCCTGCGCCCGTCCGCAAGCGCAGTGAGTGGCAGGCGCGGGCGCCCGCTGCACAGCGCCGCAGGGCGCTTGCATATGCGCGGGTGCAGATGCTGGCTTGTTGCACAGAATGGCTTCAGGTACTATCCACTCAGCGGGCTGATTATGTGAGCGCTCACCCACTGCAGGAGTGAGCTGACGCCCGCAGCGCCGAGCCCTGCGATGCCTGCATACAGCAGACCGCTGCGACTCCTCAAGCTCCTCAGCATGGTGGCTCCCGAGTGCGGAACAAGCTGGAGCGACTCGAGTTGCAGAGCCGACGCCTGTATAAACACACAAGCTCGGGCTCGCGCTCAAACCGGGCCACATCAGGCTGTGATTTCAGATTGCCTCCTGTGCGCTGTGGGACGCGATGTACGCGATGCTGGCGTAAACTTGCCTCCTATGTTCCCTGCTTGACACACGCTCAGTCACCCTGGCTTGCTCGTGCACCAAAGCAGTGCAGAGCCCACCCAGCAGGAACGAGACTCTGCCCCTGCTCTCCAGCAGCGCGCTGAAGGCTGCGGGAGCGGGCGCAGAAGATGTTGCACAGCTGAATGGGCCCCTGGGGCGCTCGGCAATGCATGCAACCTTGGACGGAGGAATCACCATCTTTTACGACTTGTATGGTGTGTTCAAGCTATTTAGTAGTAATTGCTTCTCAACTGCCTGCCCCCTTGTGTAAAGTGGAGGTGGTGTGGCAGTTGACGCATGACAACACCGCATGCGCACGTGCGGCAGGCAAGGTCGAGCAGTTGGGCGCTGCCGAGGGAGCCACAGCGGCGGGTGATACGCAGAGAGTGGCGTACACAGGTGCAGTGGCTTGCAGCCTCCACAGCTTCAGCTGTGGGTGCATACCAGACGCGCCCAGTGCAAGCAGCACCAAGGGTTTTGTGCAATGCGCAGTGTCTGCAGGACCGCCAGCGAGGCCCTTAGCAACAGGGGCTGAGCCCACCAAGTCAGAGGCAGGCGAGAGCCCGGATGAGGAGGCGCGGCCAAATGGCGTCCACCCCGCGAGCGTGGCAGCTGCAGCCAGGCGCCCAAGCGACACAACCTTAGCAGCAGGCGCTGCAGGCACGGCTGGCGAGGCCGCGCGCGCTGCCACGCAGCCAAACGGCGTCCACCCCGCAGGTGAGGCCGCAGCCGGGAGCAACCGTGTTTGCGAAGCAGAGCCGAGAAGGCCCCCAGCCTGCCAGTGAGGGTGCAGATGGGGGTGCCTGAGTGGCCTGTCGCAGTCCCCTGTGCTCAGGCCGCCTGCACAGGCGCAGGAGGCGGCAGCGTCCCGCAGCCGGCGCGTGAAGAGGCAGCTGGGCGTGCCGGCGCTCGGCTTGCTGCTGCGGCTGGCCTGTGGGAGGCTGCGAACCCTGACAGGCGCGTCTGCGCCCCCTAACGCAACACATCCGGGCTGTGTTTTGCACCCATGCTTGCTTGAACCACTACGGCCCAGGGCTTGCACGTGCAAGCCCCGCTGTGCTGTTTCGAGCATTCTGTGCAAACTCAAGGGAGACCTGCCTTGGCACAAAAGGGAGTGCCTGGCAAGCAAGACCCGCAGTCTTGTTTTTGTCTCAGGGGCGCCTGCAAGCTCCCCCGGGCTCAGCCTTTCAGCATATGAAGTCGCGTCAATACAGATGCGGCGCCGTGCCCGTTCCTTGCGGCAGTGCCAACGTGGTGCTTGGTGCGCAAGCAGTGCGGCTGAAACGCAGCCCGTGGGCGGCAGGGGGCGCTCTCGGGCAGGCGCTGCTGCCGCCGCCGGGGCCGCGCCCGCGCCCGCCGGCAGCCCGGCGGCGCCCGGCGCGGCGCCCGGCGGCAGGTGCCAGCTCTGCGGCGTGACCTGCTGCTGGCCGGGCGGCGGCGACCCCGTCGTCGACCCCCCAGCGATGGGCGACGGCGCGCCCGGCGAGTCCTGCGACCGCGTCATCTTCATCTGCGGCGTGTCGGCGCGCGGGCGCACTGAGTTCTACCAGGCGCGCCGCCCCCGCTCTGCGGGAGGGGGACAAGGTGGGGGCGCGCTTGTCCTGGCTGCGGCGTGGTTGCCGGCTGCGCCGAGCGCATGCAAGGAAGTGCATGCGCGGAAAGATCCAAGTGGGCGGGATGCTTAGGAGGGCACGCCCTGCCGCGCGCCTGCCGGGGGCGCCCTGAAGCAGCAGGCACATCGCTCTGCAAAGTCGGGCTGCAGCCGCGCCTTGGTGAGCTGAGGTTGCGGCGCCCGCTGGCGCGCGCAGCCGGTGGTTGCGCACTTGGCGGGCCTGCGCGACGGCGCCGGCCGGCCGCTGGTGACGTGTTGTACCTTTGACAATAGAGGCATTGGCAGATCGAGCATTCCCACTGACGGCGCTGCCTACTCCACGCGGGTCATGGCCGGCGACGTGCTAGGTGTGGCTGCGCATGTGCGAGTGAGCGCAAGTGCAGCGTGTCGCGCTGTGTGCTGCTCTGTGCGCCTCATGCAATGCTTGTTTGGTGGATGCTGCAGTGACACGGGAAGAGCCCGCAGCGGCTGGCAGCTTGCGTGCGTGAAATGTAGCCGCTGGTGACACCATCCGTGCCGCGCCTGTATCAGCGGGCTGGCAGTGCAACTGCGCTGCCAGCTGCAGCCTGTGTGCGGAGCACGTGCGTGCTTGCTCTGGATATGAGACATACGTTGGCAGCCTCCCGGAGTGCCTGTCGCGTGTTCAATGGGTAGCTGCGCGCATCGCCGTCGACTGCACCGCAGGTGGCGAGCACATGCGGCACATGCCCGAGTCACTAGCATGTGTGTGACATGTGAGGGCGTCCTGGGTGCGGCTGCAGGGCTGATGGACCATCTGCGGTGGCCCCGGGCGCATCTGGTCGGCCTGAGCCTCGGGGGTGCGCGCCCCGACCGCCCACACCCCCCACTTTCCCCCCGCGCCGCACGCGTGGGCGGTGTTGCAGGAGGGGTTGTCAAGGCGACATGCCATTTCAGCCTCCCGCGTCTGCTTTTGCTGCTTCAGGGCGGCGGGCGGAAATTCTGCTGCCGAGTTGCTGCTTCTGGCCCACCATGGCGCGGAGCGTCCAGGCCGCCAAGACCCTGCAGTGGCCAGCAGCACAAGAGGTACTCCCGAGCGTGCATGCCTGGGTGCATCGCGAAAGCTGCCGTGCTGATGAACTCCCCTGCCTGGCTGCATGTGCGCCCTGGGTGTGGGGAATGAGCACCGGCGCCGCATGGGTGGCAACAGGTCAAGTTGCACCCAGGCTGCCTGCGGATGGTGCGGGCCTCTGTAGCGGGACGCCGCTGGCAGAGGTTGGCTGTCCGGCTCCACCAGGCCGCCTGTGGCCGGCGCAGGCTTCGTGGCGGTGAAGGCGGCCGCGATGGCGCCGGGGCGCGTGGCGTCGCTGACGCTGCTGGGGACCACGCGCCACGGCTGGCACAACGCCGCCTCGCTCGCGTGCACGCCGTGGCTGGCCGCCGAGGCGCGCGCGCCCGCCCGCCCCGCTCGCCTGCCCACGCCGCGTTGTGCCGCGCATGCGCCCGGCCGTTGCTGGCTACCGTGTGGAAGTGGACAAAACCGTACGTTTATTCCTGGTGTGCAAAGTTCTGCCCTGTCCTGGGCTGCTCGTGACGGGCCTGGGCAGGCCGCGTAGCGCAAGGGGGCCCGGCAGTGACGGGGCTGGCCCGGGCGCGGAGCGGCAGGCGGGCGTGTTCCCCATGAGCCGGCGCAAGATCGCGGCGTACCTGCGCGTCAACTTCTCGCCTGGCTTCCTGGCGCAGCGCGTGGGCGGCAAGCCGCGCCGCGACGCGCTCATCGCCGGCACCTGGCGCGCGCACACCGCGAGTCTCAGGAGCAGCTCTGCTTGGTGGGAATGGCGTGAGGGTAGGACCGGGGTGTGAGGCGTGCCAGGCTCAAGGCTGTTCATGCAGGAAGAGTTGCCACGGGGGGCAAACGTGTGGGCTTGCCTGCAGCTTTCATACCTAGGTAGGCACTGCCCTGCGGCCAGTGGAGCTGCTCGCACAGTTCCCCTCTGCAGGCATGGCCATGAGGCGCATACACGAAGGGGGGCCACACATGCGGCAGGGCCGCAGGCAAGGTAGGAGGGACAGAGTGAGGTGATGAGCACAAGGTGTGTGCGCGCCAGGGAGGCGCTGCGCTTGGGCCTGACCGAGAAGTTCTTGGCGGAGGACCAGCCGCCCGCCGGGCAGCATGGGCACATGCGCGCCGCGCTCGCGCACAGGCGCGCGTCCCAAACCCGCAGCGCCCTGTGTGACGCTGAGCGGCCCGCGCGGCCCTGCGCGCAACGCAGCCACGTGTGGCAGGCGCATGCTGCAGCCCGCCGTTGGCGTGCAGGCCCGGCCTGGGGCACTCGGTGTCGTACACTGGGTGACCCCGCAGCGCGCTCCTGGCACCACGCACGGGCGAGCACGGCCGCCGCGCGTTAGCAGCGGGCGCCGCCGCGCTCTATCAGCAATGGTGCAACGAGCGGCCTGGCAGCTGTTCAGCAAGGGGAGAGCCTGCTGGTGAGGGAAAGCCTGTTGTGTATGCGCAATTGCGATAGTGCTTCACTGAAAAGCACGGAACCTTGCATGAAGGCAAAGACGCATGCACGGCTAGACAGGGACGGCCGTGCGCCGCCGCGACGCAGGCTGAGCGCGGCGGAGATCCGGACCATCCGCGGCGCGCGCGTGCCGGTGCAGTGCATCTCTGGCCGCCAGGACCTGTGCGCGGGCAGGTTCTGGGTGGCGCGCTTCGCGCGCGCACTCGGCTGCCCGCACATCCTGCTGGGTGCGCGCCGGCGCGGCCTCCCTGCTGACGCTGCGCTGCGCGCACCTCCCCCTGGCAGGCGCCATGCGTGGCTGCATGCGCAATAGCTGGCCAGAGGCATGCAGAACATTAGAGAGGTCTCCTGCCCCCATGCGCAAGATAGGTAGTCCGCTTTGCCACCACGGGGTTGCGCATGGGTGGCTGGGGGGGGGGGGGGGCCCGGGGGGGGGGGCCCGCGGGGGGGGGGGGGGGGGGCCCCCCCCCCCCCCCCGGCCTTGATCCTCCGGAGTCCAATTTTCGTGCGCGATATTTTGTTGGCATGCTCTGTCTAGCTGAAAAGATGCTGAGTGGCTGAGTTGCTCCCTCTGTGTGGGGCCAGTGGGCGGGCATGCCGGCATCTGCTTGGAGAGCTGCGCGCCCATCTGCGCCGCCATCGAGGACGTCATGCAAGTGTCGGTGCGTGCCACTTGCATCGCAAGACGAAAGCATTGGTCTGGCGCAGCCAGAGAGTGCATGCCTGGTTGCTTTTAAGGGTTCTTTCAAGTGATGAGGCTACGCACTTCGGGGCGTGCACAAAGATTCAATGCCTGCCATCTACAGAGTTCGGGGTGTGCACAAAGACCAAGTTGTGACCATTACAAAGGTTTACCAACTCTTTCTGCAGGTGCTGCGCGACTGTGCGGACAAGGGCGGGGCTATATAGCATGTGGAGACCAGCCCTGACGGCTGGTGAGGACCCAGAATGTGCACAATACCAGCGCCATATACCTCGACTAAAAACGAGGAAGGTTTTGTTTAGTCTGTTGAAACGCGTGTGGACGCCAGCCCATGTTCAGAGTGTGTGAGAGCGGTCCAGCTGAGGGTACCTTTGAGTTTGTACATAGGCTGCAATGATGTAGCCCTTTCCGTGAAGGCCTGTTTTGTTTGAGAGTGTAATACTGAGAGTCGTGAGGCCTTGCACAATGTGCTGCGAGCACAAAAGGCAGACAAGCAGTGACCCCAGCACAGGCATGTTGGAAGGCAGGCAGGACCTGACGGCGGCCATTGGCTTCCTTCGGCGCCACATGCGGCATGTGGCATGCCTCTCATGTAGACTGTAGAAGTTAGCCAGGCCCTGCCAGGGCCTGGCTGCCAGGGGTTTCGACATGCCTGATCAGGCTCATGCCTCTCGACATGTCGAGCTCTTCGAGTTGCACAATTGGCGCCCACACAAGGACCAACTGCGCAACCATCTAAGAACGCCATGGCCGCCCTATCAATGCCCATGCTCTTGCCAAGGCAGCCTGGCATGGGCCTGCGCAGGCCGCAGAGGTGTCCTGCGTGCCGGGCGGCCACGGACACAGCGTTAAGCGGCCTGGCATACCCGTTCGCGCCTACAAGCCGCAACTCGGGCAGCCTGCGGCTGTTTCTGGACAGCGCATCCCCTGTGCAGTGGTACGGTATAGTACGCTTCCAATGCCGCCTGCTCAGCCCACTGCTGAGCCTTGTCCACTCCCCCAGGCCTGACACTGCTGCTGTGTGTAGGGAGAGGTGGGCGCCGTATCAGCTTTTCTATGGCGCGCCTTCCAGCCTGCATGCCGACTGTCAGCTCAAGCAGCTCGAGCTGCAGCGTGTGTCGCCTGAGGGCTGCTGTCTGGGAGGCTTGCAGGCTTTACTACCAACCCATCCATCCTCCTCCGCGACGAGGTGCCGCAGTGCAGCGTCCGGATCCTATCTGTGCTTGCGAAACAGGTGAGAGCATATGCCCTGCAGTGGCCACATGCGACCGAGAATGTGGCCGTGAATTGTCAACCTCAAAAGGACACACAGGCACAGTCAGGAAAGTGTGAGCACACATCTGAGCACAGCCTGGTGGCTGCGCCACTGCTTGCAAGCTCGCGTGACCACAACACAAACTCTGAAGCGCTGGTGGCGAGCCACACCAGGAGCCTGAAGCTTGCCCGCCCGTCACATACCAGGGCAGCCTGGGGGTGGGGGGGCAAGTGCTGTCGGCAGAGAAGCTGGCGCGCTAGCTGGGCGCGCAGGAGCCGCTGGTGACCAGTCTGCGTGTCTGGCGGCCTGCCTCAGCCGTGCAGGACAGGAATGTTGGGCTGGAAGTCAGCTTGAAGGCAGACGACGCAGGACGCGCAATTGCAGGCCCCAGCTGCCCCTGTGCCTGAGCCCCTTGGCGAGGTGGCCCGGCGCGCGGCCGCGCAGGCGTGGGACCTGGGCGGGCAGGAGCTGCAGCTGCAGGCGTGGGGCGACAGCGCAGGGCGGCTGTTCTCCGTGGGCCTGGACCTGGCGGCCATCGACCCGCGCGTGGTGGTCAAGCTGCCGGCCACTGCGCAGGGCTTGGAGGCCGCCGCCTACCTCAAGGACCGCAGCGTGCGCGTGACAATGACCGGTGCGCGGGCCGCCCGCCGTGCGCCCGGGCTGCCTGGTCAGCGCCTGCGAGCATGCTCGAGCAGGCGCCTGGCTTGTGTGGGACACCTAGATGGGTCCTGAAAGCAAAGGAGTGCGGTGTGAGCATGGTGCGCTTGGGGCCATTTCGCGCATGCAGCACTGTGAATTACAGTCGCAGCACATTTCACAGACTTGTATGCAAAGTGGGGGTCGTGACAAGCAGGGAAGGTGTACATGACTCAGCAGATTGCTGCGTGTTGCAGGCTTGTACGCGGCGCACCAGTCCATCTCAGGTAGTGGGCCCTGCCTTTGACGCAAACTGCTGGCAAGCATGCAGCTCTTCTTCCTGCCTGCTCACGCGCAATCCTGGTTCCTGGCATGTGATGGTGTCCCTTAAATCCGCAGCCATGGCGATTGGAGCCGATTACGTCGCACCGTACCTAGGCCGCATGGATGATGCCGGCATGGATGTGCGCACCCCGCTCCTCTGGGGAAAGCATGGGAGGATGCGGTGGAGCGGCTAACCACCAGCACTCAAGGGGGATGGTGTCCGACTGCCTGCTGAGACTGTTGCCAGGCTGCGAGGCTGCCAAATGGTGACCTGTGACACTCACTGCGCTTGGCTTGCTTAAGAAACGCCAGGGTGCTTGGAGCGAGTGTCTGCACGAGCCTGTCATTGGCCGCTTGCTTTCAATGTGATGAGGCAAGGGTATTCACTATGCTTCAGAGCAGTGCATGACACTCGCCTCTGGCTGACTGCGTGCTTATCTGCATGCGCTGCAGCTGCCGTGGCAGGCTCTTCATCAGGGGATGCAGCAGTTGCAGTGCGGGCTGACGCCAGCACGATCATGCACGCAGGGCCAGGCAGAGGTCGCGCGCATGCAGAAGACCGTGACGGGGCTGGGCAGCCAGATGCGCGTGCTGGTCGCCAGCGTGCGCCGGCCGTCCGACATGGCCGCGCTGGCTGCACAGGCACCGCCCCTCCCTTTCTGAGAGAGCCATGTCCCGAAGCTGTCTTCGATGCCAATTTCAGAATCTGCATGTGCGGCGGGTTCTGTGCAAGTGCAGAGCCCGTGCAATGCTGTGATGGTCCAGGGACTGTTGTAATGTCCGTCATGAAGCTGCCGCTCGTGCCGCGCAGGGATGCGACACTTTTGCCCTCTCGCCCGACGTCGCGCGCGCTCTGTTCAAGGAGCCGCTGACAATCGAGGCGGCCGCTGATTTTGAGCAGGCGGCGCGAGCGCTGGGGGGCACTTGAGTGGTTGACAGCGCTCCTTGCTGTCACAACCCTTGCCAAACTGCTCCCAGGTTTGAAGGTTCTCTGTGCCTTCACACTGTCCAGAGTTACTAGCCAAGTCTCGCAGGAACTGGGAGTGATAGGTGAGTGCTGTCTGTTAGCAGCAGGATATGTGCAGGTATTAAAGGGGGGAGTTGTCAGCAAGCACGAGTCACCGCAGTGTCGCTGAGCATGGCTTTGCTTATCTGCATGCCAGCACCAAAGAAGAAATCAGGTCCAGGGTAATGCTACACCTATCAACCCCCAGGTGTGGGACGCACTTGCCGTGCGCAATGACTATTGTCCAAGCTATTCAGGCATGCCGCTGTTTCCCGTAGCCTACGTTTGATGCTGTCAGTGCCATTTATGTTGTATATTAGGACCTCAGTCCTAGCTGGGGAGCTTGTCAGTTGTGCGGGGAGGCCAAGCCGCGCAGCAACCGCCGCGCGCCACCGCGAGCGCGATGCCGCATGCACCAGCCCGCCTGGGCCGCCGCCCGGCTTCCTCGTCCCGCGCCGCCCGACGGACTGGCTGCGGGCCCCGGCCCCGCCCCGCACACCTAACAGCTTCCCCAGCTAGGGCTAGGCGTCCTAACATATGACATAAACAGAACTGACACTATCAAGCTCATGACTATGGGATACAGCGTCGTACTTAAAGTAGCTTTGACATAGTCATCCCATGAGAAACCTGCTCAAATGCAGCCTTGATCCCTCTTCTCCTGAAACACACAGTACACCATATACACGCTGAAGAGCGCGGCCGCCGTGGAGTGGGCATATTGGTCGCAGTGCGCAACCACCCCGCCTGCTTCAGCCAGCGGTGGCAGGGCCATCATAGTAGCCTGTGGTGAAGGTCACATCATCCATGCAACCCCCCCCCCCCCCAAGGCAAAGTGGCGGCCAGCATACCCTGCAGGTGCCTAGGCTATAGGCCTGACCCCGATCGGATTCGTCACAGAGCGCACAGAGCTACAAGTTTGACAGTGATAGATCAAGCATTTAACCAGACAGCGCAAGGTACATTGTGAGCGGGTGCGTGCAATTGTGCAGGGCTGCACCAGGCAGACGAAGTCCAGTGAATAATCCATTGTTGTACTGTATTGGGCAGGAGTTACACGCCTAGTCTCGGGGCACTGGGCTGTCGCCTGCTTGCGTTCTGCTACTCACACCATATTGCGTGAAAAGGCGCTGAGGCCGCACGCCGGTATTCTGGGCGTAGTGGGATGTGCGCACACCCTGAAATTTTTAGATATATGTTGCAAAAGGTGGGCAGCCAACTCCTGTTGCATGAACGATATGTCACCTACCTCTATCAACCAATCTCAAGAGGATGGGAGGCAGATGGCCTTCGCTGGCGCCACATTTTTTGAAAGATATTCACGGCAACGTGTCAGGACTGCAGGGCAGTCCTGTTGCCAAACGCTTCACACAGACGCTATTTCCCAACAACCTCCAAGTAGGTGGGGGCAGCATAGTCACTTTAGTAAAGTTTCGCGGTAAGAGTGTTTGCCGTGGGCGCATACTGTGTGGCGTGCACACTCTGCGCAGGTCGCTGCTTCGCAGCTAGCTTGCCAAGAGGTCTGGAGCAAAGCCTTCTGTTGCGCCTGCCGCTTAGTCTGCACAGAGGGAGGTATGGGTCAGCGGCTGTCACACAGTAAAAGTGGGTAGCGCACTGCAGGTCTGAGCGCTCACCAGACACGCAGCCCCTGGCACAGGTGGGTCCCAGAACGCTGCGAGGCCTAGAAGCAGAAGCGAGGTCTTGCGGCTTGTGCACCTTGGTTGCTGCGCAGAATACTGACACATCTTGCTATGTAGATTTTATCTGTGCAAGGACACGCCTCTGTAACCTTTCTACTCAAGACACAGCTATGCTTCTGACTGTACGCGTGGCTCACATTGCACCCCCTACGCACACAGAGCCAAGGCTGCTGACTTGCCACGGCTGTGGTCGAGGCTCAGAACACTGCTGCAGGAGCTTGCACAGAGCTCCTGCGGGCTTGAGAAGGATCTTGCAGGCCAGGCAGTATTGGCAGACACCCTGGCATCGCGGCACGCATCGCATGTTGGGGCGCTGAGGGTGGTGCCGCGGCAGATGGGTGCAGCGATGTGGCTGGCGGTGCTGCTGGGCTGCGCAGCAGCGCTGCCCGCAACGCTGGCGCAGGAACCTGCTGTCTCACAGAGTGCGGGTGGGCCCGGCCGTGACCTGACTTACTGCATATGAAGTGCTGCTCTCCAGGGAGGGTGGCGGCGTGGCTGCAGCCTGGTCAGTGCTCTCCTGCTGACCAAGAAGCTGATTTGCCTTTGCATAGCATGGCCCCTCTGCGTACCCTGCCTGCTTGTCTGGCACTTGCTGAAGGCGGGCGGCGCACAGGCGGCGCCCTCTCGCCGGGGCCTGGACAGCCCCCGCCGCCGCTGCCGGACACATGGTCTGGCAACGCACAGGGCTTCTACTCTGTCGTCGACGACCCTGAAAATGCCACATGCCAGGCGCGCGAGCCAGCGCTCCTGTGCACGCGGTGCATGGCACTGGCTCGTACATGCGTCCATGCCTGGACCAGCCTCAGATTCTTTATTGGAGCCTGATGCATTGTCGTTGGATCAGTGTGCAGCCCCCCGCGGGTCACGGCCGACCCTCAAACCCCCGCCGCAGGCGCAAGTGTACACCGCACTGGAGTGGAATCCCGACCTGACGTACCTGAACAAGAGCCAGCCGACATCGTCGCCCCGGCCGCCCGCCTTTAACGGCACCATCCACATCTCCGTCTCCGGGCTGAACAGCCCGCTGCGCCAGGTGGGCTGCCCCACCCTGCATGCGTGCATGCAGCCGCCGTGCCAGGCCCACTGAGCCAGTGCTTTGCTCGGGGACTCATCAGCCCTGCATGCCAGTTTGTGGAGCACCGCTAACGTTGACCGCACCTCGTCTGTATATGACAGGAGTTTCAAGCCGCCCTGTGCCTGCGCCAGGGCCCCTACATGCTCAGCGTGGAGGGCCCGCCGCGCACGAGCTACACGGCTGCGCGCGGGGGCGACCTGCTGAGCTCCGGGGCGGTCGGCGGCGGCGGCGGCGGCGGCGCGGCCGCGCAGAACAGCAGCGCGGTCGTCAACGTGCGCGCCGCCGGCGGCAGCTCCTTCCGCGTGGTGCTGAACGTCTCCGCGGCAGAGCAGGCACGCGCCCGGGCCGCCTCACGCTGGCCCTGCGGCAGGCGCAGCCGGCGGCAGGAGCATAGCGGCGCGCGGGCGAGGTTGGCGAGGCCGGCGCTGACACGGAGGGCTGGAGCAGGGGGCTGGGGCCGGCATGCTTGGCCGGGCCGCGCTCCAGTCAGGCTCGCAGGCCGCCGGCATGCGCACCCGAGTCGCGGCGCCGCGCGCAGGACTTTGCGCCGCGCCACGTGGCGCTGGGCGGCGCGCCGTGCCGGCTGCTGCGGCGCCAGGCGCGCCCGGTGCCGCTCAGCGTGAGCCCGGCGCCGGCGCAGCGCGCGGGCGCCAGCGCCGAGGCCGCCACCGGCCCAGTGTTTGCCTACGAGCCGCTCGTGGACGCCGCGGGCGCGCCCGTGTCAGCCGAAGCGGTCGCGGAGCAGCTGCGGCTGCCGCAGATGACGCGCGCGGGGTCCGCAGCTGCGGAGGCCGATCAGCCGATCTCCGTCAGCAATGGGCAGCTCATCGGCGTGGACGGGCAGCCGGTCACCCTCAAGGGCATCAACTGGTGCGCGGCGCCGCCCGCGTCGGCGCATGCCGTCATGTATGCGCGCCGATACCCTGAAGGTTGGACAAGCGGCCGCTCACGAGCGCCATGCACCCTGCTGACCCCGCCCCATGTGCCAAGCCTACCTGGCCATGCCTCGCTTGGCAGTGTCCTCCCGCCTCTGCGCACAGCACCGCCGCTTGAACACCGCATGCGCGTTCAGCTGGTAGGAGGCGGCCCGCCCGCGCAGGTGGGGCTTCGAGTACGGCTCCATGATCAATGGCCTGTGGCAGGGCCCCAACGCGGTCACGCAGGACTTTTTGACCGTCATGTACCGCATCCAGGCCCTGGGCTTCAACGCCGTGCGCGTGCCGATGAGCTTCCAGGCGCGCGCCCCGTGCGCGCGCAGGCCCCGCGCGGGGCCGGACGCGCACCATCTATTGCGCCGCGGCAAGCGCATGCGCCGGGCGCGCTCGGCCGTGTTTGCCTCAAGAGTACTGCCGCATGCATAGTCATTACTGCCGCATGCATGGTCATCATTCGCCCGCAAACAAATCGAAGCACGGCACTAGCAGCGTGGAGCATGTCTTCCCGATCCAGCCAGCCCCCAGGGGCTGGGGTAGGGCCGGGGTGGGCCGCATACCCTGCACAGCCGGTCGCCACAGAAACTCCTCGGCCAGCTGCCCGCCGGCCTGGCTGCACGCCTATGCGCAGACCGGCGCACACCCCTCAACTGGGCCTGCGGGGCGCGCAGACCCTGTACGGCATGTCGCCGCAGAGCTTCTGGGCGTACTGCCAGCCATACACGCTGGACGCTGTCGCCCAGAGCGTCGTGCTCCCCGGCGACTCGGTGCCCGCCGGCAAGACCCGGCCCAACCAGGCGCGCGCTCCTCTGCAGACCCCTTCGACTCCTGCGGAAGGAGCGGGGCACGGACAGCGCGTGCTGGGACACTGCATGCAGCCGCGCCAAGCCGGCCCTTGCCCCCCCCCCCCCCGGCGGCCGCCGCCGGGAGCGCAAGGAGCGATAGGTCAGGCCTAATTATGATCGCCACTCGTCAGACCAGCGCGGTCGACGCATGCTGCACGCACCGCCCGAGCGACGCGCGTCGGGCGCGCCCGGTGCGCAGGCCGTGACGAGCAACGGCGCCGCGAACGGGATCTGCAATCAGAACCTGCCCAATGACAGCGTGTACAAGCGCTTCCTGTACGTCATCAGCGCGCTCGCGAACAACGGCTTCTACGTCGGTGCCCCCCCTGCCCCCTTTCCCCCCCCCCCCTTCTTCGGTCGCTCTCGGCGTTAAGCGGGCTGCGACGAGCGGCAGGGCGCTGAGCCGCACGCTGCACACGGCCAGACCCAGAGGGTAGCAGCCCCGCCGTATGCGCGCCATTTTGCATGCGCTGACGCGTGGCGGTTGGCGCGCAGTCGTGGACAACCACATCCAGGTGGACGCGACCTACCAAAACCCCACGCGCTGGGTCGCGCTCTGGGCCCAGGTGTGGCCCCGCGGTCGCGCCGCCAGCGCGGCAGGCGCCGCAGCCCTGCCGCCCCGCAAGCCGCCGCTTGCGCACGCGCGCCAGGGGCCACCATGTCTTCGCCCAAGGGGTGCTTGAATCGTGCATGCGAGTCTCATGCGTCTCAGAGAAGCGCTCAGTCGCGCGTGCGCGCCTCTCCCGGCCGGCTGTGTGACGCGCGCGCCGGCGCGCAGCTGCTGTCGGACTTGATCGCGGACGGGGCCGTCCGGGACCGGTTGATGATCGACGTCATGAACGAGCCCGACTCGCGCTCGCTGCGGTGCGCGCCGGGCCGCAGCCTCCCCCGCTCCGCCCCCGCGTTGCACCCGCAGCACCCTACGCGCTTGACCGACATGCATCGCGCTCATGCCTGCGTTTGTGCATGACTGCGGCAAGGGCCCGTGTGTGCTCGCCCACGCTGGATGACAGAGCACCTGGGCCAGCAGGGGTTAGGGTAGGTTTGTGCGCGCAGGTGGTCCGGCAGCAACCCGACCTCCACCTCGCTCTACCTCCAGGCCATGGACGCCATGCACCAGGCGCGGCGGCCCATGCGCTTTCGCGTGCTCAGACCAGACATGCAGCACGTGGTGTTGTCAGCACAAGTCATGGGCCCAGCGCATGCGGTGTGAGTGACGAGCTGGCCTCGGCTGCATGCTTGTTCGGGCCAACATGTTCCCTGCATGCTTGCAGGCCAAATTTGCATCGGCATACTTATGTTAGAGTGCTCAGGGTGTGGACACAAGCACATCTGCAGGTGTGCCCGGCGCTGAGACCGGGCGGCGTGCGGGGCGGCGCAGGTGAGCCCGACCACGCTGTTCCTCATCGAGGGCGGCGGCGGCCAGGGCCAGCAGAACGCGGGCATGAACTGGGGCGACGGCTTTGTCACCTTCCCGTGCGCGGCCCGCGCCTGCCGGGCCTTGCATGCACATGCGCATGCTTGCCTGCTTCGATGCCTCGCCTGCCTGGGCGTGCACAGGCCGCCTGCCGTAACTGACGTGGCTGCCCCAGGGCCCAAGGTCAGTGCCAGGTCAGTGCCATCAGGGCAGCCTTCTGATCAGTGCCATCTTGCCACAGTGTCAGCTGCGCGCTGCTGATATGTCAAGTCGCTGCTGCCGCGGAGCGGGCCACGCCGTGACAGCCCGCGTGCCTGGCGCGCAGCCAGACCATTCACGACGACGGCATCTCGGACGCCAACCTCTTCTTCACCACCCTGCTCTCCAAGCCCTACCTCAACAACGTGGTCATTGCGCCGCACTACTACGGGCCGTCCATCTCGGAGCAGACCGTCAAGTGCGGCGCTGCGCGCGCCCGTCCCTAACCCTATACCCTATCCTGTTGACTACTACGGGCCGTGCACCTTGGAGCAGACCGTTAAGTGCGGCGCACTCGGGCTGCCCCCGGGGCGTGCTGCGGGGTCACCTGACAGCGGTGCCGGGCCTGCCGTGCAGCGGCGAGTCGAGCGCCCGCCCCACATGCCAGGATTTACGGAGATTGACACAGCGGGCGTCAGCACCGGCTGTGCTGGTCTGGCCGCTGCTCGGAGGGAGCACCGGTGTTGGACAGGCCGAGCCGCAGCGGCGCGGCGGCGCCGACCGCGCGCTGCGGCCCGCGTGCGCAGCTTCCAGGGCCCGGGACAGTGGAAGCGGGCGGACATGTCGTTCCAGCACCTTGATAACACCCTATACCCTACCCTGGCGCTTTGGCCCGCGCGCAGCTTCCAGGGCCCGGGGCAGTGGAAGCGCGCGGACGTGTCGTTCCAGCACCTGGCGGTCGGCAGCTACGGGCACCTGTTCCCCATCGTCATCGGCGAGACGGGCAGCCTGCTCACGTCGGCGCGCGGCCTGCGCTGCCGTTCCCGTCCGCACGCTTGCGCGCCCTCGGCCTCTCGCTGCTGCCCTTCGAATAATGCCGGGCCTGATTTTCACCCACTTGCATTGCCGCTGTCGCGGCCCCTCGCCGTGCCGCGCTGCGGCGGGCTCGACGCGCTCCCTGGGCGCCCCTGTAAACCCCGCAGCCTGCGCAGCCCCGCCGACTCCAGGCCGCCGCGCGCTGCGGCAGGGCCCGGACCTGGCGTTCTACCGCGACTTCCAGTCGTACATGAAGAACGAGGACCCGGCCTACAACGGCAACCTGCTCGGCCACGTTCGCCCCGTGACGCAGCACCTCTTCTGGTGCGCCCTCCTTCTGCCCTGTGCTGCCCCGCCTGCACCTATGTCTGCCCCGCATTGCTGGAGCGGCGACGCCACCTTGCGTGAGCCGCAACCCCACAGGGCGGGGGGGGGAGGCTGACCCCACCCTGGCGCAACCAGGTGGGGCTGGAACGGAGACGCCCAGGACACTGGCGGCATCGTGGGACCCGACTGGTTCACGGTGCGTGCCCGGCGGCACTCCGCATGCAATATTGACAAGACGCGTTCCGGCGATGCACGCCGCTCTGCTGCGCGGCCAGTGCGATGCACTCAACGTATGGGCCCAATGTGTGCACCGGGATGATGGAGGCCGCAAGAGTGCAAGACGGCCTGTGTGCTGATGTGCATGCACCTGGACGCATGGCTGGCGTGATCACCCTCCCATCCTGACGCTCTGCATGGCTGCGGGGCCGCGGCAGCTCGTCCTCTCCAAGATCGCCTGGCTGCAGAACACCATCGGCCTGACGCCCTGGTACCTGGCCTAGTGCGTGGCCCGCCGCGCCGTGTCCGGCTGCCGCCCCCCTGGCCCTGCACCCCTGTGCGCGCGCGCCTTCCCTGATGGCCTGCGCACTGCTCCAGGGCCAACACGCACCTGCGTGCGCACGTGGTGGCAAGCTCGCGCTTTGAGAGGCGGGCCGGTGCTCGTGCCAGCGTGTGTGCTCAAGCGCGCACCTGCCGCATGCTCTTGCAACGAAGGGGTCCACTCACTGCTGCTGTGTTGCAGGGGCGGGGGGCCGCGTGGCATCCCTCCAGGCGGCTGCGGGTGCCGCCCGCCGCTGACCGCCTGTCGCGCACCGGCGGACGCAGGGCAGCTGCTCCGCGCGTGCACAGCGCGGTGCTCGGGCGCCAGGGAGATGAGTGCAGCGGCAGAGCAGTCCGAGTGGGTTGAGAGCGTCGTGTCGCCACGATAGAGCATGCTGAGTAAAGTGTGCGAGGTCAGACGAGAGAGCGATGAGAGCAAGCAGAGCGCCGATCATGCAGGCGTTGGCCATTGTCAGCCAGCTGAGGCGCTTGCGCAGAGCCGGAGCGATGCACGCAAATGAACGTGGAGTCTGCGAAACGGGGCAGAGGCGACTGGGCGTCCCTGAATGCGGCGCGCCCCTGCAGCGTGGCGCATCGCAGGCACGTCCGGGCGGCTCGCCCCTGCGTACTCGTTGCGAGCAGCGGGGTATGTGTTTAGGAGTGAAAAGCCGCCGCGCATGTGCGAGCTCGACAGAATTTACGCAAACGCAACGGAACCCAGTGGGAAGGCGCATGCATGGCTGGACTTGCATGCGCCGCTGTGCATCCCTTCAGTCGTCCCCGTCCGATGCAATCTCTTGAACTCCTTGTGGAACTCTTTGTGAATTTTCCACGGCGCCGTGCTTATGCAGAGCCAGACTAGCAGTGATGCTGCGGCACCCTCACTTGCAGGCGTGCCGCCAGTTGCCTTGACCAGCGCCCAGCTGCTCCGAGCGCTGTGCTGTGACTGGCGGGCATGTCATATCTCGGCTGCCAGCGGCTTACCAGCCTACTATCTTCCCTTGACCTCTACTTGCCGTGGCCAGTGAATGCACGACGCATCTATTTCATGCGTGGCCTGCGCTAGCAGCGCATGCTTGGCTGCGCGCTGGTCCGGCTGCTTCGGCACATTGCTGATGCTGGCGGGCACAGCAAGCAACCTGCTTAATAAGATTAATAAATTCAGATGCACTTTTGGACCAATCCATGTTTCTGGACGTGTTGCCATGGTGTTCATGGCAGAGTGTGGTCTGCAGTGGGTTTGTCAGCATTTGGTGGTGGTGCGTTTTATTGCCATGCATTGCATCTGCTGAACGTGCACTACCGGGACTGGCAGCATTACATTGGCGACTACCGGACGTAGCAACTGCGCTGCTGCTTTGCCTAGGGAGTGTGCGGGAACGTGTCTAGGTACAGGATTGCAAGTAGGTCCAAGTCACCACTGTCAGCACGGACCCACAAAGTGCGCTGCACTGGTTTTACGTAGCGCGAGTGGTGACGTCCTGCATGACGACGCGTGGACGGCAATGCAAAGCCTGTGAAGTGCTGTTATGTGGACGGCGTCCTGAGCACGAGCTCACCATTGCACGCTGCGTGAAGCGAGCCAGACACATGCCAGAGCTTGACGCAGAGCGCAAGACCGCCAGCGCACCAGCCCGCACAAGCATGCGTCGAAGAAGGCTGCGGCAGATGCTGTTGCGCCACATACACGCATGCATTGCGACAGTCTTGAGTGTTCACACATGCGTTGGCACTGGGGCACGAGGTCAGGGCAGCACAGTGTGTGCCAGCAACAGCGCGCCCACCCGAACCAGGCTGCCGCGCAGCGCGCCTCCTCCGCCTCAGTCCGCAAGCCGGACGCGCGGCGGCCGGCGGCGCCGGCTGCCCGCGCACGCGCGCGCTCGTCACATAAAGTCGCGGCGGATGCTGTCGCGCAGCTCGCCCAGGCGCGTGATGACCTGCGGGTCCACCATCGCGCTGGCCTGGCCGAGCATCGTCCCGGCGCCGCGGCTGCCGCCGTACGCGCCCAGCACCGCCTCCACCGCCGCCAGCAGCGTCTCGGGCTGCCTGCGCGCCGCGCCGGCGCGCTCATGCAGCTGCGCGCATTGCATCGCGGCGCGGGCGCCCTGCCCGGGCCCTTGCGCGACGGCGCCACAGCAGGCATGCCGCTTTGCACAGCCTTCCTCAATGGTCCTGTCACCGGGCCGGCCTCGGAGCTCGCCACTGAACTCCAAGAAAGCCCTGGCACGCGCGTAGGGTCACCCTGACCACCGCTGAAGGTCCAGGCCGGCCTGTGCCCGAATTGCGACCTCCGGCCGGTGCGGGGCGCGCGCAGCGGGGCGCACGTGGACAGGAAGTCCTGCGTGGCGGTGGCCACCTCGGCGCCCGGCTTGAACGCGTCCGCCAGCGCGCCGCGGCGCTCCACGGGGTCGTCCATGGCCAGCAGGTGCTTCATGATGCGCACCTCCGGCGGCTGCTGCGCCGCGAACGACTCCTTCGCCTGCGCGCGCCCGCGCCAGACTTGTTGTATGGTGCGGGTTCGCCTGCGAGCGGCACATCTGCATGCAGCCGCACGATGCACCCGGCCTGACGTCACGCGGCCTCGGCTGCGCACACGGATGACGCGGCCTATTCCTGGCTGGCGTCCTATGCGGGCTGATCGCTTTGCGTGCGCGAACCCCGCCACATATTGGAGCCGCCCACCTCCTGACGGGGCCGCATGCGGCTTCGCACAGCAGTCCAAGCGCCGCATGCAAGCAGTGCGCCAAGGGCAGGGTTTGCAGGCCCGCCTGACAGGCAAGCACGCCGTGCCATGAGGTTGACTCCTTTGTGATAGTGAGGCAGCGGGCGCGCCTTGATGTACAGGTGCGCCATGACATCCTTCGTCTCCTCCTGCGTGAACGGCGACTCCTTGGCGGCCGCGTGCGCCTTGGCCATGACCAGCAGCAGCGCCGGCGACAGCCGCCCGCTCGCCGCCAGGCTGTCCAGGCGCGCGTCCGCCTCCGCCATGCTTCCCACCTGGCCCCGCCCCGCCCAGTTAGGTTTAGGGTCGACCCCCGGATGTCAGGCCCAGGCACGCCGCGGGCGCGGCGAACGGCCGGCGCGCAGCGCAGTGGGCGCGCGCGCCCTGCCCGGCCCCGCGCACCTCGAGCAGGGACGTGAAATCGTCCTTGGCGGCCTCCTGCGCGGCGGCGTCCGCCTCCACCCGGTCGGCCGTCGTCGCCAGCGCCACCAGCCGCGCGGCGGCCGCCGCGAGCTCTGCCGCCCGCGGCCCGCTTGGTGCGTGCACGCATCTTGAGCAGGGCGAACTGCAGAGCATCCCTCCTATCACACTCTGTCGTGCGCGTGCAGGGTCGCCAGGCTGCGACACGATTCGGCTCGCGTCTCCCAGAGCTTATACAAACTGAAAGCAGGAAATAAGCGGGGCATGTGCACCCACAGATATGCCAGCTGCACAAAGCCTCGATGTTGGCTGTCACATCGATCAGCTCGGCCGCGGCACCAGCACGCGCCTCTTGCCGCACAACGCCAGGGAACTTCTAAACCAGGCGCAAGCTCAGTGCAGCCGGAAAACGCTGTCGGAGCGCGCACCCTCACGCCGCGCGGCGTCGTCGCCGGCTGCGGCCGCGAGCGTCTGCACGAATTCAAAGAACTCGGCGGTCAGGTCGCGCCGGCGCGCGGCGGCCAGCGCCTCCCACTCGCTCGCCGGCGTGGCCTCGAACGCGGCCAGCGTGCCCGCGTGCGCGGCCATCTCCGCGGCGACCGAGCGCAGGCGTCGCGCAAAGCGCCGCAGCTCCGCCCGCGCGTCCGAGCCGGCCGCAGCGGCCGCGATGCGCTCGTCCAGCCGCTTCATGACCCTGCAGTGCTGCCACCTGGTTCTGGGCCGCGTGCCTGCCGAAGCTCGGCTGGCTGTGCGGATAGCGGGGTCGCACAGCAAGGCATTCCTCCTGCGCTTGACCATGAACGAGGATTTCGCATGCACGGTGCGCCTCTCTCGCGTGTGAAAGCGACGTACAGCAACGCAGCCCCAGCACACAGCCCACAGGCAAGCCCGTCTGGACCGATGCACGATACACTTAGGTGCGAAAGTACTTGCACTGCACCCACGCTTGCAACCTCAAGTGCGCACAAGAGCGCCTGAATTCACTCTCGCACTTGCACCTTCTCAGCCAAAACTCACCCCAACAGGCACTCTTTCTTACTCCAACACGCACAAGCCCTCAGCGCGAGCCCGCGTGTGCGCGCCCGTCCTGCAGCGTCGGCCAGAGCCGGCTGGACGCGATCAGCCGGCGCCAGCCGTCCGGCTCACGCTCCCGGAACACGCCAATCAGCTTGTCCGCCACGTCGCGCTGGTCCTGCTGCGCCGCGGCGCGCACGCTGCCGCCGGACGCGAGCGGCTCCTCGCGCTTCCCAAAGCCGCGTCCAGAGGTCGAGGCCTTCGGCTGCGCGTCCGCCCTGCTCGCGTGCGGGGCGCTGGCGGGGGCGGCGTGCTGCTCAGCACCAGGAGGAGCCGCGGCAGGCGGGCTGTCCGCCGCGCGTGCGCCAGCGGCCTCTGTGCTGGCTGGCTGCGGGCTGAGTGCATGCTGCACGGCGCTCTCTCCAGCAGCAACAGCGGGGGCGCTCAGCCCTGCGTCGGCGCTATCGTCGCTGTCAGGTCTGCACAAGCAGCCTGCAGCATCACAGCATGCGCACGTGTTTGCTGCATAAGCTCACGGCCCAATACAGGGCAACTGGAGAGCTCAGCCTCTCCCGGGTAGGCGCGCCCGGAGCCTGGTGATGCCACGTAGGCAGCCTGGCGCAGCCTGCCCGCCTGCGCACAACAGGAAGCCCTGCCGGGAGAGTTCGTTGCAGTCGCAGCGCTGCAGAGGCTGTGCAAGTCCTGCCAGGCGCGCAGCACCTTGCACTGCGCGCAGAGCAGTTGGTGAACAGCCCTGCCATTGCAGAACCGGTGCTATATAGTGCAGGATGTGTGGCAACAAGCTCGAAAGTCCCCTTCTGTCGAGTAGCGTACAAGCGCAGCCTTGGACCCTACCCTGACGTTGCTTTGTCACGTACAAAACAGTTAGGCCGCACAAGCCGGCAGCGCCACACTGTCGAAGGACGGATTTGGAAGAGCCTCCTGGGTGGCATCCAACAGCATGGCGCTGAACAGGCGCTCGCAGGATTTCGACGACTCCTGCATGGCCGCGCACGGCGGTCTGGATAGAAAGTCAGCACTGGGACTTCACGAGTACCAGCTCCCTGTCGTGCGCCATGCGGCTCTGCAGTGCGTCCTCAAGGGGGAGGTGCGCCCCGTGCACCGCGCCCAGTGCCGGCGTCCCTATGGCTCCTTATGGCGAGAGAGCCTGTTTTCAGCACTGACCACGCTGCTACGCTTCCTGCTGGTCTTGCCCAGTGTCAGAGACGCAATACATAGGTTAAGAGCAAAGGCTGGCGTGCAGCATTCTGCTACCTATCCAAAGGTGGTAGCACACTTGTAAGGCGGCGTGCTATACTTAGCTGTGTGTCAGACCAGTAATGTACGCCCGGCAGCCGCTGCTACGTCACATGCGCACAAAGCGTTGGCAGCCCTGCTAGGCAAAGTACTTGCCACTGACTCTGAGCCTGCCGGTGCTCCTGCTGCCAGGATGTGGTCCTCTGCCAGCCGTCGCTGGAGTTCCCAGAGGGAGCAGAGGACCACACGCAGAACGGCGCGGCCAATGGCCTGGCGAAGCCGTCCGCTAGGTGAGTCCCTCCGCGTAACACGCAGCTGGACTGGCGGTGTTTTGCCAGCGGCTGCGCACAGCTTGCCGCTCGGCAAAGGCTCTGCGCCTGACCGCGGGTGCGCCGAGCAGGGCGGCCACCTACGGGCTCTTCTGCGTGTTTGACGGCCACAACGGCGTGGCCTGCGCCAAGCACACCCACGACTCACTCATAGAGGTGCGCAGCAATTCCGCCGGCAGAACAGCATACGAGGCGCTACGGGTGCCGCCCGCCTCCTCCTGTGCCTGTTTGGAGGAACGCAGCAGCCAACATGTGTAGTAAACCTGGGGAGCATGCCTCACTGTAAGCAGCTGGCCCTGCTGGCAGCTGTGCGCGGGTGCCACGGAGCTGCGGCTTGCCTGCTGAGTGTTGGCGGTGCCGGCGTGCTGGTGCAGGCAAGGCCGGCGCGAGCCTCTGACGCCTGCCTCTCCTGTGTGCACGCAGGCGCTGCATGAGCGCCTGCCGCCCGGCGGGCCGCCGCCGGAGCATGATGCGGCGGCCTTTCAGCAGTGGCGGGAGAGCCTGCAGGTGCGCTGCTGCCAGACCCTGCAACCCTGGATAATAATTGGTGCTCTTTAGCGCATGCCGAGCCGCCGCGCAGCCGTCCCTGCTGACCTGCATGCGTAGCCCTCGTCTGCTGCATCTGAGGGGCGTGCGGTGGTCGCTTGGAGTGACTCAGGGACAAAATTTGCCACCTGTGCAGTGGTGCGGGATCAGCACCGCACATGAACAGCTGTGCTGCGACGACTCTTTGATGGCACTGCAGACTCTTCGCATGCAGATGCGGCCGTTCTGCAGAGGCACTGCAGCTGATGGTCCCGTCGGCGCAGTGGGCGCTGGTGAGCGCGATCGACGAGGTGCAGCAGGCGTTCGCATGCGAAGGCCGCCTGGCGGGCGCGACGGCCACGATTGTCATGCAGGTGCCTCATCGACTCCTCGCTGGAAGCGGCTTGTCGGGCTTGCATGCGAGGATCGTGCGAGGCTGGCCAGGCGGTGTGGGCAGCGTGCACTGAGGTATTACAGGCGTGCGCGGCCAGCCCGGGCATGACGCGTGCAGCCGGTGCGGGGGTCGCCGCTCAGACCTCACCGCTCTGGGGCGAGCCGCCCGGCTGCCCGCCCGCATGCCCCGAGCGCCGGGCGCGTGCGCGCGCAGACGGGCTGGCTGGTGACGGTGGCCAGCCTGGGCGACTCGCGCGCGGCGCTGGACACGGGCGCGGCGGTGGTGCCGCTGAGCGTGGACCACCGCGTCGCAACGCACAAGGGCGAGCGCCGCCGCCTGGACGCGCTCGGCGTGCAGATTGCGCCCATCGACGTCTCTGGTGCGCGCGCCCGGCCGCATCGGCCGCGGGACCTGCGCTGGCCGCTGCAACCCACGCTGGGACTCGCAGTGTGTCCGCAAAGCCCACGCTGTGTCCTGCAGCAGGGACCGCCGTGAAGCGCAAACCTGCAAAATGCTGGGCCTGCAAGCGTGCTGCGTGCGGCAGCCTATGGGAGCCTGAGTGCCTCGCTCTCCAGCTCCACAGGGCAGGCAGGCTTGACCAGGTGCGCAGCATGACAAGCACACATATGTCGTGCGCTGCGAGCCAGCACTGGTGTCGCTTGGTCAAAAGGGGCCGCTAGTGCAGACGGCGTGCGCTTGGCAGACGTGCCGAGCCGCAGCGTGGAGCTGAGCTGGGGGAGGGCGTGCCGCACGCGCAGGCGTGGGCCCAGCGGACGGGCCCAATGCGAGCGGGTGGGGGCCGCTGCGCGTGTGGCCTGGCGGGCTCTGCCTCTCGCGCTCGCTCGGCGACTTTGACGTCGGCACGTGCGTGCTGGCGCTGCCGCACATCTGCCAGGCGCGCCGCCCGCTGGTTCCTGCGGCCGAAGGGCAGCGCTTGAGGCAGATGGCTGCCCGGGGCTCATATCATATCGTCATCCATGCGTGCCCATCTGAGCTGTCATCTGTGTGCAGCCTGAAGCGCGACCTGAGGTCTTGCTCCCGGAGGTGCCCGCCAGCGAGGGTGCTGCACGTCCCAGCGCATTGCAAACAGCAGCAAATTCGACTTGAGCGTCTCTGCGAAGAAAGTCGCCGGCGGGGCTCTGCCGCTGACGCCGGTGTGCCCGGCGCGCAGGTGCGCGTGCCGGCGACGGGCGGGCGCGTGCTGGTCGCCTCGGACGGCGTCTGGGACGCGTTTGCCAAGCCGGAGCGCGTGGCGCGCATGTCGCGCTCATGGCACACCGAGGCGCGCATTGTCGCCAGCGTGTGCTGCGGGCTGCCAGGAGCCCGATGCAGGGCTGGCAGCGGTGTGCGGCGGCAATGTGGCGTTCACGGGCGCAGCACTCCCAATATGAGGCCGCTCTCTGGCGGCGCTGCCGCAGGAGACGCCGATGGTGCCCTAACCCCCACCCTGGCGCCGCCGCAGGAGACGCCGGGGAAGCTGGTGGCGGCAATCCGGCGCGCGCATGGCGGCCTCAAGGATGACACGTCGGTCATCGTGCTGGACCTGCTGCCGCCGGAGCGCACGTGGCCGGCCATTGCGAGCCCGCCCGCCGCGCCGCGCAAGGCCGCTGCCTGCTTCTGCTTTGCGCCGTGTGCGCCCGGCCCGAGCAGAGAGCAACGCGCTGCGGTCAGCGCTGTTTCCAAGTACCTGCGCACCGATGTAGGAGCCATTGCGCTCGCAGAGCATGCTGAAGAGGAGGGAGGAGTCTCAGTCAGGAACCCCGACACTGTGAAAATGCTGTGGGCTGGTTTCGAATTGCGGGTGAGGCCGGCGCGGGACGTAGCGTGCCCGCGCACGCGCAGGCAAGTGGACGACGGGCCGTCCGTGCACGCATTGGCGCCGGCGGAGGTGCTGGCGGACCTGGACGTGGCCATGGTCGTCGGGCTGATGGGCGCGCCCGCGCCTGCCGTGCCCGGCTGGTGCACGCCAGCGGCCGCCGACGCGCTGCGCCGCTCCCAGGCGCGCCGGCCACCCCGCCCGGTTGCATGCCCGGTGCACCTCCGCTTGGCCAGGCGCCGTGAAAGGAGTGCAGGCGCGCCGTTGTTGCACTGATGCGCAGGCACGCGCACACGTCTTTGCGCACAGGCGGCAGAGGCAAACGCTAGACTCGCGTTGCACGAACTCGCGTGCAGCACCTCGAGGCAGCCACGGTGTGAGTTCGTTCCACAGTGCCAACCAGGCGCGCGCCGCGCAGGGCGCCGCGGTGGAGGCCTGGAAGGAGGCGACGAGCATGCGCAAGATGGGCCGCGAGCCGTCGCGCGTGGACCTGGCCTCCTTCTTCGCGGCCGCCGACAACGCCGACCCGGCCGACGTCACCAAGGCCGAGGCGCTGCCCGGCGGGCCGCCGCACGCCGGCGCCGCGCCGGGCGCCGCTGCGCCCAAGCCCAAGAAGACCGCGCGCTTCGCGCCGGGGCCGCTGGACGACTACACGGTCAAGGCCGGCGTGCTCGCGCCGCCGCGCGCGCCGGACTACAGCGTGCGCGCCGGCGGCGCCGCGCGCGCCGCCGGCGCGGCGGCAACCGCACCGGCCGCGGGCGGCACAGACGCGATGGCCGACCGCAGCGTGCGCTTCCGGGCCAACATCGCGGACTCGCCCGAGGCGTTTGCTGCGCGCTTCGGGCCGTACCAGGGCCGCCTGGCCGACGGCGAGCACGCCGCCGCCGACGACGACGCGGCCGCCGATGAGGCGCACTGGCGCGGCCCCGGCGCGCCGCACCGCGCCGCAGACCCGAGCGTGCGCTTCCGCGACGCGGTCGCGGCGCCGGGCGGCGGCGGCTACGCAGCCAAGTTTGGCGCGTACTCGGACGACCCGCGCGCGCTCATCCCCGGCGACTCTGGGCACGGGCCCGCCGACGTCGGCAGCCCCCTGGCGGCCGCCCTTGCCGAGCCCGGCGCGGGCGAAGCCGCGCCCGGCGGGACGCCCGGCAAGCCCAGGCTGGGGCTCGGGCGGCGCGCGGGCGGCCGCGCGTCCATGGACGAGCGGCCCGCGCCGGAGCGGCACTCCATGGAGCGCGCCGCCGCGGCCACGGAGCAGAGCGCGCCGGTGCCGCGGGGGACTGCTGGCAGCCAGGCGGCTGCGATGGCTGGGGCCGAAGCGTCGGCGCCGCCCGCGGCGGAGCCTGGGCGTGAGGGCGGCCTGGCGAGCACCGGCCCGGGGGCGGCGCATGCGGCTGGGCTCTCGGGCGGCTTTGGGCTGCCGCAGGTGTTAGAGGACCGCCGGATGTCGATCGACGCCGAGGGCCGCGTGAAGGGCGCGCGCCTGGTGAAGAGCAGCCTGATAGCCGGGCCGGGCGGCGGCGCCGGGGAGCCGTGACACCGGTGATGCGATAGGGCTGGCATGCGCCCTACTGCCAGTGTTGGCAGCGCCCGCCTCAGGCCTCATCGGCCTCGGGCTGGCACGGCTGACAGAGGGCATGTTGCCCGATGTGGTTGGTGATGCTGGGCCGCACCCCTCGCGATGGGGCGGAGTGATAGCCGCGTGGGGTGGTCGTGCAATTGCGCTGCCGCGCTTCAAGCAGCCGGCGAATATCACCTTTGAGTTTCATGATCGGCGCCCCCTCAAGGGTGCCTGACATCTTGCAAAGCAGCAGCGTTCTGCTACAACCTGGTGGTTGAGGGTTCGGGGGCTGCCAGGCGAGCGGAGTGCTGCTGTCGACCAGGAAATGTTGTGCTTTGGGCTTTCGTTCCATTGGTCTCAAACCTGTCAGTTGACGCGCCGTTGCGCTGGTGACCATGAGCCGCCAGAGCCTTCAGCTTATTTGCGACTCGTGTGCTGCCATGCTGCCGCCGACTTGCAAGACACTGCGTGCTACCTGACAGGTGAAGGGCATGGTAGGCAAGTCGGGCCCTGATGTCGGGTGCCTGACTCTGTGGCGCACAGCGCGCTCATGCGTCTCGCGTCCCGGGAAATGCTCAGGTGTGTAGTTGTCGCAGTCAGCTTCTGTTTGCGGTCGCTGCTGGGCATGGTGCGGGTTGTCGGCACAGTCTGCAACCTGTCTTGAACATATGTCTGGCGGGTTCAGTTTTGGTGTGACGTCCAGCCAAGGGCAACGCTGGCTGCAGTCTGTGGCGTGCTGCGTGCTGTATGTCTTGGTTCCTGGCCATCACTTGTCTCAACCATGGGGCCTTTGCAGGGCAGTGCCTGAGAGTGAGAGAGGATTGCTGCTACATTTGTATTTGGGTGTGTGGTCTGGCGGGTTTGTCACGTTGCGGGCCACTTGGCTGTGTTGCACCAGGTGTGTTGGGCACATGTCCTTGGGTTGGGCAACTTTGCGCAGCCAATAAGCTTTGCTAATGTGTGGTCGCTGCATGACGCTGCTCTTGGTGATGTCGGATTCAGCGCCTGCTCTCCAACTTGCCATCCGTTTGATCGATAATAACAAGCAAAGAAGCGCGAGGAGACGAGATTATCTAAGGAAGAGTACGATCTGGGGTTTACTTTCGATTCGACTTGAGCCGTGACGAGCAGTCTTGGAGCGCGCTCTCCCCGCTTCACAATCTGCCTTACCGTGTCTGTGCCTTCGCGCACCTGTGTCTGCTGTCGAGCACCTTCGTGAGATCAAGCATTTTCTAGCACCTCAGCACAGGTAGCAAGCCTCAAGGCGCAGATGGTCCCTGCAGTGCGGCGCTTGAGCTGCGCCAGCTCTTGCGGAGACGCATGGCGCTTACCCTAGCGCTGGGCCAGGGCACTAGGACAGGACCGGGACGCTCTGTTGTCAGGCTTGGACCGTGCGGCGCCGCTGCCCGCACGTGCCCGCGCTCCGCACGACCGCTCCACCGCCAGCCTCTAAGCAGGCCTGTGCAAGCACCACCCCGCAAGGCAAGCGGAGCAGCGCAGCGGCTGCCGTGCAGCATGGGGAGCAGCGAGGAGGAGCTAGCGCCGCTGCTGGACGAGCCTGCGCCGAGCTCGCCGGGGGAGGCAAAGAGGGGACCGCGCGGGCGGAAGCGGGGCGGGGCCAGCAACCTGTCACGCGCGCACTCGGGGCCCCGAGTGCTGCCAGCGATGGGCGCGCCCGAGGTGAGCACTGCCCCGCACTCGCTCGCACAGGCGCTGCGCTGATTCTGCGGCGCACTGCCCGCACCTCCGAGCACCAGCCACGCCTGAGAGACCCGCTGCGGGCGACCTGCAGTGGACCAGCTCCAACAAGCGCAAGAAGCTGCCCTTCGGCATCATCCACCCCAAGGACACCTGGTGCCCCCTCCGCTATCCTGCACGGCACCCTCTGCCTCCAGACGCTGCCAAGAGTCCTGCTGTGCGGTGCTGGAGCGGTGCATGCCCATGGGAGGCCCTGTACGGTGTGTGGTGCGGGCAGGCCTGGCTGTGCGCTGCCGCCCGAGCCCCCACTGCTGCCGCAACAGGTACAGGAACTGGCTGTACACCACGCTCGTGGGGGCGCTCTGGACGTCTGTGTACGTCCCGTACGTGCTCGCCTTCCAGGACAGCCCGGGCCTCTAGTGCGCACCACCCACGCTCCTGCGCACTGTTGTGCAGCTTGGAGGATACCGCCACGGCACGGCCGTTCGGCGCCCAGGCAGGGCGAGCACCTCATGCCAATCCTGGTCTGCCTGCACGCTGGCACGCGCACCGGGCAGCAGCATGCAGGATGCGTGCTCTCAGACAGGCCATGCAGTGCCCACCCTCGTGGCGCCCTGCAACGCAAGCCCCGCCGCGTGCCCGGCCGCGCGCCCTGAGCGCGCGCGTGCCGGCAGCCCCTACGACAACCCCAAGGCACTGCTGGAGTACGCCACGATCGGGCTGTTCGCCGTCGACATGGCCTTCAAGTTCCGGCTGGCCTTCTATAATGAGGAGGTGCTCGTGCACGATGCGCGCGCGATTGCTACGAGATACCTGAGGTGCGTCCCGTACATACCCCGCATGCCTTGCAAGTGGTGCAATGCGGGCCTCCATGCTGGCACACACTAGAGTTATCTTTTCTTTCAAAGTTTCCAATCACATTCACATCTCGTGCTTCTCATGTACCATGGTGTGTAGGCAGGGGCCCATCCTGTGAATCTGCGGCTTACGCACGTGTCCGATTTATGTCACGGCAGCCGCGTGCGGGGCATGAGAGAGACAGCATCCGCGCAGGGGCTGGTTCGCGGTGGACTTCCTGTCGACCGTCCCCTTTGCGCTGATCATCCTGGCCTGCCTGAACAGCGGCGGCTACGACACCGTGACGTACCGGTTCTGGGCGCTGCTGCAGCTGCTGTCCATGGCGCGCCCCTCGCCTTGGGCAGATGCCAGTCCTTGGCCGGTCGGGCTTGCATGTAAATGACCAGCCAATGCGCCTCATGAGTAGGCAGGCAGCCAGGGAGGTCCATACAGCACGGAGCTCACTGCATCACAGCCGCATGCGTGTTACAGCCCGGGGCACGACGACGGATGGCTGGTCGTGTGGCTGTGCAGATGCGCATGTACCGCTTCGGGTGGCTGTTCGAGCAGCTGGAGATCAACCTGAGCATCAACCTGCTCTGGACGACGCTGTTCCGGAATCTGCTGGTGCGCGCGCGCCCCCGGCGACCAGCAGTGACAGCCCTGCCAACGTGAATACACTAGGGATTTGCTCTCGAGCTCGACTGTCTGCAGAGCTGGATTGGCTGGGCGGATGCGCCCGAGCCGCGCAATGCATGTGCGGCTGGCCTGGTGTGTTACACGGCGCAGTGTTGGCCTGCACGGCGGTGCACGCTCCGCACGGCTTTGCTGGCCTGCACAGCGATGCATGCTCTGCACGGCTAGTCGCCAATGGGCGTGCGCCGGGGGCAGGTGACGTGGCTGGTGACGCACTGGGCCGGCTGCCTGCTGTACTTCATCGCGCTGCAGGAGGGCGCGGGCGTCCGCACCTGGCTGGACCTCAAGCCCGACTTTGTGGCCTCCCTGGGCTCCTTCGAGCGGCGCGCCCGCGCGGGCCCTCATGCAGCGGGCCACACCCACCCGCTCGGCGTGCCCAGAGTTGGCATTCACTGGAGGCGACAAGAGCTTGAGTGGCAGGCGGTGAAGGCATCAGTGCGGCAGTCCTGGAGGCTGATTAGTGTTTAGTCTCCCACGTGATCAGCTGTCAAGGCCTTATTCGGCTTTGCAATGTTCAGAGCCTAGCCTCCGTCATCCCTGAGCCGCTTGTGCAGTCGGGCCCCGGGGGGCAAGGCCTTCAGGGGGCTGCATGGCTGACGAGTGGGTCCGCGCGCGCAGGTACATCCTGTCGGTGTACTGGAGCATCACGACGCTGTCGACGGTCGGCTACGGCGACTGGAACCCCACCACGCCGGCCGAGATGGCCTTTGTGGTCCTCTACATGCTCTTTGTGCGCACCCCAGCTGGCTCCCACTGCAGGAGTCGCCCATGGGCGGCAGCGAGCCACGCCGATAACACTATTTGCTCTGCCTCGCGGGGGCCCTCTTTCACGAGTCGCAGGCGCCCCGCTCACGGCTGAAACAGGCATTGAAGGCCTGATATGCCTGGGTGCGCCAAAGGGCGCGCACTAAATGCCCATCCTTTTCTTTCCATGAAGCGCATCAGGAGCGAGCACGGCGGCGCGGCTGACGCGCGCGCTGACGCCGCAGAACGTCTTCCTCAACGCCTACGTCCTGGGCACCGTTACGCTGCTCATCGGTGCGCGCGCACGCCTGGTAGCAGGGCAGCCGCCCTGTGTGTTAGCCCGCAACCATTGCCAGTCACGCTCCTGATCGGTGCGCTCGCAGGCCTGGCAGCAGAGCAGCCGCCCCGTGTGTTAGCCGCGACAGTTGTTAATCACGCTCCTTATCGATGCGCGCGCACGGTTGGTAGCAGGGCAGCTGCCTCATGCATGAGCTGTGATGGTTGCCGGCACATGCGGGAGTGCATCCGCCCGTGATCTGAGCGCATGAGCCGCGCCGCGCAGTCAAGCACGACCAGAGGCTGGGCCTGTTCCGCGAGCGCGTCGACAACTGCCGGCAGTACTCCGCCATCAACGGCGTGCCTCCTGTGCGCCCAGCGTCCTGCGCTCCCGGCGCCAGGTGGCATGCGATGGGTGGGTTTTCACGTTTTTTGGGCGGCTCCTCTGAGAAGGCGAGCACATGTGCCGCATGACAGCGTCGCACAGACAGGCTGCTCTGAGCGCGCAGGACCTCCACGCCGCCATGATGGCCCACCTGCGCCTGAGCTTCAACAACGAGCAGGCGTCCGACGAGAGGGTGCGGTCCGTTCGCTGCAGCCCAGCTGCGCTCACCCGTCTGCGCAGGGGCCGCTTGTACGCCGCACAAGCATTCCCGGGCTTTGCAGTGCGCGCGGCTGCATGTGCCAGGCCTCAGCCGCTGCGTCTTGGTGGCTCAACATGGAAGTGTCTGATCGAAGAGCCCAGGAGTCATGCTGCTGGGCGCGCAGGTGCTGTCGACATACCCCACAACCATCCGGCGCCGCGTGTTGAGGCATCTGTACTTGCAGCAGGTGCAGCGTCCTGACGCTCAGGCTTGCACCAGATGAGCACTGTGTACAGCCGATTGCGGGGCGAGCAATCTTGCGACTCTGGCCACCATACTTATGCTTGCGGCCACGCTCATAGGCATACACACCTGGCGCGTAAAGGACAGCGCACGGATTGAAGAACCTGCTTTGTCAGTATCACCAGCTAACCAAGCGCCTTCTTCTCATAGTGCTGAAACCTGTGCGCGAAAGAGGTTTCAACAATCGCCATGCTAACGAATGCTTCTCTAACCACCAAAGCATGACCCGGGGGCAACATGGGCGTGTGCCCGCTGCGCTGACCGCGGCGCCCGCGCCGCGCGCTGCGCCAGGCGCGCTCGTGCCGGTTGTTCGAGGGCGTGCAGACGCGGTGCATGGACGCGCTGCTGAACGCGTCCAAGGTCGAGCTGTTCATGCCTAAGGTGGCGCCCGGGCGCGTGCCGCGCCGCGCCCCCCACCCGCAGGCTCCGTGCCGCCGGCGCCTCGTACGAGCATGCACCTTGGGGTAGGGATAGGGTTAGATCAATATGGTTAGGGTCAGTTCAACCTATTCATATACATCAGGAGGATCCACACCAGCGCGTCTGCCTGCGCTGAGGACCCTAGCCCTCAACCCGCAGGTGGATGTCATCAGCCTGGGCGACTACTCCAACGAGCTGTACATCGTTGTCAACGGCGAGCTGCAGGCGCTGCCCCGGCGGCCGCCCGCGCCCCTCGCCCGCCTGCGCATCCGCAGCTCTGAGCGTGGGCGGCTGCTCCCATGCGCTGTGCGCTGTGCGTACTTGTCAACGCCAGGGACGCGCCCCCGCCCGTCACATGTCCCGGAGGGGTCTGCCATATCGTGCAGTGCGTGCGCATAAAGAAAGAAGCAGCGGGGCCCAGGCACTGCAGCGTGGTTGCACTAGCAGCGAAAGAACAAGGCGCAGTGCGGGCCGCGAGCGCCGCCTGACCCCAGCCGATGCACCCAAAGCCGGCCTCCGGCCTGCGCATCTCTCGAGGGCGGGCGCTAGACCGGCGGCGCTGGGCGCGCAGGAGCTGGGGCCGGGCGCGGCGGGCGACCATGCGGACGTGCGGCTGCAGGTCGACCAGCACACCTCGGTGCACGGCGGCCAGTGCGCGGCCCGCCCCCCGCTCGCCGCGGCCAGACCCCCAATGCGATGGCCTGCCTACCCTGCTTGCGGCGGCCAGGCTCCCCACGCACTGGCCTGCCCTCACGGCTTAGCTTCCTGCTCTTGCTGTGGCAAGCTCTAGGATGCCTGCGTGCATCAAGCACGAGTCGCATGCCAAGGGACGAGGGGATGCGGGAGTCAGACTCTGACTTGGCTCTTGTTTCTGGCAGTCTTGCTTCCAGGCTCTTGTTTCTGGTTGTCACGAATAGAATCGTGCGGGGACGCCAGGCGGCCGCTGGGCGAGGGCGACACGTTCGGCGAGGTCGCTTTCTTCACCGGCGAGCGCCAGGCGGCCAGCGTGCACACGCTCACCGTGTGCCGCGTGCTCACGGTCACGCGCGCGGGCTTTGACGGCGTCGCCGCCGCCTTCCCGCTCAGCGCGCGCCGCGTGCTGCTCAACCTGCGCGACCGCGCGCAGGAGGCGCGCCGGCCCCCCGACGCACTCTGCCCGGCGCCGGGCGTGAGAAACTGCTCGTGATGCCGGTCGCGCAGCCGAGGGACAGGCAGCCTGCAGACGTTGGAAACTGTGCGAGGCGGACTTGCGGCATGCACACGGCGTGGCAGCAAGGGAGCATTTATGCCCTGATATGAAACAACGCGGTGGGGGCTGGCACCCGCAAAGGCATGCAGCAGGCATGGGGTCGTGCCCGCGTCGCTGTGCACATGCCACCAGAAAGAGTGCGGCGCATGCCAGTCCGGCAAGGCTGTGCATCGAGCCGCCTGCCCGCGCCTGCATGCAGCAACGCATGGTGCATGCGCACCTGCGCCGTCGCTCGGAGTGGCGCCTCGCCGACGCGCGCACGGGTGCCGGAGGCGGGCCCGGCGCGCGCGCAGGTGGTGGACCTGCGCTTCCGGGGCGCGGGCGCGGCCGCCATCCTCGAGAGGCGCGCCCCGACGCTCCGCCACGAGCACAGGCCGAGGGCTGTACAGAACACGTTTCATGGCAGGGTGTGATCCGACGCGAGCCGCTGACTTTTGTAGCGCTTGAGCGCCTCGAAGCGTGTGCGGACTAGCGTTGGTGACACGTGTCAAGCTTGTTAGCGCTCTAGCCACGCCTCCTTACCAGTGCGCCCCCTGCGCTCATAATGAGCAGCCGTCCTGGCCGAGTCGTGCACTCCCTGCACGGCCATGCGCGCTGGCCGCCGCGCGTGCTGCAGCACCGCCACCCACGCGCCCCGCGGGTGCAACCGTGCGCGGCCGCGGCGCCAGGGCGCCCGCAGAGCTCAAGTACGCGTTTGCGCACCCGGAGACCGCGGACGGCGCAATGCAGGCAGCGGCGCGCGACCTCTCGCCCGTGCAGCAGCAGGCGCGCCCCGGCCGCGCGCGCCCCGGCATCCCGCGCTCCTCGCGCAGCCGCCGCCGCCTACGCTCGTGACTTTGTTGAAATGCAGCGTGTGCGCCTGTGGCCCCTGAGGCGCGCGTACGCGCGCAGTGCCTGGCGCAGTTGCTGCGCGTGCGGCACCTCGTGGCGACCACCATCGCCAAGCAGGACGAGGACCGAACGCAGCGCTTCCTGTTCGCGGCCGCGCGCGGCGACGCGGCTACTGTGCGCTCGGTGCGCGCGCGCGCCTGGTGGCCAGCCCGGAGCCGCGGGCGGCCTGGTGTGGTGGGCCGCGCAGGCACGCCGGGTCGGTGAACTGGGGCCTGAAAGCCCTGTTGGAGGGCCCTGCGTAATTGATCCTGCAGCGCCACGTACGCGGGCGCTTGATGCCACCGCGGCATAGATACTGGGCAGTGTTTGGGCCCACTCAAGCGCTTGACTTGTTTAGCCCTGCTCCGCCGTCGCAGATGTTACCATCACTGGGCTGTGTAATGGCATCCAGACTCCCTCCAATTTTGTGCTCCGCCTCACGTGCTGTAACTTGGTAAGAAGGTATAGGGCACGGCCCCACCGTGCGATAAGGTCTGGAGGACTGCATGTGCTGCGTCTCAGCACGCGCGCGCTCGCAGATGCTGGAGCAGGGCTTCTCGGCCGACAGCGCGGACTACGACGGCCGCACCGCGCTCATGCTGAGCGCTGGCAAGGGCCATGCAGGCGCGGCGGCAGCCCCCTGTCACTAGAGCTCTGCCAACACGGCAAATAGGTGGCGGCGCGAGGCCTGTCCTGTCTGCCGCTGCCGCCAGCTCGTGGGCAGGCACCCTCCAGATGCATTTACATGCGAGCTTGCGCATGCGCGCCGTGTGTGCGCCTGCGGGCGCCGCCCACGCGAGCCCGGCCCCGCCCGGGGGACGGAGCATGCTTGCGGAAAGCGCGCCCGCGCCGCGCCCGCCCCTGGTCCCGGCGCCGGCGCTGGCGGCGGGCGCCCTCAGCCGCACCGTACCCCACCCTACCCTAACCCCCTCAACACGCAGACGTGGTGGAGCTGCTGCTGGGCGCGGGCGCGGACGCGCGCGCGCGCGACTGCCTGGGCGGCAGCGCGCTGCTGGACGCCGCGAAGGCCGGGCACCATGCGGTCATCGACGCGCTCACTGCGCGTGGCACCACGTGCGCCTCCTGTTCGGCGCTCCGCGCCCCGGGCGCGCTTCGCCGCGCGCTCTGCGGCGCGCCCGCGCCTGCGGCTGCTGCTGGGGGGGCCTGCTGGCGCGCCAAAGGGCGCGCCAGCAGCCTGGTCCGTGTCCAGCAGCGTGCATTCAGGGACACTAGGCGTCTTGGGCATAAGGCTCAGGCAAGGCAGGTCACGTGCGGGCGGCCGAATGCTGAGCGCCGGGGCGCGTTCGCGCATGCAACACACACTCGCGCAGCGCCGCGCGCACTTAACGCGCGGCGAATGGCTCTGGGTGAAGCCGCGCAGCAGGCCGCGCCAAGCGCGGTCGGTCCACCAGGATCCCAGCGCGGGGGTGGCCGCCTGGTGCGGCGCAGCCGCGCGCGCGGCACTGACGCGCGCGCCCGCAGGCTGGGCCTGCTGGGCGCGGAGGCGGCGGGGCGCATGTGCACCTGCGTGCATGCGGGCGACCTGGTGCTGCTGCGCAACCTCATGCGCGCGGGCATCGACGTTAGCGCGGCGCGCCCTCCCCGCCGGCTCCTGCCCCGCCCTGTGCTGCGCGTGGTGTGTGGGCGCGCCCCGCGCCCGGAATGGCGAGCGACGAGGTGGGTTGTGGAGAGGCTGCACGTGTAGTGGCGGTGCGCGTGTGTGGTGGGCTGTCTGTGCTCTATAAGGCCAGAGTGCATGCATGCAGCGGGTCTTGGGTTTGCGGCGGCGGTGACGCAGCGCCTGATCAAGAGCGTGCCTCGCGGCCCTGTTGCAGGCTGACTACGACATGCGCACGGCGCTGATGGTGGCCGCCGCCGACGGCAGCCTGGCGGCGGTGCGCGGCCGTCTAAGAACCAAGCGCATGCTCAGTGGCGCCGGCCTGTGGGTCCCTGGTTGCGCCGTGGCAGTTACGGCGCCTGCTTACCATATAGGGTCTTACACGGCCCTGCACTAGTCGTGTGGGATGCAATGTGTAGCAGCGGCAGAGGGCGGCGCAGGGCATTCCGCATGCGGCGCAGTAACTTTCCCCCTCCGCTCGCTGCAGGTGCGGCTGCTGGTGGAGGAGGGCCGCGCGCCCCTGCACTGCAAGGACAGGTTCTGGCCCCAGCCCTGCACCTGCCCCTGGACACACCCAGGCCGTGACAAGCGGGCGAGCGTGCATATGCCCTGCTGGGTCTGTCTGATCCGCACACCTGGCACCATCCACGGTCTGGAAGAGGCGAGAAAGCAGCATGCGGGACTGCATGCGATGACGCCACTCAAAACCTGCCAGCGGAGATGGAGACGGGGAAGGTGCCTGGCGGTCGCCGGTTCACGACTTGCCAGATTGTCGCGGCGCTGCATCGGAGCTGTGTCACATGGAGCGTGGGAGCCAGTCAGGCATCAAAGCTCCACAGCATGCCACGGCGCCGTGCAGGTGGGGCCACACTGCGCTGGACGAGGCCATGCGCGAGCAGCGCCGGGACGTTGTGGCCTACCTCCAGGAGCGGGGTGCGCCAGCGGACGGCCGACGCAAGGAAGCGTAGCCCCGCATGAGCTCTCCATGTAGTCCACATGGCAAGAGAGTCCGACAAGGCTGAAACCGGGGGCTCTTCAACAGCCGGTGTTTTTGCTCGTGTACGTGTGATAGGATGTCTGGGCTTGAAGAACAGTTTTGGCTCAAAATGCCCTTTTGTGAGCGGCGTGCAAGCACCAATGCAAAGACGTGTGTGCATTGTGGGCTCGTCGACAATTAATGCTTGCGCCTCTGACCTGCATGATGCTAGTGATGATGGTTATCTGTTGGTTCGCCAACCGGGGGGTTGACATTTCAATGTGCGCCTCTGGTCCAAGGGCTGTTCAAAGATGTGCATGCCGCTATGGACCAGATGAAAAACAATCAGCGCCTGAATGCTGGCATGGTCTGGCCATGATGGCCTCATGAGCACAAGTGGAAAATAAAAACACTGAACCCAGTGCACAGCAAGCACCCGAGGCAGAGAGAGTAAGAAGAACAAGAACCTGCTCATGTGCAAGGGTTTGGATACGCAGCAAGGCTACCAGATAAGCACGGTCGCAGCTGAGTCTTCTGCTGCTCGTGCTTGACGTGTCCTTGGGTATGGTGTGCTCGACGAGCGCACCCATGTTGGCGAACGCTGGCGCCGCGCCGCGGCCCGCGATGCCCCAGCGCGCGCGGCGGTGCACCTGCCTGGCGCGCAGCAGCAGCAGCGAGTACCCGAGCAGCAGCTGGCCGCGCGCGCGGCAGGACGCGAGCCTGTCTGTGCAAGTGCGCGCGCTGTCCGGCACGCTCGCACGCGACGTGGAGGGCGCGACCGCCGAGGAGCTCTCTGATGCCGACCTGATCGAGCGCCGCCGCCTGCTGGAGGACAGCTACCTGGCGGCGACCGCGCCCGAGCCGGTGCGGCGTGTGGCGCATGTGCTTTGAAACGGCGCGCTGCGAGCTCCGTTGCGCTGCTTGGTGCGCCCTGTGTCGACGCCCTGTCGCGCTGCGCAGGATACCGCGTCCACCAGCTGGTCCGAGCGGGCGGAGCGGGCGCTGGCCGGCGAGGATGCCGCGAGTACCCGGACGGCTGGCTCCGCGCAGCCAGCCCCGAGACTGCGGCGTGGGCGGAGCCGGGTGGCGGAGCCGGGGGCGACCAATCGGTCTCGGTCGGCCAGCAGGAGGCGATTGAGCCGAAGGACGGTGCTCAGGCGGAGGAACGTTGTCCGTCGCCAGCCTGTGAACGCCCTGGCGGGCACGCCGGAGGCTGCGAACGCCAGAGAGCTCGCGCGCTTGGAGCTGGCACTGCGGGACGGTCAGAGCCAGGGCGGGTGAGCGATTGGCACGCCATGGCTTGCTTTCACAGGGCATGCGCATGACTGCATGCTGGCCGACCTCAAGAGGCGGCAGCGAGTTGCGTTGCAGCATACAGCACGCTCGGCATGCTTGTGCATGCGGAGGGCGCGCACTTTCCCAGGAATAATATCTTGCGGGTAATAGTGCGGGGCGCGCGCGGTTGCAGGGACCCGGCCTCCGCCACGGACAACCTGGCCGCCTTTATAAACAGCATGGGGCACACGGAGGTGCTGCAGCGCGAGTCCGAAGCCTCGCTGGCGCGGATGGTGCAGCGGGGCGCGGTCGCGGAGCAGCGCATGGCCGCGCAGCAGGAGCGCCTCGGGCAGCCGCCGTCGCTGGAGGAGGCCGCCGCAGAGCAGGCGCGCCGCTCGCACAAGCGCTTGGCCCTGCATAGCAGCCCAGCTGATGGCCCTGGATAGCAGTGGCTGCCACTTGGTTTGGCAATCACCTCCAGGCGTCAGCTGCTCCTGCCAGCTCTGCACCTGCCACCTCTTCAGGAACAAGACACTGGTCGCACGACTGGCTGCATCAACCAAACAGCGCTGTGTTTTCCCTGGACTAGTGCATATGAGGCTGCTCGTCTGATACCGTGCTCTGCGTATGCAGGGCCTGCGCTCAGCGGCGCAGCTGCGGCTGCTGCTGGCGAACAGCGCGGCCGCGCGCCAGCTGCTGATGCAGCACAACTACCGCCTGGTGATCAGCATCGCCAAGCGGTACATCGGCCGCGGCGTGGACACCGCGGACCTGGTCCAGGAGGTGCGCACGCGCGAAACGGGGAGCGCGCGCACCGCCCAAGCTCGGTCGCCGTGCCTACCAGTGCCAGCGGGCATCGATCAGGGTTAACTTTAGAGCAGATGCTGCCGCGCTGCTTGCATAGCACGCGTTTAGGTCTGAAGCTGCTCTGGAGGACAGCGCTTGCCTGCGTGGGACACTCGCGCGCGCTGGCGAGACGGCGGCGGCTGCTGAGCTGGGGTGGTGTGCGGCGCAGGGTTTTGTAGGGCTGTCGCGCGCGATCGACAAGTACAGCCTGGACCGCGGCTTCAAGTTCTGCACGTATGCGTCCTGGTGGATCCGGCAGTCCATCTCGCGCTGCATCACCGAGCGCTCGCGCGTGGTCCGGCTGCCCGTGCACATCTACGAGGCGGCGGCCAAGGTCAAGCGCGTGCGCGACGAGCTGCAGGTGCGCCTGGGCGCCGACAGTTTGGCGCCCTTCAAAGGCGGGTCGCGGCAGGTTGCTATGCGTGGAGCCCGGTGCGGACTGCCCTGTGCACGTCAGGGTAGCGGGAAGGCCCGGCTTCACCTGCCTCCGTCAGCAAGGGAGCAGGGGATGTACTGACAGCGGTGCGGCGCCGCAGCTGCGCGAGGGCGGCACGCCGAGCAACGACGCGGTGGGCCTGCTGCTGGGCCTGACGCCGGCGCGCGTGGCGGCGTACCGGCGCCACGCCGCGCCCTCGCGCTCGCTGGAGGCGCCCGTGTTCGGCGCCGGGCTCAAGGCCGACGCCGCGCCGCTGCTGTGGGCCGACCGCGCGATGGCCGAGGACGTCGACGTGCCCGCCGCAGTCGCGGCCAGCGAGGAGCGCGGCGTGCGCGCGGACATCAACGCGGCGCTCAGCACGCTCGCGCCGCGCGAGCGCAACGTCGTGCGCATGCGCTACGGCCTGCACCGCGCGGACGGGCATGCGATGAACCTGGGCGAGGTCAGCGCGGCGTACGGCCTGTCCAAGGAGCGCATCCGCCAGATCGAGGACGCCGCGCTGTCCAAGCTGCGCCTGCCCTGGCGCCGCATGCTGCTGCGCGCGGACACGCTGGCCGCCGCGGCCGAGCCGGACGCCGCGCTCGCCTAAGCGCGCGCGCTGAGCGCGCATGCCGCAGCGGCTGCGGCGCCTGGAGCGCCTGCGCGGCGTGCGAGCGGGCCGCTGAACGCGAGGCGGGCGCATGAGCGTCAGGGCTGCGAGCGCGGAGGCGCAGCTCAGAGGCGCCCGCTCGCTTCGACAGAGCGTCGCGGATGGACCAGGTCCACAGGGCGTCCGTGACTTTGCTTCTGATCAATGCTGCTGCCCTTACGGGCAGAGGCCTGCGTCTGGCCCGCGCAGCGGCCGCGGCAGATTGCCGCGCTGCGCCAGCTGCGTAGGGCGGAGTGTGCGAGCATCAGGGGCTGTAGGGACCGTGTACACCAATTACGTCGGTAGGAAGAGCGGCACTCATTCTTGCGTGGCGCTCGGGGCGTCGTCGCAGGCCTGGCATTGTACCTTTTAGGCGCCGGGAGTGTGATCTGGTTGCTCGCAGGTAGGCCTCAGCCCGCTGCGAGGGGCGTGGCTGCCCTCAGGCGCTCAGGCCCGTCTCTCCCATTCATTGAGCGCGCCTGGTCTGGTGTGGCTCGATTTTGGCTGTCCAACGGCGCAGTGCACGCCCTGTGCGGCCTGCCGCCGCGTGACCTTTGTGGGATGGCTGTTATGCGCGGCGCGCTGCCGAGTTCAGTGTGCGCGACCGATGATTAATTTGTGTTTTCGCGCCTGCCTGAGTCCGTGAACTTAAATGTAAACGCATGCAAAGATTGGGACTGGATGGTTTTCCAGTGCCGACAGCGCAAGCACCCGCTCCTCGTCACAAGCGAGGCAGCCAGAGGAGCTGCCCGCGCTGCATTGTCCTGCCCCTGGCGGCCACCGCCTCCAGAACGCCTTTTGCTGCATGCTGCACGCCCGATACAGCGCCGTCCATGGAGCGTGCGCATGGCGACTCGCCTGCCCGCTCGGACGCCAACCAATGAAAGTATGCACGGCGGACTGCGCAAGCCCGCAGGGTTGGGGCCAAGCCTAGCGCCCGCGGTGGCTACACGCGCTTCATGAGCGGGAAGGCGATGACGTTGCGGATGGAGGCCGCGTCGGTCAGCAGCATGGCCAGCCGGTCCAGGCCCAGGCCCATGCCGCCGGTGGGCGGCATGCCGTACTCCAGCGCCGTCACAAAGTCCTCGTCCAGCACCACCTGGCGCCGGCGGGCGGGCGCGCTCACCCCGCGCTGCCGGCCCTGGACCTAGCCTGACAAGGCGCCAGCGGCTCCGTGAGCCTACGGGCCTCCCCGACAACTCTGTCCTCTCTAGGCCGCGTGCGCATCCGCCGCACCCCAAGGCCGCGCCTTAATGCGCACCCGCGCCCACCACGCAGAGGGCTGTCGAATGGCCGGGGAGAGGGCGGCGCGTGCCCCGGGGCACCAGTGAGCACACTGGAGGCGGCGCGGCTCGCCCCTGCTGCGAGCCGCATACCTCTGCCGTGCCACACGCACAGCCCGTCCTCCAATGAGCGTGGCAGACATGCTTGAACCTGTCCCTCTGCTCTTCCAGTCCCTGCTCCTGACCTTCGCCTCATGGCTGGGACGCTCGCCAGTCCGCGGACCCTGCGACCTACCGAGGAGGGCAACCTTCACACTCCGGGCGGGCCGCACACCTCGTACGCGTCCTCGTCGGCGCCGCCGGCGCTGGCCGCGGTCTGCAGCTCGCCGCTGACCGCGCCGCCTGGCAGCGCACCGGCGCCCGGCGGCGCTGGCCGCGCAGACGCCTGCGCCACACGCGCCGCGTACTCGGCCACCTGCGCCTCCAGCCGCCGCCGCTGCTCCACCGGGTCGGTCAGCTCGGAGTACGCGTTGGCCAGCTCGCGGCCTGGCGCGCGCGGCGCGCGCGGCTTAGAGTAGGGCAGGGTAGAGTAGGGTAGGGTAGGGCTGGCGCGTTCGCGCGCACTGCGCTTGGGCATGCCGCGCGCCCCCGCGGCGCCTGGGGCGCCCCGGCACGCATGGCGGCCTGGGCAAGCATGGCGCCCCTGGCAGCCCGCTTGCCGAGCGCCTTGTCAGCATAGTATGTCCGTGACAGAGAAGTGCGGTAGGTGCTCAAATGGCGCGAGGCAGACCGGCCTGGATCACGCCTGGCAGCGCCGGCAGCCCTGTTCGGCTGAGACTGCATTGCCATGCTGTGGTCGTAGCAGCAGACGCTGAGCGCCAGCATGCACGGCGGCAGGGCGCAGGCGCGCAGGCCCCGCAGATCGCACCCGCGACAAACAGCTCAAAGCGCTCCACCAGGCCGGGGCTGCTGCGGTGCGGCTTGGCGAGCGGCGAGATCTCGGCCGGGTGGTCCAGCACGAACGTGGGCTGCTGCAGCCGCGCCTCCACCACCTGCGCGTCCCGCCCCGCGCCTGTTCAGGCCGCCAGCGCTAGGGCATTGCTGACCCTAACCCTAACAGCATACCTGTCACCAGCAACAGCGACACCCCGCCTTTATGCACTGCGGCCACAGCGCGTCCGCCTGCGCAGGGCGCCGCCCTCGCTGTCTGGCGCTCTCGCTCCCGCCAAGCACCCACGTGCATACACAGCTCGCCAGCATGAGAATCACGCACCCGACGCTTTGAAGCAGCGCTTGCAATGGCGCCCGCACCCAGCTTACCAGGGCGGGGACTCAAGCTGCGGAGCTCGGGCGCAACGCCCGCCGCACACCCCGCCGGCCCTCGCTCTCACGCCAGCCAGACCCCAGACGCCCAGCACGGGACGCCAACCCAAGGAAAAGCCACGCTCATCCGGGAGCCGGTGCGCGCGCCTCCTCGAAGCAGGCGTTCAGCGCGGTGCCCACGGTGCTCGCCGCGCCGGCCGCCGCCGCCGCGCGCTCCGGCGCGCCCGCCGCGCGCAGCGCCTCGGCCGCGGCCGCGGCCGCGGCTGCGGCGTCGTCGCCGAATGTGCTGAAGTCCACGCCTGGCCGGCCAACGGGGCTGCGTTAACGTGATGCTCTGCCAATCATCGTCTGCATTGCCACCGCCGGCGATGGCCAGGGTGCATGGGAGGCGCGGGCGCACCGCCTCGGGCGGCCTCCTGCACAGCGCAGACAGGAACGGCAGCCCAGACAGCAAGACAGCCACAGCCGGACTGACATGGGCAGCCCATACCAGCAGCGGCTCCGCAGGCACAGAGCGCCCGCGCGCCGAGCGCCACGCAGGATCCTGCGGACACCCCAAGCCGCCCCACCTGGGCCGTCGAGCGGCAGGCGGGCGCACCAGTGGCCTCCTGCACCAGCTCGTGCATGGTCGCGCGGCGGAACGGCGGGCCGAAGTCGAGCGCCAGGCCCTGGTAGGTCAGGCGCAGGCCGCCGGCGATGTCGGTCGCGCAGGTGCGCACCAGGTCCTCCGTCAGCGCCATCATGTCGTGGTAGTCCGCGTACGCCTGCCGCGCGCGCGCGCGGGCATGCGCTTCGGCCCGCGCTGCGCCTCCTCTCCACACCTTTTGACTTCTCCACACCAGCCACTGCCAGTCGCTCGCCCCAGGGCATGGCGTGGTGACTTGCGCGCTGTGCGGGGCACATGTGGCGCACGTGTATCATGCCCCCGAGCGGCTTCACCCACAAAGAGGACCCTGCACAGCGGGGGCGGGGTGCACCAGCAGCGTGCGCTGGGAGAGCAACGCCGTGCCTTGCAGCGGGACATGGACAGGCGTGCGCGCCTGGTAGAGCTCTACGGTCGTGAACTCCGGGTTGTGCCGCGAGGACGTGCCCTCGTTGCGGAACACGCGCCCGATCTCAAAAACGCGCTCGAAGCCGCCCACGATCATCCGCTTCAGGTGCAGCTCTGCACGGCCGCGCATGCATCGTTGGACACGCCAGGGTTTCCACCTCTCAGTACCTATGACACGCGGATCACCACTTACAGCACCACAATTCGTGGCCGCACCCAACTAGGATAGCAGCAGTGCACGGCCCGCCTCCTTGCCAGCGGCTCAGGCCAGCTGCCAGCAGACTCCTCCACTGTCGCGGCCCGGCATATGCGCGCCGTGCATGGCACCAGCCTCTCCGGCGGAAACTCGCGCCCGCTTGCACAGCTCTGCCCCCGCGCGCATGCAGGGCCCCGCCGTCGGCGGCCGCGCCTGTGGCGATGCGCAGCACGAAGGGCTGCTGCAGCGCGTTGTGGAAGGTCACAAAGGGCCGCGCGTCCGCGCCGCCCGCGGCCGCCTCCAGCACCGGCGTCTCCACCTGCGCGCGCGCGGCGGAGAGGGTGCCGAGGTTAGGGGCAGGGTTGCAATTTATCGCAATACATCCGTAACCGCCGCCTCCTGCATGCCGTCCCAGCACCCGCGTCTCCACCAGCGCGCGCCCAGCGCGCGTGCTCAGCAGGGCTTTCCCAGAGTCCTGCTGAGCATGCATGCACGGGCAGCACACACAGAATAATTTCTTGCTTGAGAGGCGGCCGGCGCTCTCGGGTCGGGGCGTGCGCTCGGACGGAGTGTGCGAATGTGTACAGCGGGGAAGCAGGCGTCCTTTGGTCAACTGACAGCACATCAAACTAGACAGCGCAGTGCCGGCCCGCACTCCGGCGCGCCAGGGGTCGGGCACCTCCAGGAAGCCACGGGCCTCGAGCAGGCGGCGCACGGCGGCGGTCATGCGCGCGCGCGAGCGCAGCGCGTCCCGGACGCCCTCCGTCACCAGCATGTCGACGTACCTGACACCCCGGGACCGAGCGTCAGGGGCTGCAACTGGAATGACGAGGCATCGGTTGAGACCAAGCTATTACGAATGCGTTGCGCGGCATCAAACAGACTCCAGCGGCAGGGCACACGCTCGTATTCCAGCAGTCTCCGACAACAGAGACTGTAAAACAGTGTTGCCGCACGCCTTCAGGCACCAGTGCCTCGCACAAGTGTCTGGGCGCAGGTGGCATTCGAAGCTGTCGCATGGGAGGCTGCCGAGCAAAGCCGATTAGCACTTTCCGAGGCAGGCTGGCGGGCAGAGGACCCTGACAGACTCTTGTGTTTCGGGGCGCTGGGCGCCTGCGGCGGGGCTGCGCGGCAGGGCGCGCCGCTGGCGATAGCGCTTCTCGATGTCGCCCAGGCCGTGCCACTTGTCGGGCAGCGGGCGCAGCGCCTTGGTGAGCACGGTCAGGCGCGCGGCGACCACGCTCAGCTCGCCCTTGTCAGTGCGCTTGATGCCGCCGTGCACGCCGACGATGTCGCCCACGTCCACCAGCGCCTTGAGCTCGCTGCGCCCGGGCGTGCGCACGTCGCGCGGGGTGCTGGCGGCTCCGACATTCATTGGCAGCAGCTTTCAGGTGCGCATACATGCTGCAACGCACGCCCGCGATGTGCGAAGCTCACTGAAGGGCGAGCAGCGTGCAACATTAGTGCTGCCCGCGCATCTTCAACCTTCCAAATTGCTGCACGACATTATTGGCCACCCAAACAAGCACCGGACACTCTACACGCCACTCACACAGGCGACTGATGTGTCTTCTACTACATACCCAGCCGACGGTCTTCAAATGTCCGACACCAGAGCCGCCGGTCGTCACGCAGCGCCCGGCACGCCCCACGCCGCCCCCCGCCAAGCAGGCCGGGCGCGCGGCGGCTGCGCTGCGCCTGAACCCTCCGGCACGCCTGCCACTACCCCCGCCAAGCAGGCCGGGCCCCGGCGAGCGGCGGCCGCGCCGCGCCTGAACCCGCCCGGCTGCGCCGCGTCCAGCGTCGCGCGGTCCACGTACAGCTGCACGCTGCCGGAGCCGTCCTCCAGGCGCACGAAGGCCAGCTTGCCCATCACGCGCCGCGCCATCACGCGCCCGGCCACCGCGACCTCCTCGCCCTGCACGCGCGCTCGCAGCCACTTGTGCGCGCTCGCGCCTCGATGCCTGCCACAAGACCGCGCTGCGGGCGGAGCGCGGCGGCGTCGCGTGCAAGCGGCACCCAGGCCCTGCAGCCCTGCATGAGCAGTCGACGGCCACATGGTGCTCCAAGCACGCTACGGCAGAGGCAGCCCGCTACGGCAGCCCACCCCCGCGTGTGAGTGCCATGTGGCACTCACACGCCGCATGCCCATGCGCATGCAGCGTTGCCGAGCTGCAGGTACCTCCCGCACATGCACCTGAGGCTCTTGCTGCGCAAGCGCTTGCCCACAGACCGCGCCAAAACCGAGAACCTGTCCCATGCTCCGAGCTGGCCCCAGACCTGCCGGCAGGCTGCGGAGCTGGCGCGGCCGGCGCGCCTGCAGCTCGGCCATCTCGCCGGCAGGCAGGTCCCGGAAGCGCTCCTGCAGCTCGGCTGCCAGGTGCGTGCGCGCAAAGCGGTACGCATAGGGCTCCTGCCCGGACGCTCGCAGCTCCTGGGCCTGCCGCGCGCCGTCCAGCGCTCGGCCGTGTCCAGGCGGTGCAGGCGCGGCGTGAGCGCGGAGCTCAACCAAGAGGGGAGGCTTGCAGGCGAGCTCGGCTGGCGGCACGCCTGCCGGCCTGCGCCTGGCCGTCGAGCGGGCTGCCGGTGCACACGGGGCAGGGCGCACCTTGTCTATGCGCAGCGCCCTTATGTCTTCTTCGTTTGAGGTCGAGGGCGTTTGCACGCGACTCCTGCTGCCCCTGTCCTTGCTGGCGCCGCCCTTGCCGGCGCTCTTGCCGGGCGGCGCCTCTGCCTCTGCTGCTGCCTGCGAGCTGCTGCCGCGAGGGGAGCAAGTCAGTCGCCACACTGGTGCTGGTAAAGGAAACACACCCTGGCACAAGCGCCAGGAGTGATGACACTTTGCATTCCTGACGAACGTGGCGCACGTCTCAACTGCAGCGCATACGGCGCGCCAATGCGCTGCTCTGCAGGTGCTGTTCCTGGCACGCTGCCCGCACGGCGGCCTTCCGCACAGGCTGCAGCTCCCCAAGACTCGGTGCGCAAAAGACATGCTCCTCATCATGCCGCAGCCTCACAGTGGGTCCCGAAAGTGCTTGAAGCAAGGACCAGAGACAAGCCAATTCCTGTTCCGAGCCTTTTCCAGAGGCCCGTCCATCTCCCCGTGCTTGTTGCATCGAGCTGCCTAGGGTCCTGGCACCCTGCAGGGCTGGTCTGGCAAAGGATGGGCAAGTCACACCCAATGCTTGTGCTCAGTACCCTTCTAGTTCAGTTCTGCTACGTAATCCTAGGTCTGCAGCTTCGAGCGCACCAAGCAGCAACACCTGCAACTGCCATCTTAATAAGTGCGCAGCACAAGGTGATTTTACTTTCCAAAGCAGTCCTGGTTTGCTGAGCACTTGGGGCCGCAGGGCCTAGGGCTGATGTAGGGCCAGTGCATGGCATGGCTGCGGAGGTCTGCCCAGCCGCTGCAGTCCTGGGGCCAAGCATGCGTGGGCAAGAGCGCACCGAGCTGGTTGCAGCACCCCCTTTCCGCGTGAGCACACACCCGAGAGCATCGCCGGCCGCAAGGCGCCCCGTCCTGCGCTCCACACTGACCCTTCTCTCCTTTGCAGGCTCACGTTTGATGCGGGCCTGCTGAGCGGCGAGGAGGCGGGGTGCGGCGCAGCGCAGCCGCGGGCGCGGGAGCCCGCGCCGGCCCCAGCATGGAGCCCAGAACGCCCTGCGGCGCCCAGCCCGGGAGCGGCACAGGAGGGCCCGTCGCTGGTAGGCCGCGAGCTGGCAAGCCCAGGCCAGTGCTGCGCCCGCAGCCGCGCCCCTCTGCTGACGCCGCGGGGCCCCGCTGCAGGCGCGCTCCGCCGCTGGGCCTGCCCGCGCGACGCTTACCGCGCGGATCACCGCGGCGCCCACCGCGGCGGCCGTGGAGCGGCTGTGGGCAGAGGAGCGGGGCGCCTTCTCTCACATCGACGCGCTGCGCGCCCTCGAGCGCCTCGCCCGCCTGTGCGTCCCCGGCTGCGGCGTGTAGGGTTAGGGTTAGGTCAGGCACGCTCCCGCACGCAGGCCCGCTGCGGCGCCGCCCGCGCCCTGCGCCCCGAGGCTAAGTGTCTCCTTCCCGCCCCCTGCTCTGTGTGCGCGCTGAGCGCAGGGCCGCTCGTGCGTCCACGCGCCCGCTGCTGCGCTTGGCCGCATTGGCCCCTGCACACGAGCACGCCGCAGCTTCAAACGCTTGGCGTGACCGCATCTCGGACTGGGCACTCCTCTGTCCTCAAGTCTCCGGACGTAGCCTGCCGCGGCGGGCCTGCAGCACCGGAGAGCCGCGCGTCTGGCGCCGCCTCGCTGCGGAAGCCCGCAGTGCCAGGGCAAGGAGGGCCACGCATGCTGTGCGCGCCGCGCAGGAGCCTGCGGGAGCCGGGCGAGGGCAAGTGCGCGCGCGCGGGCGCACTGGTCCCGAGCCTGGCGCG
>JAABUV010000342.1_pt1 | contig 71132 bp, 91 predicted proteins | sample 5559971 | NCBI WGS metagenome assembly JAABUV01 (sample SAMN10711881, study PRJNA513362) | rock metagenome | isolation source: Antarctica rocks | place: Antarctica: Victoria Land, Knobhead nord | collected 2015-12-19 | reverse complement strand
GCGCGGCAGAGCTGCACCAGTTCAAGCAGGAGGCGGCCATGCTTCAGGCGTCGCGGCACCCGTACATCCTCAACTTCTACGGGGCCAGGCTCAGCCGCCACCCCTACATGCTCGTCAGCGAGGCGCGTAGGGCCGCACCGTCGCATGCCGCATGCGCTCTCTGATGTCCTATAGCCAAGCTCTCGACGCGAGCACGGAGAGTGTAGAACATACTTGTTTGTGCAGAGGAAGGTGCGGCGATGTTGACATGTGTTGTACGTACCTGTTCTCAGCCTGCTTCACTGCCAACAAGGCCATGCGGTTGCCATGCGCCGACAGTACATGGCCGGCGGCGACCTGGACTCCGCGCTGGCGCGCGACCTTGCAGAGCACGGCCCTGACGACCGGCGCCTCGGCTGGTACGCGCATGGCCACAGCGTGATGCTGTGCGTCGCGCGCGCGCTGGACTACCTGCACACTCTGCAGCCTGCGGTGCGCGCTGCGCGCCGCATGCGCCCTGCATTCGTGCTGGCTGCTGCGGTACCTGCTGCATGGCGATGGTTCCGTGCTATCCAAGAAACAACTGGTCGGAAGCGCCTGGTGTGCAGCTGGTGCACCTGGACATCAAGAGCGCCAACGTGCTGCTGCAAGACGCCACGTTCGCGGTCGCCAAGCTGGCCGACCTGGGCGTCAGCAAGTACCTGGTCCAGGGCAGCCTGCTCAATCTGACCAGGATCGCGGGTGCGCAAATGTTGTGTCAGTCGCCCCCGGTGGAGTGCTTGCCTGGTTGCACATGCATTGTCAATGGGCACACCTGATGTGACACTGGGGGCCGGCGGCCGTGCCTGCGCAAGCAGCATATCAGACAAATGTGGTGAGCGGTGATCGCGTTCAGTGGCTTTTGCACTGCTTGCCAATCCGCTCCGGAATGAAGACCCATGCCAGTAAGAAAGCAGATCAGGTCCGTATAGCATTGAAGTCTCCGCTCAGCATGGTATGCTCGTGCAGAGACCCCTGATGACCCTACCGGTGGCCCTGTGCGAGCGTGCAGGGACGATGGCCTACATGGCGCCTGAGCTTCGGAATCCGAGCACCAGGGGGCCTGCTGGCGGCGGGGCCACCGCGCTCAATGCGAGGGCGCTCGACATACACAGGTGCTCCTTACACACAGAGCCCCGCTCATACTCTCTGGAGTACCCACTACACTCTGGTGTAGTGGTGGCCCCTTGCACAGGTGTTGTGGTAGGAGCTGCACGGACGCCTCTGGGGACGTGCATGACCTGCATTCAGAGCTTGGGCTCGCGCCACCGCTGACCACAATGCCCAAGACGGGATGTGCCTTCCGGAGCGCTGACCTGCCAATCCGCGCGCAGCTTCGGCGTGCTGCTGCACGAAGTCTGCAGCGGCAAGCGCCCAAACGGCGTCCAGCCCCTGTCCGCGCTCAGGCATGCCTGTGCTGCCGACCCCTGTTCATGGCACGGCTGAGACGGATGAGAGTCCTGATCAGTACAGGATTTGTCCCGGCAGGTTGTCCAGTGCATAGGCTCTGCTCAGGCAAGGAAGCTCGCATGCGTTGAACTGCCTTGGTAGAGAGCATGCAAGACCCTGAGAGCACGCCGCCATACGTCCGTCAAGCTGCACACGCAGCTCATTTGGTTGCGCTGCTGCCGAATCCCGACCTTGCCAAGCATCGGCTGCGCAGGGTCCCGGATGACTGCCCGCAGGCCGTGGTGGCCCTCGTCGAGGCGTGCACCGAAGCAGACCCCGGCGAGCGCCCCAGCGCGGCCGCCGTGCAGGCGGCGCTGGAGGCGGCGGCGCCGCAGCCAGAGCAGGCAGCGCCGCCCGCGGGCTCGGGCCCTGGCGCTCAGGCTGTGCAGCCGGACACGCCGCCACAGACGGAGCTGTAAGTTGGTTCTGTAAGCGCAGACCTTTTACGAGAAACAAGTCCTGGGCTGGTCATGGTGAGCATGGGCGGGCAGGTGGCGCGCCGACTTGGCCCGCGGGGCTGCGCGAGGCTGAGCGCGGCTGCCCTCGGGCAGGGTGCTGGACCAACCAGGTCAGTCACGCGAGCGTGTTCCTTCCTGTTCCCGAGCCGCAGGATTGCTGCTTACTTGCTGGTGTGCGGCGCCTTCCTGTCGGTCCTGGTTCTGTCCTTTCTGTGTTTTGGTTCTCACCAGCCTGCTTGGTTTTCAGAGTGTGGCCGGTGCACGCCGCGGTGATTAGTCCCATGCCGCAGCCTTCTCAGTGTCATGTTTATTTCTCCTTTTCTTGCTGCGTTGCAGCAGACTTAGTGACATAGGGCCTCTGCTTGCCGCCGGACAATGCGGCATCCACTGACATCATGGCAATTGGAGGAATATGGTGCTCGGCAGTATGCCTGGTGCTGTAGCAAGAGGTCAGGTGACTCGCAAGGCGCGAGGGAATGTGCGCCCTAACAGTACGCATGGATGAGACCGTTGCCATCAAAAGGCAAGCGTTGCACTAACTTCTGTACTGCCACTCCGTGTAGTCCATGAGGGGGCCACTGCCTCCACATGGCTGCTTGGTTCTGTTACAGCCATGTGTCTTCCTTGGAGTGCGCTCTGCACTAGCAAGAAGTGGCTCCAGATGTAGTCCGGGCCATGCATAGTAGATGCACTGCGCAACAGCATCTGGAAAAGCGCTGGACTCAGCATGCCACTGTGCGGTTTTTACAGGTAGGGGCGGTACAATGTCCTGGACCCCTCCCGCCGGCGTTCAGCCAACACCTATCTAATCAGCAGGTCAGCCTAACCCTAGGTAGATCGCCAGTGCACGACGGTGCGTCGTATTGCAGTGATGCTGCATCGCGGTCTCTACAATTTGAGCGTCAGTGTACCAAAAGCAAACCTTTGGAGCCAGGAGCCCTTCACGTTTACAGCCTAAAACAGGCACGGCACTCCCGTTGTACCATATGCAGGCAGTTTTAGGTGTCCGTACAAGTGATGCAGTGTCTCATGCAGTGCCAGGACAGGTGGAGCAACACGCCGCTGCCTGGGTGCCTTGCTTCTTCACTGGCCTTGAGGCTTGGCTCTGCGGGCGTGGCCACCAGCAAATCGTGCATTATACTTTATCCAGTGTCCTGTGGCCCTGTGTGGTGTGCCGCGCACGCTCCAAAGCTTGTGGCTGCTCAGCAAAAGAACCACCTGCTCGTCAGCTTGGGGAGGACGTGGGGAGACACTGCGGGTTAGCTGCGTTTTATTTGGGGCATGTGCGGTCTGAACCACATGGCAGGCCCGCGCACGGTAGCGCCGTACCGCCGCGCCCACGAGCAAACGCTTTGCCATGGAGCCCAGCGCCGACAAACACGCCAAGGCAGACGTGGTGCGGCGTCGGCGCGTGCTCACTATTCCCTTGCGTGCGAGCCTGGGCAGCCTCAGTGGCTGAGAGCGGCTGCCAGGGCCTCTGCACGTCATGCTTTCACCGGTGTGGTGTCCCAGGCTCCACACGCGGTTCCTCTCTGAGCGAGCTCGCGCGTGGTGCAGGGCGCAAAGCTGCGGGACGCTGTCAGGAGCGGGGCGCTTGCGGACGTGCACGCCATCCTCAAGGCCGCGGGGCCTACAAACGCGTTCTACCTCGTGCAAGAGGTTGAGCCGCCGAGGCCCAAGTGGGACCGCCTGTGGTCCGCGCGGGGCAGCAAGTCCAGCTCGGAGGAGGGCTACACCGCGGTGCACCTGGCCGCCAAGATGAACCATGTGCCCATCCTCGATGCGCTGCTCGAGGCCTGCCCCTGCGCGCTCAACAGCGAGGTCGAGCGCGGGTACAGCGACCACCAGGTCAAGAAGGGGCTGACGCCCATCATGGTGGCGGCGCGCACCGGCAACGCCGACGCGGTCAGGGAGCTGGTCAGCCGGCGCGCCGCGCTCAATGACAAGCTGGACAACGGCAACACCGCGCTGCTGCTTGCGGCGGCCAAGGGCCACAGCAGCGCGCTCGAGGCGCTGCTGCAGCAGGTCAACTCCGCGACGGTCGTGGACATGGCCGACATCAACGCCAGGGACCACAGCGGTGCGGTGGTGCCCCAGATGTGGCTCAGTGAGGTCACGCTGCTTGTGCTGCACGGTTGTTGTGCTGGGCATGGGGTGCTATGCTCTCCTGTGAAACCCCGCCCCACGCTGCAGCACTGCTCATGCGTGCCGCCAGTGTTGCAACGCAAAAAGAGGGAGCGATGTACAACCCATCTGAAGGAGCATGCATCATGCGGTGAGCGGTCTGAGCTTGCTGTCAGACCGTGCAGCAGAGCTCGCTGTCTTGGTGCATAAAATCGAATTTTACCCTGCAGCACGGCCCCCCCTGCTGCCGGCCCGCCTACCACCATGGCCGTCAGCGCCCTTGTTGAGACACCTTCAAGCCCAACGTGGAAGCGGCCAACAACGCCGGCCTCACGCCGCTCATGCTGGCCATCCAGCATGGCTACGGCGATGCGTGCGACATGCTGCTGCGGCGGCAGCAGAACCTCAACCTGGCCGACGGCGGCGGCTGCACGGCGCTGCACTACGCCGGTGCGCGCGGCGCACTGTCGCGCGCGCCCCCCTGTGGCTGTCGAGCGGGGTGGGCGCTCGCGCTGCGTTTGGTCCAGCGGGCCAGGCGCAGCCGCTCGCAGCAACAGCGGCGCCCTGTCCCTGTGCACTCTGCCGGCCCCACGCTCCCTACCCGGCAAGATGACCTCCAGCTCGGGCTGCTCGCAGCAGCTGTTTGCGCACAGCTGCGTGCACGCACCTTGCATGACACTGCTTGTCGTCACCTGACGACTGTCACGGCGCGGCCGCCGTGTGCATGAACCCTCTGGGGGGCGCGGCGCAGCCCTGAACGGCAACCTGAGCATGGTCAGGACGCTGTGCGATGCCGGCGCCAACCCGCTGGCCGAGTCGCAGGTGGGCCCGCCGCCGGCAGGCCTGCTTGTCCATAGTAGTTAGGGTTAGGTTCTATCCTTATACGATTAGGGCATATCTTTACCCTACATAACGGCAGGCAGCAATGCAGAAAGCATTGTGTGTGCATGCGGCGCTTTTATTCAAAGCGCCGCAGCCGCCTCTGTATATCAGCCGCAGTTGCACGCGTGCGCAGCAAGCACGATGTCGGCTGCCGCAGGCCTATAGCCTGCCTGATTGCTCCACCGGCTAAGCGTGCTCCGATCGCCTCCCGCACCGCGCGCATGCTGGTCACCCAAGGGTGCACCTCCGCTCCGCGCGCAGTCCAAGATGCTGCCGGTGGACATGGCAGACCTGCACAGGCACGGCTGCAAGGCCGTCCGCGACTTCCTTGTGCCGTACACCAATGCGACGCAGCTGGTCGAGACCGACGGCTTCCGCAGCATCCTCAACGGCATCAGTATCGTGGCCGTGCTGATCGTCACGGTGACCTTCATCGGCATGCAGACGCCGCCCGGCGGCGGGTCTGATGGCGAGGGCGGCCAGCTCAAGCTGTGCCGCAGGGGCACCGGCGCAGACGGGCGCTCGCTGTGCACCGGGCATGAGATCGCGCTCAACCAGGACGCGCTCAAGGCGTACGTGATCCTGGACGGGCTGTCCCTGTTCTGGGCGGCGACCGACCTGCTGCTCGTGCTCGCCTTCCTGCTGCCGGGCGTCAGCAAGCGCTACCGCACGGGCCAGCGCGTGGCCTGGGTCTGGTGCATGCTGGTCAGCTGCTCACTGCTGCTCGCCGCCTCGCTGGTCTGCGCGGTCGGCGCGTTTGTCGCAGCCGGCTTCACGGTCGTACCGGCCGAGGAGTACGGCCTCCTCGGGGTCATCCTGGCATTCGGCGGGGCCTTCCTGGTGGCAGCGCTCGTCCTGCTCTTCCGCTTTATCGACAGCGCCAGGAGCCCCGACACGTACAAGTTCATCTGGGAGGAGCTGCTGGGGTGGCGGGCGCGCGGGCCAGAGGCGCGCGCCCCGTCACCACATCCTGCAGTAGGCCTTGCCGCGGCTTTGTCTCTGCCTGGGCGGCCAGGTACGACGAGCTGTCTCTTGCCACGGGCTGCATGGTCCCTGTTGCATCATACAGCATGTGTAATGAGGGTGAATGCTGTGCTGCATGTGTGTGCTGACATCTCACAACCTGTGCGCGCGCAGGCACCCAACAGCACGCACGGGTCTCAGCATCTGGAATCTCCCAAGGCGCGAGGGGCCGGGGGCAACTCTGGGTCGCGTGTCTAAGCCTTAGGTGATGGTGTGGTGCCGCCCATGTGCGCTGATTACAACCTGCAAGGCAAGGCGTGAGGGGCTCGCTTGGGGCAGTGGTGTGCAGGCTGCAGGGTGCATGCGGTGACGGGTGTCGGGCCAGCACTGGAGACATGCACGCGCAACGTGCTAGTGGTATTCTCACGTGTATGCATGTTGGTTCTGGTCTGCTGCAATGTTTTGGGCAGCAGCTGCGCCGCACACATGGACACAGACCATGGCCCTCGTGTCATGCGCACGTGTGGAGGGGGGGCAAGTGTCTGGGCTGTGGTAGTTATGGACAGATACGCACAAGGACACCATGCCTAGTCTCTGCACGTCTTCACCGTGATGTTTGGGACGGCTTACGAGAAGGGTAGAGAGCTGCTATTTTTATGCAGCTTGACCACTTAGGGGGAGCTCACCCGCGCGGCCCAGTCGGCTAGCGCGCTGGCTGAGATGGCTTCCAGGGAGAGAAGGAAAGTCTGCTTGCCTGGGGCATCACTACAGAAGCTGTGGCATGTCAGTGATCGCACCCTTTGCATTGCGTGCAAGACATGCACGTCGCTGCTTGCCTCATAGTGTGCACATGTGGGTCTTCTGAGCGCTATGCAAAGCAAGGAGGGTGGTGTGGCTGCATTTCCCAGGATGGCTCTACTGCAGGCCAGTTGCGCCCCACGTCTGCCGCGGTACTTCCTTGTCAGCTGTTCGTCAGGCTGGTTCAGGCTGGTCCAGGCTGGTCAAGCCTGTGCTTCGGCTGCTGTACGTGTGTGTGAGAAAGGGATCCGGTCCACCCAGGGGTAGGCTAGGCATATGTTACTGTTTATATGGGCCGCGGCCATGCACTGCCTGCAGCCATACTTTCATTTTGTATTATGTGTGACTGCTTTGCCAGGTGGGCTGCAACCGGGCGATGAGGAGCATCTCAACAGTAACTGTTCACCTTCAGTGTCACTGACGTTCCTGTTTCGGAGTGCTTGGCACCTTCAAGTCCACTGTTTCTCACACTTTGTGAGCATGTATATACGGTGATCACCAGTGTGGGTGAGGGCTGCTCACCCTGGACTGCTCTGCAGCAATGAACATGCATGAAGCAGCCAGGTTGGCAAGTATCACAGGTACTTTGCTGCACTGCAGCAGCACCATATGTTCAATAGAAAGCGTAGACAGCAAGCCTGGACTCTGTTTGCTGCGCAATGGATGTGAGAGCAAATCCTCATGACTAGCAATGATGCAGGCACTTCATTACAATGGCAGTGTGCAGGTTCTCACAGGCTTACCGCTATGGGCTAACGTGTGCGCCAGTGCCGCATGTGGCTTGGTGGACGCTGTGTAGAGCTCACTAGCAAGACACAGTGACCAGCACAACGGTGAGGTGGCTTTCGGGGCAAGATACTGTATGGCTTGCTGGCACCAACACAGCCACCATATTTATGCCGCTTCAAGTGCGCGACCAACACACTGGACGGTCCTGCTGAATGAGTTACAACCGTGTGTCAGCCTGCACTGACGCAGGCAGCTACATGGATCGAGCTATGGATGCTTGCATACCCTAGGGTCGACTCTCGTGACGTCGAGACCTCGCGCTGCTCCGGAGCACTGTACTGCGCACTGTGCTCATGGACAGCACCGTCGTAAAAATATGCCGACCTAACGAGCGCTAGCGAGGCATTTGTACTGGCTGCGTCTGTCTGAGCGCGCACAGCCTTATAGAGAAAGACGTTGGAGGTTGCTTTAGGCTTGCGCCTGTGACAGCTTGCGCTAGCAGTGCCACCGTGGCACACATCTCATGAGCCGCTGCGCACTTGCTTGGACACTCTTGCTGGCTGTGGCAGGCGCATTGGCTCAGGCGCGCAGGAGCTCAACACAGCAGCTTGACCTCATACTGCCGCTGCTTTCCTATCGGCCACTGCTGTGCACTTGGCTTCCGATAGTCATCTAGCCCGCACAAGCAGACGTACGACTGACCTGTCAGAACGGAACGCAGGCAAAGATACTGCAGCTTCCCAACAAAAACCTGAGCCTGATTGGTGCGGGCCTCCTCTGTATGGCATGTCATGCTTCTGGAGGGAGTGTGTTCAGGACGGGCCAGGTCGGCGCCAGCACGCCCCGCACACGGGGTTTAGTTGGCGGGCATAGCACAGTCCCCACAGACATGTCTGCTTGCTTGCCACCCGCGCGCGGCACGCGGTTGAGTGCCACTGAGGGGACCACTTACCTGCATCCCACTGCTCCACACTTGTATCAGTGTTGTGCACGCGGCGGGTGGCACAAGTCCAGCGAGAGGACCACATGCTTGCCGTTGGGCTCCTGTGCCCCCAGCTACAACCTTGACACGCCTGCTGTGGATGCTCATGCAATACTTGCAGCATGAATGAATACCCACAAATGTAGCAGAAAAAAATTCCTGTCAGAGGCAGTGCCGATATTGCTCAGCTCTTGGCTGCACCGTGCCCGAGCCCTACACCTGAGGAATGCTCGTCCTGTTCGCCGCTGCGTCCGCGTGTGCTGCACACTTGCAAAAATTCGGCCTGAGGCTGCCCGGCGGATGTCATGCAGACTCTGTATGCCCGGCCAGCGCTGTTGGCCAGCAACGGCTGTGCTGCTGACAGGCTCTGAGCCCCTGGAATGCCGGCGCGCAGTCGGGGGCGGCCTGTCCTGCGTGGCCAAGAACCACACCATATACTATGACAAGTCGCACCAGCTGCTGGACACGTTCCACAATGTCGACGACGTATCTGGCTGTTGCGCGGAGTGCCGCAAGTTCAACGAGCGCAACAGCCCTGGGGCTGGCGCTGCGGGCACGGGCGGCGCAGCTGCCGTGTGCCAGCTCTGGACCTTCTGCGGCCCTGGTGGCAACTGCACGCTGCCGGGCGACGTCTCGGACCCGCCGCCATGGACCGTCATGACCGCGGGCGACTGCGTGCTGCTCAGCTCGCCGTACTATTTCACCGGCCAAAGGTTGCCCCCCGATTATGGCTCGAACCGCTGGAGGAGCCTGGCAGCCCTGGCATACTGCAGCGGTGCGCAGCCCGGCTTGCTGCAGCCTGATGAGCTGCCTGCAGGGGCAAGGCGCACGTGCTTGGAGCTTTGCAGAGAGCATGGGATAGTGTGACAGCATGCGTGCCAGCCTGCTACGCATCTGGCTGCCAGGACCTGGCTCGCGCTCGGGGGCAATTTGAGCGCCACTTTGCGTTGTGCTCGCAAGCTCGCCAGCATGCAGGGCATCACCATATTAAGCCACCCTGCAGTGCGACATGTTTGTGAGCGGCCCTTTAGCGCCTCCGCTTCCAGTGGCCGCCGATGTCAGCAGTGCGGCTTGCGCAGGTGGGATGCTGCCGGATGATGTGAGCAACAGCATCCTGGCTGCGCCCGGCTATGACATCTTTCCAGGCGTTGAGTTTTCACAACACTATAACTATAACTGCCCTAACGACACTTGTCTGTATAAGCGACAGTCGACTCAGGTGAGCTCCCGAACACCTTCTCTAGCAGCGTAGGGGGGCAACCGGGGCGGTATCTGTGCCTTGCCAGCTGCATGCGTGTTGCGTGCGCATACCTGAGACATGGATAAATTAAGGCCTTCACAGCTGCATGCCATGTGATCTTTCAAGCAGCCTGTGCAGGTGATGCTGAATGCCATTTTTCCTTGATCCATTTGCCAATAATTGAGCTGCCGGCAAGTGGGCCTGGACACCATGCCTTTCCAGTGGGAGTGCTGGCAAAGGTGCAGAAACAATGCACCAACCTCAGAGTCCAGTGCATTTTTGCATGTGCGGCAGGCGTCTGCCACGTAGGTAAACTTTGCCCCGGCAGTGTGCTAGCTCGCCTGGTCTCCTCTAGCAGCCTGACAAAGTGCATGGGGCGGCAGGGCAGCTGCGTTCTCGAAGGCTGTGCTGCGGACCTGGTGACCTACTGCAGCAACATCAGCACATGCGACGCGCTGGCCCTGTTTCACGACGGCTATGCATCTTATAGCCACCAGCCAGCAGCCCTCTACAAGACCCGCGGCAACGACGCCTACCTGGACCTGGCTGCCTACCTCTCGATGCACGCTCAGGCCGTTCTGTACGTTAAGAAGGACTCATGGACTAACAAGAGCAGTGTTGAGTACACTGAGGTACGTAGGCGTGCAGCGTGAAGCATACCTTGCACCAGCGGCTGTCACCTGAGCACCCATCGCCTGTCAGTTGCCACACTTTGTTACGCTTGCTGTCAACAACGCAGCTCTGCTAAGCTTTTCAGGGTGTTCTGCCGTTTATTGCTCTAGAGGCCAGGGTCGACCAGCAAACTCATTCGCTGGCATTGGCAGTGGCGTGCGGCTGATGTGCAGCTTGCATGCTGCAGGGCCTGCTGGAGGGCAGGCAGCCAGCCACCGCAGCCTGCCCTGCTTGCTCGTCACCATTAGACGCCTGTGGCAACGAATCTGGACAGTATGAGGTGCAGCCCCTGCATCTCCCGCTATGGCCTTGCCGGGTTCTGGTAAGTGACGTGTAGTCAGTGATAGAATGCTGACGAGCGCACCACCTTGCTCAGGGCGCGCTTGCTGGGCACGCTAGGGTGTCCAGGCTGCTACCGCAAGAGCAGCCCATGGCTTGTCTGCAAGCATTTGCCAAGCAATGCACACATGGCACTGGGTGACCACGACCCCCTGACCACATGCTTCAAGCAAGACTGCTCATGCATGCTGCAGCCCATTGTGCAGTGCTGCCTGCGATCGTAACAGCTGCTGGGCCCCACTGAAAGCGAAGCGATACGATGCGAGGGGGTTGCAGGTCGCCAGCGAAGCTTTCGTGGGGTTTGGCAACCGCACGACGAGCGTGGGGCTGGCACTGACGAGCATGCCCAGCTTCCACGACCCCTTCGATTGCTGCATCCAGTGCAACGCGACAAGCAATGTGCGAGCTGGCTCTACACACGGTACCTGCCTGCATCTCATCACATTGCAGCATGTCCTGCATTGCACTCAGCAGGGGTCCTTCAGCGCACTGTGGCCACACGCGCGCAGTGCACGCACTGGTCATGGTGCGCGCTTACGGCCGGCTGTGGCAGTGATTGCATCAAGACAACGCAGCGCTTGCGCTACAACTCCAGCGCGCTGTGCGCTCTCGCAGCCTGGCCTCAGTGCGTCGCCCCGTCGTAGGCAGACATGTATATGTCTCGTGCGCAGCCAGTCCCAACTGTGCTTTTCTCACGCGACTTTACATTGTCGCCGCTGGGATTTTGGTGGCGCCTTTTGGATCGGCTCTCAATACACACCGTTCTGTGGGCTGCTCAGCAAAGCTTAGTGCCTGTGCCGCTGCATGTTACGATAGCTGGTGCAACCTGAAGGCCTGTCCGGATGCAGGTATCCTACTATGTTATGTGAGGGCTGCAAGACTCCTGGCTACGTACATGCAGAACTCCATGACCCAGTTGTTGTCATGAGCCTATCAGCATAGCATGTGTGTCTACATGGCAGCAGTGCATCAACCTGGTACGGATACTGTGCTCATGTGCTGAGCAGCCTGGACCCTGCGACAGGGGAACCTGCATCCTGCAGAACTCCTCCGTTGACCATAAGCTGCAGATGCCGCCCGACAACGCTTGGACTTCCAGCAAGCCCTCAGCGCCCGCACCCGCACCCGCGCCCGCACCCGCGCCCGCACCCGCGCCCGCACCCGCGCCCGCACCCGCGCCAGGTATGGTGTGTGACAGGCATGGCAGCCGAACGCACCAGCGCGTGTCCACTTCCGCGGCATGCAGGATCAACTGACGGCTCTTTGCGCCTGCAGGTAGCACAGACCAGCGAGGCCAAATCCTGGGCGGAGGCCGGACCCTGGGTGTTGGCCCGATAGTGGGCATAGTGATCGGCGGGCTTGCAGGGCTCGCCCTGCTTCTGCTGGTGTGGTGCCTGCGCCCGCGGCGGGGCATGCACAAGGCACCCGAGAGCTTGGCCAAGGGCGCTAAGAGCCGCACGCGCGAGCGGGAAGCTGCGGACGGGCAGGTCTCACAGACGCCCCAGGCCCGACCCAGAACATTGCAGGTGCGCGTGCCGCGCCTGGAGCGGGTCTGCCGTGCGCAGTGCCGGCCTCTGTCACACGCGCGTGCTCAGCCTGTGCAGTCCATCTGTGGCCAACCTCTGCCTGTGTGCCAGGTCGGGGAGCACACATGCATGCCTTTGTGCCAGCGGGGGGTGAGCTGTCCTCGCGGGTCGAGCATGTAGGCGCAGGGCTGCTTGGGTCGCCACACAGGCTGGCGTCCTGAGTGACCAGTTTACTGAGCAGACCGCGTATGCCAGGCGCACCGCAGCGGGTGCGCTGTGGTGCAGGGTCTGCCCCGCTTCGTGGCGGGAAGCTGCGCCGCAGCCCGGCCGACTTTATCGGTGCGCCCGAGCGCCTTGCTATCAGCAGTCAAATGCGCTGTCGCCATTGTTATCAGTGTGACCCCGGGCAGCATGCGATGCCACGGCCATGTGGGGACAAGGCAAGCGGCTGCACGGACCCGGGACTACAGAGAGGGCGTCGCCATGGTCCAGCCCGCTGCAACGCGGTGTCTTGCCCAAACAGTCCATGACTGATACCTGTCCTGGTCCCAGCTGAAAGTGAGGCCCATTGGCAGATGCCTCCCCCCGCGCCCTCCTCGTGCCGGGCAACTTGGCTCGAGGAGCGGCAGCAAGCGGCCAACGGTAGCGGCAGGCTAGCCAGGCGGCCGGGCCGCCCGGCTCCTGCAGCCCTGCACGCCCACGAAGCCCTCGAAGCAAGGCTGGCCTGTGACCATTTGTTCTGCTTGTATGTATGTCCTCCTGCGCTGTTCCTGAAGCCCGCGGTTCGCACCGCCAGGTGTCTGGTGTCGACTTCGAATTGGATGCAGACGGACGGCCGCACAAACTGGGCGCCGGCGCGTATGGCAAGGCGCGCCATGCATGCTGATGCTGAAAAGCAAGGCCTGTGAGTCTCCTTCACTCTGTAGGCTGTTGTATGAAGTCAGTTCAGCTGGTCTGCAGCGTTGACGTCACCATAAACATGGTGAATGACTTACGGTCCTGGAAACTTCACCTATTTTACCTTCAATGGTTCAAGGTTCGAGTTTGAACCAGCCAGGCGCTTCTACGTTTGCTTTGGTGTCAGGTGTTGTAGAGCTCGCTGTGTGTCTGATGAGTGCAGGTGCTGCTGGGAACGTGGCAAGGAGTGTACGTGGCCGTCAAGATGCTGCGCGATGATATCGTGGAGAACGCTAGCGCGGCAGACCTGGGGCAGTTTAAGGAGGAGGCAGCCATGCTGAAGGACCTGCGGCACCCCAACATTCTCATCTTCTACTTGGCCAGGCTCGACATGCTCCCCTACATGCTCGTCAGCGAGGTGCGCAAGGACCCAAGCGCGGTGGCAGCGGCTGTGCAGCATGCGCAGTCTGGTGTCCAGATGCAAGCCTGCTTCACGCCGTCGGCGCGCGCAGAGCAGCGGCGCAGAGCAGTTGCACGCTCTGCAGACCTTGCCGGCTTGCGCGCACCTGCTCTTGGCCCGCTTCCACATGCCGCTGTCATTCAAATGTCCACACGCTTCTCATGCGCGGACAGTACATGGCCGGCGGCGACCTAGAGAAAGCGCTGGCGGACGACATTAACAGCGCAGAGCAGGGCGCCGCCAGCCGGCGCCTGGGCTGGTACATGCATGGCCACAGCGTGATGCTGTGCGTTGCCGCTGCGCTGGTCTTCCTGCACACCCGGACTCCTGCGGTGCGTGCTGCAGGCTGTATGAGCCCCGCAAGCTTTGCTTGCGGCATGGCGATGGCTCAGGCCCGTTCAAAAACAACTGGTCGTCCCTGGTGCGCAGCTGGTGCACTTAGACATCAAGAGCGCCAACGTGCTGCTGCAAGACGCCACGTTTGCGGTCGCCAAGCTGGCGGACCTGGGCATCAGCAAGTCCCTGGACCAGGGCGACCAGTACAGGAAGAGCTGGCGCATGGGTGCGCAGTCGTTGTGTCAGTTGTACTCGCTGCGTTGCTTGCTGGGGTGCTCATACGTTGTCAACATGCGCAGATCTGATGTGTCACTGAGGCCTGGGGCCGTCCCTGTGAGGGATGCATGTGCAACAGATTCAGTGACTGCGGGTCGAGTTGCACTTATAGACTGCATCCCAATGAGAAAGCTCGTCATGTCCATAAAGCATTGCAGTCACCGCTCTGCTGAGCACTCACGCGGAGATCAATGATGTCCGCCTGATGGCCCTGTGCGAGCGTGCAGGGACGACTGCGTACATGGCCCCTGAGATCTGGCCCTACCTGAGCAGCGGGGGGTTTACTGGCGACGGGGCTGCGCACGAAGCGAGTGCGCTTGACATATACAGGTGCTCCTTACTCATAGGGCCCGCTTAAAGTCCAGAGTCTTGTGATCAATGCTGATGATGGCCCTTGAGGTGCTGTAGGAGGAGCTGCATGGTCGCGTTTGGAGAGGTGCATGACTTGCAGTTCAGAGCTTGGGCTCAAGCCACTGCTGACCACAACATGCAAGACGGGACGTGCGCCCCGGAGCGCTGACGTGCCAGTCCGCGCGCAGCTTCGGCGTGCTGCTGCACGAGGTCTGCAGCGGCAAGCGCCCAGACGGCCGCCCAACCCTGTCCGCGCTCAGGCACGCCTGTGCTGCCGATTCCTGTTCACGGCAAGGCCGAGATGGATGAGAGTCCTGAGCGGTACAGGACCGGTCCCAGCAGGCTCTCCAGTGCATAGGCTCTGCTCAATCAAGGAGGTTTGCATGGGTTCTCTGCCTTGGCACAGAGAGCATGCAAAACACTGGGAGCACGCCGACACAAATCCGTCAAGCTGGACACGCACCTCATCAACTTTCCGCTGCCTAAAATGAATAGATGTAGACCACGCCATGCATCTGCTGCGCAGGGTTCCAGAGGACTGCCCGCAGGACGTGGCGGCCCTCGTCGAAGCATGCACGAGCAGAGACCCCTGCTTGCGCCCCAAAGCGGCCGCCGTGGGGGTAACGCTGGAGGCGGCGGCGCCGCGGTCAGAGCAGGCACCGCCGCTCGCGGGCGTGGGCCCTGGCGCTCAGGCCGCGCAGCCAGACACGCCGCCACAGACGGGGCTGTAAGTCCGTGCTGTGACAGCAGACCTTCTTGAGGAGCGTGATGTGGGCTGGTCATGATAAGCATGGGTGCAGGTGGCTTGCCAGCTTGGTTCGTGGGGCTGTGCGAGGCTGAGCGCGGCTGCGCTTGGGCCAACGAGGTCAGTCTAGCGAAAACATTCCTTTCTGTTCCCGAGCTGCAGGGGTTGCTGCTTTCTTGCTGGTGTGCGGCGCCTTCCTGCCGGTCCTGGTCGTCCGTTTTACAAGGAAAAAATGTTCTCACCGACTCCTTGTTCACTTTCAGGGTGTGGCTGGTGCTGTCAGGCCTTTGACATATGTCGGTTGCCGTCAGCCTTAACAGAGTTTTTTAACTCCTTTTTTTCAACTTACTACTTTTGCTTTCGTTACTCTGCTGCGTTGCGGACTGGATGGTCTGGGGGCCCTGCTTGCTGCCGTACAACATCGCCTCCAATGATCTATCAAGTACAAAGGAACAAGGAGCACGGCACGACGCATGATGCCGCAGAAAGAGGTCAGGTCAGTGGCAGGCGCCAGGGGGTGTACGTCGTAGCACCATGCATGGAATGAAGTGTTGCAGTCTACAGGCGTGCATACCACAGACCCATGCACTGCCACTCTGCACGTTCCATGAGGGAGTCACTGCCCCACATGGCCGCTTGGCTCTGTGTACAGCCATACGTGTTGCTTGTGGTGCGCTCTGCACCGGCAAGACGTGCGTTCCAGACCTTGTTCTGGCCATGCACAGCAGGTGCATCGCGCGGCAGCAACTGGAAGTCGCTGGTTTCAGCTTACCTCCATAACTTTCCTTGCACTTGCCTGCAGGCTGCTGTCTTCGTTACTGCTATTATGAGGCAGTTCACTGCCCTGATGTGTAGACCGGGAGGCACGTCACTATGGACATGCATGCAAGGACCCCGCCCGCCGGCATTTGTATACGCCCAACAGCCTGTCATGTCCCAGGAGCGACCCGTCCCGCTTGCGGCCCGCTGAAGTCCAGCATGGCTCCCCAGGCGTGAACATGTGCGCATACTCACACAAACGCAGGCGACCAAAAGGACACTTGAAAACAAGGTGCTGGTCGTCGCCCAGGGCGCCCAAGGCGCCGGAGTCACACGTCACGCAGAGGCGCTGCGCCCTGGGGACGTCACTGTTGCGCAGGGCCACTACCTGGAGCTGGTGGCAGCCCAGTCAAAAGATGCTGACCTTGAGAACCCGTGGGAGTCCTAAGTGTAGTGTGGGGTCGTGGCGCAAGCCAGCATGCACACATGTCAGGAAACCTAAATCCATGCAGATAGATGTTAAGTACACCTTGGCTACTGCAGCCGCGCAGGTGCATCTGAGCGAGACAGATTTTTTACTTTGAGTGAGCAAGGAGCCCTTCACAGTCTCTCCTAAAGGCACGGTCCTCCCATTGTACTATATGCAGGCAATCTTGGAATGTCCGTGCGATTTAGCACGGAGGACAGGACACTTTGTGCAAAATGACTGCTGCCTGGGTGCCTTGCTTCTTCACTGGCCTAGGGTCCTGGTTTTACCGCGCGGTCACCTGCCACCTGTGCATGATGCTTTATCTTTATCTGGTATCCTGCGGCTCAGTCTGGTGTGCCGCGCACGGTTTAATGCCTGTCTGCTTGAGTCTGTGGTAAGCGTGCGGTCGCACCATACGGCAGGCCCGCGCACGGCAACACCGCTCCGCCGCGTCCACGAGCGGCAAACGCTTGCCATGGAGCCCGGCGCACCACACGCCAACGCAGGCATGGTGCGCCACTGGCGCGTGCTTGCTATTCTGCTGGGCAGCCTGAGTGGCTGGGAGCGGCTGCCAGGCCCTGTGGGTGTGTTGCCTTATGGTGCGTTGTCCCAGGCTCCACGCGCAGCTCCTCTCTGAGCCAGCTCACACGGTGGTGCAGGGCGCAAAGCTGCGGGACGCGGTCCGGAGCGGCGCTCTTGCGGAGGTGCACAACATCCTCAAGGCCGCGGGGCCCACAAACGCGTTCTGCCTCGTGCAAGAGACGGAGCCGCCAATGCCCAAGTGGGACCGCCAGTGCTCCGCGCGGGGCAGCGCGCCCAGCTCGGAGGAGGGCTACACTGCGGTGCACCTGGCTGCCAAGATGAACCAAGTGCCTATCCTCGACGCGCTGCTCAAGGCCTGCCCCTGCGCGGTCAACAGCGAGGTCGAGCGCGGGTACAGCGACCACCAGGTGAAGAAGGGGCTGACGCCCATCATGGTCGCGGCACGCAACGGCCACGCTGACGCGGTCAAGAAGCTGGTCGGCCGGGACGCTGCGCTCAACGACAAGCTCGAAAACGGCAAAACCGCGATGCTGCTCGCGGCGGCCAAGGGCCACAGCGGCGCGCTCGAGGCGCTGCTGCAGGCTGCCGCGTCCGTGACGGTCGTGGACCCAATCGATATCAACGCCAGGGATCACAACGGTGCGGTGGTGCCCAAGGTGTGGCTGATCGAGGTCGCACTGCTGGAGTGCCATGTGGGTGTTGTGCGTGTGATCCTGTGCTCTCTCAGTGCATGCGAAACGCCGTCCCATGCTGCAGCACTGCCCATGCGTGCCGCCAGTGTTGCAGTGCGAACTGAGGGAGCGATGTACAATTCACTTGCAGGAATACGCAGCACTCACAGAGCCGGCTGAGCTTGCTGTCAGACCATGCACCAACGCTCGCTGCCTTGCTTCTCCAAGTGACTCTCACCCTGCAGCGCGACCCCATCCTGCTGACCCGCCAACCACATTGCCGTCAGCGCTCCTGTTGCCGCTTCAGGGCATCTCCATGCGCCCGAGCACGTCTAGCAGGTGCATGCTCGCCGCGCGCCGCCCGCCGCCCAGGCACTTACCGCATGCGGCGCGCAGGCGACACCGCGCTCCACCACGCGGTGCGCCTGGAGACCCAGGCCATCCGGCAGGCCGTCCTGGGCGTGCTGCTGTCGCCACTGCGCTTCAAGAAGCCCAACGTCACGGCGGCCAACAAAGACGGCCTCACGCCGCTCATGCTGGCCATCCAGGCCGGCCACGGCGACGCATGCGACGTGCTGCTGCGGCGGCGGCAGAACCTGAACCTAGCCGACAGCGAGGGCTGCACGGCGCTGCACTGCGCCGGTGCGCGCGGCAGTCTCGCATCCTAACTTCTGTGGTTGTCGCGCGGGGTGGGTGCTTGCGCTGCGCTTGGTCAAGCAGGCCAGGCGCAGCTGCTTGCAGCAACACAGCCGCCCTTTCCCTGTGCACTCCGCCGGCCCCCAACCCCCGCCCCAGGCGCCCTCCATCTCGTGCTGCATGCAGCAGCTGCTTGCGTACACGTGCCTGCCCGCACCTTTGCATGTTGGTGCAAATGCTTGTTATCACCTGACGACTGTCACTGTGCAGCCGCCGCATGCTTCAAGCCTGTGGGGGCCGCGGTGCAGCCCTGCAAAGCAACCTGAACGTGGTCAAGACGCTGTGCGATGCTGGCGCCAACCCGCTGGCTGAGTCGCAGGTGGGCCGCCGCCGACAGGCCTGCCTGTCCACGGCAGGCAGCAGTGCAGGCAGCGGTCCGCGCGCATGCAGCCTTCCTGCTTCTAAGCGCCGCATCGTCTCTGCATGTCGGCGCAGCGGCACGCGTGCGCAGAGAGCATGATGTCGTCTGCCGGGGTGTGCGGCCTGCGTGGTTGCTCCACCAGGCCAGCCTGCTCTGTTCGCATCTCACGACGCGCGCATGCTGGCCACCCAAGGGTGCGTCTCCGCTGCGCGCAGTCCAGGATGCTGCCGGTGGACATGGCGGGCCTGTACGGGCACCGCGGCAAGGCGGTCCGCGACTTCCTGGTGCCGTACACCAACGCGACGCAGCTGGTTGAGACCGACGGCTTCCGCGGCATCCTCAACGGCATCAGCATTGTGGCCGTGCTGATCGTCACCGTGACCTTCATCGGCATGCAGACGCCGCCCGGCGGCGGGTCTGACGGCGAGGGCGGCCAGCTCAAGCTGTGCCGCATGGGCACCAACATAACTGGGCACTCACTGTGCGACGGGCAAAAGCTCGCGATCAACCAGCGCGCGCTCAAGGCGTATGTGGTCCTGGACGGGCTGTCGCTGTTCTGGGCGGCGGCCGACCTGCTGCTCGTGCTCGCCTTCCTGCTGCCGGGCGTCAGCAAGCGCTACCGCACGGGCCAGCGCGTGGCCTGGGTCTGGTGCATGCTGGTCAGCTGCTCGCTGCTGCTCGCCGCCTCGCTGGTCTGCGCGGTCGGCGCCTTTGTCGCGGCTGGTTTTACGGTAGTCCCGGCCGAGGAGTACGGCCTTCTCGGGGTCATCCTGGCGTTTGGCGGAGCCGTCCTGCTGGCCGCGCTCGGCGTGCTGTTCTACTTCATCGACAGCGCCAGAAGCCCCGACACGGCCAACTTCGTCTGCAAGGAGCTGCTGGGGTGGCTGGTATGCAGGTCAAAGGCGCGCGCCCCGCCACCGCATCCTTCAGCAGGCCTCTCGCGGCTGTCAACCTGCCTGGGCGGCCAGGCCTGAAGGCGGCCTGTTGGCGAAGCTGTCCCTGCTGATTAACCGCGCATGCTGTGCACGCAAACTGGCGAGCGCTGTCCTGCGCCTGTTTGCTGACAACTCATGACCTTTCCCTGCGCAGGCGCCCGGCAGCAAGCACGGGTCTCAGCACCAGTCTCCCATGGCACCAGGGGCCAGGGGCGATTCCGGCTCGATTGTCTAAGCGTTCTGTGGCGGTGTGCCGCTCTTTTGCGCTGCAGTGCAGCCTGCATGGCGAGGCGTGAGGGGCTCGTTTTGGGCAAGTGTTCAGGCTGCATGTTGAAGCGGTGACAGGTGCTAGGGCCATCACTGGAGGCATGCACACGCGACGCGCTTGTGGCGGGGGTTTTTTTAACGCATTTCGGTACTGGTGTGCTGCAGCACATTGGGCAGCAGCCGCGCCGCACACATAGGCACGGATCATGGCGCTCTTGTCATGCGCACATTTTGGGGAACTGAGTGTCTGGGCTGTGGTGATTGTGTCCGTCTGGATGTCTGATGCACAAGGTCAACATGCCCGGTCTCTCCATGTTCATAACAGTGATGTCTGGACGGCTTTGTGAGGGGTTGAGAGCTGCAATAACTTCTGCTTGACCGGGTAGGGCGAGCTCACACGCGTGGCCAGCTTGGCCAGCGCGCTGGTTGAGATGGCTGCCAGGGAAAGAGGGAACGTGTTTTCTTGCCCAGGCCACGGCTGTCTGAAGTTGTGACTTCTCAGTGAAGCAATCTTGGTGTTGCGTGTAAGAAACGCACGTCGCTGCCTGTCTTGTAGTTTGCGCGTGTGGGGTTTTTAAGCGCTGCATAGAGCAGGGTGCATGTGTGGGTCTTTTCAGCCCTGCATGAGCAGGGAGGGTGATGTGGCTGCTAGTATCTGACCTGACCTCCTCTTCCCCGCTGGTCAGGCTGGTTCAGGCTGGTTGAGCTTGTGCGCATGCAACTTAGGAACAGGATAGGTAGGCAATGCATTCTTGCGCCGCGGCGCTGGCTTGCCTTGCAGCCATGCTTCCATTTTTGTACTGTTTGTCATCAGTTTGCCAGATACGCTGGTGATAGGGCGGCGAGGTGAAGCCCCCAACAACATTTTCTCATCTCAGCGATTGACTTTCCTGTTTCGGACTGCTTGACTCCTTTGCATCCTCCGCCTTGTGAGCCTTGTGAGCGTTTACTTATGATGACTTGAGTGGATGAGGGGTGCTCAGCTTGGAGTGCTCTGCTGCACTGAGGGTGGACGAAGCACCTAGGTGGCAGGTATTACAGGTAATTTGCTAAACAATGTGCAGCAGCACAACGTGTTCAACTGTAGCATACGCACAGCACGCCTGGACTCTGTTTGCTATGCAATGGTTATGAGCAACACATATTGAATAGCAATGATGCAGGCACTCTGTTGCATAGACAACCACACATGCACACAGTCATGGGTGAAAATGTAGCACAAATACCAGAATAGGTGGCATCAAAGGCTCGTTCACAGTTCTTCAAGCGCGCCTCATGTGCAGGGGAACAGACACGCCAGGTTTTTGTCAGGGATATGACCAAGAGATGCACGGATTCAAGGAGACACCAACCAGCGCGGCCGCACGGACGCCAGGAGGCTGCCGCCGCCACGCATCATGCAGGAGGAGCGAGCGCGCTCATGCCAGCTCATCGCTGCTGCTGCGCAAAGGACATCAGCTGCTGCGCCTCCCAGGTCGCCAGGCGGCCCGCAGCCTTTGCGGCGTGCGCGGCGCCGCGCCCCGCTCGCTGGCCAGCGTCCCCGCCCTGCTGCCGCCCTGCGAGCAGGGCGTCCTGCGCGGGGCCAGCACCGCTGGCGCTCCCTGCGCTGCGGCTGTCGCCCTGGGCGCCGGCGGGGCCTGCGCAGGCCGCGGGCGCCTGGCCACACTCTGCACCTGATCCCTGGGGCACGCGGCCGCCCGCGCCGCCGTGCGCGGCCTCGGGCGCCTGGAAGGACGCCCAGGACGCCAGCGAGGGCAGGCCGCTGCTGGCAGACGTGCTAGGGCCACGACCAGGGTCTCGAGCGCCGCCCGCCGCGGGCGCGCCGCCGGCGCGGCCCGCCTCTGCAGCAAACGCGGAGGGCGGCGGGTGCGCGCACGCGGGCGCCGGCTCGGCCGCCGCCAGGCTCGCCGGCTGCCGGGGCCGGCGGGAACGCGTCCCAGCCGCCCTCGGCGTCCCAGCCGTCCAGCAACGGCGCGGATGACGTGCGCCCGCGCGCCCCCAGGGCAGCCGCGCCGGCGCTTACCTCTAACTCGCTGCCCGCGCCCAGCGAGCAGCTCGCAGCCGGCGGCATCGCGCCGTGCCGCGCGCCGGCCCCGCCGGCGGGCGCATCCTCATCGTGGAATGCATCCACCAGGCTGCCGAAGCTCGCCAGCAGCGCCGCGTCCGGCGCCCGCGCCGCGCCGGCCGCCGGCGCCGGGGCGGGCAACGCCGCCGCCGATGAGTCGGCGCTGCCCGGCGCGAGCGCGTGCGTGCCGGGCGCGCCGGCGCGCTCTGCGAGGGGACCAGGCCCGGGGCTGGCGCTCTGGCTGGGGCACGGCGCCACGCTCGCCGGCAGCACGTCGTCGTCCAGCAGGCTGCCCACCGAGCGCATACTGGTCGCCGCCGAGATGGGCTCCGGCAACGGGTGGGCCGCCAGGCTAGGGCAGCGCCGCACCGGGGTCTGGGCGGCCCCAGCGTCGGGGCCGGGGAATGGCCGCGGCAGCGCCGGCGCGCCGCACGGGAAGCTGGCGCGGCGCGGCGTGACCGCCGGCGACGGCGCCGAGTCCCAGGCGCGGCCGGGCGACCCGGCGGACGCCCATGCGGCCCCGCCCGCATGCCGCGCCGCGCCCCGGGCGCGCCCCGCGCCCGCGGGCCCGGCCGACGCGGGCGGCTCTGGCGACGGTGCGTCCAGCTCGAGCGCCCCGGACACGCCGTCCCGCAGGCGCCGCGCCCAGGAAAAGGCGCGCAGGCGCACCGGCGGCGGCCGCGGCGCCTCGGGCGGCGGCTCGGGCGGCGCGTCGGGCGGCGCGTCTGCGGCGCCCGCCGACGCGCCTGGCCGGGCGCCGTCCTGCGCGCGCCGCGCCCGGGCGTAAGGCGCGGCTGCTGCTGTGCGTCGAAGTGCGTGCGGTGGAGACGCGGCGGCACGAGCAGCCATATACGGTTCTGTTCAATTTATATTGTTGCCCGCACCCAGGTGCTGCGCCAGGCAATGGTAAGGAGCTCGGCCCCTGCTCAGCACTGTGGTGGCTGCCCAGTGCCGCCTGGCCACTCAAACAGAAGAATCGAAGCTTGGACACTTGATCAGGGGGTTGTTGCGGGCTTGCCCTAACCTGCAGCATGGACGTGCGCGTGACGGCCTCGTACACGGACTCCACGGCGCTCACGCGGCCCAGCACGGCCGCCTGCGCGGGCGTCCACTCCGCCGCCAGCGCCTCGCTCAGCAGCGTCTGCGCGGCGCGGCCGCGGGCTGCGCTCACGGAGCTGCTGGTGAGGGGAGGGCCCGCCTATGCATGCATGCGCGATGCACTGCGACTCCGCTCGGCAGTGCCCCGTTTGGCAGCATCCGCGAAGCAGCCACAAGCTGTGCTCGCCACGCTGGTCGTGCTGCGGCGCCGCATGCGCACGCTGCCCTGCAGGCTCACTGCGCAGGGCCTGTCCCCAGACAGGTCGCAGACGTGCGCCCGCCGACCCGCCCGCCTGCGAGCACACTTGCCGAGAGCGCCCGGCAGACCGCGCACCATCCGAGCTTGGCATGGCTCCTCAGCCACGCAAGGCACTGTGCTGCTGCTGCATCTGTGCCTGCCCTGTAACCTGACCGAGCCTGTGATGGGGCCGGCCCCCAAGCGCAGCAGGGTAGGGTTTGGCCACTGGCGTCTGCAGGCACTCATGGGGTCAGGGGGCACGCCCGGGCCACGGCAGGGCAGGGCAAGGACAGGGCCGCGCCTGCAGGCGCTCGTGGGGCCAGGCGGGCACGCCGAAGCGCAGCAGGTCCACCATGGCCTCCATGTCGGGCATGCCCAGCAGCGCGTCGCTGCACACGCGCACGATGCCCAGCGCGACCTGCGCGCGGCGCCGCGCCCAGCCAGGGTCGCTACCCTACACCCTGACCCTATGCCCTATTGGCCTCCACGTTGCGCACGCCCAGCAGCGCCGCCGCACGTCAAGATGGTGCCCGGCGCCGCTCGCGCACGGCGCCGCCGCGCCACTCATGATGGGCACTGGCAGAGCGGTTGCCCGGCTGCGCCAACACGCTCTGCAGGCTCACCACAAGCACAGCTGTCTGCGCACAGGCCTGGGCGCGCGCGACGAGCAGGCGGCGGGCCCGCTTGCGGCTGCTGGCCATGGGCCCTGTTCGCTCGGGCGTTGTCGCGCAGACATGGGCGCTCCGCATGGCAGAAGCTCGCACAGCTGCATGTCACCAATGTGTGCGCTCTGCCTGACGCAACAGGCGCGCTGCTCTGTCAGCTGCTGCCGAGAGGCGCGAGAGCGCGCATGCGCCCGCACCTTCATGATGGGCATGAGGTAGCAGTCGCTGAGGATGACATCCATGACGCGCGCGGAGAAGAACAGCGGGAAGTCCGCCGAGAAGGCCGTCAGCAGCCAGGACGACGCGTACAGCACCTGGCGCCGCCGTTGTGGACGTCAGGATGGGGTTAGTGTCCCTACACTAAACCCTATCCTGACGGGAAAGTCCGCTGCGATGGCCGTCAGCAGTCAGGACGACGCGTACAGCACCTGGCGCCGCGTCAGCCGGCCGGGCGCAACCTGTGGACTGCGCGAGCGCTCGTGCCACCAGGGCGCCGGTGCTGAAGGCTCACACACTGGTGTTGACATCTTAAAACATATGCAGCATGCACCAGCAGCGTGCCATGCCGGCCTGCATCTGCTGCAGAGCCATTGAGTGATGTCGGTCGCATAGACGTGCGCAGTACAGTATACGCACCGGCAGCGTGCTGTAGGCCTCCATGTGCTGCGCCAGCCGCGTCGGCATCAGCTGGCCCAGCTGCCAGAGCCGCGCCTGCGCACCGCGCATCCCCCTCGCTCACGCCGCGCCCGCGAGACGTGCGGCGCTGGCAGGATGCCCATGGCATGTGAGCGCGCGCCCGCCTGCGCGCGCCCCCGCGCCGGCGCGCAGCAGCAGGTGGTCTTCCGCTGTCAAATTGGCACGCTCCCCTTTATATCTATTTGGCACGCTCCCCTTTACCCGCAACATGGCCCAACGCTAGCGAGCGCAACAGCCCCAGCGCGCCCGCCTGCACGCCGAGCGCGCCCTGGCATCAGGGCAGACAGCGCCTGCGGTGCAACCCGGGCCACCGCGCGCAGCGAGCACGGGCCACGCCCGCGCACGGCGCCACACTCAGTTCTTGTGGTTAACCACACATCGCCTGCGGCGGGTGGCCCGGGGCCGGCGCCTGCAGCATGGCCAGGTCGGCCGCGTACAGCGCGCGCAGGCCGCGGCCGCGCATGAGCACCACCAGCGCGCCGTACGCGGCGTCCTCCGCCGGCAGCCACACCAGCAGCAGCGCGGCCAGGAAGTTCATGCCCTGCGCCGCGCGCGCCCCCGGTCAGGCAGGCCCGCGAAACCCCGGACATCCGCATTATTTTCGTTTGTTTGTGGTATCTCAAATCCCGAGTCAGTAGGTGGGAGCAGTCATGAGCGCAGTCCAGTGGCGCCCTCCCGCTTGACTGCGCCAGCGGCAGCGGCCGGGCCGCCGCGCCAGCCGGGCAACCGCGCAGAGCCTGCCAAGCACCGCAGCCCGGACGCCGAGCCGTGCCGGCAGCAGCAGCGCGGCCACGAACACGCAGGCCCTGGGCGCTGCCGGCGCCTGACCCCACAGCCTTGCTGCCCTTGTGAGCACTGTGGCGCCGCTGCCCAGCAACGTCAACAGCAGCGCGCCCAGCGCGCGCCTCCCGCGCTGCGGGGAGCGTGCCGGCCCTCACGGCAGCCTTGCCCCTCACCGCTTATAGCGCCCTCCCCGCCTGGCCAAGGCGCGGCGGGCCTGCACCTCAGGCAGCGCGCCCGTGCTAAGCGCAGGCGCACCCCGCCTCCTGCGCGTACCAGACAGCCAGATACGGCGGTGCCGGGCGACGGCATGGGCGGGCCGCGCGGACCTGGCAGTAGTTCACCTCTGGATCAAACGCCGCGTACGCCTTGAGCACGCGCTCCAGGCTCGCTAGGCCCTCCGGCGTGGTGAACCTGCGCGCGCGGGGCACTGCTGTTGCTTACCTATTTCTAACCCAGGCCCTCTGGCGTGGTGAACCTGCGCGCGCGGGGGTGCTGCGGTACCGCCTACGCCCTCCGGCATGGTGACGCTCCGTGCGCCGGCACCGCTGGCAGCCGTCACAACCCAGGCGCTTCTTTCGAAGTGGCCGGGCTGGCCGTGCGCAGGGCTGCTGACAATGCCGTGGCCTGCAGCACGAGGCCGAGACAGACAGGATGCGCCGACCCCGCAGAGCCAGCACGCGCTCCGGCACCCCGTCACGGGTCGTGCGCCTCCGCGCGCAGCAGCCGCGGCCGCGCGTGCCCTGCTCGGGGCCTCGAGCTGCACGCCACCGGCCAGCGCGGGCGAGGCCAGGCGCGGCGCGCGCGCACCGCGTCACGCGCGGGAACGTGCGCCCGACGTCCTTCTCGATCGCGTCGTCCACGACCGGCGGCCGCGCCTGCGAGCCAGGGGCGGCAGTGGTGAACGCCCCCCACAACGCCTTGGCGGGCACGCCGCCCCACCGAGGTGGCCAGTGGCCCACCAGCGCGGTTTGTTTGTGCTGAAAACTAGCATGGGAGACTGTGGTGAGCCGTCAAGGTTCCAGCTTGTTTGCAGGTGCAATAGGAACACGCTCCTTCAACAAGATGCGTGTGATGCCCCTCCACTGGGCCAGTGGCATGGACTGCAGTAGCGCCCGGACCGCCGGCGTGCTGCGTCACCAAGCAGCGGCGCGCCTGCGCCAGCATCCGCGCGTACTCGCGCGCGGCGGCGTGCCCAAAGCCGCGGTTCCTCGTCAGCACGCTGAGCCAGAGCTCCGTGCGCATCGCGCCCGGCACGGTGTGCACGCTGCGGCCGACCTGCAGGTCTACCGTGCGCGTGGCCTCGTCCTCGTCGGCGGACACGCGCAGCGCGTTGCGGAACATCTGCAGCACGCCCGGCGCCGCCATCGCAGTGCCCCTCGCCACTTGTTTCGAGGAGCAGACTGCAAGAGTCTGCCTACCCCTGTACACCACTCATGTGCACGCCATGGGGGGTCCCCACAATGTGGGAAACCACCATCCTCTAGAACGGGGGGAGCGCTCAAGGTGCGCGCAAGAGCCGAGGAAACCGGGTGCTTTACTATGCTGCGCACGTGCGCCCTATAGGTCACGGGCTCATGCAAACTTCAGCCGGACGGGCAGCTATGGCGCGTTCTTTAACGCGCCGGCCGCCAGTGCAGGTTCCGGGAGCCAGCGCAAGTGCAGGTCCCGCGAGCACCGAGCCAGGCGTCCGCCGGCGGTATCGCCTTCTTCAAGATGGCCTTAGTTACGCCTCAGGCCGGCAAAGTCGACGCCGTGCCGGTCCCGCCCGCGCGGAACGCGTCCATCCGGGCATGGACCCAGGACACGGACCTGGACGACAAGCTGAAGGCCCAGGCCGCAAAGGTGACCAGCGACTCACCGGCCTCCACCGCTGCTGCCGCCTCGGATCGGGTGGCCATGTCATCCGTTGGTCTGCCAGCACCGCCCCCTGACTGCGCCTGGGCCGGTGACTGCGAGCAGCCTGCCACATTGCCGCTGACGGCAGTGCGCGGCGCGGCCCGCAGAAGTCTGGTTGGGTAGCCACATTTGGGCTTGCGTTCGCCGCAGTGGGAGTCATCTTTGGTGCGCCCTGCTGCAGCGCACACACGCTTGCCCGGGGAGCCGCGGGTGCGGCGCTGCGGTGGCCTGCTGCGCCCTGTGCGTGCAGCTTTTCGCAGGCAAGAAGCGGCCCTGAAGCAGCAGCGCGCAGCTGACGGGCGTGCCTCGTGCAGGAGATATCGGTACCTCGCCACTCTGTGTGCCCCTCGGCTTTTTCGAGCAGTCCCTGCCTTGACGTGTAGTGTTCCTCTTTGTCATGGCGACATGAGTTTCTGCCATGCCGCCTGTCATAGCATGACAACGCCTGAGGCGCAACAAGCGCCAGCTGATGGAGCGTTTGTGTTCCTGTGCGGCTTCCCGCAGACGTCTTCAGTTCCACGTTTTCTAACAGCCCGTCGAACGCGGATGTGCTGGGCGCTACCTGCCTCATCTTCTGTGCGCACCCTCCGCCGCTTGGTCAGTGGATTCCACCGCTGCCGCTGAAGTACGCACCACGCTGTGCAACAGCCAAGCGCAGTTGACGCTCGTGCGCTTGTCGTCCCGCGCAGGGAGCCTCACGCTCATAGTCATGGTCAAGTGAGCGGCCCGCTCGGCCCCTCGGCCCGAGCTGTTTGGCACTGCTTGTGTGGCATGGTCGCTGGTGCATATACACTCCTCTGCCCGGCCGTCGTGCACTCGGAGGCTGAGCGCGAGGCAGGCTGTGGGCTGATGCGGCGGGGTGGCTGCCAGGTACTGCTGCTTCATCATCCGCTTGGACGACAACGGCGAGGGTGCGGCCCGCGTTGCGCGTGCACCAGGCTTGCGTCGCAGGGTCAGCTAGCGCACGGCAGCAGCGTCGAACAGCGACCGGCAATGTCCTGCTCGCCACACCTACTCCAGGCTGTTGTCCAGCGCTGACGCTCGTAGGGTTCGTCTGCCTGCCCCGCAGCATTGCACCAAAGGCCGGTATGTCTGCGCCAAGGTTTTCATTCAACCCTAACCCTACATCTACTCGCACACACTGCGCCGCACTCGGCCGCGCTGGCCCATGAGGAGCCGGGCGGCGCGCAGGCGGCACATTTGCGCTGTACTCGCTGCTGTGCCGCCACGTCGGCATCACGCCCGGCAGCCGCACCAGCGCAGTGCCGGACCCCGCGGACGTGCTGCTGTCGCACTACAGCAGCGCGTCCGAGCTGGGCGGGCCTGCAGGGCCCGCGCCGCGGCGCCGCACGCTCGGCGCGGCCCTGCGCGACGGCATCCGCGGCAGCCGCTGGGCGCAGTCGGTGCGCGCGCGCCGCGGGGCGCGCTAACGCCCAAGGCGGGCTCAGGCCCCACGGCGGAGGCTGCTGCTTTGCCCACTCCGGAAAATGGGCATGTTTGCGGAATACACCCCGCCGCCACGCGTCAGCGTGCGCCTCCATGACGGCGCCCGCAGCAGCCGGCGGCGCACGGGCGCTCACAGGCTGTCACAGAATGTGCGATAGCGCTGAGCGTGCTCGGTACCTGCGCGGCCATGCTGCATGATAGCGTCACAGCGCTCGAAGGCAGCCGAACCTTCCGCCGACTGCTCTGCATGAAAAACTGATATGGTGTTTGTGCTTCTGACACCCATGGAAGCCACGCGGCAAGGCCTGCACTGCCGCGCGCGCAGCTGCTGCTGTCGCTGGTGCTGCTCATGACCTCGCTGGTGCTGGGCGACGGCGTGCTCACGCCCGCGCAGTCCGGTCAGGCAGCCCGCCCGTGTTCAGAAGCCTCGCATGTGCCCACAGCGGTCATCCTCCAGGGGTGGGCCATGCTGATGAATAGACGCTTTTCCCTGGTCGGGCTCCCCATGACTGCTTGTCATGGCATGGTCGAAACTTGAGTGCATGACGGTGGTTGGTGCCTGCCTCACAGCTCAGTGGGTTGCGGTGCGTTTGCCCTGGGCTGCGTCGCGGGAGCGACTGAAACACCCAAGCGCCTGCCTGACCGCGCGCGTCGCTGCGCAGTGCTGGGCGCTATCTACGGCCTGCAAGTGCGGACGACCGTCTCCGGAGGTGCGCAGCCATCGACGCCCGCGTGCGCCCCGACGTGTGCCCCAGTGCCCCTGTTCCGAAGCCGCATGTCTGGGCGCGCGGCGTCCGCTGCCGACCGGGTGCCCCCGCCCGCATGCTGCGCATCGCAGCGGGCGGGCCGTCGGCGGGCGGGCGCTGACGCGGCGCCCGCGGCCGCGCGCGCGCCAGACGCCGTGGTGGGCATCTCCATTGCGATCATCGTCCTCCTGTACTGGGTGCAGAGCTGCGGCACCGGGCGAGTCGGGCCGTCGTTCTCGCCCATCGTCATCCTCTGGTGCGCGCCTGGCTCACCCTAACCCTGGCCCTCTGCCCCAGCGCAGCCTCAGCGCGTGGGTGCCCCCGCTGGTCATTGACCTCTGGTGCATGTGTGGCCTTCCCCCGCCCGCGCGCGAGAATGCGCGGGGAGCTTCAGCACGTGAGTCCCCCCGCAGGCTGCAGCGCGTGGTCATCCCCGCACACTCCGTGCCCCGCTGCGCACTCGGCTATTGAAGCTGCAGTGCTGCAAAGTGTCGCGGGCTGCACGCTGCACGCCCTGTCTGCCCTGCTTTCTGTGCTCTGCATGTATGCCACGCGCTGAATGCAAGGAATGCGATCTGTGCCGCACGGTCTTAATGTTGGGTGCAGCAGGCCGGGCCAATAGAGGACATGCATCGCACGCAGCCTCGGCGTTGCTGACCAGGACCGGGCGCGCCGGGCGGCGCAGGTTCATCTTCAACATCGTGGTCGCCATCTACAACATGGCCACGTATTACCCTGCGATCTGGAAGTGCATCAACCCCTACTGGTGCGCCAGCCAATGACGCAGAGCGCCCGCCTCCAGCCTTTGCTTGAGCGGCGTGAAGTGCCGTATCAGCAGTGCGGCACGGTGTTTGCCCTTGGGCCGGGGTCTGGCGCGGCGCGGCTGGCGCGCATCGCGGCAGGGGAGGGCTGACAGCCTGGCCCCCCGCGCCGCAGGGGCTACCAGTACTTTGTCAACAACGGCGTGAGCGGCTGGATGAGGTGCGGCCCTCCGGTAATGCGGGCTCAGGTGTCCCTGTGCAGGCCCCAGCCGAAGCGTGTTTGCGCGTGCGGCCCCACGCCCAGACGCAGGAACGGCCAGTCGGACCCAAGCGGCTCCGACCACTGCTCCAGAGCCTTTGGGAGGTGGTTTCAAGTGGTGCAGGGCGACCCTGTTGCTGGCAGTAGGGGACATGCTCTGCCGGCACGGCCCCCGGGCGGTCGGCGCCGCTGGGCTGCAAAGGCAGCGCGAGCGCCACGCGCCCGCACCACTTCACGCAGGCGGGCGGGCCGGCTCACTCGCCGGCCCGCGCGCGCCTGCCCTAACCCTACCCTGACCCCTGGCTCAGCCGCCCGCCGCGCGCGCAGCCTGACTGGCATCTTCCTGGCGGTGACCGGCACCGAGGCGTCCTACGCCGACCTCGGCCACTTCTCGCGACCGGCCATCCAGGCGCGCGGCCTGGGCGCACGCTAGTGTTGGATGCATGCGCTGCTCCGTTGCGGGAGCAGGTGCGTGATATTAGCATAATGTTTGCATCATCAGCGCAGCCTGCATGCCAAGCCCTGTAGGACGCCGGCTACACGCTCGCGTGCACCGCAGAGCGCTGCTGCGCGGCGCTGTGTGCTTGCGCCTTACCCAAGCGGCGGATGGGGGATGCGGCGCCTGTCCCGGCGCCCGCGCGAGCGCTCGCCCGCCCGCTGCGCCGCCCGCCGAGGCCGGCTCATGTACCCTTGCCAAGGAGTTGGCGCGCGCCGCGCGCGCAGATCGCCTTCTGCTGCATCGCCTACCCGAGCCTGGTCATCACCTACTTTGGCCAGGCGGCCTTCCTGATGGCCAACCCCGACCAGGTCGGGAGCACGTTTTTTGCATCCATCCCCTTCGGCGACGGCTTCTACTGGACCTTCTTCGTCATTGCCACCGCCGCCGCGTGCGTCGCCAGCCAGGCGCGCGGCTGGCGTTCCACGATCGAGGGCGCAAGCGGGTTGGTGTGTGAGGTCCAGACCTTGTCGCATGCATGCGGCGCAGCGGTCGGCAGGCTCCACACCCGCGAGCAACGCCCCTGCACGTGCGTCACGAACCCAGCCCTGCCCTGTTCACCTGGAACTCAGCGGGCTGCAGCTGCCTGCGTCCTGCTGCTGTGGCCCGCATAATTCAGCATGCACGTGCGCCGCAACTGCGGGCCTCGCGCGTCCCAGCGAGCCCGCGCGCGCATGCCCCCGCGCACGGCCGTGGCCGCCCGGCGCGAGGGGACGCGCGCCGCCGCCGGCAGGCCATGATCACGGGGACATTCTCCATCGTGCGCCAGTCCATCTCGCTCGGCTGCTTCCCGCGCGTCACCGTCAAGCACACGTCCGCGGGCGTCGAGGGTGCGCGTGCCGGGCGGCGCCCTGACCCGGGCGGCGGCCGGCGCCGTGAAGCGCGTTTGCCCTGGCTCTTTGGCTCACCGCAGGCTGTGTCACGCGGAGGTTGGCAGCGGCTGCCTCGCCCTGCACCTTTGGCCGCCAGGCCGCGAGCGGCCGCAAGCAGCCGGGGCTCGGCGCCGCTGCCGGCGCCTGGCTTGACGCAGCGCGCGCCGCACGCGCGCGGGCCAGATTGCCGGCGCCTGGCCTGACGTGGCGCGCGCCGCGCGCGCGCAGGCCAGATCTACCTGCCGGAGGTCAACTACTGCATGATGGTCCTGACGGTCATCGTCGTGGGCATCTTCAAGACGACCACCATCCTCGGCAACGCCTACGGCGCGCCCCGGGCGCCCCGCAGGGTTAGGGTTTGCATGGCAGGGCTCGCCGCCTGCGAGCACACAGTGAGCGCGGGCCCCCTTGCCGTGCGCGGTACCGTGTGCCTGACTTGTCAGGCGTGCCTTGCGAGTGAGCCCGCGCGCGCTCGTGGCCTCCGCGCGACGCGCGGCGCGGCGCTGCCGCCCCGCAGCCCCACAAGCATGCCCGCGCCGCTGGCAGCGCGGCGCGCGCGCCGCGCCCGCCCCACGCGGGCGCCCGCCGGGCGCAGGCGTGGCCGTGAGCGGCATGATGATCGGCACCACGCTGCTGGCCGCGCTGGCCATGCTCGTGGTCTGGGACTCGTCCCCGCTCGTCGTTGCGCCCTTCCTGCTCGTCTTCCGTGCGCGGCCCTAACCCTAAGACCCCTGCCAGGTCACGCGCGGCAGCCGCCCCTGTGATGCGCCCCCCCGCTCAGGCGCATGCAGCCCCGCAGACAGGACCGGCCGCGCACACAGTCGTGCGCAGTGCGGCGCTGGGCGGGCGAGCGGCAGGCGGCGCCGCTGATCTCAGCGCGGCAGCGGCGGCATGCCTTGCCTGCCGTCCAGCTCTTACGTGATGCAGGCGGCGCATCCGCATGGGCTGGGTCACCGCATGCAGAGCTCTTACGTGATGCAGGCGGCGCATGCGCATGGGCAGGGTCACCGCATGCAGAGCCTGGCCAGGGTAGGTAGGGTAGGCAAGCGCCGCCGCGGCCGCGCAGTGTTCGCGGACGGCGTGTACTTCTCGGCCAACCTCAACAAGGTGCCCATGGGCGGCTGGTTCGCCGTGGCGGTCGCGTGTGCGGTGTTCGCCACGTCCGAGCTGTGGCAGTTTGGCACCAAGCGCAAGCAGGCCGCGCTCAACGCGTCCAAGGCGCGCGGCCGCCCTCGCAGCGCGCGCATCAGGTACATTCTTGCGGCGCCGCGGCCGAACACGAACTTGCTGCGCGCCCTGGCTCTGGCGGCCGGGGCATGTGTGTTGTTGATCCCGCTTGATCCCGCTTGCACGAGCCACCTGGCGTGCCCAACGCCCTCGGAACCAGGCCGTCTGTTCGCGCACGGCCGGGGAAGCGCTCGACCTAGGGTAGGGTGTCAGGTCGCCGCGCCGCCCGGCTGCAGCCTCACCGGGTGCGCCGCGCAGGTGCCCATGGACGCCATTCTGCGCGAGCTGCCGGCGGCCGGCGGCGGCGGCGGCGGCGGCGGCGGCGGCGGCGGCGGCGGCGGCGACGGCGGCGGCGGGGACCGCGTCGCGGCGTCCGAGGCGCAGGGCCAGGGCCAGGCGCTGGGCACCGCGCAGACGTCGCCGGTCTGCGATGCGCTGGTGCGGCGCCCTGGTCACGCATGGCGTGCTGTGCAGCGCGGGGAGGTGGGTTAGGGTGGGCATGGGCACTCTGTATTGTCACGAGATTGCGGGCGAGGCTGCTGCATGGAGGCTGCTGCGCGGAGCGGGAGCGGCGGGGTCAGTCAGGTTCAGTGCGCTATGAATACTTCAGGCCCAACGTCATACACTGCTGCCGCAAGCACTTGCCAGCACACAAGAGACAGGCTCTCGTCAGTGAGGGTGACAGCACGACCTTGCCAGCTGCCACGGCGTTGCGCAAGGTAGGACACGCGCGCCGGGCCAAAGCAGGTGTGGGCATCCTGCTGCACGGGCCTCTATTTTTTCCCCCTTTTATTTACCCCCGTTGCATTTGCATGTCATAGGTGATGTCCAGTGGCCATAATCAAAGCAGCCATGTGGCGATGCAATGCCCTGCGATGCGCAGGAGCTATCACCCGCGTGTAGGGACCCCTACCATGGGGCGCCCCGCGTTGCGCAGGACACGCTAGCCTGCGACGCGCGGGTGCAAGCTCCCTTAGTGTGCAGGGTTTTTTGGGTTCTTCTCAGCTAAACAGGTCATGCCTGTCAGGCGTCAGCACAGGCGCCGCAAGCCCAACCTCTGTTCACCAGATCAGCTTACAAGCTGATTATTACCGATTGCGCGTGCCTGCCGTTCCTGTTTTGCTATGTGGATGCGCAGCGAGCGGCCCCACGTGTTTGCACGCTGCCCCCCACCCGAGCCTGGGGTGCTCTGTTGAGACACGGCAGGGTGACAGGGGGCTTGCAGCCGGAGGCGCTGAGATGCGCCTGGTTGGCCGGCCCCGCAGACGCAGCAGCCCATCACGCGCATCCCGGGCCTGGCGATCATGTTCAACGAGTCGGTGTTCGCGGCGCCGCCGCTGCTCAAGACGCTCGTCGCGCGCTGGGGCTGCCTGCACGAGACCGTGGTCATGGTGCACGTGCGGCGGGTGCGCGCGCGCTTGTCGCGGCCGACCTGGTCGTAAGCTCGCGTCGGCGGCGCGCCAGCCGGCCATGCATGCAACGGAAGCAGTGTGCGGGGTGCCCCGCATGCGCCTGCGAGCTTCTGGGCTCTTCGCATGCACTCAAAATTCGAGCTCATCCACGAACCTGCAGGCCTGCATTCCTGCCTGTGATGTTGGCCGGCCCGCAAGCGCTCCCAGCTCTGCGGCGGCGCCGTGCGCGCCGCCGCCGGCGCACGCGCCGCCCCGGCTGCGCCCCCCGGCACCCTGACCCTAGCGACCGCCGCCGCGTGCGCGCCGCTGCAGGTGGCCGTGCCGACCGTGCTGCCGCAGGAGCGCATGCTCTTCAGCCGCGCGGGCCTGCCGGGCATCTACCGCGCGGTGCTGCGCTTTGGCTACCTCGACCGTGTCGACCTGGGGCCCGATTTTGTTGCGGCCGTGGTGCATGAGGCACGCGACCCCGCCGCCCGCGCCCGTGCGCCCGCGCCGCTCCAGCCGCCGCCTGGGCCGCGCGCGGCTGCAGCCGCGGTCCTCACACCAGGTCTGGACCGGAGCTGTGCTGACATACCAGCGAGCGGTCGCCTGTTGCCCCCTCGCTCCTGGGCGTGCTGCCTGGCATGGAGGCTTGCAAGCGCCCGGGCATAAAGCACCCTCAGCCTGCATGCAACATGCGTGCTGCCCCTCGGCTGGCCCCCTGATGCGCGGCGCGCGGCCGCGCAGGTGCTGCAGGTGAACCCGTCGCTGCGCCCGGGGCGCCTGGCGGCGAGCGACCGCGTGTCATACATCCTGAGCCGCCCCATGCTGCGGCCGCGCCCGGCGCGCACCTGGCGCGGCTGGCCGCGCGTGGGCCTCGTGCTCGCGTTCCGCTTCCTGCAGCGCGCCACGCGCCTGGCCTGGGAGGACTGGAACATCCCGCCCGAGGCCATGTTCGAGGTGGGCATCGTCAGCGAGTTGTAACCCGGCGCCCCGCCGCGGCCGGGCTGCGGGCGCCCCGGCCGCGCGTCAGGCCGCTGCCCAAGACTTTGTTTTTCTTTTCCCTATTTTTATAGGCCTGCAGCGGGCTGCATTTGGCTCATGCAGGCCCTAGTGTGTTGCCGGAGGCGGCGGGCCCGCGGCGGGCGCCGTGACTGAGAAGCGGCGGCTCATGTAGCCAGAGTGTGGCCCCGCTGCCCCAGGGCCTGAACGCATGCCTTGCACAGCGCGCCTGGGCTGGGCCTGAGGCCCGGGGCGCTCCCCTCCCAGTTGTGCCGTGCGCCGTCTGCTGTGAGCGGCGCCAGCCCTGCTGCCGCTGTCAGGAAAGCCTGGTGGCCCTGTGGCCATGGCCACCTCTGGCCGGGCACGCCGCGCACGCAGCTGTGAAGGCCCTGGAGCCAGCACCGGAGGCGCCGGATGTGTGCTGTCCGTGGAGAAAAGGACGTTTTCGGTTGCTGCGTGCCAGCGAGCTCCGCCAGGCGCGCGCAGGCCCAGCGATGCATGGCACAGCTGCATGGGGCCGCCTGCAGGGCTCTGAGCCCGCTTCCTGCCCTGCGCCCTGTTGCCTGGTCGCGGCTTCGGGGGAGGGGTCAGTGAGGCCTGTCGGGGCGCCTGCGGCGTGCAGTAAAGCTTTGGTAGCCCCTTGCTTCGGGGGCAGCAGACCTGCTCGGCCTGAGGCTGGGCGCTCGGGGCCGGGCTGGTCGAGCACGCCTCTATCACAACCTGTCTGTGGCGCATTAGTGGGGCAGTGCTTGGAGCACAGGGCTCGTGCAGCCGCAGGGGACTTGCTTGTGCCGCTCGCGGTGGACTCCCAGTGTATGGGAGTTGCGCTGAGGCAGTCTGGGCGTGAGCGCCAGGAACCATGCGGTCACGTGCTCTGCCTGCGACGGGGGCTAGGTGTGCCTTTGGGGCGCCTCAGACAAGCATGGTGCCGTGTGCAGGGCGCTGTGACGTTGCTGTCCAGGCAATGTGACCTCGGCGCTGCTGTAGCGCAGTGCAGTTGCACACGGTCCTGCCCGACGGGCTTGCAGCGGCTGCTGTACAAGTCCGACGCGCGTCTCTGTGCTGGTGGCTTTCTCGCTTGTTGGGCCTGTGTCTGATGGCTTGTGCGCTTGTCATGCCTGTAGGTGTACGCGAACAGTTGGGTCACTTGTGGCAGTGCAGTGCATAGCTCCAAGCGTACACTTTCAACTTGCATCACGCAGCGTGTATTCTAAGATCTCTGTACAGCCTCTTAGTCCACCAGACATCGCTTACCTCGGTGGAAGATTTGAATTAGGCTGAGACAGCTGCACTCCATGCATGCCCACACATCTCGCCTTGGCACGCGGCGGCAGCTTGTACAATCAGCGTGTCAGGAGTAGGTATCCTGCGACTTGTGGAGGGCGGTAGAGAGACGCAGAAAGGCACACGCACGTGCTAATGGCTTTTCCTGCAGAGCTAAAATACAGAGCAGCACCAACCAGACTCTGGCAAGCACATTTTACATGCTCTGACAGCGACAATGTGCTCGCATCCTGCTGAGCAAGGGCACGCGACTCGATGTACGGAGATCTTCGACAAGGAGCATCAGCCCGACGGGCTGGCCGCACCTTTCTGCGCTCACCGGATCGGTGCCAGCCGCGCCTCAATTACCACTTTCGGTTAGAGTCAGTTTGTAATGGAACCCTACACCCTCCTGCAACGGCACGCTCGAATATATGCTAGCAGACAACAGGGCGACTCCTGAGAGAAGCGGGAACTGTAATCCCGCAGTAGCGCAAGTACCCACGGCCATGGCCTGAAGCTTGTGTCGACCAAGTGCAAGTCATAACCACGACCGGAGCTTAGCACTGCCGAGAGTGCTGGGCAAAGAAACTGTGCTGGGCAAAGAGCCTGCACCGGTGCGTCGCACTGCTATTGGTCGGTAAAACGGCTGGCTCTCTGCCACACATGTGCTCAATGCTGTGCTATTGGCTGCCTGACACGCATTGCCACTTGGCTCGCAGGACTGGCTGCATGCTTGCGGCTTGGACCACATGACGGCGCACTGCGGCATTGCGCCGCACCTGTTCTGCGTGCGCGCGGGCTCGCTCAGGCAGCGCCCTTGACTCGAGGACGAAGCACGCACCGCAGCAGCACAGGACCTTTGCAGGTGCCGACCCAAGCCTGCCTTGAAGCGCGCAGCGCGGCTCTAGGTTATGTGCGGATGTCCACCTGGGCGGGAAGCTTTGGTGCAGACACCGGGCAGCGTAGCCGCGCCTTGATACTGCGGTAGCTATGGTGCTGTATAGAGCATGCAGAGAGCAGTGCAGCATTTCCTTGACTGGCCTCCGATGCAGACATCCTACTAGCTTGCTGTCAGTTGTCTTACACTTACCCTCGCTCGTATTCTCGGCGCGCAGGCTGCCCACGTCCCCAGCGTCGTTGGGCCGAACGTATGCGGCTAGTGCGTGGCGGCGCCGCCAGTCGGCGGGCGAGCGGGGCGGCCGCCAGCACCCGCGCCAAACCCAACAAATGTTTCTGCCCTCGAACCAGTGAACGCGGTGTCACTGTCAACTGAAACGGCGTGTAGCCGGTGGAAATGTGACCTGGTGCGGGTACCGAGCAGTGAGAAGCGGGAAGGGGGTCGGGGTGAGGTGTATCATTTTATCAACCTTGCCAGGTCGCTATACTGGGCACACGGCTGGCGGCTGCGGTGTGGGTCCCCGCTCGATGGGGCTGGCCGCGCTGGGGGCGCGCCGGCGCGGCGCATGAGCGGCTTTCTTTTTGGTCTGGCTCTGTTTGGGCCTAGTCTGTAGACGGGCCTATGCGGCTCCAGTCCGCGGGGCTCTGCAGTGTGCATGTTCTCAGCTTTGCAGCCCCGCCTGCTTCTCTGGCGCGCGGCACGACTGAACCTTGGACGCTTGTCGAGCTGCCTGTTTTGGCACTCGCTGCCAGCCTTCAACTGACCCGGGCGGCTGCTGCACCTGCCTGCAGGCTGCACGCCGTGCGAGCACGCCGCACCACCTGTCGCAGCGCCCGCTTGGGGCGCATCAAATGCATGCACTCCAGCTTCCTGTATTTTGCGGTTGCGCTCTGTTTCTGACTTGGCATGGCTCTGCCTGGCGGGGGGCGGCGCGGGGCGTGACAGCCTCCTGCCTGAGCCGAGGGTTTCTCTGTGTGCCGGCGCATGGGTGTGGCAGGAGCGAATGCAGGGCAAGTACAAGTGCCTGAGGGGGAGGCATGGGCGCAGTTTTGCAGGCAGCCACTCAGTCTGCTTGGAGAGAGGCGGCGGGCGGCAGTGTGCGGGAGCCGGCACCATGCTCCTTAGCCTGCAGTGGCCTTCGAGCGGGCAAGGCCATGCAGGGGGCGTGGCAGCAAGGGCCCAGCGCTGCACTTGTGCGCATGGCTTGGCCGTCGGTCCCACTGTCGGATAGAGCGCACTCATCGCCATAAGGAGGGTGCAGTGTGTGTGTCGGGCGAGTGAGGTGCGAGGTGGCGGCAAGTGCTGCTCGTGATAGCGTGTGCGCTGCGGACGGTATCAGAGCGCTTGATGGGACTGCAATGTTTTGGAACCTGGGTTTGCACCTGGGATTGCACGAGGGTGTGCTTAATGGGTGGGCTGGGGCGCTTCTAGAAAGGCGGCATGGCTAGCAGAGCTGCCTGCCCGGTGCTCGCGGGTGTCTGATGAGGCGCCCTGCAGCAGTGATGGCAGGCAGCTGTAGGATGCCAAGGTTGCGGTCGGGTAGCTTCCGAGTATCTATATATATGAATGAGCGTGTGTCTCGAGGCCTGCGCGGCAGGCGCACGGGCGTCGAGACACACGCTCGCGCGCAAGTCCATTCGTGGGCTGCCTTTTTCATTGCCGCTACCGCTGGGGGGTTGCGCGCGCGTGCAGGCCCGGAACCATCAGGGCAGGGTGCGGAGGTGAGGCGCCGGCTCTCCCTCTGATTCAGCGCGGTTCTGCGACGTACCCTTGGCGCGCCCTCGGGCGGTCCCTTTGGGGCCGGTCCTGATCAGGGTGGCGGGGAGGAGAGGGTAGGGTGTGGGCTCGGCACGCGTAGCCCACCAAAGGGCACACCGGCAAGCTTGTAATCTGGGCGCCCACCGCCCTTGCGCGGGGCGGTGCGGTGCGGGGCTGCGTCCCCGGGCGGCCCCCGGGCATTGATGGGGCAGATGCTGCCTTACGGCGGGATGCCGGGGGCCGCCTGGCACGCAAGCGGGCTGCGCCGCATGCAGCGCTGTGGCGCTGGGTGCGGTGTGGAGGGTTGGGTAGGGGGTGAGGGGCTTCGCCCCGCAGACACGGGGTCATGAGCCTGGACAACTGCACCCTCATGTGGTAGGTGTAGAGGCGCATGCAATATGTGCCAGGCGAGCTTGCGCATGTAACATGCGCCACGCGACCTTGCACACATCAGCACTGAGGAGCTTCCTGTGAGGCAGAAATTGAAACCTCCCAAGGACAGAGCACAGAAACCCGCTGAGCAGCTTCCCTGTAAAACAGAGCATAAAAACCTGGACACGCCTCAATTCACTGTATCCAACAGAATTGAGCAGAATTCCAAGGCAGAAAGTGGGAGCGTGCAGCGCGCACTTGCCAAAACAGAGCAGCAGATGCGCAGGGAAAGTGCATATGCACAAGAGACGGCATAGAAGCCCACAAGAACACCAGGACGGGCACATGCTAAGTTCAGCTCTTGGCGAATCATGCTCCAGCCCATGACCTAGCCAACAGAGCCCGCCCGGTCCATTCATCCTCCGAAGGCCCAATACGAGGCCTTGCGGCAACATGCTCAGACGCCGCCGCGCCCGCCTGAGCCGCAGCGAACGCGGCCGCGCCTGCGGTCAGGCGGCACGGTCTGCCGCCAGGGCGCCCGCTCGCTGCCCGCGCTGCAGCGCGCCCTCGATCCACCGGTGCAGCATTGCCTGCAGCCAATCGCCGGGCGTCAGCTTGCCGCGGGCACGCGCACATGCGGGAGGATGGGGCATGCAGCAGAAAGTAACCCGCCAGGCGCGCCAGGCCTGTGCCCGGCAGTAGCGGGGGCAGCGGACGCGCGGGCACAGCCGGGCCGCACCGCACAGGAACTCTGAGGGCTTCAAGGGGGCCGGGGCCTGCCTGGCTGCGTCAGGGTGCGACCTATACTTTAGTCCCAGCAACGAGGACTCCAAATGGGGGCTGGCAGCACGGGGGTACTACAGGATGTCGCCCCAGTGCACTTGCAGCGAGGACACTTGGCTGGGCGGCACCTGCGCGACCCTATAAACTAACCCAATGAGATTGGGACACTCGACCAGGCAGCACCTGCGCGACCCTACAACCTTATACAACGACATGGGATGCTCGGCCGGGCGGCACCTGCGCGACGAGCGGCCGGTCGTGCGGCACCATGTGGCCGGCGTTGCGAATGACCTGCGCCATCCGGCAGGCGACAGCGCGTCAGCCGCAGGACTGAACTGACCACCGCGCCAACATTGGCTGCCACATGCTGCGCGTGCACCTGCAGCGTCTGCTCACCTCACATAATAATGTGTGCAGGCCCACATACATAGGGGTAGGGTGGGCTGTATCCCTGAACTACCCTGTCGCCGTGCGCTGGCGCACCACATGGCTCAGCGTGGCATGCTCGCGCCAGTAGCCCACCACCTCGCCCTCGTCCTTGTGCCGCGCCGCGCCCCGCCCCGCCGGCGTGCCAAGGCTGGGCTCAGAGCCATCAGGTCCGGCCTCCGCATCGCTCGCCGCGGCGGACGGCGGCCGGCCGCCGGCGTCGCTGGCCGCGGCGCCGCCGCGGAGCCCCGCGGGTCCGGCGCCGGCGCCCGGCGCGTCTGCCGCCAGCGACGCGTCGACGCGCCACAGCTGCCGCTCGGCCTGCTCGAAGCCCTCGGCCCCGGGCCTGCACGTGCGCCACCGACCCTTCCGAACGCGCCTGGCTCTGACAGACAGCCGGGCCGTGCCAATAGGAGACACGCCCCTCGGGCTGGGTGCCAACAAGCGTGAGCATGCGCGCCACGCTGTGTGTTAGACAGTGCGCCACACTGCGGCCATGGCTGGTTGCTTGCAAGCGCGGCCATGCGCGCCGCCCGCGGGCGGCGGAGCGCGCGCACCAGGCCAGGCTGTAGATCCACGGCTCGTTGGTGGCAGGGCCGTCCTGCGCGTCCGTCGCTCCCTGATAGAGCAGCAGCGGCATCGCCGCCAGGATGTCCGGAATCAAGTACTGCGCGGCGGGCGCGCCGGGCGGGTGGTCAGCGCTGGCAAGCAGGGAGCTGAGAGGCAAATGGGCACGCTCTGGCCTGGGAGGAGCTGGAGTTCTCCCGCTAATGATGGCACATGCAGATGCGGCATGCGGCCGGGCGGGATTGTGGATGCATCCAGGGCTGCGGCAGAGGCGCAAGCTGCCAAGACAGGCGCCTCTCCTCCGCAGTGCACCACATCAGCGGGGCGCGCCACCTGCAGCAAACGCTTATGAGACCCCCGCCAATCACATCAGCTCAGTCAACAGCGCCTTAAGGCCTGCTCACCTCCAACACACCCTGCTGAATCCCTAAGACAAACCTCCTCGTTGTCATGCAGGCCAGCTTGGCGGAGCCAGAGGCGGGCGCGCCGACCTTGGTGCTCTTCATCACGTCGGGCCCCAGCACGGCGCCCACGCGCGCCGAGCAGGCCTCAAACGTGAAGTTGTCCGGCACGCCCAGCGCCGCCTGCGGCAGCCCGCGCCTGGTTCGGCTCCTGCCGCCATGTCAGCAGCGCAGCAAGAGCCCACAGGCTGCCAACGAGAGTTTCGAGAGTCCCGGCCAGCTCCCCGCTCCATGCTGCCCTCCTGATCTGAAACCCACGAGACAGCGCTCCACAGCACCTGCATAGATATTACTGTGGCTTGCAATCGGATGCTTCCCTGGCAGCTACAGCTGAGCCTGTCCGTCGCCGGCCGTGTGGCCGGACGTCGAATGCGCACCGCCCTCAGTGCCCACGCACTGCGCCTGCACCAGCGGCGCGGCGCAAGGCGCGGGCGCGCGCCTTGACCGCCGGCAGGTTGAGGTAGCGGTCGACGGCGGCGTCCGCGTCGTAGTCGCGGCTGCGCCGCGTGTCCAGCAGCGTGCCGACGCCGCTGGAGGCCGTCAGGTAGCCCAGCAGCGCCTCACGCGCCTGGTGCGCCTGGTCCCATAGGCCTGCGGCGCGCCCCCGGCGCGCGCGTCAGCGCGGCAGCTTCAGCCAGCTGCGCTTGCGCTGCTCCCGCGCACCCCTCCTGGCGGCCCGCAGCAGGGCTCAGTGCTCGGCGGGGCGCGCCGCTGACGTGGCGGAACCCGCAGCGGCGCTCGACATGCGAGGTGCGCCTGCTGGCAGCGCCGCCGGAAAGCCGGGCGGGGGGACGCCGATACGGCGACAGATGTGAGCCCTAGGTGCCTGCGACCATGACACCCTCTGCAGTCATCGTCGAGCAGCACACTCAGCTAGCGACTTGCTGTGCGCGCACAGTCCTTGATGCCCTGCTGCAGACGTGCATTAACGCGCAGCACGTCCAGCAGCAGCGCACCCTGCCAACCAGGGTATGCGCACACTGTCTGCCACAAGCCAGCTGCATGCACTGAATCAGCACATTCAGGCTCTCAGTGGAGGTGGCAGCCGGTGTCCATCACAGCAGGGGGGCGGGCATGCCATCCTAACCCTAACCCTATGGGCAGGCTGGCAGCCGCGGCCGCGCACCCAGGGTCATGAGCTCGGCCACCTCCAGCTGCTGCTGCAGCGCGCAGATGCGCTGGCGCGTGTCGATCAGGCCCATGTAGTGCAGCACATCCGCGTGCCGCAGCACCTGTGCGCCGCGCATGCACTCGATCAGGCCGGCATGTTGCAGGCGCTGTGCGCGCCACGTAACTCTGAACAAACCGGCCGCACGCCCCGGGCGGCAACTGCTCGGTGCGCTGCTGGCCTGAAGCACGCCGGAGCGCTGCAGCCGCCGCTCGCGCCGCGCTTGCGCGGCACACGCGCCGACAGAGCGGCCCGCCGACCAGTCACCCCTCGCCTGCCCACGCCGGCGAGCGGGCTTTCGCACCAGACCCAGCCTTGCCCCAGGCAAAGGGATAGGGTCTAGGACAGGGTAGGGTAGGCGCGCCGACGCGCCTGGGACGCCGGGTCGGTGAGCCCGTTGCCGATCGCCAGGCCGGCCAGGCGGAACGCGGGCGGCCGCAGGCGCGCCGCGTGCGCGTCGGGCACCGGCCGCGCGTGCGTGAGCCGGCCGCACGCGGCGCCCGCCTGGGCAGCAGTTTGCGCGGCGCTGCACTCTGCCTGCAGGATGAAATGGCCTGCCGCGCGCAGGGTGGGGCGGTCTCCCGCTCGGTGTGGGCACAGCAAGGCGCGGGCCCGCCCGCCTGCACCTCGGCAACCACGCCCTGCCTGCACCATGAATCCGAGCTGCGGCCTGCATGCAGGCGCTGAGCAGGGGTGACACGAGGAGGCCACGCGCGGTGCGCGCATGGCTGCACGGGTGCGCGCGGGCATGCATGCGCCTGCGGGTGCACAGCGCTCGCACGGCTCCCCGGGATCAGCATGCTGCTGCGAGCCCCGCAGCGCAGGCGGCGGGCGGCGGCGGGCGCGCACCTATGGAGGGTACGTATTTCCCGGCGTAGCTCTCCTGCACAGTTCCAGCGGCCCGACTTCAGGTACACGGGGCGGCTGTGAACAGGCTTGAGCCTGGTGGGGGTGGCAGGGCGGTGGGTGGCAGGGCGGCATGGCAGGCCGGCGGTCAGCGCCGGGCACGGCGGTCAGCGCCGGGCGCGGGGCGCACCCCGGTGATGAAGAGCGGGCGCTGCTGCAGGTGGGCATGGCGCTCGAAGAAGGCCTGCATGGCGACGTACAGCTGCGCCGCGAGCTCCATCTCGTCGGACGGGATGTCCGCCTCGCCTGCGTGGCGCGAGCGCGCTGCCTGCTCAGCCTGCTTCGCTGAGCCTCGACGCGGTGCTTTACAGCTTGAGCTTCATGTGCTCGGCAGACCAGGCCTCCTTGGTTCCGCGGGGCTGGGGAGTGTCGAGTGCTGAGCGGCGCGTTGCGCATGGGTCTGCAGCAGGGGCCGCGCACCCAGGGTGCTGAAGCCCGTGCCGACGGGCTGGTCGATGTACAGCAGCCCATAGCGCTGGTTCCAGGAGCCCTCGTTGGGCCGCAGGCTCAGCTCTGGCGTCACCTGCGTCGTTCACAGGCGCCACTTCTGACAGGCGCCCCACCTGGCTGTTGCAGACCCGGCGCGCCACTGCAGCAAGCAGTGGTTCGTCTCATTACTGGCTGGGCCAGTCACAGCCAGGTTACAATAGCGTCTGTGCGAGGCCGCACCCGCTGCGGGCCGTTTATGTACAGCGAACCATACAGAGAGGCGCAGCCCGGTCCGCCCTGCGCGCTTGCCCTCAACCTGAAGCAGAGCGATGCTGCAAGCTGCAGCACTGCAGCGACAGCAGCACACCGTTAAAGCGTGCACGAGCTGCAAGCCGTACTACTGAGTCAACCTGGTGCCGGAAATAGGAGACCGCACCTCCAGCCACAGGATGATGGGCACGTGAGCACCAGCGCCCTCCTGAGCTTCGTGGTAAGTGTAGAACATGCGGCTCCCCTTGGCTGCGTCCACAGGCAGGAAGCCGGCGTGCGTCACGTTGGGTAGCACGGGCTCCGCTGAGGCTGCCGCGGCCGCAGGTGTGCCGACATGATCGAGCGTGCGGGCCGCAACAGCACAGTGGCCGGCTATGACAGCAAGACTCAGCAGAGCCAGCGGCCAGCTGCGCATTGCCGCCTGTCTGGGCACTTTTGAACAGTCCATATTACAGTGTCTGCAGGGGCCTAGGAAACAACATGCGGCGATCAGTGTGCCCGGAGCATAGCACGCTGTGGCAGCTGCGCAACTGCGTCTGCTCCTTGTGACGGAGGAAGCTTGTGACGCTTCCAAGCTGGAAAGGGGGCTCAGCTATGGCTTTGCTTCATGTTACCCGAGCTTGGCCGCGTCAGTATATCTAGGGCCATCCACAGTTACACAGACATGTACGACCTTGCAGCTACAGGAGGGCAGTGAGCGCGTGCTGTCAAGCATTGTGGCCCTATACACACGGCTAGAAGGGCCACCAGCGGCCCATGCGCTTCAGAATGGCCTGCGACTGGCTGATATTGGCGTCAACGGCTCGCGTCCCTGCTTGTGCGCGCTGGATTGTCCCACGCTGCGCCTGCAACTCTTGCAGGATGTCCGCCCCAGTTGCCTGTGTGCACAGGGGCTTGCTGAGTGCTGTGAGAAGGCGTCAGGGGTTGCTCGCTCTCAGCCTCGGCAGGTGCCAGTGTGGACAACTAAACGCAGCACACCTCTGCCTCTGCCAGCTGCCTGCGGCTCTCCGCCAGCCGCTCGCTGGTCTGCGCGGCGCGTGCAGTCGAATGCAGCAACCGTGTGCGCTGCTGCTGTTGCTGTGCCGCAGGCTCTGCAGCAGGGCAGGCTGCGTCGCCCTCCAGAGCTGCTGAGGGTGGCTGGCTCGTGGACGCTGGCTGCGCTGGACGCGACACAATGCGGGAAGCGCTGCCGGGCTGCGTCATGGTCTGCGTGCACTGCTAAGTCAGCCAGCTAGCAGTCTCTGACACATACTGCGTGGATGACAGGCAAGCTAGAGTGACCTGTTCGTGTGCAGCTGTGCACGCATCCAGCATTACCCTTGTCAAAGCTAAAAGTAGTTTGTTTGTTGGTCGAGACAGCACACGAGAGACAGCAGTACGTGTGTGTGCGCTCTATTGTGGGTGCTGTGGCCTTCGCCCAGCTGAGCGCCCAGCGGAAGGGGGACTCAGACCCTCGCACGTGCAGCCCCACAACCTTGAATAGCCTGTGCCAACAGGAGCTGCTCCTTATACAAGCCCGAGCTCAGGCAGACACGGCCAGGCACTGCGATGGCGACCGCGATGCCTGCAAGGCGCTGGGACGACTGGAACGAGGCCGCCAATGATGCCTTCCGGCGGGGGCGCTTTGCGGAGGCCGTGGAGCTGTACACAGGCGCAGCCGAGCTCTCTGGGTCGCCGGACCTGGACATCCAGTCCTCCGACCGCGCCAAGCTCTTTGCGAATCGCTCTTTTGCGTTCACCAAAGTTGGTGCGCGGGCGCGGGGGTGGCACCAGCGACTGCACGGCAGCTTGACGTATGGCAGGGAGTGCTGACAGCGTGGCTTTATGCGGCGCCAGGCGACTTTCTCCGTGCATGCAAAGACGCGGAGGCTGCCGTGACAGTCGATCCCACCTTCACAAAGGGTGCGCCGGTGGCAGTGCTGGCAGTAGCGCCATGCCCTTCTGTGACTGCTCAGGCTGTCAGGCATACATGTCAGTTGAGCCCTGGCGTATCCCACCTGGCTGCTGCGCAAGACGGTGTCCACCAGTGCAGGGCCTATTCTCCCTTGCTACACATGCAACCAGCTTTCTAGCAGCGCTGAACCGCTTGGCAGATGGCGTGAGACAGCCTTGCTTCTGGCCCCCTCTCTGAGGCTGGGCAGACAGAAGGAGTCACAGGGACTCCGTGGGCGTGTTCTGTTCACATGCCCTGGCAGGGGCGGCGTGGCATATCTGAACGCCGACGCGCGCGCGCGCAGGCTGGTTTCGGCTGGGCACGTCGCTGATCAACTTGCGCCTGCCGGATGAGGCGGCGGTAGCGTTCCAGACCGCGGCAGTTCTCGAGCCTCAGTGCGCCGCCCCCTTGCAGACACGCCCAAAGCGCCGCCTGCTGTCACAAGCTCGTTTGTTACGCTTGGACGCTCTTGACTGGACATCAGGCGGGGTGTGCGCAAAGAGCGGGACGCCGCGTCGCTGCCAGGCTCCCTGCAGGATTGCCTGTGTGAGTGCTGAGGTGCGGGGGTGAGCGCCAGGAATGCGGATGTGCAGCGGGACCTGGACGCCGCGAAGCTGCTGCAGGAAGAGAACGGCAGTGCGGCCCTCGCACAGCGTCTCTTTCTGCTGCAGAGGCTGCCCATGTAGCACCGTGGGGCCCCGCCCGCAGCAAGCTGTGAGGTACAGGATGTCTTTCACACACGGGTTATACCAATTTATCCGTAGTCCTGCTGTAGCCGTTACCGTCCAGACAGCCTCCGCTGCTTACCAGGCAGCTGGTCCCTTGCACAGGCTTCCATCGTGGGGTGCGCATCGCCGCGGCATGAGCGGTCATGGGGTGGCGCAGCGGCGCTCAGCGCCGCGGGCGCGCGCGCAGGCGCGGCGGCGTCGCCGCAGCTCTGGCAGGTGCGCCAGGACGTCGCGCGCGTGCTGGAGCGCGCCCAGAGCGAGCTCGCGCGCGCGGGCGCCGCCGCGCCGCACGCCGGCAGCCGCGGCGCGGCGGACGGCCCGGGCGCCGCCGGCGCCGCCGGCTGGGGCGGCGCGGAGCCCGCGAACGGGCACGCCGCGCACTTTGGCGCCGTGCCCGTGCCCGGCGGCGCTGCGACGGGGGCGCGGCGGCCGGCGCCAGCCGGCGCGGAGAACCTGCGCGGCGCGGGCAATGCGGCGGGCCCGAAATCTGTCCTAGAATCAGAGGCGAGCGTGTCCAGCTCTGGAGGCGGCAGCCCGCCCAAGAGCACCTCGCGCCGCGTCGCCATGCGCCGGAAGAAGGCTGCGGCGACGGCCGCGGCGGTGGGCGGCGCCGGCGGCGCTGGCAGGAGCCACGCCGCCAGTGGCCCCGCGAATGACGGCGCGTCATGGCCGCCGCACAGCTGGCGGGCGGGCGAGCGCCCGGCGCGGGCAGGCTCAGGGTCGGGGCTGGGGTCGGGGCCTTTCATGCCCGGCGGCCCTGCGGAGACAGCGCCGCCGGCGGTCCCCGAGCCCCCAGGCTTGGGCCCCCGCGCGGGGAGCCGCGCGGGGGCTCCTGGGGAGCCTGCCGCCGCGGCGCAGCCGGCGGCCGGCGCGCAGCCTGCCGCTCGGGGCGACGCGCGCGCGGCGGCCGATGCGCACATGGCGGACGCTCCGGGCGCGGGCGCGGGCGCGCACGGCGAGTTGAGCGCGGAGGGCGAGGCGCCGGCGGCGCGCGGCGAGGCGGAGCGCGCGCGTGGCACCGCGCTCTACAAGGCCGGCGACTGGCAGGCGCGCCGGGGCCGGCGACGCCCTGCCCGCCGCTGACGCCCAGGCAGCACCCCAGCGATGTCTAGACGCCACGCTGGAGCAGGGGCCGTGTCATGTGGCCTGTTGATGCGCGTTTGTTTGCGGCGCGCCTGCAAGCATGTGCGTGCCGTTGTATGCACTCGCGTGCTTTGGAATGGCGTGCAAGGCCATGCTGTGGGACAATGTGCAAGGCCACTGTACAGCGCCTGGAAAAGCTTATCCATGACTGCGCACTGCACGCATGCGGCGCATCCGCGTCACACGCAGCGCGGGTGTTTCACAAGGGGTGAGCCGCGCGTGCCCGAGCGCGCCCGGCCGGCGCGGCAGGGCGCTGTGGCCGCGTACAAAGCGGCGGCGGAGCTGGCGCCGGACGTGGCGGCGCACCCTGCGAACGTCGCGGCCGCGGCGCTCATGCAGGCGCGCGCGCGCGGGCCTGCGGGCCTGGAAGGCTGCGAGGCGGCGGCGGCCGGCCCGGCCGCCTGCCGCGCCTCTGGCCTGCAAGCGGGCGGCGGCGCAGCCGCGCCCTGCGCTGGCTCGGGCAGCGCAGGGCCCGTGAAGACATCGGCGTAACACCGCACAGCATCGGCGTGCTGAGAAGCCTGCATCAATTGCCGCCGGCGCCGGACGGTCTGCCTCTGCCGCCCCTGCCGCTGGGCGCTGAGCCAAAATTGGCACCCCGCGCAGGGCCAGTTTAAGCTGGCGGCCGAGCACGCGGCCCACGCGGCCGCGCTGGACCCGCTGTTCGTGCGCGCGCACGCGCGCGCGGGCAAGGCCTGCCTCTGCCTGGGCCGCTGGGAGCAGGCGCGCCGGACGGCCCCCCTGTGGCATGAAACCCTCATGAAACCCTGCAGGGCTGGCCCGTTGCGGCCCTGCCCCCTGCTGCACATGCCCAGCTGGCCGGTCGCATGCCACAGGTGCAGGCTCGGCTTAGACTGTCGGGCACTCTGTGCGAGGTCGCGATCACTGCGGGGGCTCTGCCCTGACGCAGTTCGGGCACATCACCGAGCTGGCATGACTGATTGGCGCGGGGTGGGCCAGGCGGCGGGCCACTACGCGCGCGCGCTGGCGCTGGACCCCGGCAATGCCGCGCTGCGCGCCGAGGCCGGCGCAGTGGAGACCGTGCGCGGGCATGTCGAGCAGGGTGCGCGCACCCTGGCCCGCAGGCTCCGCGTGCGTGCACTGAGCAAGCAGTGAGCAGAAAGGTGAAGTGGAGCACAGTGGCTATGACGGCAAGAAGCTGGCACGCCTGCAGGTGCAGGTATTGTAAGAGGTTGCTATGGCGTGGCACAACAACAGTTGACAGCTGTGCAGCATTATCTTGTCGGAACCTGCTCACAAGGCTGCCGCGCCCCAGTCATGGTAGGTGTCAGTCTGCACTTCTGGTCAACCATGGTCCGCGGCCGGCAGGCACCGCGCTGCTGGGCAGCGACGCGCGCACCGCGCAGTGGCACGGCGACCTGGCGGCGCGCGCGTGCCAGCCGGCGCCGGAGCCGGCGGCGCTGCTGCGCGTGCAGGCGCTCCTCGCGCAGGCGAGCCCCCCGCCAGCGCCCCTGCACGAACGTTGCGACCTTTCTCCAGAGCGAGAAGTCCCTCCCGAGCACGAAAGCGCAGCCACTCTGACAGCGCGCCCTGCGTGTCACGCTCGTATTAGCGGCGGCGCGTGGCTTCCTGCGCCGCCAGGCAGCACCTGCCGTCGGGCGCTCTAGCGTGTGTGCCTGGGTGAGGTCGGGCCGCTTGCGCGCACCTAAGCCCCTGCGGGATATCCTTGTGAGGGAGTGGCATCGCAGACGCGGAGGCGGTGGCGGAGGTGCGCGCCGTATGAGGGTGCCCCGAGTTGGGAGCGGAGACCTGAAGAGGCAGCAGGCGTGGCAGGCGCGGCACGCTGAGGCCGTGGCGGAGACGCGCGCGCCTCATAAGGAGGCGCGTGCGCCTCATAAGGAGGCGCGTGCGCCTCATTAGGTAACCCTAAGTTTGGGAGCAGAGCCGTAACGAGGCAGCGGCGCGGCAGGCGCGGCACGCGGAGGCGGTGGCGGAGGCGCGCGTGCTGACGCGCGAGGGCGACGCGTCCGCGCCCGAGGTGCTGGCGCTGCGCGGCGCCGCGCTGTATGGCAGCGGCAACATGGGCCTGGCCACGCGCTGCTACGAGGAGGCGCGCCCGCCGCGCCCGGGGCCGCCGGGGGGCAGCGGGCGCCTGCGCTGCCTGTTGGCAGGCATACACAGCTGGCACAACGCAGCGATTGCAGCTGGAAAGCATGACATGGTGCGACGACAAGGCAGAATGGGCCTGGCCGCGCGCTGCTACGAGGAGGCGCGCCGCCGCGCCGGGGCCGCCAGGGGGCAGCGGGCGCCCTGCACTGCCTGGCAGCAGCGCGTGCCTTGCCTTGCGCGGCCGGCGGGTATATGCACGCCCTTGGTCAGCGGTGCACTGATGCGCGCTCCAGACCTGTGGGCAGCAGGACATAGCTGGCACAGCGCAGCGAGTGACGCTGGAAAGCACGACATGGTGCGATGACGAGGCAGATAGTGTGTGGCCAGCTCTCACAGCCCGAGCGAAGGCACGCACAGCGTTGAGGGAGCTGCACGATTGGCGACGCAGAGGCCATAAGTGTTCGCGCTAACAGCGGCTGCACAGGCTGGCGGCTGCACGCAAGGCCCGACGTGGCCTGCAGTGCTGCGCTCTTTGGAGAGCGCTGAGATTGGTGCAGTACTCGTCGCCGACGGACAGCGGGCAGCGCAGGCGCTGCGGCGCGACCCCGACTGCGTGGCGGCTGCGCGCGGTCTGAAGCGGCTGCGCGCGCTGGCCGCGGCCAAGGAGGCTGGCAACGCCGCGTTCAAGGCGGGCGACTGGCGCGCTGCACACGCGCAGTACAGCGCCGCGCTCGTGCACAACACGCCCGGCTCCGGCAACGCCGCGTTCATGGCACAGTGCGCCTGCAACCGGTGCGCGCCCCGTCACCCGCCCTGCACCCGAAAGGCGGGCCCTGCACCACAGCGACGCGCCCGGCCTCGGCAGCACCACGTGCATCGGCGCGGCGCGCCTGCCGCAGGTATGCGGCCGGGGCGTGAGCTTGCCTGCCGGCAGCGCGCGCTCTTGGCTGCCACAAGCGCTAGTTGATGTCATGGGCCTGGGTGGTTGCATGATGGCAGTGTGACCAAGCGCAGCTGCGGTGCCGTACCTGATTTGGTCAAGCAGCGCCAGACGCTGTTGGGCGCACGAGTCAGCTGCGGTACCCGTGCCGGCCTGTCCTGTGCCTTCTTTGCACACACCCAGCAACGGTCGGCTGATCAGGAAGGCGACTATGAAACTCATGCGTGCGGCGCTGACGCGCGAATGGTGTGCCGCGCAGGGCGGCCGCCTGCATGAAGCTGGGCCGGCACGCGGACGGGCTGGCGGACGCGCAGGCCGCCGTCGCTGCGGACGGCGGCTACGCCAAGGGCTACCTGCGGCGCGCGCTCGCGCACCAGGCGCTGGGCGGCCTGGAGGACGCCGTGCGCGACTTTGAGAAGGCGCGCGACCCTACCCTAGCCCTGTCCTCGGTGCCTGTGCCGCTCTGTAGGCAGCGAGTTAAGAGGCTCGCCAGGCACGGCTGCGTCTATGTCCGGTTCTGCGTCCTGCGTCAAGCAAGGTATGTACGGCAGTGCGCGCGCCAGCTTGAGTCATGACAGGGCAGCAAGCAAACGCTTGTATCAGACATGCGGCCGTCGTGGGCGCGCATGGGCAGCAGGGGCCTTGGGGCGGCCGCCGGGCGGCAGCTGGGAATGGCGGGCCTGGCGTCGGCGGCGTGGCGCCTGCCTTGCACACAGGGTGACCTTATCCTAATCTAACCCCACTCTTTCACCCTGTTGTCGCGCGTTGCGAAACAGGTGAAGCAGATGGAGCCGGAGATGGCCGACATCGGGCGCCTGCTGCGCGAGGCGAAGGTCGCGCTGAAGGTGTCCAAGCGCGTGGACTACTACGCGCTGCTGGAGGTGGACGCCACGGCCAGCGACGTCGACATTAAGAAGGTGCGGCCGCGCGGGCGCCCGCGCGGCAGGGGCGCCTGAGCGCACATCAGCCTCTCCGCATCGTTTTCACGCCGACGGTGTGAAGGAGTGTATTACAGGCGTGGGCGGCGCGGCCGTGGCTGGTTTCAACAGCGCACAGGCCGGGGTGTGTCCTCCTGAGATGCCTGATCATATCGGCGCATGTCCGCCTGTCCTCGCTAGTGGCGCATGGGGGAGACATTGAGTGCGCCTGCCACAGCTTTCGTTCAATTTCTCGTTGATAATCGTGCTGGCTATGCTCACTGTATGTACTGCCGGCAGGCGTACAAGCGCGCAGCGCTCAAGTACCACCCGGACAAGGTGCCGAGCGAGGAGCGCGATGAGGCCGAGCGCAAGTTCAAGCAGGCGCGGCCGGACCTCTGTGACTGACGTGCTTGCTGGTGTGTGAGCTGAGCTGCAAAGAGAGGCGCGGCGGGGACGTTGATGTGAGGATCGGCGTCGCTGGCAGCAGCTGGGCGTGCATGTACTTGGTTGCGCACCCTGGTAGCAGCAGCCCTTGGTGCTACCATGGCACTCTCCCTGGTGGAAACGTAACAACTGCGTGCCATTTGCCAAGATTGTTGCGTATGTCTCATATATGCAGTTGCGCTGTCTGCTGCGTGGCTGTGCAGGCCATCATGTGCGTGCCCGTCCAGCATTGTAGCGCCCGCTGAGGGCTATCAGGTACCCGCCGCTGCATCCCGTTACGGCGCCGGGCCTGCACCTGAGCCGCGTACCCGCCGGCGCCCGGGCGGGCGCGGCGGCGGATGTCTCGACCCTTACCTAGACCCTAACCCTGACTCCGCCCGCCCAGGTGGGCGCGGCAGTGGCCATTTTGACCGACGCGGCCAAGCGGCAGCGCTACGACGCGGGCTGGTCCGCCGAGGAGATCGAGGCCGGGTTCCAGGAGGGCGCTGGCGGCGGCATGCGCGGGCACGGCGGCGGCGACCACATGGACGACCTGCTGGCCGCCATGTTCGGCGGCGGCGGCCCGCCCGGCATGCGCGCCAGCGCCGGCTTTGGCGGCGGCTTCCCCGGCGCCGGCGGTGGCGGCGGCTTCGGCGGGCACCCAGGGTTTGGCGGCTTCCACGGCGGGGCCGGCTTCGGGCGCCGGTAGGCCGTGTGCGTGCCATGCGAGTTCTTCAACTGGGGGCTGGCGCGCAGCGCTTGTTGGCTAATGCCACGGTTGGCGGCGGCCGTCCTGGCACGAGTCGCCGCTGCTTTCCTGCGCGGATGGGGCCCAGTATCGGCAGAGGGACCATGGCCTGTTTTTGGGCATTGCCAGCGCTCGCGCCAGTCTTGGCTTTTGACCTGCGAAATTTCACGTCTCCAGCGGTACTTGAATGAGCAGACAGTCTTCTGGGAGTGGTAGTGGGCCAGCTCAGCTCAGGTCCACAGGCCAGCTCAGCTCAGGTCCACTCCAGGTTGGCAGAGCATCTGTCAATGGAGCACACAACCAGAATAAGCGGGCGATGTTTTGGCGGGCAGCAGCGGCGCAGGCCCCCGGCACGCTTGCGCTGCGTGGGCGGCACAAGTGGGTTTGTATCATGGCTTCAAGGGTCCGGGGTGCGACAGGTGCCTGGCGCGCGAGCGAGCTCATGCGCGCATGCCTGATGCGCGGCTGCCTGACAGCGCTTTGCACGTGCATGTTGGGGGCGCGCAAGGGTCCCCGGGCAATAGGGTTGGGGTTCTTCCTTGCAGGCGTCGGTGTGCAGGTGACGCTGCGAGCGTGCTTGTGATGAGCGGGATTTGCCCTGGTCCTGACCCCGGCCGGCCTTCAGCCGTGTCGCTGCGCGAGCAGGGTCCGTCAGGCAGCGCAGGCGCATGGGTTGATGCCGGTCTCGCCTGTCCTCCCGCCTGATGCGAGACGTGCAGTCCTGCACGCTGGACCTGCACACCAGGCAGTGTAAGGTCTGGAGGGGCGCTGCAACGCAGTTGCTTGGAAGCTGGGGCAGACCGCCTGTGTGCAGTTACGGGACTGGTCGGGGTTGGGAGGCGAGGGTAGCTCCACTGTGGCAGTCTGCTGCTGCTGGCGAGGTGTACACTGTTCCTGACAAGTGCCGCATTATCCCCTAGGACGGACCAGAAGTGCGGGACTGCCAGAGTGCCTCGGGAGTGCGGGACTGCCAGAGTGCTAGCCTTGGTCTTTCGTGGTTGAAGGAATGACTGAGCAGCCAAGGCTGACAGCGCATACAACCGCTCCACTTTGAGGCCCGCCGTTGTGCGCATGCGTGAGCACGCGGTTGTGAGCTTCAGGACTGTGTATGCATCTGGCAATACTGACAGCGCTGCGGCGCCTGACGTGCAGTGTCTTCTTTTGGACAGCTTGGGCACGCGTAGCTATCTGGGGGATAGGCTGGATTTGTAATAATGCGCAGACCCTCCATCCTCAATCAGCCATGTGCAGGCAAATGGTTGAAGAAAAAGTGCCTCTGTATGCGCGCAGCAGCCGCAGAGCGCCGCAGCAGTGCGCTGTGCCTGTGTTGCTCACGCGGCGCAGAACACTTCCTGGGCTGAGGCTGCTTGAGTGGCTTAAGCTGCCAAACTCTATCACAGCGTCTGAATTTTGCACGCGTATCAAGTTGATACTGCACTGAGCCCTGGCAGTGACAGCATAGACCCCTCTGCTCATGCACGTAGTACACTCGATTCCCTCTCTCACTTTTCAAGTGTTTGAACAACATGCCATGTTTGAGGGGTTGCCCTTCCAGGCTGGAAGATACCAATAGAGGCTCTGTCTTGGTAACACTAGGGGTAACTCTAGCAAACCTGGGTCCGAGTTGCTGCCTCCCAGACGTGAGCTGCAGGCGCCGCGCACCAGGCTTGAGGTCAGGGCGCCCAGGGCAAGGTCTTTCTTGTCGCCACACAACAAGCTCCTAAGGAAGTGAGAGGGTGTCCGTGCGCCACTGCCACCATGCACAGGCCCTGGGATTGCTACAGCACATGCATACTGGGGCTTGAGCGGGTGCAGGCAAGGCGGCCGCGGGCTTGGATGTGCGAGGGGTGCCGGACCTGCTTGCCGTCCCAGGCCCCAGGCCTGTAGGAGCTGCAACATGAAGTGCTGCGGCGCAACACGCAGTGGCGCTGCCAGCGTGCCGACGCTTACTTGTTGCTGGGCTGCAGGAGGGCGCTGGCAAGGCCGCCGCGGGCGCGGACGCGCGCGGGCTGCCCGCGATGCCGGCGATCCCGGCGCTCGGCCTGTACGAGCTGCCGCAGATCGAGCTGCCGCGCAACTGGCTGGACATCTTCGCGCCGCTGCCGGCGCCGCGCCCGCCCGCGCCCGCGCCCGGCCTGGACGCGCCCATCCAGTACGACCAGCTGCCCGCGTTGCCGAGCGGCCACCGCAAGATGCTGCAGCAGCCGGGCTACGGGCAGCAGGCGCGCGCCTTCAAGTGTCTCCAATGTGCTTGACGTCGCACACGAGCACGGCAGCAGGCACCGGCTTGGCTGGTCGCCCAGCTTGTAGCGCCAGACCAGCAAAGGCGCCCATGCTGCCTGTTCTCCCTCAATCTGTGGCAGACATGGAAGCATCGTTGCTGGCAGGCAGGCCCGGATGCTACAGTGGCTGACGCGAGGCAGGGAGGTCAGACATGTCTTGAAGACACAACGGGCTTGGGCACTGTCAGGCATGCGATACCTTGCCAAGGCCACTGACAGACGGCGCCTCTAGCTAGTGCAGTTTTGTTGGCGGGGATGCCAATGTCCCCGCTCCTCCACTGCGCTGCCCCCACACGCACAGCATAAACCGTGGGTCAGCATGCCCCACGGTAAACGCCCTACAGCAGCAACAGTCGCAGGCCTGAGGCGCGCGCGCCGGCGCGCAGGGCCCGCCCAACGGCCAGCAGGGGCCGCCCGCCAACGGCCAGCAGGGCCCGCAGAACACCAACCAGGGCCCGCCCGGCGGCCTGAGCGGCATCAAGCCGCTGGTGCAAGTGCGGCCGCTGCTGAAGATCAACGGCGCCAAGGAGATGGCCGAGCTCGCGGGCGGCTCGATCGACCTGCCGGGCGGCTTCTCGCTGCCCATCCCGAGCGGCCTGGTGGTGCGCGCCCGGCGCGCGACGTGCTTGCTTGGGGCGCCCGGTATGCGTGCGCCTGTCTGCTGCCCGCCCCGAGCGGCCTGGCGGCGCGTGAGTGGGCGCGTGGGCGAGCACGGGAGCCGTTGGTGGGGCGCAAACGGCCGTCTGGGCGAGCGCGGCTGCTCTTGCATGCTGTCGCCTTCGGGTCCCTGACGCTGGGTCATGCTGGCCAGCCTGCGGGACCATGCATGGAACCCCACCGTTGCCTGACGGGCCGCCTGGCAGACCTGTCCGGGCCAGGGTGTGAAGCGTGCAGCCCATTGAATGTGGTCTGGGACCCAGCCAGCTGACGCGGCGCGCCGGGCGCGCCCGCAGTTCCCCACGACCGGCGCGCTCGCCGCCCTGGAGGACCTGCCGGGCATCCGCCCGGTCCGCCGCCGCCGCGCGTTTGCGCCCGCTGGCGCGCCCGGCGCCGCGCCCGCGCTCGGCGCCATGAACCCGCTGACCGCGCCGGCCGGCGAGAGCGCGCCCGCCGCGGCGCCGCCTGCCGCCGCGGCCGCGGCCAGCGCAAACCCGGTCGCGGCGTTCGCGAGCGCCGTCAACAACGGCCCCGGCGACACGATCACGCACGCGTTCGCCAACACCGTCGGCTCCGCGCTCACAAACCTGATCAAGGCCGCGGGGGAGCGGGGCGAGCTGCCGTCGACTAGTCAGGTTCTGACGGGCCGGCGGCGGCTGGCGCAGCAGGGCCCGCCCGGCGCGCAGCAGGGCCCGCCGCGCGGCCCGCCCAACCAGCAGGGCCCGCCGCAGGGCCAGCAGGGCCCGCCGCAGGGCCAGCAGGCGCCGCCGCAGCAGCTGGACCCCGAGGCCAAGTTCCTGGCGATCTCGCCCGACGTGACGGTCAACTATGACAAGGGCACGGCGACGATCAACGGCGGCAACATCGACCTCGCCGGCCACAAGGTCACGCTGCCGGACCTGAGCGGCATCAACCTGCCGGCCGAGCCCGTGCTGACCGTGCTGCGCCTCATCCGCGACCCCACCGTGCTGGGGCTGGACCGCGAGGGCATGGGCCTGGACGCGCCCGCGCCCGCGCCCGGCATGGCCGACGCATACGCGAGCGCAGGCGCCTCCGCGCCCGCGCTCGGTGCCTGATCAGGCGCGCGCGCGCAGCAAGGTGCGCTCGGTGAGGCCGCCAGCCGGGAGCACTGTGCTTGTGGGGCGCATGTGATAGGGACGCGGGGTAGGAGCGCTGCAGGCGGGCAGCCGCGTAACGTGGCGTGGCCGGGGCCGGGTGCGGGATCTTGCAAGCCTGGTTTGTCAGCTGCTGTTAGCACGCTACTCTGCTCTGGATTCGCGCACTGCTCTTCGCGCTTTGCCTGTAGATGTGCGGTGGGCGTGCAGGCTACACAAGTGCCGTAATGCGTGAGCCAGAGGTGGCAGGAGCAGGGGCTTGGCGGGGATACAACCTTGGCTGCATGCCAGCCCATCAGCATGTGATTCCCGCAGTGGGCGAGTAGTGTGTGTCTCTGCGGCATGGTGCACAGCACCCAGGGCCCGCATGCGGACAGAGGCTGGCACCTGCTGTGGGCGCTGAAGGTGCATGCCGCCGGTGCGGTATGATGCTGGGTGGGGAGGGTGCATGCGACTCGGTCACGGCAGGTGCAGTCGGTGGACTGGGCGGCAATGCACCCTGGAACCAGGCAGAGGGGGGGTCCAGCAGCTAGCGTGAAAGGGAACATAGGGCAGCGTCAAGGGCAGCCGCCAGTGTGGGGCGCATGGTCTGCACTGTTTTCTTGTCTTGCTCAAGACGTCGAGTCCCGGCTGTGCTTGACACGTGCCTGAAGTGGTAGCACTGTCCGCCTTGGCCGCACCAATGCTGGTAAGCATGGATGCATCAGGCAGTGGAGACCAGCAGGACAAACTCGCTGTGGGTCTTGCGTTTCACCTGTCACAGCCAAACGTGCAGACGCAGACGACCGGTCTCTCGGAGTCATTCATTCACAGTGGCTGTCAGACATGCGCCGCCCTCGGCAGTCCGCCTGGTGCTCTGCATGAAGCAGCCATGACAGGGCAGCCCCGGACAGCAGCCAACACACTGCAAGCACCGAGCCTGCCACACCCTGCTGGCCCAGAGCGTCAGTCCGCCAGCCGCCGCCCTCGGCCGCCAAACGCGCGGAAGCGCGGATCAGCCGGGTTCGCCATTTGCACCTCGCGCACATCGACCTGCAGCGCCAGCGCAGCCCTTTGCAATGCGTGCGTCAGCAGCAGGGCACCAGGCTTGCCAGCGTACATGGTCTGCAGAAACACAGCTGGACGCGTGTCTGTGGACTTGGCAGAGGTGGTATATATTTCAGCTGGGGTCTCGAGCGCATGCAGCTGAGTTTCTACAGCTCACTCCTAGGCTCGCTACCTGACTTGCTCCAATGCTTGCCACTGCCACAGATCAGCGCATCCCCCTCTGCACACCGCGCAGATATGCAGTGCTGCCCAGCCTCCCGGCATCGAGGACGCGCGCCGGCATTGCCCCTTGGGGGTGGGCACGCGCCTGGCCGATGCCCGCCGCCAGGAGCTGCCGCTTGAGCCAGTTGGGCGTGCGCAGCAGCTGCCGCCCGCCCGCTGCCGGGTGCAGCTCCGTCAGGAAGTGGTACCTGCCATAAAGGCAGCAATGCGTGCTTTACTAACATACGTATTGCTTACTGATGCAGCTTACGCTTGCAAAGGGTGCCTTGCAATACATGCCATGCACGGACCTTGATGGCAACCTACTTGCTACAGTGCGCTTTGCTCAGCTTAGCACCAGTGCTCTAACAGGCCTGTTTGTGCCCCTTTAACCTGGCGCGCACGGCCCGCACTCTTTTGAGCAGTGCCAGGCACGCGCCGACGAGGCAGGAAGCAAAGCAAGGCTCGCACGAGCCAGTCGTGCAGCGGTGCAGACATGATGCATCAGAGCAGGTAGATGAGTCACATAGAAGCAGAGCCCACTCGTCGCCCAGCACCTGCACAGCGCGCGCAGCGCCTCGGCAGGGCAGGGGCGCAGGGGGGCAGGGGCGCACAGATGCGCGACGAGGACTCCCATGAGCTCGCCGAGCCAGTCGCCGCCCACGCACAGCGACAGCACCAGCAGCACCAGCGGCAGGTAGAACGCCTGTCGTCGCCGAAAGTGGGTTTAAGCTCACGGTTTAGAGATAGGGGACGCCCATGAGCTCGCGAGCCAGTCGCCGCCCACGCATAGCGACAGCGCCAGCAGCAGGTAGAGTGCCTGCCGTAACCGAGGGTTAGGGTAGGGCACCAAGGGTTAGGGTAGGGCACACTTGTATGCAAAGCGGCAGGGTGAGACAACAATTAGCCTGCTATGTGCCTCGCATGCGCGCAGAAAGGCCACACGTCACGACGGAGTTCGCAACCAAGCGACAGCGCTGAAGCCCATGGTGCCTATGCAGCCTCTTGTGCCAATAGCCTTGCCCCCAAGCGTGAGCACAAAGCTCTGCAGCGAGTGATTTTCTGTCCTTGATCACCAGTCGCACGTCGTGAGAGGCGTGCGCTAGAGTTGGGTGCACGCAGCCGAGTGCTCCCAACAGATACGACAGGCATACACAGGTCGCACCCGCACCCGCATAGGTGACATTGCACAGCAAGCTTTGGGCCGTCAGGTACCTACACAGGCGGGCGGGCCAAGCAGGGCAACAGCAACAGAGCCTGCGTGGAACCTGCAGCGTGACGACGCCCATGAAGTTGATGTTGGCGGCGGGGAACGCGCGGCTCCACAGGTACACGAGCACCATCACCAGCGGCGGGCCGAGGATCAGGCGCGGCACCACCAGCGTCGTGCCCTGCCCGCGCGCGCTGCGCCTCAGCACCTCACAGGATCAGGCTCTCAGTGTGGCGCGGCACCACCAGCGTCGTGCCCTGCCCGCGCGCGCTGCGCCTCAGCACCTCACCAGATCAGGCTCACAGTGTGGCGCGGCACCACCAGCGCTGTGCCCTGCCCGTGCGCGCTGCGCCTCAGCACCTCACAGGATCAGGCTGACAGTGTGCCTGCCTCCCCCAGCCACCACGCAACAACGCCCTGCACGTTGCCAGCACAGCTCAAGGCGCACAGAGCAGCTCCGCAGCTGTGTGTGCTCAACAGGCGCAACTTCCAGTCTGCACATGCATCAACCTGCGTGCCATGCCGCACTCACCAGGAGCGCAGTCATGCTGAAGAGCATCATCCACACAAAGTCTGGCGTCCGACCGCGGTAGACATCCTGCTCCAGTTTTACGCCGTACTGCACACTGCAGAGGCACTCCCAACTCAGCACTCAGTCAACGCTCATCAGCAGTGCACACAGGCACAGTCCGCACAGGCACAGTGCTCCCAGGCACAGTGCACTGCAAGCAGCCAGGTTAACGGCACTGTCGGCCAACGTCTTCGAGGTGGGGCCCTCACATGTACACAAGGAGCACAAGAAAGTGGAAGTCCAGCTTCCCGAGGACGAAGAAAGGAGCGACAAGGCGCCATACCTGCGCGCACAGCCTGTCAGCCTAGGCTCTGTAATAAAGTATATTTTAGAAGCTTCAGGTGCACTGGCCATCAGGGCTCACCTCGAGCCTGCGCAGGACCCGCGGCCAGAGCAGGACAATGAGTGGGTATGGCAGGATGCCAAAGCTCGCTGCCGCGGTGGTGGCCACGCACGCGGTTCCGAGCAGCTTCGTGACAGGCGGGAGCGCGCTGTACCACTGGCCGGGCGTGTTGCCGGTGCCCGCCTGCTGCAGATTTGCACCGATAGGCATGCTTGGTCTTGAAAGAGCGCCACTGGGCGAATCGGTCAGCAGAGCCTGCAGAGCCTAAAGAGGTCCAAACTTTGCTGCGTTGCACAGGTCTGGGCACCGACGGTTCTGCATGGCACAGCCGCTTACATGTGCGATGTATGCACTGCAGCTGTCACCACATGCGCCGAAGCAACAGCAGTGGCGCCTCCGCCGTGAGCAGCCAGCACGTTCGACGCCGGCAGCAGAGTCGGCACCCGAGAGCTGACAAAGCCCCGACAACAGACGCTGCTTGCTGCGCGACAATATGATACCCAACATGCGCTGCGAAGACAATGAAATCATGTAGCAATCAAATCATGTAAGGCTGAACGCATGCCAACTCCTGGCGCGCTGCTGGGCATGGCTCTGGGGCAGGCTGGGCGCTCTCCCGCAGGGAGAGAGACCTGGATGCAACCCTGCCATGCCCTGCAGCGCACCCTCTCCCCAGCAAGGCCGCTGCGGCCTGCGCTACCGCTGGCGCACATAGTGTGCTCAGTTCTGCATCCACCGCAAGGGGCTGGCACACTCAACCCGCTCGCTCCGACAAGCTGATTCGCAGCCGCGCCTGACAGTGCCCGCCCCTGAGCAGCACTGTCAGCCGCCCTGCCGGACTTGTCTGTGCCACTTGGCCTACGCTAATACCCGGCTCTGAAAACCAGGGCCGGGTGTCCGAAGTGGCTGCCCCCCTATAAGCATAAGTATAAGCACCCTGGGTGCAAAGCGACATGCTGGGTAGCAAAATGCACTGACGGCCGATAAAAAAGGCATGGAAGCAGCACGGCGAGCTCCCGCACTCTTATGTCATCTGCATATGCATGCAGAAACTGCTAGAGCCTGTTCAGCCTGCAGGCGTTCATCACTTCCGCGGAATCTCTCCCCGCCCCACCCGAGGTGCTTGCGGCATCCGCCCGCAGCAGCGGGCGCTTGGGACTTGCAGGCTACAGGCTACAGGAGTGCATTCGTACGCAGCGGTCGGGCCGACCCGGCATCAATGCCAGAAGGCACCATACCTGACCAGGCGTGCACCTGCCGCACGGCGCCAGCGGCCCGCTGCCAGCCTCAGGCCCGGCCGAAGGCCGGCAGCGCGCAGGCCAGAAGCGCGGCCGCGGCGCAAGGGCCTGCAGCGTAGCCCCAGGGTATTCGCGCCGGCGCTGACGGGGCAGCGCGCGCGGGCGACGCCGCGCGCGCCGCTGCGCAGGTCGGGCGCATCACTGGTTGTTGCTGGCCGCGCTGATGGGGTGCACGATGTCGCCGCGCGCCACGCACTTTGCGTACGTGTCGTACGAGCCTGCCAGCGCCGCCACGACGCCTGCCGGCGCGCGCGTGCGCTGCATCGGAAAGGGCAGAGCCCCGTCGACTGACATCGCGCCTTCAGCCTGGCAGCCCTGTCAGCTGCGTGTCAGCAGCGGGCAGGCATAGCAGCTTGCGGTGCATGCAGCAGAGCAGCGCCCCCGCGGTACTGCTGGCGCTCAGACGATCCACCCTGCCGGGAGAAGAGGCGTCCGCCGCGCCGCATCTGCGCACGTGGGCAGCCGGGGCTCCAGGGCCATGTGGCAGCAGGCGCACTGCGCGCTCAAGCGCGCTTGGCATGCGCAGGCGTAGGGTAGAGTACGCACCCGTGAAGCCCGCGTTGTAATCGACCGCGACCTCGTTCTTCTGGTAGTCGCTGCGCAGGTCCTTGTACGAGTCATCTGCCCCCGGGCCTGCGCCGCGCGAGATAGGGTGGTGTAAGGCTTGACCTTACCCTACCCTGTACATCAAACCGTGCGCCCGCCCTCCGCGACACGCCCGCTCAGGCCAATACTGGCGCGTGCAGCAGACCTCCCCGTTGTCCTGCTGGTGACCGGTGTGCAGGCCTACAGCGCCGGCAGGTGGACAACCCTGCGGCGGCGCGCTCTGCGGCATGCGCCAGGGCAGGCATGCAGGGCCTGAGGGCTGCACGTCCACCCTACTCCCGTGTATACAAGATCGCGACTGGGGACATGCCGCCAAGGATGCACACAACACCCGACCAAACTCCACTGCTCCAGCTGCGGAGCATGCCCGGACCGCCGCAAAGACTCAAGCCATCGGGCGGCTCTGGACCAAGTATAAGAAAGAGGGCGCCTGGGTAGGGTCAGGGTTGGGCATCGCGCGCACCGCCGACTAGCGCGCCGTAGAGCACGTTGGGGTTGGGCGTGGGCAGTGCATAGTCGCTGTAGTCGCACACGGGGTTGTTGGAGCCCAGCGACGTCTCGGCCGGGCAGGACGCGCCGCGGTGGTGCTCCGAGCCGGGCGGCGTGTTGCCAAAGCCGACCACGTAGCTGCGCCCGCTGTCGCCGATCATGTAGCGTATCTGGCTGCGCGCCCAGCACTCGTACTTGGCCGCCTGCACCGGGTCCGACCCTGCGCGCGCCGCGCGGGGCAGTGAGCGCTCCCGGCACCCACCCGCCGTCCCCAGCCGCGCGGCTGGGCCGGGCTGCGCGCCGCGCAGCGGCGGCGCGTGACGTGCGCGACTGCGCCTGGACACAAGGCTGCGTCAGCGCCGCCCGCCGCCGCTGCGACGCCCGAATCGCCCGCGTGCCCTGCCACCGCGGCCGCATGCGCCGCATGACCAGGGCCAGCGGCGGGCCAGCGCCTGCATGCCGCACAGCAGGAGGACCTGCCGCGACCTGCATGGTCCCCACCGGCACGTGTTGGCCAAATAAGTCTCCATGTATTTGGCCAAATAGATCGGCAGCATGGGCTGGCACGCCATGCGCCAAAGAGAGCGGCGTATGGCCCTGCCCGAGCGGCGCATGGCCCTGCCCGAGCGGCGCATGGCCCGCGGGCGCTGAAGGCCCCGCTCGCGGCGCGCGCCGTTGATGTGCCGGCCGTAGATGACGGCGATGAGCGCGGCGTTGGCGGTGTAGCGCAGCGAGCCCCACGCGTTGGACCAGGCCAGGCCCGCCGGCGTGTACTGCACCACGTCCGTGCCCTGGATCCACGCGTTCAGGAAGCGCTGCACCTGCGCGGCCCCGGCCTGACGCGCTCAGGTAGCGCTGCACCTGCGCGGCCCCCGCCTGGCGTGTGCAGCGCGGCCCCGCGCGCTGGGAGGGGCTGCAGGACAGGGCAGGATAGACTATACTGCAGGACGGCCCACGCGCGCGCGCAGTGCGGCATGCTTTCATTGGTGTGCAGCGCAAAGTACAGGGGGCTGCGCCGCATGCGCTCAGCGTGGCAGCTCCCAGTCAGCCAGTCCCCAGCCGCCCTTGTGCCTGTTGTGGCCTCGCATACTTTATGTGCTGCCCAACCTGCGGCCCAGGCACTAGCTCCGCTGCACTACCACGCCCACGCCCCCCCGAAGCGTAACGCTCCCCTGTCAGACATCCGGGACAGCGAGGTGCTCTGCATGGGACCTGCGCTCAAGCAGGAGTGACATGGGGCATGCTTGACGACCCAGGCAAAGACGCCATCACAGGTGCGCTCGCCCGCGCGCTCGCCGCTCGGCGCCGGCCGCGCAGCACGAGCAGGGCCGGCGAGGGCCTCGGGTGGTAGAGTGTCGGCAGCCTGCCGGCGGCACGCCGCCGGCGGCGCGCTGTCGCCGAGCGACAGAGGGGGCCGGGCGGGGCGCGGCGCGCGCGCGGCGCGCCTCGGCGGCCCACTGCGGCGCGCTGTTGTTGGTCAGGTAGGCCAGCTGCACGTTGACGCCCCAGATCGCGCTGTCCCAGCCGTAGCCCAGGTACCCGCCGCCGCCCTCCTCCACTTTGTTGCGCTGCCACCAGTTCTGCGCGTCCTGCGCGGCACCCGCCCGCACACACACACTCAGCCCGCCGCCCCGCCAGCGTCTGCGCTGACAACGACCCGTCTGTGTGCTCACACCGACCTGCTCTGTGCCATGTGCTCACGCTCCAAATGCGGCGCTCCGACCTCTGGGTCATACCCCCACCAACTTTATGAACAGTGGTGGCGCTGCCCGGCGGCCGCGGGTCCTGCACGCTCGCGCTGCGCCACGCTCGAGGTGGGCCCTCCGTCAAGTGCCCAGGGCGCGGCGCGTCGCGGGCTGCGCGCGGGCGCCGCCGGCAGCGCGGGCGGGCCCCGGTCAGGCGGCGGAGCGGGCGGGCCCGGCCGGGCGGCGGGCGCGCACGGCCAGGAAGTGCTGCTCGCCGGTCTTGCGGAAGAGCCAGGTGGCGCCCCAGGCGAGGTCGTCCTCAAAGTTGCTGGACGGGTACACGAACGCCGCGGGCACCGAGTCCGAGTACTTGCCCAGGAACTGCGAGCCGATCCTGCGCGGGAAGAACGGCGCGCGCGCTGAGAGCGTGCAGCGCGCGCGCCCCGCACACGGACGCGGCCGGCACGGAGGCCGAGTACTTGCCCATGGACTGCGAGCCAATCCTGCGCGGAGTGGGCGGCGCGCGCGCTGGGAGCGGGCGCGCGTGCAGCGGCGGTGGGGCGCGCGCGGTGCACGCCTTCGGGGGTGCCGCGGTGCAGGGTATTTCATAGAGCGTCCAGCACGGTGCTCCGTGGGGCCCCAGCAAGGGCGCGTGTGAGCGCCTAACGGATACCAGCCTGGCTCTTGCTCTGCACATGGGCAAGCGTCCGGGGCCGCGCAGCATGCCTGGGGGCTGTGCCGCGCAGGGGCTCCGCATATCGTAAAATGCATGCGCCGCTGTGCACCACTGCACGCACAATCAGGTCACACACTATACATGAGCCGTGGCAACTTTTCTAGATTTCCTGGATGTTTGGGCTGGGCAGGTGGCGCGCACGCGTAAAGGTCGCGCGCGTGCGCCTCCAGCAGCAGCGCGTACGGCGGGTCCGTCTTCTCGAAGACGATCGAGATGGCGGCCAGCGCGGCCGAGCACTGGCCCAGCAGGTCCGAGCCTGCGCGGCCGGCCCGTCAAGTGAAGGGAAGGGTTCGGATTAGAAATAAGGTAGCGCCCTGTGTTAAAGGCGCCTGGTGGCGCTGGTGTGTGACGGCGCTGGCGCGCAGGCCCGGCCGCCAGGCCCTCGGTTTGCTTCTGGCATGCGGAGTCATGGGGAGGGCATAGGGGGTGATCCGCAGCAGAAGGGCAGCCCGGTAGCCAGCAGGTGGCTCCTGGGGCGCACAGGCGCGCAGTGGCCTGGCATGTCCAGCCAGGGTGTGCTGACAGCCGACAGGGCCCGCGCTTGCCTGGTGAGGCCCTGCATACTACCAAGAGCCCTGCAGTGTGCCTAGCGCACGCCGCGTCGCTCCCTTGCGCCACGCGCGACTCTGACTTTGGTGCCACGCAGCTGGCGCACTGCACCTTCGCTACGGCACCAGGGTCCCCCATGTCAGGCGGCGGGGCGGCGGGGCGGCGCGCCGGGTTTGCCGGGGTCGACGCTGTAGCTGGGGCGCGGCATGGTCATATCCTCGGCGCGGCCCCACGCCGAGTGGTCCGCATTCACGTCGCCCACCTATGGCGCCCGGCGAGCGTGGTGGCATGCCCATGCCCACAGGCGCATGGGCATAGGGTTGGGAGGTAGGCATGACCCTGGTGGATACGCATAGCAGGCCGCAATGCGCTGTCTCGTGTGTGACCAGGGGCGGGGCGACCGGCCTCCGTCGCAGCAGGGGCGGCAGTCATGCAGGCACGTAGCGCAGCCGGACCAACGCCATGTGCATACTTGCAGGCGCGCCCGCGTCTCGACCGAGCTGTGCGCAAGCAGGGCAGAGGGTGCCGGGCAGGCGCGGCCGCCCGCCGCCCGAAGCCCAGCCAGCCGGCACAGCGCGCGCCAGCATGCGCGTTCAGGGGTGCCCCGGTGGGCTGGCGGGCGCTAAAGTTAGGGCAGGCACAGGCGCGGGTTGCGCCTGCGGGCGTCATTACCCTACTCTACCCTACCCTCATGCCCGCGGCTGCCGCGGGCGCCGCGCGCGCCTGCGCGCAGAACTCGACATCCGCGTAGTGCAGCTTCATAATGTAGTCGCCGATCCAGCGCAGGTTGTCCAGCGCGTACGGCGTCTGCGCCGACTGCGAGTAGCCCTGCCCGCGCATGCATCGGCTGGGTCGGTCACCAGGCGGCGCTAGACGCTCAGCTGCTGTCATTTGAGCATGCAGCATTTTCCTGATGAGGTCCTCCTGCAGAGACTATACATGCTCCGCTGCAGTGCCATCAGCCTGGATAAACGCCAGGCAGGACTTACTCAATTTGGCACTGACGAGCCGCCCTGAGACACAGCACATGGCCCTCTCTGTCAGCTGTATGGCAGTCGTATGTGTTGGCCGGCAATCAAGGCACAGGCACATGCGCTGTGCACTGTGCGTCATGGCGGTGCTGCGCGGGGCGGGCGCGCACATCCTGGAACTCGACAAAGCCCCACGCCAGGTTGGACGCCGCGAAGCACAGCGGGAAGTGGAGCTTCAGGTGGTCTGCCGCGTCGCACATGCCCCATCTGGTCAGCGAGCTCACACTGGCTCGGCTGTGCATGACAGTTGGTGCGGAGCGGAGCGCGCTCACTTGTGCACCCCTCCCAGCTGCACTGCAGTGCCCTGCCTCTCAGCAGCTGCCAAACAGGCCCTCAGCGGCCGCCGAGGCCGCTTGTAGCGCCGCGCGCCCTGACACACCCGTGACCTGGCGCTCCTCGCCGCGCCGCTGCTCCTGGGGCTAGCTGGTGCGAAGGAGGCTGGCCAGCCTGGACAGTCACGGCGGGTCAGGACGTGATGCTTAGCAAGCCTGCCTGGCACAGACTTGTGCGAGGCGCGCGCCGCCGGCAGCGCTCCGGCCGCCGCTGACGCCGCCGACACCGGCTGGCTCCCGACAATAAACAGCCCTGACCGATGGCATTGTCGCGCATTATGCCACTCGACATACGCGCACAGGTGCGCAAGACGCAGCACAATCCCTACCCGGCCACAGGCTCGGCCCCAGGCAAGCGCAGGCCCGCACCGCCCGCGTCGTACCAGCCGCCGCTGACGCTGCTGACGCCGTCTGGCGCGGTGTCGCCGAGCGCCGAGTCGCCGCGCCAGGGGATGCGGTTTGTGCGCGGCAGCTTGCCGGAGCGCTGCGCCTCGTAGAACAGCCACGACATGCCCAGCAGCGAGTTGTAATCATACCCTGCGCCAGAGCGCTCCCAGCTTGGGCTCCGTCCAGGCCCCTGGTCACACGCCACCGCCTGGCCCCCGCTGCTGCATCCTGGCCAGAGGCGGGCGCTCCGGTCTTTGCAGCACATCAGGTTCTCGCGCAGCGACAGGCCTGTCCGCCGCAGTCCGCCCCGCGCCCGGCGACGCGCCGCCCTTTGTATCGATTCAGAACGTCTTGCAGGAGAGCTGGCACCGTTGCAGTTGCAACACCTTGTTGTGAGTGCCTGTCTATGCGGACCACTTGCGTGCCACAGCACGGCAACCCGCGGCAGGCGCAGCCCGTGGATCTGGGCTTCAGCAGTGTGCGCTGCATCGCTCGGCACGCAAAACACCGCGCGTCACGCTGGACACGGCAGCCAGTGCTTGACACCGCGCCAAGCGCCTGCCACCGTGCACGCGCGAGGCGTGCAGAGGCAGGACCGCCAACGTGCGAGCGCCTGCCAATGCCCCGGCAGGGTATGCGCACAAAGGTGTGTGCAGCGCCCCGCGAGGCACGCAGCGCACGACGCAACATTTGGCGGTCATGACAGCGAGGCAGAGCGCAGTGCCTGAGCGGCGCGCGCACCGTCAAGGGCGTCCTCTGCCCTGGGCGTCGCGTTGATGTTGAGGGGCAGGACTTCGAAGGTCCCGTTGGCGACGCCCAGTATCTTCGGCACCTTGGTGCTGTTGATGTTCCGGAAGAACGTCTCGTTCACCCGGAAACGCTCGCGCGCCTGCTGGGCTCTCTGTCTGTAAAAGTCCGGGTCCACCGGCTCGGCCACAAAGCCGGGCGGCGGGGCAGCCTCGTACGCAGCTGCCCTGCTGACGCCCCGCGGGGCCGGCGCGGGCGCTGCCTGGGCCCGCGCGCATCCTGCTAGCAGCAGCGCAAGCCCCAGGGCCCCCAGCAGCTCTTGGCACACTCGCCGTGACCTGCCCATGGCAGCCTCTCCAGCTGCCCAACTGGCTGCTATTTTGATGTTCAATCTGGAGGCCTTGTAAGGGTTAGGTGTTCGCCCTAGCCACGAGCGCTTGCTTCCTGGGCGCATGCCAGCGCCTGTTTCACATCCCTGCATCACCGCTGCTACTTATCGCGACCAGCCGCCGGGGTTTGCGCCAGCAAATAAGGGGCTGCGTGCAGAGGACCAGTGGGTGCGCCCTGGCACGCCCTGTGTGGCAGCTAGGATGGCTCTCCTGCTTGCGAGCAGTCACCGGCGAGCGTTGCGTGTGTATTGGACGGGTTGATGTCCGTGAACTTGATCTGGTCTGGACTGGGCATGGGTGAGGCAAATGGAGGCCGAGCCTCTGGCTGTAAGCTAATCCTTGTACGGTGCTGGCCTTGGTTCTAGAGGGACCGTGTAACTTGGCGGGGTTCTTCGCGTGGTTGCTTTACAGCGGGTTACGCAGGAAGTCTCCTGTCCTACTTTGGCTGCACAGGCTGCTTGCCACCGAGGCTGCGCTGCGCACGCCACTGCGGCAGAGTGTATCGCTTGCCCGCTTTTCTAACCTGTTTCTGGAACCATGCAAATATCTATCTGTGGCTGTGCTGCGCGCGCGCCCTGTCGGCGGGGCACAGCGCAGCTGGCCCTCGCCGCTCTGCCTGCCGTATCTTGGTGCACACTCGCCAGGATGCGGCCCGCTGTCCGCCACGCGGCCCGGTTGCTGGATAGGGCTCCCGCTCACTTCAGTTACTGCCCGGCGCAGTGTGCTTGGGGTGGCAGGCTGCGCACGCCGCGCCTCGTACCGCTGGCTTGCTGACTGTGCTGGTCGCGCCGCAGGAGCGTGGACGCGCGTCGTGCCCGACAGCACGGCAGCATGGCCGCCGCATACACGCCCGTGCGCGGGCCATTCCTGAAGCACGCCTTCGCCAAGAGCGTGGACAAGGGCGAGGACGCCTGGCTGCAGCAGCGCGAGGTGCCCAGCGGCGCAGGCATGGCGCTCGCTGGCCCGCGCCGCTCCTGCGAGTCGTGCTCCCTGACACGCCCAGCGCACTGCTGTTGCGTGTTGTTGTGCACTGTGTTGGCTGAGCTCTGCACCTGAATGCAGATATGTCTTTCCTGTGTTTCCAGAGGGCTCAGAGTTGCCTTGTCAGGATTGCCTGTGCTGGGCGGTTGCCGGCGCTCTGGCTTGCGCGCCGCACGGCCTGTGCGACTGTCGCCAATTTGCCCGTCGAAGCCGCGATGTACACGCCGCGCTGTTACCCTCCTCTTTCACCGCCCTCTTGCACCGCCCGACGCTGCGCCTGGCGGGCGCAGGCCCGGCGTTCCTGGACATGTTTGGCATCTTCGACGGCCACGGCGGCAAGCCGGCGGCCGCGTTTGCGGCCAAGCACGCGATGCCGACGCTGCTGGAAGAGCTGCAAAAGGGCACGCACCCTGGCGAGAGTCATCCCGATGATAGCCATCCTGGCGCCGCCGCTGCAGAGGGCAGCAGCGGCGGCGGCGGCGGGGCGGGGGTGGCGGGGCTGGGGGCGGCCGGGCTGCCGGGCGATGCGGCGGAGGAGGCAAAAGAGCTGCTAGCGTGCAAGGACGTGCCGGCGGGCGACAAGGCGCTGTGGGCCAGCCAGGACGCGGTTGCGGCCGCGCTGCCGGGCGCGCTGGCGCGCACGTTCTGCAGCGTGCAGGCGCAGTTCTTCGCCGGCAGCA
>JAABUV010000341.1_pt1 | contig 71189 bp, 56 predicted proteins | sample 5559971 | NCBI WGS metagenome assembly JAABUV01 (sample SAMN10711881, study PRJNA513362) | rock metagenome | isolation source: Antarctica rocks | place: Antarctica: Victoria Land, Knobhead nord | collected 2015-12-19 | reverse complement strand
GAGAGTTTCGTCTATTAGCGATAAGAGATAGTGATTTCGTTTGATCAAAGCATTGAGCTTTTTGTAGTTTACATAGAAACGCAAGCTATCATCTTTCTTTTTGATGAATAGTATGAGCGAAGCGTATGAAGCTGAGCTAGAAGATATAAAGTCTTTATTCAAATGCTTGATCAGGTAATTCTTCATCTTTTGAAGCTTGTAATCAGACATATGATAGAGATGACTTCAAGAAGATGTTTTCTCGTCAATCATCTCAATTTTATGATCATAGAAACGATGAGAAGATAGTTGATCAGTCATCGCTCGATCAAACACGTCTAGATAGTCATGATATTTCAAAGAAAGCTTAGCTTTGACTTTTTTCAAGATCTCTTCATGTAAAAGCTCTTGTAAATTTACATTTTCGAGTTTATTTCTAGCTGTTTTTAGAAGTCAATCGATTTTCGTGATGATGATCGCGAAAGTAGTCACATTTGATCGTTTAACTAGTGATTTATATGCTGCAGTCTCTATCATTGCTATGTTCATTGAATTGAAAGACGAAGCAAAGTTAACTGAATTAGATGATTTCATGATTTTACTGAATGAAGATGACTTCTTGCTGAGTTGAGTAATGACAGAAGAGATAAATCTCTTTAGTATTTGAGTAGAGATTGAACTCTTCTGTTCTATCGCGATTTTCTTGCTTGAAAGAACAGTTGAATGAGCTTTGATAAAAGCTTTGATATGAGCTTCAAAACTAGAAAATTAATGATGATCATTTTTCATATTAATAATCATCTTGATCTTGTTCATTCATGTTTTTTCAAGAATCATCTGATGTTGATCTAATTGAGTGATCAGCATAAAGTTGAAACGTTTCATATAATCTTGAACAGTTAAATTCAAATAAATTGAATGAGTAATGAGCTTTTTTGCATAATGATCATCGAATTTCCTTATTGATTTGAACTTGATTAAAGATAAAGATTCAATTTGCAAATGATCACAAACATTCTGCGCGGTTAATTCATCAATGAATAAATAGTCAGCTGCTTCAATGTCAATTAATGACTTTAATAAGTAACTAATTTCATTGCTAGATAGTACATATTTAATAGTCAAAGATTTCGAAGCAAAGAGATCATTTGAGCTGCTCATTGTTGAAGAAATTAGCACATCTTTCATCACGTCTTTGATGAAAGTCACTAGTTTTTTGCCTCATTCTTTGATTTCTCTGTAAATAATTTCTTCTCTTCTTTTGACATGATGATCTCATTGAGACAAGAAATGAATGCACAAGATGTTAAAGTACTAGTCTTCAGCTGAGAGCAGTTCTTTGAAAAATGACTCGATACTTTACAGTTGAAGCAGATGATTGACATTCTTGATCATTCAGATTCAAGAGTGAAAAAAGTAGCAAGTTGAACATAGCTAGTAGTCAAGACTGAAGCTGATATCAACGAAGAAACAAAACGTTTTTTCGAAACTGCTATTAATTTGACTGTTCATTGCTCATCACGTAGCTGATAATTGACTTGTTATTTATTATTTACATCTTGAAGAAAGATCTTGAGCTTATCAAGCGAGCTAAACTTTATAAGACAAACTAGATCTGTCGTCGAGTTTGAATTGCTCAATTCAACTCAGATTGAGTTACAATGTTGAGTTGAGTTGAAGAGAATCAACTCAACTCAATTGAATTGAGTTCAACTCTCAATTCAACTCGATTAACTTGATGAGTTGACTTGAACTTGATGACATGTCTAGATATTTTACTTATTTGAAATAAGTACTAGTAGAATGAAATTATGAAACTTTAAAATGTGTGTGTATGAATGATTTTTATTCACATGTCGAAAAGAAATTTATATGTATGTAAAGAAATGTCTTCGACTTCTCTATTGTTGACTCAGATCTCAGTCATTGTTTCTAACTAAACTGCTTAAGAAATGCGTAAGTAATTTCATGAAAACAGTAAATTATAAAATGAATTGCAAAATGAATTGCAAAACTATCTACGTGAGCTTTCTATTGATGTCTTCTTGTCTTCTTTGCTCAGACAATGCATTCAATTTAGCTTTATTCTTAGATAATGATTTCTTCTCGAAATTAGTTATCTCAAAGCTACGTTTACGTGTTACAGCAGAACTCGACTTCAAAGAAGAAATCATCTTGCGCTGTTCTTTTTTCAATGCTAAAGATGATGATCTAGATTCTTCATTCAATTTAAAGATTGCAATGAATTTCATCAAATTTCTTTGATTCATTATCTTTTGTAATGATTGATCATTCTTCTTCAATCTGTTTCTCTCAGTCAAGTGTGATGTAACTCAATCAAAATGAGCAGACGCTGAAAATTAAGCATTCAAAAGAAAAGTTGTCGTAAATCTTGCTATTGTAGATCTTGCTGTCGTAGATCTTGCTGTATTAAATAACGTAAATAACGAGAGTTCTTTGAAGTTTAAGAATTTAGATTGCAAAGATGATATGAAAAGATTAACATCAATTGTATCATCATTCTTCAGCTCTGATATTGTTAATTAAATGTTTGATGATGAACAATATAACATTACTTATCACGCTTATTATCATCAACATCATCATTTGATGATGCATCGTTGATGTACTTTAAATCTTCATTAACGTCGATGATGAAGATTAAATCTTTGTTCTTTTCTTGTTTCTGTGCATCGAAAGCTCTTTTCTCTTTGATAAGCTCGTGAGACTTGAATTCTGCTTTCAACTTCACAACATCTGCATGCTTAATCATCATGATATTTAATATGATGTTGACAACAAGAGAGCTGTGACAATAAGATAATATGTCTCATCTCAAATTGAAAACTCGTTCAACATCTGTCAAGATAGCTGAAATTGCTAAAATATCTTGAGTCATTCTGCTTAAATAAACAAAGTCTCTGAAATGATTTCTTCAGAACTTAATGAGATCGATGTTTTAAACAATGTTTAAAGCTTATTAAAATTTGATATTTCAAACTATGTGACTGCGAAATCAATTGCAAAATTAATTGCAAAATTAATTGCAAAATTAATTGCAAAATTAATTGCAATCAAATTATGAGACAACATTAATTGTGCAACAAACGAAACAAAGAGAAGAAAAACTAACTCTGATTCAAATATTGTTTCGCTTCGTTAGTCAAAACAAGTGATGATGAATTGTGATGTCTGAAATTTCGTCTAGCGACTATATCTGCAATGAAAGATGATTGTTGCAAGACTCTTTCTTGAAGTTGATCTTGCAATATAGTTGAGTCGAGAGCGTAGTGTCTAGCATAATAATTTATAAACTTTCATTTATATCTTTGTTTATAGTCGCTGTCTTGTCATATAGATTGCTCGTATAGATTTAGTTTCTGATGAGAATCTATAATATTTTCGAGATTGTACATTAACTTTTGATCATGACTGACATCTATGTAATATTCAAATAATTTAATTCAAGCTTGCGTTAAGACTTTCAAAAGCGAATGCTTTCAAGAACGCTGCTTTCTCTTTAAAGCTGTCATGTGATCGTTGATATGAAAGAACAAAACATCATAAACGATGTAAATTGCATTGATGCTGAGTTCATGATTATGTTTAAGTAAATCAATGAATATCGCGAATGATTTGAGTAGTTCTACAAGATATTAAACATGTGTTCATTCTTCATTATTGAAAGATAGCTTTTGAAGAGTAGTATTTTCATTTTCGTGAGTAGAAATATAACTCTTGATGAAGGCTTGAAGACGAAGTGCTCTCAAAAGCATGAAACAGATGAAATTTCAGCGAGTTTTAACATCTTGTATCATCTTGAGACGAAGTTCGAAATTGCGTTGAGACTTGTGAAAGTTCTTTATTCTTTGAGAGCTTTCGTTCATATAAACAGAAAGCTTTTGAATCTAATTAAAGATTACTATAATGTCATGAATAAAAGTGTACTTTGTATTTTCGATCGCGATTGCAAAATCGATTGCAAAATTAATTGCAAAATCGATTACGAAAATAATAGCAGAGCAAATTAACATGATAAATAAAAATTATTAATTATCTTGAACAATGTTCAAGATAAACTCTCTTGTATAAACATGCTTTGAAAATTAATCTTGAGTATTCAATACTCTTTCTCATTCTCATTCTCAAGACTTAACGTCAGCGATTTGAGTAACTGTTTAACAGCTAACTGAGTTACATGTGCTAAACATGATAAATGTGAAATAGCTGAGAATATTTGCAAAGTCTCGTTTAATGCAGTCATCATGACGTCGTTATTGCTGACGTTGTCTGTGATTACAGTCATAACTCGATCTTGAATATCAAGTTCTTGCAATATTCGTTCAGTAATACTGCTTAGATTGCTTTCAATATGCTTGTCTTTGATTTGTTCAAAGTTCAACAAGACTTTTTGATATTTTCAGAACTCAATGTAGTAAAATTTCATGATGATTAGAAAAGATAATCTATTAGAACTACTTCATTCATCTAAACTAATGAAGATTTTAAAATTCGTTGATAAATTCTTGAATATGTTGACTCAAACAACAGTCGCTCAATTCTTGAAAGAGATCGTAAGTTTGATTCTGTGCAACAGAGTAATGCTTGATTGTGTCATTTCAAATGCTCATTGAAATTGAACATTGTTAATAACGACATGAGAAATATTTAAAGTGACGAAAGTCTTTTGAAGTTGTAGTGCAAAGACTTCTGAAGTATATTCTTGATGAAAAGTGCAATGCTGTGATTTGTTAATCTTTTGCAATTTCTTTTGCAATCTATTTTGCAATCTATTTTGCAATCTGCAGCTAAGAAGCAACTTATCAAAGCTTTAACTCTAACAAAGTTACGAATGTCTTAAACGTTCGTGATCTTAGTTGCTAAGTTTGTGCATCTATCACAATCTTTGCTATTTAGATGACGTTTCATGATGCTGTTATTGATGCTTCTATTGTTAAAATGCTTGTAAATATGCAAACATAAACGACAAATGAGTTTGAATTTTTCGCTTTCAACTAAAGCTGTTTGATAGAAGTTATTTCATATCTCATCTGTTCATGATTGTAAGATTCACTTTGAATAATGATAGTCTGATACTTTTCGTTCTACTTGCATTGCATATTGAGTTTGCTTTCATCAATTCAGAAATATATGTTGATATTCTTGCTTATGATTGTATAACACATATCATTCATCGTGTAACGACTGCAGTTCAACGAGCACGACAGAAGCAACATTAGAAGAAGAAGATTGAGCATTATCATGCTCGCTATTGTTAAGATTCTCTGAAGATATATTTATAAAACTGAATAAACTGTTCATACTTGCTTGCAATCTCGATGTTTTCTTTCAAGAAGATGACATGATAAATAAGTTAAACGAAAAAGAGACTGCAAAAAGAGTTGCAAAAAGAATTGTTAAGAAAATTGTAAAAAGAATTAAAAACAAGTTTAATCTTTCAAGCATCATTAAGCTTAAAGTTTGAAGATCAATGCAAATCATGCGTCACTGTTGACTTGTGACTGATTGATTCTTATCTTTTAAATTAACTGTTAATTATTTTAAAAACTAGCACATTTTAATAGATTTCAAACATTATGATTGACTAAGAAGCTTATTACAAATACAATGAAATAATTATACAGAGATGAACTGAAGTACAAAATAATCGTTGATCGTTGCACAAAATTATGCAAAAAGAATGTTTAATTCTTCTGTTCACTTCTGCTATTTATTCATTACATGAAAGTATGCTGTGATGCTGCATGCAATAAATGATTCTATCTATCAGCTTGTGACTGCGAAACTAGCTAGATCGTTGATTTAGAAACACTCAATTTCTAAGATATGAGTATTAAAAGAATCAAAAGAATTACTGAGCTTCTTAATTTTGAATATTACTTTTCAGATTTCACGTGTCAATTTGTGTGAAATATTTAATGTTCATTCATACTTGTTGTAGTCAAAATTTGTCAATCAATTCTCAGTCTGATCTGATAGCATAATTCACTTGCATAACTTGTTCTTAATTGTCTTTCTTCTCGATCATACTACACGTCATAGAATTTTCTCAGATGTGATGAATAATTCTCGAAAGTGCTTTGATGTTAATTTGCAATCTCGAGAGATATGACAATTTCTGAAGAAGACTCAACGATACTGATCGCTCTCTGCTTTTCTATATGTCACAATGTTAGTATAAATATTGAAATACAAATTACGAAATTAATTGCAAAATTAATTGCAACATCAAGAGCAAAATCAAGAGTGAAGTTCAAATAGTAAAAGAAATAATAATCATGTTGTAAACAAAATTACAAAAAGAACTGTCAAAAACTTACACAATAAGACAACACGCTACGTTTTTTCAGAAATTCTGAAACTGTTGAAGAATCTTCACTATCAATGCTTCTCTGATGACATTCAAGTCATTCATCATTTCTTCGTTTATTATCGTCTTGAGCTTTTCGCTCAGAAGCAAGTCATTCATCTGATATCATTCTTTCGTCTGAACATCATTGATGTCAGAGAGCTTCTTTCATTGAGAACTTTTCACACTTGTATTGAAATGAGCGCTTAGTATCAAAGAATCTTGATTGAGACTTGCAACATCGAGATGTGTTCTTACATGATTCACTGTATTTTCTTTCGCAATTTTATGAATTTATTAATATTTGATTGCAAAAAAGATTGCAAAAAAGATCGTTGATTTCATTTGCTATTCACATGCGCAGTCAACAAGAACTCATGATCATCATTCAATGCTTGTAGATAAATATTCGATTTTTTGAATTGCTTGATTCAATAGAAATGAATATTTCTATCTCTGTTTTTCGCATCTTCAATTTTCTTCTCATCATCTGTCATATTTTGCAGATGAATTCTAATCTTTTTTGAATGTGTATTGTTGAAATAATTTTCAATAGTCTTGCGCTTGTGAGTAAACATTATTGCGAATGCAGAACAGTAGTTAACTTGTAAAAGCAATGATGTAATGATCTAAATAATGAGATGAAACAGTGAAGATCAATCACAATGATGAGATATGAAATTTAAACTTCGATATCTTGATTTAAGATTTTAAGATTTAAATCATCATCATTTCAACACTAATTAAGTCATGTAATCATCAACTTTTTTCTTCTTTTATCTTCAAACAACAACAACATACTGCAATCATGATTGCAACAGCTCAGTAAGTTATGTATCTGTCTTATGAGTTTATATAAGATCGCAGAACTGATTGCAATACAGAAACAATGAGCTTAATTCTAATAACAAAATGCTATTCAGCATCTTTGATTCTGCAACTGACGAGATTTTGAAATCGATTTTGAATTCAAATGAATTCTTCAACTTGCATGAACTTATGTATATATTTCATTTCTTATTACTCTTGAATTGATCGCAAAACTGATTGCAAAGTAGAAATAATATTGCAGCAAATTCTAAATTTAAGCTTACAAGATCAAATCTCGATCACAAGTCAAACAATAGATCGCGATTGTCAAGTAGCTCAGAATCATCATTGTCAAGCTCATAATCATCATTCTCATCGTCATCGTTCTCATCATCACTCAGTAAAAAACCTCATAACAAGCAATTTGTTGAAAAGATGTTTCAAAAACAGTCAACAGTGAAGTCAAGAACTGATGACAGAAAGTTGAAGCTCATCATAGTAAGTTTTGAGTCTTACTAGATTGCAAAAATGATTGCAAAAGTAATTTCAAAGACGCTGATCATATGTTAGAATGTTTAACTCATTGAGTCAGCTTATGTTATCAATGTTATCATAAAAAGTGATCTTATCAAGCTCAAGAAAATGCGAAAATATCGCAAAGAAACTGTGACACTTCGTGAAATTCGTCAATATCAAAGAACAATCGACTTACTTATTTCAAAGCTGTCGTTTCAGCGTGTGATTCGCGAAGTGTGTCATGAATTGATTGAAGTCAATCTTCGCTTTCAATTAAAAGCTATAGAGACATTGCAGAAGATGACAGAAGCGTGACTTGTTGCAATGTACGAAGGTTAGTTTCACGATTAATTTTGCAATCAATTTTGCAATCGATTTTGCAATTGATTTTGCAATCGATTTTGCAATTCAAATATTAATTACTTAACAGATATCAATCTTTGCGTAATTCACGCAAAGCGTGTAATCATTCAAGCGAAGAATATAAGATTGGTTTTTCATCTTACAGGCGAAAAGTTCACATTTGAAGCTTGTTCAAGTTATATGAGAAAGTAGATACTATGCAATCAGAATGCAACGCTGTCGCAAGACAAATAAATAGTAAATACAATTTTTGCACTGTCACACTATTAGTAATACTATTGCTTTCATGTGTAATTCAATGTAAAAGTTATCACTTTTGTCAAGAACTTTAGGATTTTTTCTTGAATGTAAAGTCGATTAATTAACTACTTGTATGCACAGAGTCTTCGTGCACACTGAGTTTTTGCACGCTTTAACTAGAAAGATTAGTTTCAGATACTATTTCAAGCACGCTGATAGTAACTTGAGACACGCTAAATTTCAAAATACTATCTGTAACTAATTTTTCTAGTTAGAGTGCGCGAAAATCTCATGCATATAAGTAAGTATACTATTTTTAGAAATTGAGTTTAAGCAACTCAGTGCACAGAAATTCTGTGCATTTGAGTAAGTATACTATTTTTAGAAATTGAGTTCAAGCAACTTAACTTGAATCTGAGTTGAGCTTAAGTTAAGAAGAATCAACTCAATCTTAACTTGAATTCAGACTTGAGTTGAGTTAATTCTTCTCAACTCAACTCAATTCTAACTTAATGATAGATCTAAGACAAACTGACAACGCGTTCTAAAGATGATTGTTAATTTTATTCTAAATGTCGTTCATCAAAATGACATCGTCGTAGTTCAGAAAGCTGAATATTCTAGTGAATTCTGAATAGAAAGAGCTGAAGAGCTTGTTAAGCTGCTTCAGAGCAACGTATTTGCAACAACACTTTTGAATCAGATTCTGATCTTCGTAAATTTCTTTCAGATGTTTCAGTAGCTCTGATGATGATTGATAGAATGAGAAAGCATCAACATGACGTTTTACATAAATTTGCTGATCAGCATCGTCTTCTAGTCTGAAAATCATATAGACAATATGAATCTTTTCAGTAGAATAATGATTCACGTTGACATCGAGCTTGTCAGCTATTTTAATGTTTCATGTCTTTCAGATAGAATCATCTGTTTCAATGAAGATGAGTGAATTCGAAAGCTTGATGAACTTGTGATGATTATTCTCATTTTCATTATCAAATAAAGTAGAAGATTCTCATTGAAAGTGAGCTTCTTCTTGATTGACTCATTGCTCAGCTGACTGAGTATCTTAACGAAGCATAGATTCATCAGCTTGACGTTGTTTCGCTCTGAAGTTCAATCACTCATCTTGTAACTGATTGATCTTTTTCTCTAGTTCATTGTTTTTATCAAAAGTGATTTCTAGTTGTTTCACTCTTTTTTTGTGATTGTTTTGTACAAGAAGTCAGTGTTCATTGAGTTGCAAAATCAAGTTTCGCTGACTTCAAAGCTTGTTCAGCATATTGATGACTTTGTTGAATTGATTGCTGATTCAATGAAACAGTTGTTCTTCAATGTTTATGTTTCATAAGATGACAGCTTTCTCAACTTCAACTGAAGCATTAATGAGTAGAAGTGAAACACTTTTATTAACAGTGCTTTTAAGCAGATGAGTTGTTCAAGACTTAACTGACTTAATATCACATGTCATGATGAAAGAAGATAAAAGTTGTTGAAATGAAAGTAAATGAGAGATTGATGTTTTGAATTGATGTTTTTTGATGAGTGAAAATTTAAAGAATTTCTTGTGAATTTCAGATAATAATTGAATGCTTTATTCAAAAAATTTCTTGCAAATAGAATGATGAAAATTAATGTAGAATCGAAGAATTTCTTGCAATCTAAAATGATGATGCAAATTTGAAGAATTTCTTGCAAATTTTTCTTACTGAATAGATTGTTTTGTATTATCTATTTGTTGATAGCAGAGTAGTAGATGATGAGCATTTATCTAATGTTAGAAATCTGTCTAGAGCGAGTCAGATAGAAATGTCATTTAACTAGAAGATAAATGCTAAGAAAGAAAGATAGTTACAGAAAAGAAGCTGACTATATATGTGTGTTTCTCAGTCGACGCTAGACTCAATAGAAACTAGTCAAGATGATGAAGTGAGAATAAATCTGACAAGACTAGAAGACTGAGTCTGACAAGGCTAGAATCATGATAATTAATACAAAAGCTTCTATTTATGTAATGTTCAGAAACTGTGTTAAACTTGAAAGAAATGTGTTTGTGACATGAAAAGAATGTGATGTAAATGAACAAGATGTTGATGAAAGAAAAGAATGTTGAGAAAGAAAAAGAATGTTAAGTCATATCTGAGTCATATCTGAGTCAAACCTGACTAGCTCGCTGATTAGCTCTAATCATTACGCAGAGAACTTACTAATGTTCATTGCAAATTGATTAAAGCTTCAGTCTTGTTCAATCTTGATAAGCTTGTAACATAAAGCTTTAATCAATTCACAGTGAACGCTAGCAAGTTCTTTGCGTAATGATTAAAGCTAGTCAAGATCTAATCGAGATATGATTTGAATCTGATTCAAATTTGACTCAAATATGACTCAGCATCTTTTTCTCTTTTCTAGCATCTTCTAATCAGCTTCTATTTGCCTTTTATGACAAACACACTTCTTTGTATTACAAGTAGTTAACAGTTGTTTATGATAAACACATTTCTTTGTGTCACAAACATTTTTTGAACCAACATTTTTCTTGTGTTTCAACACGTTCTCTTTGAGACTAACGTCAATCTGAGTAACTACTATATAGAGCATATTCTTCTTGCTTTTTGTATCTTCTTTCTTCTGTATTCTTAAAGTCTTAGTTATAGCTATCTTTATAGATCAAACATTCTAGTTACGCATGCACTCTGATTAGTTTCTAGACTCAATCTCAACATTGATCAGTCAGATGAGATCATCAAGATGCTGATTGAGCTAAGAAATCAACAAAACATGACTTTAAAACTCAATGAGTAATGAATTGATCTACAAGTTGATCACATCAAGAGACTTGCTGAGCTAAAAATCAATCAAACAACAATAAACACTCAAGAAGAGATTATCATTGAACTATAAAAGAAAGTATTAAGTCTTAAAAAGAAACAATGTTCAGCAAATCAATCTCAATCTCAACAGTCTACGAAGTTTTGAGCTTCTATCAAGAATCATACTCAACGAAAGTCATTCACTTTATTCAATAATGATCATCACAAGTTCTTCAAGTTTTTGAATTCATTTATATTCACTGATGAAAATGAATTAACTTGAGACAGTTAAAGAGTCAAGATAAATGATAAGCTTCAGACAAATGTTAATCACTTCGATAATAAGAATATCTGTATTGTTTATGTGATATTTAGACTAGAAAATGATGTTGCTGAGCACATTTTTGCTTGACATCAACATGATGCTTTACATTCATACATCTTGATCAACGAGCTATTTGAGCATTTGAAAGAAATATATGATGAACTAAATAAGAATTGAAAGTGTCGTTGCAAGTACAACGCTCTGAAATAAGCAGACAAGTCTTTCAATGTCTTCTACTTCAACTTTATGAAGCTATTCAGTTATTTTAAATACAACAATTGCACTCTGATGAATGATCTTCAGAATAAAATCAATAATCGCTTGCAAAATGCTTTATCAGTCTGTTCAGAGAACTTTACTTCGCTCACTCGCTTAAGAATCTTTCTTCAAGATGTAAATAGTAAACAACGAGTCAATTATCAGCTTCGCAGCGAACGTTGCATTATCATCGTCAAAGTCACTGTTGTACCTGATAAATGTGCTACTTCTTTGTCAATAACAACTTTGATAATCAATTATGTTAAGTTGACTATCTCTTTTATCTCTGAGTCAGCGAGATCATCAATTATCTGCTACATCTGCAAGACTTTCGATCATTTGTTCAAAAATTGTTCTCAGCTGAACAAGATTGACACTTCTGCATCTCATGCATTCATTTCTCGTCTACATGAAATCATCATTTCAAAGAATAAAGAGAATGAGAAAATGTCTTTCAAGAATAATGAGGCAAAAAACTAGAGACTTTCATCAAAGACGTGATGAAAGATGTGTTAATTTCTTCAACGATAAGCATGTCAGATGACTCTTTTGCTTCTGAATCTTTGACTACTAAATATATACTTTCTAGCAATGAAATTAGTTACTCATTGAAGTCATTAATTGACATCGAAGCTACTGACTATTCGTTCATTGATAAAGTGATTACGCAAATTGTTTGTAATCAGTTGCAAATTGAGTCTTTGACTTTGATCAAAGCGAAGTCAATTTGAGAATTCAACAATCATTATGCTAAGAAACTCATTATTTATGTCATTTATTTGAATTTAACTGTTCAAGATCATACAATTGACATAACTTTTATGTTGATCACTTAATTAAATTAATATTAAATGATTCTTGAAAAAACATGAATGAACAAAATCAATCTAGTAATTGATATGCAAATCAATTTTCTTCAATTTTCGAATTTCAATTCTACTAGTCAGAAATCGCGTACTTTATTCTCAAGCAATAAATCAATCACGAAATGAAAGAGCTTAACTTTTATTCATATATTGAAGAGATCTTTCACTTTCGTTACATCTCAATTCAGTCAAAACAAGAAGTTCATTGAACAATTAAAATAGCATGACGCGACTTTAACTAGCGTCAATTCTAAATCAACGTTTAGTCTGAAATCAGTCTATTTCAGTCTGAAATCATTCTCTTTCAGTTCAATGAACATAGTAATGATAGAAGCAGCGACATATAAAATGTTAGTCAAATAATCAGACATCAAGATCTTTGCTGTTATCATCTTAAAAATCGATCGACTCATAACTACAGTTGAAAACAAGTCTGAAGAAGTGAATCTGCATGAGTTTTTTCACGCTGAAGTTCTCAAGCAAGTTAAGATCAAGCTTTTCTCTGAATATCACGACTATTTAAACATCTTCAATTGAGCAATGATTAATCAGTTATCATTGCATCATTGCTATGATCACAAAATTGAGTTGATCAATGAAGAAATATTCTCTTAAAGCAGACTATATCAGATGTTCAATTACAAGCTTCAAAAGATAAAGAAGTATCTGATTGATCATTTAAACAAAGAGTTTATTTTCTTCAGCTTCACATCATATGTTTCACTCATCTTGTTCATTGAAAAGAAAGATGATAGTCTGCGTTTCTGCGTCAATTATAGAAAGCTCAATGCTTTGATCAAATGAAATCACTATTCTTTGTTATTAATAGACGAGACTCTTGCTTGTATACAAGAAAGCAAGTATTTGACTTAATTGAACATTATTGTTGCATTCAACAAACTACGCATGCATTCAGATAGCGAAGATTTGACTATCTTTATTATTTTCTTCAACTCATACAAATATCATGTAATGCTCTTCAAATTAATCAATGAATCTGCTTTCTATCAACATTATATGAACGACATGTTGTTCAAGTATCTACATCAGTTTTGTCAGATTTATCTAGATGACATTATCATTTACAGCAAGATCTTAAAGAAATACAAGCAATATGTACGATTGATTTTGAATAAACTACGAGAAGCTGATCTACAGATAAACATCAACAAGTATGAGTTTCATGTTCAGAAAACTATCTTTCTAGAACTCTTAATATCAATCAAAGAATTGAAGATGAACTTGCGAAAGATGCAAGCAGTCGTTAATTAATTTACACTCAATAATCTCACTCAGATGCAGTTCTTTATTGACTTCTGCAATTTTTATTGACGCTTCATTAAGAACTTTTCAAAGATTGTTCGTTCAATAATTTAACTCACTTAAAAGAAGATCATATTTGAATGAAATAAAGTCTGTCAGATGTTACGAGCATATCAAGACTGAACAAGACTGAAACTTTAATTAATTTGCAGTAAACGCTAGTGAGTTCTTTGTGTAATGATTAAAACTAGTCAAGATCTAGCTGAGATCTGATCTGAATCTGACTCAAATTTGACTTAAATATAATTCAGCATCTTTTTTCTTTTTTAGCATCTTTTAATCAGCTTTTATTGTCTTTTATGACAAACACACTTTCTTGTGTTATGAGTAGTTAACAGATGTCTATGACAAACACATTTCTTTGTGTCATAAACATCTTTTGAATCAACATCTTTCTTGTGTTTCAACATGTTCTCTTTGAGACTAGCATTAATCTGAGTAACTACTATATAGAGCGTGTTTTTCTTGCTTTTTGTATCTTCTTTCTTCTGTATTCTTAAAGTTTTAATTATAACTATCTCTATAAATTAAACATTCTAGTCATGCATGCACTCTGATTAGTTTCTAGACATGATCTCAACATTACTTTAAGAATTCATTAATCACATGATACTGATCTCATTACTCATTCAAGTTCACTCAGCTGACAATGAGATGAATATAAAGAAATTTGTGTATCTGATGATCAACGACATTGAAAGACAGAACAACATCAAGAGATCAATAAAATCAACGAGAATATATGATTATGTGATTGCTAAAGAATCTATCGCTCAGTCAGTAGCATTAGTTCAAATCGATTAATAGAATCAACGATAAAGAATCTTCATTGATTGTTTGAGAATTACAAAAAATCTTTTCAAATCAGCAACACTCTTTTATGAAGACTAAACACTTTAACAAACAAGTTGCTGATAGTTGATATTAAGCATTATGAAGCTATATTGAGCAAACTCTGAATGAACAAAAATGAAATATTATTGAACATAAGACATGATACTATCTTATTTTCTGATCAATTGAATATTTCTATTTCAATCTTTTCGATTTCGTCAAATACAAAGTACTTAAGTTGATCACGATCAACTTTGATCTCTTCAGCAGCTCACAGCAAGATCTTTAAGATGCTTAAGCACTCAGTTTCAATCATTCAGAAAGAGTCATTTTTGATTCAAAACATAAACATTATCTCTTTTCAAGCACTAGTAAAACGAAAAAAGAAGAATTAGATCAAGATTTTTGCTATGTTCATTGAAGACATTGATAGAAAAATTGTCTACAATACTCAATGCGAACTAAATGTTATAAACGTCTTCTCAGTCAATGAAACGACTCAGAATCTAGAGAATGTTAAAGTTAAGCTATCAACAAAGTATCAAGATTTTCTAGATATCTTTGATTAAGTTCAAGCAGACAAGCTATCGTCTCATCATTTATATAATTATAAGATAAAGCTTACTAGTGACATAACATCTTCTTGCTGTCAAGCATATTGAATGTTTTTCTACAAGCTTCAGAAAGTAAAGAAATATCTGAATGAGAATCTTTTCAAAGAATTTATAATCTTTAGCAAAGCTTCATATTTCTCACTCGTTCTGTTTATCTTAAAAGCAAATAAAGATCTACGATTCTGCGTTAACTATTGAAAGCTCAATGCTATTACTAAAAGAAATCACTATTCTTTATTGCTCATAGATGAGATGATCAACAAAATAGTTGATTGCAAGCATCTGATTCAATTAGATATCATTTTGACTTTTAACAAACTACGAATGCATTCTGATAGTAAGAACTACACTATATTTATCATTACTTTAGAAGCATACAAATCAAAGATGTTATCTTTTGAACTTATCAAAGATTCTATCTCGTTTCAGCAGTATATGAATAACATTCTTTGAAACTTTCTAAATAACTTTTGTCAAGTTTATCTAGAAGACATTTTAATCTACAGCAAAACTCAACGAGAATATTAACAACATGTCAAGATGATATTAAATCATTTACAAGAAGCTGATCTACAAGTAGATATTCAAAAGTGCGAATTCGACGTAGAAGAAACTATTTTCTTAAAAGTCATAGTTTCAGAACAAGATCTTTGTATGAATTCTATCAAAGTGAAAGTCATAGTCAACTGAACTACGTCAATCAATTTAAAAGAAGTTCAAAGCTTCGTGAGATTTGTTAACTTCTATCGTTGTTTCATTAAGAACTTCTCGAAGCTAGTCAAATTATTCACTCAGCTGACTAGAAAGAATACGTCTTTTGTTTGAAACAAAGTTTGTGTTCAAGCTTTTGATAATTTAAAGAAACAGATCAGCTCAATCTCAATACTACGACATTTTGATTTCAAACGACAGACTATTCTGAAAATCGATGTTTCTGACTACGTTAAAGATGAAATTCTATCTCAGTACAATGATGAGAAAGTTCTTCACTCGATAGTCTTTTACAGCAAGAGCATGATCTTTGCTGAATGCAATTATCACATTTATGACAAGAAATTGCTAATCATTATTCAATGTTTCGAACACTGAAGACTCAAGCTTGAATGCATTGAATTACTCATTCAGATATTTATCAATCATCAGACTTTGAAGATCTTCATGAAAAACAAACAGTTAACTCAATGTCAAGTCAATTATTTAAACATTTTATCAAAGTTTAACTTTCAGATCATTTTTCAATCAGACAAAATGAACATTAAAGTCAATGCTCTAATCAGAATGTCTCTGATTAACGTCTTCAAATCAACTCAGCGTACTGAAGATTGCTATCAGATCATTCTGACACTTGATAGAGTAGATAATCTAGCTATTGAATCTGAAGTTGATTTCTATCAGCGAGTAAAAAATGTCAACAAGATGAATGAGCTTTGCAATAAGTATAAACAAGCTATAAGCGAAAACAAGCTCAAGCTACATAGCATTGAATTGAAGCATTGCAAGATCATTGACGACGTTCTGTTCAGAAAAGATCTACTGTGAGTTTCTGAAAATATGCATACGAAATTGCTAAAGAAAATTCATGATCAGCCTTTCATCTCTCACTCTGACAATCAAAGAACTATTGATCTAGTTCAACGTTTCTACTATTGATCAAGTCATCAAGTAATAATTAGACGTTACATTTGAAATTGTCATGTCTGTCAACGAAGCAAGACATCTAGAAATAGCATCAATGAACTACTTCATTCTCTATTGATTTCACAGAAGCGCTGAAAAGATATAGTTATGAACTTCATCACTGAGTTACTTCTATCAAAAGATTATAACATCATTTGCACAATCATATGTTGTCTTATCAAGAAAAATCACTATGTCTTCTATCATTAAGAAGACAATGACATCTCAGTTGAAGAAACGATTTGAATCATGCTATGAAATGTTTATTGACTTCATGATCTATTTAGTTCTATTGTTTTGAACAGAGACTTTCAATTCATATCAATCATGTGACAAAGTCTTTGCAAGTGACTAAGAATTACAGCTAGTTTATCAACAGCTTATCATTCTGAAATTAATGATCAATCAAAATGAGCTAATCAAGATGTTGAATGTGAACTAAGAATTTACTGCAATTACATGCAGAATCACTGAGCAAAATGACTATCAATGATAGAATTCAGCGAGAATTTCAATATCTTCTCGATCATCTCAATAACTTTGTTCTACTTTAATAAGAATTTTCACTCACGAATGAGTTTCGATTCAAATACAACTGATTATGAAACTACTTATGATTGTCTTGAAGCTAGAAAAGCAGATGATATTGTCATTCAAATGAAAGAACTTCTTAGCTTTGATCATCAACAATTGAAAAAGACGAAGCAGATCATTAAAGCTCAAGTCAATAAACATAAACAAGATGTCATTTATGAAGTAAATGACTGAGTTTAATTATTCTCTAGAAATATAAAGATAACTAAATCATGTGAGAATTTGAAAGATAAATAGCTAAAACTCTATCAAATCACTGTCAAAGTTGAAATCTTCTATCATCTTCATTTATCAATAAGCATGAAGCAGCTGCATTCAATGTTTAGTTCAAAGCTATTACGTTCTTATTTCAATGATTTCTTATCAGAACAGCATTCAGAATAATTTAAATCTCTCACTATTAAAAACAATGAGCATTGAAAGATAAATGACATTTTGAACTTTAGACACTATCGAGATTGAATACAATACAAGATCAAATGAATGAAACTAGATTGAAACTGTTAGAGATCAATCTAGAGCAAGTCATAAAGATGTCATTTAACTAATAAATAAATGCTAAGAAAGAAAAGTATCTACAGAATAAAACTCGCAGCTTATATGTGTATTTCTGATCTTTGCGCTAGACTCGAAAGAGTTGACGTCTTACACAGATGATGCAGAAACTCGATGACATCATTTTTAGCTTAAATGCTCACTAGACTCAATTAGAGATAATCAAGATTGAGAATAAAGTCGAGAATAAATCGAGAATAGAGTGTAGAAAATAGAGTCAAGAATAGATCAAGAATAGAGTCAAGAATAGATTGAGAATAGAATTGAGAATAGAATTGAGAATAAATTAAGAATAAAGTCAAGAATAGATTGAGAATAGAATCAAGAATAAAGTCGAGAATAGATTGAGAATAGAGTTGAGAATAGATCAAGATCGTAACATTACTTCTCTTCTTCAACAATTTATGTTCGTATGAATGTATTTTCTTAGTGCGCTTGATTAAAATATCAAATGTGAAAGTCATTAACAATATTCTGAGCATTCATGAATTCATTGTTGTCAGCGTTATATCAGTTAAAATCGTTGTCATAGTTCTTTCATTTGACTTGATATTGAAGTCATCTTCAATATCATCAAAAGTTCAATATATTGTTGATTTCTCATTCATTCTCATTGTTTATCAATATTGATCTCGAAGATTCATTCTTCTGATCAGACAGAGAATCATTGACGGCAGAACGAAGAAGCTCTGAATAAAACACATCATGTATATGCATAATGCTTGATAGTTTCAATTTATAAAAGAAGTCAACAGAGTCTGTGATTTTGAATGAATCAAGCATTTTGTCATCTAGCTTTTTGAAAAGTCTCGCTGTAATGATGTTTCTTTCGTTCAGAAATATCTTTGATTCAATCTCATAATTGATCTTCTTTCTATGCTTGTTAGCTTGTTTCATCATTCGTTCTCATGTTTTGATCAGAGCTTCGCGAGCGAAAATTAACGTTGTGTTCATGTGATTGAATATATTTTCGATTCTGATGATCTGCAAGCGTTTGCAAGTGCTTTCATACTCAATGATGTCAGAGTTGAAGCTCATACAAGAATGAAAGTTCTTGTTCATGAAGAAGAGAGTCAAGAAGATGATTGAGAACAAGACATTATTGTTGACAAACTCGATCATGAGTAGTCACTTAAATCAGTCGTTCTGCATATATGAACAAAAGAATCAAAGATATCGCTCAACATTCTGATTGACTCGTTCGCTTTGATCATCAATCTGAGAATGATGAACGATAAATAATCGAAGAGAAATGCTCAGTCGTTTGCAAAGAAACTTTCATAGTATAGAGATAAATTGCGAATCTCGATCAGATACTATGAAGCTGAATAAATCATGAGTTCAATATACTCATTGAATCAGCATTTTAGCTGTCTTTTTGACAGTGATATCTTCATCATCAATGATGCAAGAAATATAATGTCTTTTCTTTAACAATCTGCAAATGATTGTCAGAATAACGTTGTACTCGCTTGAATCAGATAGATTAATAATGAAGTTCATTGCTATGTCTTGTCATCGCTGTTCAGATATCAATCAAGATTGAAGCAAGTCATTTGATTTATCTTTGAGTGTCTTTGAACGTTGACAGATATAGCAGTTTTGAATATATCAATCTATTATTTTTCGCATGAATGATTAATAGTAGTTTCGCTTTATGACTTTCACAGTTCTAAGAATATTCGAATAATCAACTGATGATTGATCATGCATCTCACGAATCAGATTCATTTGTAGAAGCTCGTTGAACAAAACTCATAGCTGACTATCATGATACAAGATTTCATTCTGAATTCAACAATTCTGCAATTTGATATCTTCATATTGTGTCTCATCTCTTGCTATTGCTTCGCGAAGTAGCATACAATTCTCATCGATCTTATTAGTTTCAAGAATCTGTTTATAGATTGATTCACTGATGTTCTTCTTTAAATCAGCAATTTTCATTTGATTCAAAGTCAGAATAGTGATTCATTGATAGCGAACATGCTCATCTTCTGAATCTCTGAGCACAACGTCAGCTTGACGAGTTAATGCATTGATCTTGATGTTTTGTTTGTCAGATTGATACATTATTCTGAAGTTGAAGTCAACGAGCTTCTGAACTTAACGCATCTGATGTTTGCTCAGCTCTTTATCTTTCATCAACAAGATAAGCGCTTGATAATCGATGAACATCTTGATAGAAATGTCAGTTAGTTTCAGTTCAAGTCGTCAGTGTTTAAATGCTCAAATAATGATCAGAAGTTCTTTATCATATATCTCATAGTTGCATTTAGCAAAAAACATGTTCTTGCTATAGAAGATAATTGAATGTAGTACTTCTTCGTCATCATATTAAGAGAGAACTTCATCGTTAACGTAGTTGAATGAGTTGATTTCAAGAATAGTCTCATGAGTTTAATCAAAGTGACGTAGTATAGAAGTCTCGATTATACATCTCTTCATATGATTGAAGATGATTTGACAAACTTCATTTCATTCAAATATGATTTTCTTTTGAGTAAGTTGAATCATTGAACGAACAATCTTTGAAAAGTTCTTGATGAAGCGTTGATAGAAATTGCAAAAGTCAATGAAGAACTGCATCTAAGTGAGATTATTGAGTGTAGATCAATCAACGACTGCTTGCATCTTTCGCGAATTCATCTTCAATTCTTCGATTGATATCAAGAGTTTCAGAAAGATAGTTTTCTGAATATAAAACTTGCACTTGTTGATGTCTATCTGTAGATCAGCTTCTCGTAGTTTATTCAAGATTAATCATACATGTCACTTGTGTTTCTTCAAGATTTTGCTGTAAATGATAATGTCATTCAGATAAATTTGACAAAACTGATGTAGATATTCAAACAATACGTCATTCATATAGTGCTGATAGAAAGCAGATTCGTTGATTAAATTAAAGAGCATTACATGATATTTGTATGAGTTGAAGAAGATAATAAAGATAGTCAAATCTTCGTTATCTGAGTGCATGCGTAGTTTGTTAAACGCGACAATGATGTTCAATCGTGTCAGATACTTGCTTTCTTGTATACGAGCGAGAGTCTCGTTTATCACTGACAAAGAATAGTGATCTCGTTTGATCAAAGCATTGAGCTTTCTGTAATCAACGCAGAAACGCAGACTATCGTCTTTCTTTTCAATGAACAAAATGAGCAAGATGTATGATACGAAGCTGAAGAAAATGAACTCTTTGTTTAAATGATTGATCAGATACTTCTTTATCTTATGAAGCTTGTGATTAAACATCTGATATAGTCTGCTTCGAAAGAGCATTTCTTCATTGATCAACTCAATTTTGTGATCATAGAAATGATGTGATGATAGTTGATGAATCATAGCTCAATTGAACACATTTAGATAGTCATGATACTTGAAGAAGAGCTTGACTTTGATCTTCTTAAGAGTCTTGACGTGTGAAAGCTCATGCAAATTCACTTCTTCAGGCTTATTTTCGACTGTAGTTATGAGTCAATCGATTTTCAAGATGATAATAGCAAAGATCTTGACATCTGATTATTTAACTAACATTCTATATGTTGCAGTCTTTATCATTTCAATGTTTGTTGAATCTGAAGTCAGTTTAAAGATTTTGACGCTAGTTAAAATCGCGTCACATGATTTCAACTGTTCAATTTATTTAACTGACTTTTCATTGAACTGATTGAAAGAGAATGATTTCTGACTAGATTGAGATATAACAGAAGTGATAAGTCTCTTTAGTATATAAGCAAAAGTCAAGCTCTTCTGTTTCAATGTTGTTCTCTCGCTTAAGAAAAAAACAGTTGAGCGAGAATTGCAATTCGAAAATTCAAGAGAGTTGATTTGCATATCTATGACTAGATTTATTTTGTTCATTCAAGTTTTTTCTAGAATCATTTGATGTTGTTCTAATTGAGTGATCAACATTGAAGCGATGTTTACTGTATGATTCTGAATCATCAGATTCAAATAAATGACATGAGTAATAAGTTTTTTTGCATAATGATCATCAAATTCTCGTATTGACTTCGCTTTGATCAAAGTCAGAAGTTCAATTTGCAACTGATCACAAACAATTTGCGCGATCACTTCATCAATGAATGAATAGTCAGCAGCTTCGATGTCAATCAATAACTTCAATGAGTAACTAATTTCATTGCTAGAAAGTATACATTCAGTAGTCAAAGATTCAGAAGCAAAAGAATCATCTGACATGCTCATCATTGAAGAAATTAACACATCTTTCATCACGTCTTTGATGAAAGTCTCTAGTTTTTTGCCTCATTATTCTTGAAAGACATTTTCTCATTCTCTTTATTCTTTGAAATGATGATTTCATGTAGACGAGAAATGAATGCATGAGATGCAGAAGTGTCAATCTTGTTCAGCTGAGAACAATTTTTGAACAAATGATCGAAAGTCTTGCAGATGTAGCAGATAATTGATGATCTCGCTGACTCAGAGATAAAAGAGATAGTCAACTTAACATAATTGATTATCAAAGTTGTTATTGACAAAGAAGTAGCACATTTATCAGGTACAACAGTGACTTTGATGATGACAGTGCAACGTTCGCTGCAAAGCTGATAATTGACTTGTTGTTTACTATTCACATCTTGAAGAAAGATTCTTAAGCGAGTGAGTGAAGTAAAGTTCTTTGAACAGACTGATAGAGTGTTCTGCAAACGATTATTGATTTTATTCTGAAGATCATTCATCAGAGTACAATCATTGTATTTAAGATAGCTGAATAGCTTTATAAAATCAAAGTAAAAAACATTGAAAGACTTGTCTGCTTGTCTTAGAGCGTTGTACTCATGACGACACTTTCAATTCTTATTCAGTTCATCGTATATTTCTTTCAAATGCTCAAATAGCTCGTTGATCAAGATGTATGAATGCAAAGCGTCATGTTGATGTTGAGCGAAAATGTGCTCAGCAGCATTATCTTCTAATCTAGATATCACATAAACAATACAGATATTCTCATTGTTGAAGTGATCAACATTTGTCTGAAGCTTGTTGTTTATCTTGATTCTTTAGCTGTCTCATATTGATTCATCTTCATCAATGAATATAAATGAGTTCAAAAACTTGAAGAACTTGTGATGATCGTTGTTGAATAGAGTAAACAACTCTCATCGAGTACGATTCTTGATAGAAGCTTGAGACTTTGTAGACTGTTGAGATTGAGACTGATTTGCTGAACGCTGTCTCTTTTTGAAACTCAATACTTTCTTTTATAGTTCAATGATAATCTCTTCTTGAATGTCTATTATCATTTGATTGATCTTTAACTTATTAAGTCTCTTGATGTGATCGACTTGTAGCTCAATTCATTGCTTGTTGAGTTTCAAAGTCATGTTTCATTGATCTCTTAGCTCGATCAGCATCTTGATGATCTTGTTTGACTGATCAATAGTTCATTGACAAAGTTGTTGACTTATGTTGATGTTTCATGAGATAGCAACATTCTGAGATCTCGCTGAAGCATCAAAAGAAATAAGAGAAACTCATTTACTAGCAGTATTTCTAAGCAGACGAGCTGTTCATAACTCGACTGATTCAGAATCGTGTGTCATTGTAAGAGAGATAAAGATAGATAGATAGATTTGATAAATTTGAGTAAATTTGAATGTGTGTTTTGATGAAAGTAATTCAAAGAATTTCTTGCGAATTTTCTGAATGAACGAAGTAGGTTATTTCGTATCATCTACACGTCAATAGCAGAGTAGTTGATTAGCATTTATCTACTGTTAGAAATCGATCTAGAGCGAGTCATAAAGATGTCATTTAACTAATAAATAAATGCTAAGAAAGAAAAGTATCTACAGAATAGAACTCGCAGCTTATATGTGTGTTTCTGATCTCTGCGCTAGGTTCGAAAGAGTTGACGTCTTACACAGATGACGCAGAGACTTGATGACATCATCTCTAGCTTGAATGCTCACTAGACTCAATTAGAGATAATCGAGATCAAGAATAGATTGAGAATAAAGTCGAGAATAGAATCGAGAATAGATCAAGAATAGAGTTGAGAATAGATCGAGAATAGAATCAAGAATAAAGTCAAGAATAGATTAAGAATAGAATCGAGAATAGATTGAGAATAAATCAAGAATAGAGTCGAGAATAGATTAAAATCGTAACAGAAACAACGAATGATACTATGTTGATAAAGAAGAATTCAAGAGCTCGAAAGAAGTTTTAGTTGAATTTCATAAGCTTTATTCAGACAAGTCACACTAAATTGAAAAACAGTGAAAGGTTTTGCGTTTCATTTGTTCTATTCATGCGAACATGAATTTTCAAAGAGAGAGATAATGTTACAAGTGTATCAAGACTGAACAAGACTGAGACTTTAATCAATTTGCAATGAATGCTAGCGAGTTCTTTGTGTAATGATTAGAACTAATCAAGATCTAGTCGAGATCTGATTTGAATCTGACTCAGATTTGACTCAGATATAACTTAGCATCTTTTTTCTTTTCTAGCATCTTCTAATCAGCTTTTATTGTCTTCTATGATAAACATACTTCTTTGTGTTACAAGTAATTAACAGATGTTTATGATAAACACATTTCTTTATGTTACAAACATTTTTCAAATCAACATTTTTCTTGTGTTTTAACACGTTCTCTTTGAGACTAGCGTTGATCTGAGTAACTACTATATAAAGCATGTTCTTCTTGCTTTTTGTATCTTCTTTCTTCTGTATTCTTAAAGTCTTAGTTATAACTATCTTTATAGATCAAACATTCTAGTCACGCATACACTCTGATTAGTTTCTAGACATGATCTCAACATCAGATTGTCTTCAATCATATGAAGAGACATATGATTGAAACTTCTATACTACGTCACTTTGATCAAACTCATAAGACTATTCTTGAAATCAACTCATTTGACTACGTCAATGATGAAGTTCTCTCTTAATATGATGACAAAGAAGTACTACATTCAATTGTCTTTTATAGCAAGAACATGTTTTCTGCTGAATGCAACTACAAGATATATGATAAAGAACTTTTGATCATCATTTAAGCATTTGAACACTGACGACTTGAACTGAAGCTAACTGACATTTCTATCAAGATGTTCATTGATCATCAAGCGCTCACTTCGTTAATGAAAGATAAAGAGCTGAGCAGACGTCAGATGCATTGAGTTTAGAAGTTCGCTGATTTCAACTTCAGAATAATGTATCAATCTGACAAACAGAATATCAAGATTAATGCATTAACTCATCAAGCTGACGTCGTGCTCAAAGATTCAAAAAATGAATGCATTCACTATCAACAAATCACTATTCTGACTTTGAATTGAATAAAAATTGCTGATTTAAAGAAGAACATCAGTGAATCAATTTATAAACAGATTCTTGAGACTAATAAGATTGATGAGAATTACATGCTACTTCGCGAAGCAATAGCAAGAGATGAGACATAATATGAAGATATCAAATTGAAGAATTGTTGAACTCAGAATGAAATCTTGTATCATGATAGTCAGTTATAAGTTTCATTCAACGAGCTTCTACAAATGAATCTAATTTGTAAGATGCGTGATTAATCATCAGTTGATCATTAAACTGATCATTAAGTTGAGTTTCAAGTTAATATTTTGAACTCAAATCGAGATCGAGTCGAGTTGCTCACATTTTCAACTCAACTTGAGTCAAGTTGCTCATATTTTTAACTTGACGTGACTCAACTCAACTGAGAATTGAATCAACTCAACTCAACTTGTCAAGAACTTGAGCTTGACGTCAAGAAAGTTAAATATAGAAAAATTTTCGGTTTTTGACTTTTGCATTATCTTTTTGCATTATCTTTTTGCATTATCTTTTGATAGAGAGTCATGAAGAAAAACATGAAGGTTGTTTGATAGAAAGTCATAAAGAGAAACATGAAGATTATTTGATAAAGAGTCATGAAGAGAAACATGAAGAGAAACATGAGAAGAAACATGAAGAAAAACATGACGAGAAACATGATGAGAAAACATAAAGATCATTTGACATTGATAGAGAGTCATGACGAGAAAACATGATAGAAAGTCATGAAGAAAAATTATGTAGACTGTTCAATCAAGCTATTTACATTTATCTAATATCTTGTTGAGTTGAGTCGAGTTTTTGAGTTGAATTGTTGAGTCAAGCTTCTCAACTCAATTCAAGTGCTTGAATTCAACTTCTCAACTCAACTCAACACTTTTTCCAAAAAAATTCAACTTAACTTGATACTTTTCAAGTCAAGTACTCGACTTGATGTGATCAGTCTAAATATCTGAACAGCAATGACAAGACATAGCAATAAACTTCATTATTAATTTATCTGATTCAAGCGAATACAACGTTATTCTGATGATCATCTGCAAATTGTCAAAGAAAAGATATTATATTTCTTGCATCATTGATGATGAAGATATCACTATCAAAAAGACAGCTGAAATGCTGATTCAATGAGTATATCAAACTCATGCTTTATCAAGCTTCATAGTATTTGATCGAGATTTGCAATTCATCTCTATACTATGAAAGTTTCTTTGCAAATGACTGAGCATTTTTCTTCAATTGTTTATCATTTATCATTCTTGTTAGAGTCATGTCTAGAGCAAGTCATAGAGATACAGATAAACGAAGAGTAAATCAGGTAAACGAGATAAACGAGAATTCAAAGCTAAAGAGCGAGAACTACGAGATGCAAAGACTATATGTACAGAAGAAAGATGAGCGCTAAGCTCAATAAAGTCTTAGCCTAGCTCAAAGAACACGTATCTCAGTAGAAGACTGAGCATGCTCGTAACATTACTTCTCTTTCTCAGTCAAGCAATGATCTCATTGCTTCAATCAGCTTCTTCTTGTACGATTCATTACCGTTCTATTCAGATGTTTCAAGCTCATTTCATTGAGTGTTTCAAGCTCATTTCATTGAGTGTTCAAGCTCATTCTATTCAGACGTTTCAAGTTTATTTCTTCTTGTCAAGTGTCTTTGAAGCAGACTCACTTCTGATTCGAGTCTATTGCATTTGATAGAACTTGTTTCGTTCATGTCATTCAAGCAGACTCACTATCGAGTGACAAGCTCAGTCGATGAGATCAATTGTTATCTGCTCTTGTAGCAGACTCACTATTCTTGTCATTCAAGCAGACTTTTTCTATTCAGCTTCAAATATTCAATAATGAATGAGTTTCAACTCATATCTTCATGTTTTCAGACATATAGTATATGTTCTATTCTCTTGAGACATATAGTATATGCTATTCTGTCTGCAGTACATATCATCTTTGCTGTTGTTGTCAATGACGTGAATAGAGATAAATTGTAAAAGATACGAGTAAGAGATTCATTGCTGAATCAAGTGAATTGTCATTGAAGCAGACTCACTATTGATTCATGTCTGCTACACGCATGTAGCAGAGCTTGTTTTGTTTATTCAATGATGAACTTGATGACAAGATTAATCATTATCTGTCTTTGTAGCAGACTCACTTCTGATTCATGTCTGCAACGCGTTGCAGAGCTTGTTCTGTTCATGTCTACTACACGCATGTAGTAGAACTTGTTTCGTTCGTTGATTGACTCAATCAAGAGATCAACTATTGACTTGTCATTGTAGCAGACTCACTATCAAGTGATGAGCTTGATGACAAGATCAATATTGAACGCGTCTTTAAAGCAGACTCACTATCGATTCATGCCTACTACACGCATGTAGCAAAGCTTATTTCGTTCATGTCTTTGTAGCAGACTCACTTTGAATGTCGTTCAAGCAGACTAACTTCTGATCAATTGAGTCTGATCAATCGAGAGTCGATTCATGTCTGCAACGCGTCGCAGAGCTTGTTCTGTTCATACTGTCAAAATTTCTGAGTTTGACTTCTGATTCTATAAATTTCTGGTTTCTATTCTGATGACGAGCTCAGTAAAGAGCTAGTCAAGAACAACGCGTTCGTGTTCTTCTGTTCTGATTCTATCGAAATTGCTGATTTCAAATCAGAGTTTCACTAAAATTGCTGATTTCAGTTCTGATGATGAGCTCAGTAAAGAGATCAACTGTTGTCTTCTGTTTCACATCTACTACATGTGTGTAGCAGAGCTTCTGCTTTCAATCGTAGAGCTGCAAAAATCGACTTAACTAGAAAGTGAATCACTGTCATGTGATATGTACGAAGCTTTGAATAATGTTAGAATCATGTCTAGAGCAAGTCATAAAGATACAGATAAACGAAGAGTAAATCAGGTAAATGAGATAAACGAGAATTCAAAGCTAAAGAGCAAGAACTACGAGATGCAAAGACTATATGTACAGAAGAAAGATGAGCGCTAAGCTCAATAAAGTCTTAGCCTAGCTCAAAGAACACGTATCTCAGTAGAAGACTGAGCATGCTCGTAACATTACTTCTCTTTCTCAGTCAAGCAATGATCTCATTGCTTCAATCAGCTTCTTCTTGTACGATTCATTACCGTTCTATTCAGATGTTTCAAGCTCATTTCATTGAGTGTTTCAAGCTCATTTCATTGAGTGTTCAAGCTCATTCTATTCAGACGTTTCAAGTTTATTTCTTCTTGTCAAGTGTCTTTGAAGCAGACTCACTTCTGATTCGAGTCTATTGCATTTGATAGAACTTGTTTCGTTCATGTCATTCAAGCAGACTCACTATCGAGTGACAAGCTCAGTCGATGAGATCAATTGTTATCTGCTCTTGTAGCAGACTCACTATTCTTGTCATTCAAGCAGACTTTTTCTATTCAGCTTCAAATATTCAATAATGAATGAGTTTCAACTCATATCTTCATGTTTTCAGACATATAGTATATGTTCTATTCTCTTGAGACATATAGTATATGCTATTCTGTCTGCAGTACATATCATCTTTGCTGTTGTTGTCAATGACGTGAATAGAGATAAATTGTAAAAGATACGAGTAAGAGATTCATTGCTGAATCAAGTGAATTGTCATTGAAGCAGACTCACTATTGATTCATGTCTGCTACACGCATGTAGCAGAGCTTGTTTTGTTTATTCAATGATGAACTTGATGACAAGATTAATCATTATCTGTCTTTGTAGCAGACTCACTTCTGATTCATGTCTGCAACGCGTTGCAGAGCTTGTTCTGTTCATGTCTACTACACGCATGTAGTAGAACTTGTTTCGTTCGTTGATTGACTCAATCAAGAGATCAACTATTGACTTGTCATTGTAGCAGACTCACTATCAAGTGATGAGCTTGATGACAAGATCAATATTGAACGCGTCTTTAAAGCAGACTCACTATCGATTCATGCCTACTACACGCATGTAGCAAAGCTTATTTCGTTCATGTCTTTGTAGCAGACTCACTTTGAATGTCGTTCAAGCAGACTAACTTCTGATCAATTGAGTCTGATCAATCGAGAGTCGATTCATGTCTGCAACGCGTCGCAGAGCTTGTTCTGTTCATACTGTCAAAATTTCTGAGTTTGACTTCTGATTCTATAAATTTCTGGTTTCTATTCTGATGACGAGCTCAGTAAAGAGCTAGTCAAGAACAACGCGTTCGTGTTCTTCTGTTCTGATTCTATCGAAATTGCTGATTTCAAATCAGAGTTTCACTAAAATTGCTGATTTCAGTTCTGATGATGAGCTCAGTAAAGAGATCAACTGTTGTCTTCTGTTTCACATCTACTACATGTGTGTAGCAGAGCTTCTGCTTTCAATCGTAGAGCTGCAAAAATCGACTTAACTAGAAAGTGAATCACTGTCATGTGATATGTACGAAGCTTTGAATAATGTTAGAATCATGTCTAGAGCAAGTCATAAAGATACAGATAAACGAAGAGTAAATCAGGTAAATGAGATAAACGAGAATTCAAAGCTAAAGAGCAAGAACTACGAGATGCAAAAACTATATGTACAGAAGAAAGATGAGCGCTAAGCTCAATAGAGTCTTAGTCTAGCTCAAAGAACATGTATCTCAGTAGAAGACTGAGCACGCTCGTAACAATTCTCAGATCAACGATCAAAGCGAACAAGTCAATTAAAACATCAAACAATATCTTTGATTCTTCTGTTTGTATATGTAGAACGACTGATTCAAGTGACTACTCATGATTAAGTTTGACAACAATAACATCTTATTCTCAATTATTTTCTTGATTCTCTTCTTTATGAACAAGAGTTTTCATTCTCATATGAGCTTTGACTCTGACATTATCGAGTATGAAAGCACTTGCGAACGCTTGCAGATCAATCGAGTCAAGAATATATCTGAACAAATGAACAAAACATTGATCTTCACTCATGAAGCTCTGATCAAAACATGAAAACAAATGATGAATTAAACTAATAAGCATAGAAAGAAGATTAATTATGAGATTGAATCAAAGATGTTTCTGAATGAATGAAATATAATTACAGCGAGACTTGTTATGAGTCTGCATAGAGCAAATCATATGAGTGTATTCTAACTAGAAGTTCAAAGCTGAAGAAGAAAGAAAATGCAACACGTCGTGAGTTTTACTCACGAAGACACGCTAGATCGTCAGCGTGTCAACATCAGTTCTATACTAGTTTATGATAGTCTGACATGATCTATGTTAAACTAACTTGAAGTGCACACTCACAACATTACTCTTCTTCTTTATTTAGTAATGTTCTCATTGCTGCAGTTTGATTGACATTTCTTAAGTTGATTTCTATCTTGACTTGTTTGAATATCATTCATAAAATTCATTTATGATCTTCAAACATTCTTTGAATTCACTTTCATTGACGTTGTATTAATGTAGATCAACGTTGTATTCTTTTCAATTGACATGATATTGTAGTCATTTGCCTCGTTCATAGTGTCTGAAGTTCAGTATGTTCTTTACTTCTCATTCATCTTTGTCTTTAATCACTATAAAATCAGACGACTCATTTCGTTGTTCTTTTAAAGCATTTTTCAAATCTAGTTGCAGCAAATTTGATGCAAACTTTGAATGAATCTTCATAGTCAATGACAGTTTCAGTTGATATGCATGTTCAATCTCAATCAGAATATTGAAGAGTTCTAGCATTTTATCATCTAGTTTCTTTGATGATCTTGAGATCATGATGTTTCTTGAGTTCAGAAACATCATGTTATTTATCTTGTAAATCATTTCTTTTCAATGTTTATCAATCTATTTCTTCATTGTGATTCTGACTCTTACTAATGCTTGCTTGATCAATGCTAGTGATTATTTCATATGTTTGAATATATTCTTCGCTTTGCTCGCTTCGATTCTAGCTTGAGTGATCTCATATTCAGTTGAATTCAAATCAAAGTTCATACAAGATTGAAAGTCTTTATTTAGAAAGAACGCTGACTGTTCAATTGATGATGAAATAGCATTATTATTAACAAATTCAGTCATAAATAATCAGACAAATCAATCATCTTGCATGTATAAACAATAGCTTCGTAGATATCGTTTTACATTCTAATTCGCTCTTTCTGTTTAATCATCAATCTGCGAATAATAGTCTGTGAATAGTTTCATCTTAATATCAAGTCTCAAGCATAGAGACTTTCAAACAATCAATATGAATTGTAAATCACGATTGAACACTATTGATCTTGATAGTTCATGAGTTCTAAAGACTCATATCAACAGTAGCTTGACTGTTTATTCTGCAAAGATTTCTTTGTCATCTGATCAACATAATATATAATGTCGTTTCTTAGACAATCGATTTATGACTGTCAGAATCGCGTTGTTTTCATCACTTTCTGATAGATCAATAATGAAGTCTAATGATATGTTCTGTCATTGCTGCTCAAGTATGAGCAATAACTTCAGCAGTTCATTGATTCAATCTTTTGATGCTTTTGATCTACGACAAACGTAACAGTTTTGAATGTAGCGCTTAATTATCGTTCTTATCTTCAATCAGCAATATGATCGTCTCAGCAGATTCAACGTTCAATTCATGTCAGAATGATCATTGATCGAAAGATCATATGCTTCTCTTATCAATTAAGTGATCATTGACTGAGAAACTTATAGTCTATCATTTTTTCAAAGTACTTCATCAAGTACTTTGCAATTGTCTAGATTAATATCTTGACAAGTTTTTCTGTTCTGTTTCATGATTATTCAAATATCAAAGCACAGTTGATTCATTCAATTTTTAACTATAATCTGATTCTGAATAAAAATCATCTCTTCGATTGAATTTTGATTAACTTTTGATTTGAATTTTGAATCTGAGTCAGATTCTGAGTCAGATCTGAGCAAGATTTAAGTCAGATCTTGATCAGCTTTCTGATCATCTTCTTAATCAGCTTTCATTGACTGCAGTTCAAATTTGCCTTCTGACAATAGCATCTGATGCTGATATAGCTTTCAATCATCATTTGCTTCAACTGACTTGACGTCTGACATTCTGATCAGCGCATCAACTTTCAGATTCTGTTTTCTCGACTGATATATGATCTTAAAGTTATATTCAGATAACTTCTCAGCTCATTTAGCTTGTCATCTGATCAGTTCTTTGATGATCATGAAGTACTTTAAATTCAGATGATTGATGAAGATCTTGATCAAAATATTCATACATTTCAATTTGAAGCATCAATGTTTCAAACAGCGAATAATGATCAGCAGTTCTTTGTCATAGATCTCGTAGTTGCATTCTGCAAGAATCATGTTCTTGTTATAAAAGATCATTGAATGTAGAATGTTTTCATCGTCATATTGAGACAATACTTCGTCATTCACATAGTTCAAGAAGTTCATTTTCAGAATAGCTTTTCTGATTGAGTTGAAATGCTTCAGAATAAAGACTGTCATCATCTGTTACTTTAATTCTTCAAAGATTGTCTGACAGATCTCTGTTCATTCAAAGAGATGATCTTTTTGAATCAGCTTTATCATGAATGAAACAATCTTTGAGAAGTTTTTTATGAATCATTGATAGAAATTGCAGAAGTCAATGAAGATCTGCACATGAGTCAATGATCATGACACTTTTCAGCTTTGAATCACATCTACTTTTCAAGAGTTTATTCGCAAATCATTGATGAATATCAGTAATTTTAGAAACGAGATTTTCTGAATCTTGAATTCATACTTGTCAATGTTCATTTATAGATCGACTTCACGAAGCTTGTCTAGCACTTCTTTCATGTGAGTTCTATGTTCTTTCAATGTCTTACTGTAGATGAGAATATTATTCAGATATGTCTGACAGAACTTATGCAGACAGTTGAACAACACATTGTTGATATAATGCTGAAAGAACGTAGATTCATTGATTAATTCAAAGAGCATTACTCTATACTTGTAAACATCAAAGAAAGTAACAAAAGTAGTTAAATCTTTGCTTTCTGAACTCATGCACAGTTTATTGAACATGATGATAATGTTGAATTAAGTCAGATACTTACTGTCTTGAATTTGAGCTAATACTTCGTCTATCAAGAGTATTAAATAACGGTTTTTTTTGATCAAAGCATTCAGTTTTTGATAGTTCACGCAAAAGCAAAGACTATCATCTTTCTTTTTGACAAATAGTATTAACGAAGCAAAAGAAGCTTTGCTGAATGTGATGAACTTCTTCTTCAAATTCTCTTTTAGATACTCTTTAATCTTCTGCAACTTGTAGCTCGACATAAGATACAATCAACTTCAAGAAGATTAACTCTCATCTTTTAATTCAATTTTATGATCATATAATTAATGCAAAAGCAACTGCGTTGTCTTTTATCTATCAAAAACATTCAGAAAGTCATAATAAACTATTGAAAGCTTCTTCTTCAATTCATTTAATGACATGACAGAGATCATTTCATTCAGTTTCGTGAAATCTTCAACTAAGTTAAGCGCTTTATTGATTTCACTAATGATTAAAAAGAAGATCTTGATCTTCTTATTCTTGACTAGAGTTTGATATGCAGTGACTTCGATCATGATAATATTGATGAGTTTCTTTTTCTCAGTTGACTGAAAGAAGCAAAGTTGATTAAGATCAACTTAAGTGCTTTGCTTTCATATAAGTACAGATTCAATGAATTAAACAGATTCAATGAACTGATTCACTAGTTTTTGATTCGTAAATCGCTTCAAGATGATTGTTGACGTAATCATTGAATTCAAGTTCTTTCGTTTCATTTTGCAGATCTCACTTGATTCAGATCTGTGAAATGCTGATTGACTGCTTGTCTTTGAAACAACAGATTTTGATGTTCAAATATTCAATGAGAATATTAATCAATCATTTGCAGAGTTTATCAAAATTTGATTTCTTTTTAATTAGAAGTTTTCAATGATTATCTTGTGCTGTTCTAGATGAGTTATTAATAAAAACATCATTTCATTCTTGTGTTCTTGTATCATGATCAATGTATATAGAGTATGTGTAATTGACTTTTGATCAGAAGTTTCATCATACAATTGAATCAACTTTGATTTTGACAGTGATATTGACTGAATATCAAAGTGTTCACATAGTTCTGACATCAAAGATTCATTGATAAAAGTCATGTCATTGACTTCAGTATTTATCAGAAGGAAGAATCTGAATATCTTTTCTAGATTACTTAAGATGACATCAATAGTGAACGACTTGAAATCAAATGAATCATCAAACATGCTGATGAAAAAAAATATGAGTATATTGCTTTCAGTCACTACTTTGACGAGAGCAGATCGTTTTTTGAATTCGCAGCAATCTTATGCACTTGAGTCATTTTAAAGCAGTTATATGCTTTATGTTCTGACTTTTTGCATTTGAAGCAAAGTTCTTTCTTAAACAACTCTTTCTGAATAAAGTTGAGATTCGATCTTCTGAATTTCTTTCATGAAGAAATTGATGACGTGAGTTGAGCAGTCAATGTGTTAAAGACAGAGCGAGCAGCTTAAGTCGCTGATGCTTTAGCGACTGATCAAACGTTTAATTCAGTTAATCTAACATCGACTTGCATGCAAATGTCAACAAACTCATTCAAATTTGTGATTCATTCATTGAGCGTTGCTCGTTGAAGATCTGAGCTGATCTTGTGCTGAAAATCATCTAGTATAGTCTCGTTATTGTATTCTAGTTCTGCACTAAATCTCTGAAATTTTATTTAAAATTCATGAAAGAAGATCTTGTTCTGATACAGCTTCAAGTACTGTTGTTGAGTCGTGTGATGATGATTGAGATCATTGTACATCTTATTAATCATTGATAGTACTTCTTCAACTTCTAGAAATGAGTTCAGAAACATGTTTCTCATTCAAGATGCAATATGTTTGATTGCAGCTTCACTGACTCAACTTTCAATGTATGCAATCTTCAACTCTTCGATAGAAAAATAATTCTTGTTTATCTTCAGCTTGTTTTGCATTCAAAACAGTTAATTGTCTACATTCTGCAACAAATTTTCAAATAGTAAAGAATTCAATAACTTGATTAACTTCGAGAATCAATCTTCAGAAATCAAAGTGCTTTGTCAACTTGATGCAACTTTTAAATAATGTATAATCATGTTCTTGTTTCTATTCTCTTTCTGCAGACGCGTCTGTGTAATCTGCAATGTGATATTTATCTCGTTGATATCTTCTAACATCTGAATCATGTCATTGTGAATCTTGATTTCAATGTTGTGCTGTTAACATATGTACTTGATAAAGACAATGATGTCGTCTGCTTCATGAGCACTTATTCAAGCATTCAGTTCAGTGCTGATGCTGATCTTGATCATTTCATAATTAAAAAGCAACATGTTCATGTTTTCTTCTTCTGTATTCAATGACACATTCGTGTCTTTTTCTTCTGATGCTGTTTGATTCTGTGATAGAAGTGAATCTCTTCTAACATTTTGAAGTTCATAATGAGCAATGCTTGCTGATTCTGAGCTTCTAGTCATGATATGAGTAGAAGATTGCTGATCAAGATTCTGATGTTACTTTATTAAACTTTCTGAGTCTGAGCAACGACTAATACTCTATCAAACTTTCTGAATTCAAGTACTGCTGAAATTTCTGATTTCTGATGATGAGCTCAATAAAGAGTTAGTTAAGAGCAACGTATTCATGTTCTTTGATTCTGATTCTATCGAAATTTCCGGTTTTGAATCAAGATTCTTCTTTAAAAATTTCTGGTTTCTATCAAGCTTTCTGAACTTAAGTTCTAATTGAGTTGATTATGTAGCTTGTTTTTGTATCGTTTACACGTTGATAGCAAGATTGATGAGCTTTGAACTAATGTTATAAATCTGCATAAAGCGAATCATATGAGTGTATTCTAACTAGAAGTTCAAAGCTGAAGAAGAAAAAAGATGCAACATGTCGTAAGTTTTACTCACGAAGGCACGCTAGGTCGCTAGCGTGTCAACATCAGCTCTATACTAGTCTATGATAGTCTGACACAATCTATGTTAGACTAACTTAAAGTGCACGCTCGCAACAAGACTCTTCAAAAAATTGAATGACAAGATGCTTGATTCTTTTCAGATCATTGATCTCATTGACTCATTCTATAAATTGAAACTATCAGAAACTATGTGTATACATGATGTATTTCATTCAGAGCTTCTTCATCTTGTCGTCAATGATTTTTTGTCTGATCAGAAGAATAAACTTTCAAGATCAATAGTAATAAACGATGAAAATGAATGAAAAATCGACGATATATTGAACTCTTGATGATATCAAAGACAACTTCAATATCAAGTCAAATGAAAGAGTTATGATAATGATCTCAACTGATATAACGCTGATGATGACGAATTTATGAACGTTCAAGAGATGATTGATGACTTTCATATCAAATATTCAAGAAAAGCGCACTAAGAAACAACATTTATGCAAACATGAATATTTGAGAGAGAAAATAATGTTATGATTCTAGTCATCGTTTATTCTTTCTAGCTCTGATCTGAGTTTCATTCTAATTGAATCTAGTGAGCATTCAAGCTAGTAGTAATATTATTAGAAACTCTGCATCATATGTGTAAAACGTCAATTCTTTCAAGTCTAGCACAGAGCTGAGAAACATACATATAAAGAATCGAGTTTTTTTCTGTAGATACTTTTCTTTCTTAGCATTTATTTATTAGTTAAATGACATTCATATGACTCGCTTTATGTTGATCTTTAACAATCATGAATTTCATAATAAACATGCTCTCTGCAAAAAATCTGTACATCAAAAAAACAAGCAATGTTATATTAATAATGATAAATAAGTTAATTAAGCACATAATTTATATTTCAACGATCAAAGATTTAAACATCAAGAGACTTGCAAATTTATTATGATGAGAATTCATATTTCAGCATAAAATGATGCAAAGCATTATATCAAATCAAGACTCACTGTTTATTAATTATTTTTGAATCACTTTATGTTAACATCTTGAAGCAAAGCAAAAGCTAAGCACTGCATTTTATTTGCAAATCAACAATCAAACAGAAAAATAGAATTAAATGCTTGAACATTATTTGCAAATGTATTTCAATTATAAAATGAATAACTGATCAAAGCTTTTGTCAATGATGATGTTTGCATATAACAACAATGTATATGCTAATATCAAAAAAACTTCACATGAACTTTTAAAGAAATACATTGCAAGCTTTGCAAAAACATCTGAGAATAGAACTTTAAAGAAAAAAACATTCTTGATTATAAAGTGAGCAGAATGATTACAAAGTATCAAAGAATATCTAATAAAACTATGAAAGTGAGTAGCAAAGCAGCAAGCAAAGTATTATAATGCTCATCATAAAGTTGCAAGCTTTCAAATGAAAGACAAAGTGCTTTTGCAAAGTATAAACATTTATACACTTCATTCAAAGAAAAAGATTGATCACAGATAATTGAAATCATTCAGAATATTGAAGAAAATCAACATGCAAGCGTATAAGCTTGAATTATCTGAAAGATATGATGCAATTCACTTGATTTTTCATGTTTCTTTATTGAAATTCTGACACTTGCGTGATGAGAATTCAAAGTCACAGATCATTTTTATAAAAGAGAAAGAAAAATGAAAGATAAAAAAATACTTGATCAATGAATCAAGAAAGAAAAGATTGAATATTTAGTTCAATGAGCTGATTCATCTTTCTAAAAAAACTTCTGAGAATCAATGAAAAATCTTAGCAATATGAAGAAAATTATTGAAAATTATAAAACAGAAAGACAAGTACATCAATTGACTACAAAGAAGTCAAAGAAAAAAAAGAAAGATAAATCATGTAAAAATCATGATTAAGAAAATATTAAAAGTGCAAAGACATAAGCTTAAAAAATTGATATTAAACTACAATTATAAAATCTCACATAACATATGTCTTTTAAAAAAGAAGATGATGAACATTGTAGAAAAATGAAGAAAAGAAGTAATTAATGATTGCAAGCAAGAACATTGAAGTAAAGAAAAAAGTTATTTATTTGTCAATGAATTTCATTACACATTGCTTACTTCAATTAATACTTACAAGACAAAGATGAAGTGACATGATAACAACAAGAAGTGATGAGAACAAGAAGAATGAAAATCTTTACTTAATTGTTAAATATAATCTCACATGCTGAGAGAAAACATATTCATTCTTTCATTGTTGAAAACAAAGAATAAGATAATTTCAATTGTGAATGATGAAATGTTGAGTCATTGCTTACGTAAGATGATGCATCATCAGCTGAAGAAGATGCAAGATTAAATTCATCATGCAATCATGCTTTTTTACAAAGCAATGCTTGCATTTGCAAGCATGCTCAATGAGAACACAACACATGTGAATCATCACTATGCTTAAATGATGAATGCAATGACAGCATCAGATCTTCTGATCATGATGATTTAATATACATTAACATTTATTGAAATACACAAAGATAAACATGTTTATCAAAGATCATGAGTTCAGTCATCAATGCAACAGATGTGAGAAAAGAAAAAGAAGTAAGCGTGACAGATGTTGCAGTAATGATGACGTGAAAAGAGATGTACATCTCAAGAAAATGAGCAGACTTCGCGAGCATGTTAGCATGATCTCAATGAGCGTAAATGCTGCTACTTATTATAATAGTGATGATGATGATGATGATGATGATGTTGATACTGCTATGTTATTCATGTTAATTCATGAGCTAACTTGCATCACAACAACGCTGCAACAAAAGAAGCTCATATCATGAGTTGCAAGCTATGCAAGATATGCATAGCAAATCTCATGCTTCATCAGTTTGAAAGAGCAATACTCATGAAAGAGTATGCTGAGACAAGACAAGAAGAAAAGAAAGAAAGAAAGAAAGCAAAGCTGAAGAATTAATATCAACAATCTCGCACTAGCTCTGTTTATTCTGATTAGCATGATCAATTCATGAGTACAATAAATTGTATCATGCAAATTGAAATAACTTAAATCTCAGATGTCAAATGTTGAATGTCAAGCGAGCGAGACTGTGAACTCATCTCAAAATTCAAAACTCAAAGATGCAGCTTGACTGAAGACTATCGACAAGCGAAGATGACTAGTCGACTTGACTCGACCAATGTTGATCGCTAAAGAACAAGAAGATTAAGCAGAAAAAAGAGAATAAATAGATTATTTTTTCTTCTGTTTTTCTCATCATTTCTTTCTGTTTCTTCATCTTTTAGAATTCAGTCAGAAACGCGTTTTTGCATCTGCTACTTACTTTGCTACTCACTTTGCTACTCACTGCGCTACTCATCTTGCTACTCACTGCGCTACTCACTGCTGCTCACTGCTACTCATTGCTGTCATCGCTATTCACTGCTGTCATCGCTACTCACTGCTGTCATTGCTACTCACTGCTGTCATTGCTACTCACTGCTGTCATCGCTACTCACTGCTGTCACTGCTATCTTATTTGCTATTCACTACTGTTATCACTGTTGATGATCGCTTTTACTTGTCGTCAGAGTCACGTTAATGTCAACGTCATTGTTGCTGTCAGCAAAAGATGAAGTCATCATCACTTTTTCTTCTCTCATGTGTCTTGCTCTCACTCATCTGCATCATCATTATCATTCTCATCAAGTTCATCTGCTTCTTCAAGTGTTTTCTTGAGAAGAATTGATTTGAAACAAATCATTGAAACATCAACTACTTTGATCATGCAACAGAGAATTAAAGACGTTCATTAAGTGAATATGAAACGCGAGCTGAAACAGAAGCTTTGATCACTAGAAGCTCAGAGTACAGCGCTGAATCAGTCAAGAAACAACTCAGTAATAAAAGACACTATCAGTCAAACATCAGATACTATTTTCTCAAGTGACTTTTGCATTCAAACAATGATATCTCGTTACTTCTTTATTGATATCACTCAACTAACTCTCATCTTCAAAAACGAATTTTGAGCTGTCAATATCTTCAAGCTGATCAATGATCATATATCAAATTCAATCAACAAGTAAAATCTGTAATTGTCATGAATTGATGAGCTTCAAGCTCATAATGATGACTAGATCTGTCATTAAGTTAGGGTTGAATTGAGTTGAGAAAAGTCAACTCAACTTAAGTCTGAGTTTGAGTTGAGATTGAGTTGAATTGCTTGAACTCAATTTTTGTTATTAAATATAGTATACTATGTACTAAAAATAGTATACTTTTTCTCTTTTTTTTCAATTTTTTTTTTGCAATCAATTTTGCAATCAATTTGGTAGAGAATTTGATAGAAAAATTGATGAGAAATATGATAGAAAGATTGATAAGAAATATGATAGAGAATATAGTGAGAAATATGATGAAAATATGGTGGAAAATATGATAAAGAGTGTAGTAGAGAATATGATAAAGAATATAATGAGAAACATAGTGAGAAATATGATGGAAAATATGGTAGAAAACATGGTAGAAAGTTTAATAGAAAGTTTGATAGAAAGTTTGATCACTTTGATAGAGAATTTAATAGGAAATTTGATAGAAAGTAAATCTGCAATTGAGTTCAAGTCAATTCATCAAGTTGACTGAGTTGAGTCGAGAGTCTGACTCAACTCAATTGAGTTGAATTGATCTTTCTTAACTCAACTCAACACTGAAACTTAATCTGAGTTGAGTTAAACAACTTGAACTCAACGACAGATTTAATAATAACATCACTCAGCAGAATCTCAAGAGCATGATTCTCTTTCTATGCTGTTTAGAAGTATATAATCAATGTCTCATCAAGATGATCAATGATCAATTGAGACATTCTTTGCAAGCAAGCTTAGCTTAATACATTGACTATCTGCAGAAGTTTTATCTGCATTACATCTTCAAGTTTCTACAAATCTTTCACTTTCACTTTCACAAGATTCATATGATAAAAGAAGTCAATGACTTGAATGAGTGATACAATGCTGAAAATGAACTTGTTGATTAAGCATTGATAAAGAAAACATCTGCTATTGCTTTTCAGACAAAATATCAGAGTCAAAGAGTCAGAAAACAGTTCTATGATCTCAAACTTAAAGAGACAAACACAGAGTTCTCAATATACAACAAGTTCAATGATAACAGCTGCATTTATTCTAGTTGCACATATCAACATATTTGCAACAAATATAATGAGACTTATGCTGCTATCAATTGCAAAACATTAAATTCAAACAATTAATCAATCATTGAAAGAAAGTGACGTCGAATTTCAATCTTGCTGATATCAATATCGAAATTCTTTTCATATCAGCTCATGAAGATCGACGAGATTTCTCTAGCGCGTAGAGACTCTCTAGATGTGAACACATGACAAACACAGTTAGTCAAACATTTTGATCATTGATATGTTCAAACATTGCTGTTTATCATTGAACATGAAGCTAAAATTGAATATTGAGATCTCAATCAACTGATTTTGAGCAAGAATCTTTTCTCAACAAATGAAGCTTCAGATACTCTTCAGATCAATTTGATGCAGCAAGTTCATTGTGATCAACTAATCAAGATTCAACATGTTTCTCATCACTTCATATTCTTATTATTGAGACTAGTATCAAAGAGAAATGATCGTTGATGTCGAATACATCATTTATCATATTTGAAAGAAAAGTCAGTCAACTGCTTCATTCTTGAGAACTGAGAATCAGTTGAATATTTCATCTTTGATTAAACAATTATCACTTTATGTGATGTTGATTGAAATGCAGTTCTTATTAAAAGAGATTTGATTGATGTCTTTTATTATGTGTCAATAGCAACATCAGATCACTGACTGCTCGATTTCTTTTGAAAAAATAAGTATTGAATAAATCGCTTTCTTCTCTTCAATCTACGCACGTCATCATATCTGTTTAATCTTTTCGCTAAAAATCTTTGCTAAATGCTCATAGTTACTCTGTAATGAGACTCAATAATACACTATCTGAATGACTTTCAAGTCATACAAGCGAATATGATCAAAGCTCATAAATATGAGAACAATTTCAATGATCTGTGCATTCAATTAGAATTTAACATTAATCTTAAAAAGAATCTTATTAACATCACGTGCATCTTTTTGAGCATTGAGCTTGACTTAATTAATATGATAGCTCATTTATCATCTGACAAGCATCAGAAGACAATTCAGCTTGTTAACAGCACACTTACAAAGAGCTCTTTATCATACAAGAAGTTACAGATGCTACTAGACTTTCTGTCATTTGCTGCAAAAATCATAGTTTCTGAAAGAATCTTTCTCAGATAATTGTTCAATGATTTAATCATCATCAAATCACGCAAGCAACGCATCAATTATTTAATGTGACAAGATTTACTATGATGAAAGACATTTTTTTCAAAGTGAAACAACATACGTTTACTTTACAAGCGTAAATTCAAATATTCTTTATATTTCTGAATCAACGCTTCAGATTTGCATGACATGAAAAATTACTATTTGCATCATTTCAATCTATTATCAGCTGCTAGTTAAACATTTTCTAATCGATTTAACATGCGCTTGAGTGACAAGCATATCAATGTCAAAGAAATGACAACAGTGTGTTAAACTTTGACAGCATGACTTTTCATTTTCGCGAGATGCAATCTCATTATATATGATGATAACATAACTGTTGTCATTGACATTAACAAGATCTTCATGTGCAAAGAAGCAATGCTGCATCTGCGATGAATAGTCTTGCTGACGACTGCGCACGATATCTGCATATATGTTCTGTGAATTTCAACTCATGAAAATTGTCTAGCTGATTTGCTTTCTCGAGCGAAGTTCAGTACTATTGCTGACGAGTTTTCTCAGCTAGCTACACTTTAGTTAATCAGCGCAAGTCGTTAAGCTTCTGATACAGTGAGATTCTTCTTGATTGCTTACCAGTCAGATATCTTTGATGAGATTTAGTGACATTCATTAAAAGTATCTATGATACAGTCAAAAGAAGCTACTTCATGTTCTGCTTCTTGATCATCAGAGTCAAATATTCAGCTTCAATCTCAAATCTGATTAACTGATCAATGAATCTAAAGAACAAGATGATCAAAGTCAAAATCATTAAAATCTATCTCATTGATTTATGATCACATCACATTGACATTGAATATTCTGATATTGAGATTGAAACATTTCATCACTTTACATTACAGCGAATCATAGTCAAAATTCAAAGACTTCAAGATGATGATCAGACTTGCAAGCGAAGATTTATACCATGAAATTTACTGCTGCTATTACTACGTCAATTTGATCAATCTATCATTAAAGAGACAACATGATATACATCATTCTATCTGATGTTTGCAAACTTTCTGCGTATAAGCGAGTTTACATGAAGTTAATTGAATAAAACATCTGACTTCAAACAATGACATTTAATCAGAAGTTCAATTATCTTTCAGAATGACTCTTTGCAACTTACTTTATCAAGCTTCAAAATCGACTCTTTCAGATGTAAGATGACATTGATCATCACTGTCATCAATGATGAAGCATGCATTAAAAACTCACTCGTCAATCTGCTTTCAAAGTTTTCTGCATCTTTGCTGATGTTTCTGTTTGACTCAGAATATTTATATACATGAACTTACGTCATCAAGATTCTGCGTAGAACGCTAGTCATACTGAGCATAGAAGATCACTATTCAGATCACTTCTTTCGTCGAGATGTTGCTATCTTAGCTCGTCAAGCAAAGCTTTCAAAGAATGAAATTTAGCTGCTAAAAAGATGAAAGTTTGACAGTTATCACTTATACATTGAAGCTCACTCTAGCTACATACTAAATGTCTCTAAAAGACATCAAAGATAGTCACTTTCAATCAGTTGACTAAAATCAGCTCTTGTTGATCTCAATACTTTGTATCAACGTTTCTGAGATTTAAGAGTGCTTGACATCTCAGAGTAACTTTCAAGACAAATTTTAGCTCTGAAGATCATCAGAGATCATTGAGTTTGCTTAAACATATATAATATATATTCATTTAAACGAAGATAATGCTTGATAGAAGATTCAGCTTGACTGAAGACTATCAACAAGCGAAGATGATTAATTGACTTGGCTTAATCAATGTTGATCACTAGAGAACAAGAAGATTAAGCAGAAAAAAGAAAATAAATAAATCTTTTTCTCTTTTGTTTCTCTCATCATCTCTTTCTGTTTCTTTATTTCTTAGAATTCAGTCAGAAACGCGCTTTTGTCTCACTCACTCACTTCATAAACTCAGTTACTTAGATAAAGAAAGTGCTTGACATCTCAGAGCGACTTTCGAAGCAAATTTTAGCTTTGAAGATCATCAGAAATCATCAAGTTTGCTCAAACACATATAATATTTATTCATTTAAATGAAGATGATGCTTGATAGTTTGACATCATTATAAAATAGTTCAAGAATTCTTTTCTTATGATTTTTAAGAAAAATAACTGATTGAAACATGATGAGATTGAATATCATTATATATATCATAAAATATTGTTTTTTGAAATTTGTTGAGAGCTTCATCAAATTTAATGATGAATCTTTTAAAAGTGCAAAATAAGAATCAGAGTTGTAAAATCAATCTCACTGTCTCTTTAATGCTTCATATATAATATATTCAATGTCTCATATGTGACTTACTAAATACATTACATATAATACATATGAAGCACTGAATAGATTACATATGAGACATTGAATAAATCACACATATGAAGCATTGAATTTATCACATATTAGACACTATATATACTATATATGAAGTATTGAAGAAACAGCAAGATTGATTTTACAACTTTAATTCTTATTTTGCACTTTTAAAAGATTCATCATTAAATTTGATGAAGTTCTTAACAAATTTCAAAAAACAATATTCTATGATACATACAACAATATTGATCAGCTAGATAAGATAGTCATCTTCATATATGTATGAAGATGAATGTTAGAATCATGTCTAAAGCAAGTCATAGAAATACAGATAAATGAAGAGTAAATCAGGTAAATGAGAATTCAAAGCTAAAGAGCAAGATCTATCAAGATGCAAAGACTATATGTACAGAAGAAAGAAAAGCGCTAGACTCAATAAAGTCTAGACTTGCTTCAAGAACGTGCACTTCAGTAAAAGACTGAGCACGCTTGTAACATTACTTTCTTCTCTCAGTTAAGCAATGATCTTATTGCTTCAATCAGTTCTTTCTTATTCATTTCATTATTGTTCTATTCAGACGTTTCAAGCTCATTTCATCAGATGTTTCAAGTCTATTTCTTCTTGATATCTGACATCATTGAAGCAGACTCACTATTAATTCATACCTACTACATGCATGTAGTAGAGCTTGTTTCGTTCGTGTTTACTACATGCATGTAGTAGAGCTTGTTCTGTTCATGTTTATTGCATTTGATAAAGCTTGTTCTGTTTAATGATAAGCTCAGTCAAGAAATTAACTATCAGCTTTGTCATTGTAGCAAACTCACTTCAAGTGATGAGTTCAATGACAAGATCAATCGTTATCTGTTCTTGTAGCAGACTCACTATTCTTGTTATTCAAGCAGACTCTTTCTATTCAGCTTCAAATATTCAACAATGAACGAATTTCAGCTCATATCTTCGTGTTTTCAGACATATAGTATATGTTCTATTCTTTCAAAATATATAGTATATGCTATTCTGTCTGCAATACATATCATCTTTGCTGTTGTTGTCAATGTCGTAAATAGAGGTAAATCGTAGAAGATATGAATAAAAGAAGATTGATGACTGAATCAAGTGAGTTGTCATTGAAGCAGACTCACTATCAATTCGTGTTTACTACACGCATGTAGTAAAGCTTGTTTTGTTCATGTCTTTGTAGCAGACTCACTTTGAATGTTGTTCAAGCAGACTGACTATCGAGTGACAAGCTCAATGATGAGATCAATCGTTATCTGCTTTTGTAGCAGACTCACTTTCAATGTCATTGTAGCAGACTCACTATTGAGTGACAAGCTTGACAACAAGATCAATATCAAACGCGTCTTTGAAGCAGACTCACTTCTGATTCATGTTTACTACACGCATGTAGCAAAGCTTATTTCGTTCATGTTTATTGCATTTAATAGAACTTGTTCTGTTCATGCTGTCAAAATTTCTGAATTCAACTTCTGATTCTAGAAATTTCTGATTTCTATTCTGATGACGAGCTCAGTAAAGAGCTAGTCAAGAACAACGCGTTTATGTTCTTCTGTTCTGATTCTATTGAAGTTGCTGATTTCAAATCAGAGTTTTACTGAAATTGCTGATTTCAGTTCTGATGATGAGCTCAGTAAAGCGATCAACTGTTGTCTTTCGATTCATGTTTATCACACGTTGCAGAGCTTGTTCTGTTCAATGACGAGCTCAGTCAAGAGATCAGTCAAGAGATTGATTCATGTTTGCAACATGTTGCAAAGCTTCTGCTTTCAAAGTCAACTAAACTAGAAAGCGAATCACTGTTGTGTGATATGTATGAAGCTTTGAATAATTTTAGAATCATGTCTAGAGCAAGTTATAAAGATACAGATAAACAAAGAGTAAATCAGATAAACGAGAATTCAAAGCTAAAGAGCGAGATCTATCAAGATGCAAAGACTATATGTACAGAAGAAAGAGAAGCGCTAAACTCAATAGAGTCTAAGCTTGCTTCAAGAACGTGCGTCTCAGTAGAAGACTGAGCACGCTCGTAACAATGAAGTCACATGATATGTCACATGCTCTTTACACATCTCTAGTAATTAACATTAGATTTTACGTTAATTATTGTACAGATATTCTTGAATTTCTGCAATGTTCAAATGTTTTTTCATCTGATAAATTCTTTCTGTTCTTTTCATCTGATAAATTCTTCTTGTTTTCTTTATCTGATTGATTCTTCTTGACTTTAGAAAGCTCAAACAAACACATTGTTTTATTCTGATTAATCTTCATTGTCATATTCTGACTAATCTTCTTTGTCATATTCTGACTATCTGTAAACATAATATCACTTTCATTCTGAGATTTCGTAGTTTTAAACTTTTCATTTGAATCTTCTTGAGTAATCTTTGCAGCATTTTTGCGCTTCTTGACTTCTTGATTTTGCTTAGTTTTTTCAATTAGCTTTTTCACTTTCTTTCTGAAGATGTTATGTATTTCGATCTTTGTTCAAATTTTCATACATTTCTGCTTAAATTTGATGATACTAATCTCATATTAGTATGAAAATGACATATGATATTAATTTGCTTATTGAGTCGTGTTGAAGAAAAGACTTGCATATTCTTTCTCATTTATCATCATTTGTCACTGAATGACTAATGTCATTTTGAGAGAAATGACATCATAAACAATATGCAACGTTATTCTAATGTAAGTTGCATTCATCTCAAATCGAGTCTGACATAGTAAAATCAGTGCTCACTTCAAGATTGTGACATCATTCAGATTCATATTAATATAAATCTTGTTGAGATTTAAATTCAGCATCATTTGAATATTCAGCTTCTTTTGATCATAACATTTCTGCTTCATTGCTGTCTTTCTCTTCAATAAAGTTCTTAAATGTTTAAAGATAGTCAACATTAATTGATATGTTTTCTCATTCTCTTTCTTCGATTCAACATCATCATTCTCGTATTCAGAGTCTTTCTCTTCTTTCAATGAAACTACTGTGATGTCATCATTAAAAGAAGAATCAAGATCTGCGTCACTAACATACTCTGACTTCAAGACATTAAACTGTCTTTTTCATTTCTTCTGCTTATTTGACAAGAGATCTGCATAATTCTCATCTTGTCTGTATTCATTTCAGATATTTGCAGATTTTAGTATCTTACAATTAAAGCGAGTGATAATTATTTGATTAGAGAATTCAGACTGATTAGAAGAATTCTTCATATTCATATGAAGATTCAAAGTTTCTGCAACTGTTTGAATCAACACTTGTCTCAAATCTTCATCTGATTCATGATCAAGCATATTAGTTTGAAATGTTATTCGCAAGTTTTTCTTGAAGAGTATATGCTTCTGAACTGTCTTGAATTTTGCAAACATTCTCATTGACTGCATTTAAAAGCATAATCAGAAGTTCTTTGATGATCAAATCATTCGCTCAAATCGCTAGTTTTGATTGAATTTTCTTCATGATCTTGAAATTCTTATACTGATCATGACTGTTGAGAACTTTGATTTAAATGATTATCATATTTAGTAATTGAAACATCTGTATTCAGTTAGCACAGTCTTTATACTGATATGAAAGTATAACTTGCTCTCAGAACACGCTCTCATGTCTGAATTTCTGCAGCAGTGTTCACTGCTGATGTTGCAATCAAAATTCTTAAGCAACGAGAATCAAGATTTAAATTCTGAGCATTAACAGCATACATGATGATAAGAATGACAACATCAATCTCAACATTATTAAAGTTATTGATCATCTTTTTTTGCTCTTTCGCTGTGAGATATGCAGCTAAGATCTTGATAGAAATGTGAAGATGATTCAATACACACTTGTAAAATCATGTCATTAATGATGTGTCTTTTGTAACTATAACTTTTTGTACTGTTTCAGAAATTACGATTAAAAGAACATAGTCGCGAATCTGACTGAAAATGTATCTCAATGTTAATAATTTGTGAGTTAAATACTTAATTTTCTTAATTTTGATGATAAATTAACTGTTGTCAAATTTAAGAATGCGTGAAATAAGTCATCTGACATTGAATTCAAATGAATTGAACTGAGTCATGTTCTTCATATTCATTGATAGTTTGAGCGTTTGCATGATTGAGTCTAGTCTGCTTAATTGAGTCAATGTGAACTTAATACATAACTGTTAAAACAGGTCAGTAATAAATAAAAAGAACTTTTTTTTAACTTTTACTTAATCAATCAAATCTTGTTCTGTAATTCTCAGTAGTCAGTTCTTGAGAATTGTTGAGAGAAATCTTGAGTAGTCTGTGTCAGTTTAAGTTTATATTGATATGAAGTCAATTCATCTGATTACAGCTTGATGATGTTATTGCATTTCTGACTTCTCATTTTAAGCATATTTCATGTTCACAGTTTTGATGACATGTAATGATATCATTGAGATCAAGAAGATTTTAGCTTCTTGCTTGTTTCAAATCAGAATGAATGCAGTAAAGCGACGTATTGAAGTCAGATTATTGATATATGAAAATTAGTCTTGCATGATATTAAGATGTTCATTAATGATAATGCGCTTCACACTAAGTTTCTACATCAGTATTGCAATGTCATAATCAGACTGTGACTTACATGACTGAATGTAATATACAAAGACGTATCACTTTGTCATTCATGTTGTTCACTTCAGAAAGCTTTGTCAATTATCTCATCAATACTGTTGATAGAAATTTCTCATTTGAATTCTTTTTAAGAATTTCTATTTTAATTCTTGCTCACAGAATAGCAAGTAGTTCTCTGATGTTCTGAAATATATATGAGCAGAGCTTCATATTGATATAAAGATTTACTAATCAACAAATTGTTGATGAATGATATAGCTGTGAGAAATCAATGATATTTACAGCTAAGCAGATTAACAGAAAGATGTGTCTTGATATCAGAATTTCGTAGATGATGTTCTTCATTCATCTGAACAAGAGAAAATGTATCAGTTCAGTTTAACACATAGATAATATTCTTTATCTTTGCTTCTTCTTTATTTCTAATCACTTTTATCTTCAACTTTAGAATGCAACTATGTCAAATGTCATAGCTAGTTAAAAGAACAGTTTTGAAAGTCTTATAATTAATCTGATTTCACATGTATTTGATCTTTAAAAATCATGTGATGAAGTTGTATGAATCATTTTTTACTGTCATGCTAAGAACTCAGTTTAACTTTGATTGAAAAGACTTTTCTGATGATTTATCTTCATAGACAATCACAATATGTAAATCAGGAAAGAACTTTTCTCTCATTTGATATCATTGATTCAAGACTATCTTGAATGAACATAACAGTAAGATTGACTTATGCTTCGTCATATTCATATGAAATCAGTTGCTCACAAGAATTAGAAAAAGATATGCTGTAAAGATTTTTCCCAATCTCATAATGTTGCAAATAAATTCTTCAAAGATTTGAGACTCTTTTATCGCAGACTAATCTGTAACTTGATCATTAAAAGAATAATCTTTGACTTTGAAAGATGATAAAATAAAGTCAAGAGTTTGTTGTAGCATAAAAATGACATTGATGATTTGTGAATCAAGAAATTTGAACTTGAATTTGATCAATGTGCACATGCTTTTGTTGAGCAATTTCTTGCTATCATGTCTTGATGTAATGATCATTTCAAGAAGTTTTTTACAAAGTTCTATCATGAGATTGACTTGCATTTCGTTTCTTGTAAAAGCAGCTTGAACACTAAAATACTTTTTAGTGTTCTCAATTTCTGCTAGCTAATATAAGAGATCAGTCTTCATATTAATATGAGAAAAGTTCTCAAGATAAACACATACATCAACAGTCATATCAGCTTGATGCTTCTTTCTTTCAACATTTTTGAAAGTCTGAATCTGAGCTGAAGTGATATGCTTCAATTTCTGAATTACGTTGATTGATCTGAGTTGATTGATACATATAGTGTCAATCATTACTCATTGTCAACGAAAAAGTTTTGCTAAATTTCTGATGTCAATATTCAAATACATCTTCTGAAAATGAATAAAATTCTTAATGTAAACATCTTATGATGTTTCAAAGATAATTCGTTTTGATTCATTTGAAGAAAGCATGATCTTTGTTATGAGTATATCAAGACTGAACAAGACTAAAGTTTTAATCAATTCGCAGTGAACGCTAGCGAGTTTTCTGCGTAATGATTAAAGCTAATCAGCGAGCTAGTCAGGTTTAACTCAGATATGACTCAGATATGACTCAAATATGACTCAACATTCTTTTTCTTTTTCAACACTCTTTTCTTTCATCAACATTTTATTCATTTACATCACATTCTTCTTGTGTCACAAAAACATTTCTTTCAAGTCTAGTGCAGTCTCTGAACATTACATAAATAGAAGCTTTTGTATCAATCTTCTTCTGTATTCTTAATATTCAGTTATAGTTATTTCTAAAGATCAAGCACTATCAATTCTGATCTTCATTGATTGTATTATTTAAACACGATTCTGACATTATATTAAGAATTCGTTAATCATATGATACTGATCTCATTACTCATTCAACATACTTGTCTAGACAGAACAAGTTTAAAGAAATTCATTTATCTGATAATTGATGATAATTGAAAGATAGAACAACACTAGAAGATTGAATAGAATCAATGACAAAACTGTTTGAATTGCTAAACTACTTATCACTCATTAAGTATGCAAAGTTCACTCGATTACAAGAATCATGATAAAGAATCTTCATGAATTGCTCAAGAATCAAATCGATTAATAAATTCAATGATAAAGAATCTTCGTTGTTTGTTAGAGAATCAATCAAATCAATCAACAAACAAATCTCATCTTCTTTGTTAAAGATTAAACATCACTTTATACGTTTTTCTTCTTTAATCATCAAGCATCATCATTCATTCAATTCTCTTTCAAAACAAATCTCATCATGTTTAGTTATTCGCTCACTGAATAGCGTTTTAAAGAATTTCGAAATCGTTTCTCTCAAATCTTTGATGCTGATTCATCAAAACCACGAATGAAATCATTAAGTGCTGCATTATTCATTCATGAAGATGATGATTCATTTGCTGAAACAGTAATATCTCTTGTGTTTTACGAAATTTGAAAGACTTAAAGTTTAGTTCTTGAAAAAGAAACAGATTAACTCTACAAGTTAAATAAACAACAAGAAGACAAAATCAAAGAATTAAAGACTAAACTTCAAGCTAAAGAAAACACTTCTTCTGATTTCATCTACTCTGAGCGTTCTAGATCTCAAAAAATACCTGATTCTTCGCTGTTTACTGATGAAAAGAATTCTACTTAAGAGAACTGATACGGAAAAATTCAGAATAAACTAGAGATTAACGTTGATCTCTTTTCTAATGAATGAGTTAAATTGAGCTATATACATTCTAGATTATTTGATGACGCAGCTGAGATCACTCAAGCTAGATGTGAACATAACTGTGTCAATCTTTATAGAATCATTAACGATCTTTTGAAAGAGCTAGCTCAGTTGTTTAATGATCGAGATAAGAAAGTTAACTTTCGTAGAAAATACTACAACTTGATTCAAGAATTCAAGAAATTCAGTGAATTTTATATTCAGTTTCAACGTTTATCTTTCTATCTAAACTATCATAAGAAGTAACTGATCACTGATCTGAAAGCTAAAATACATTCTCATCTTCGATTCATTTGAATAAATCAACTAGTTCAATCTAATTTTCTAAAAGAAATTCGTTTCTATCTGATTCATTTGAATAATGATCAGCGAGTCATTCGAGAGATCAAGAACAAGATCAAACGCGTCAATGATTTTTCTAAGACTATCTTTTATAAAGTGACTGTTGTCACTCAGTCAGTCAATCACTTAAAGTCTGATCAGCTAAAGTCGCGCGACGCGATTTTAACTAGCGTGAAAGAAGCAGATATTCTAGTCGAAAGCTGTTTTATATGTCATAAATCAGATCATAGTTCTAAAGAGTGTCTTGATCGATCTTGTCATGATTTTAGTCTTGTCAGACTCAGTCTTCTAGTCTTGTTAAACCTATCTTCGCTTCGTCATCTTGACTAGTTTCTATTGAGTCTAGCGTTGACTGAGAAACACACATATGTAGTCAGCTTCTTTTCTGTAGCTATCTTTCTTTCTTAGCATTTATCTTCTAGTTAAATGACACTCATATTGACTCACTCTATACTGATTTCTAACATTAGATAAATGCTCATCATTTACTACTCTGCTATCAATGAATAGATGATATGAAACAATTTATTCAGTAAGGAAAATTTGCAAGAAATTCTTCAAATTTGCATCATCATTTTAAATCATAAGAAATTCTTCAATTCTACACTCATTTTCATCATTCTATTTGCAAGAAATTCTTTGAATAAAGCATTCAATTATTATCTGAAATTCACAAGAAATTCTTTGAATTTTCACTCATCAAAAAACATCAATTCAAAACATCAATTTCTTATTTATTCTTATCTCAACAACTTCTATCTTCTTTCATCATGACATACAATGTCAAGTCAGTTGAGTCTCAAACAACTCGTCTGCTTAGAAGCACTGTCAATAGAAGAGTTTCACTTCTATTCATTGATGATTCAGTTGAAGCTGAGAAAGCTGTCATCTCATGAAACATAAACATTGAAGAACAACTGTTTCATTGAGTCAGCAATCAACTTGATGAAGTCATCAATATGCTGAATGAGCTTCAAAGTCAGCGAAACTTAACTTTACAACTCAATAAACACTGACTTCTTGTACAAGACAATCACAAAAAAAGAGTGAAACAACTAGAAGTTGCTTTTGATGAAAATAATGAGCTAGAGAAAAAGATCAATCAGTTACAAGATGAGCGATTAAACTTCAGAGTTGAACAACGTCAAGCTGATCAATCTATGTCTCGTCAAGATACTCAGTCAGCTGAGCAACAAGTCAATCAGAAAGAAGCTCACTCTCAACGAGAATCTTCTACTTTATCTGATAACGAAAATAAAAACAATCATCACAAGTTCATCAAGCTTTCAAATTCACTCATCTTTATCAAAACAGATGATTCTATCTGAGAGACATGAAACATCAAAATAGCTGACAAGCTTAATGTTAATGTAAATCATTATTCTACTGAAAAGATTCGTATTGTCTATGTGATTTTCAGGCTAGAAGACGATGCTGATCAGCAAATTTATGCAAAGCATCGTGTTGATGCTTTCTCATTCTATCAATCACTATCAGAGTTACTGAAACATCTGAAAGAAATTTACGAAGATCAGAATCTGATTTGAAAGTGTCGTTGCAAATACATCATTCTGAAGCAGCTCAACAAGCTCTTCAGCTCTTTCTATTCAGAATTCACTAGAATATTCAGCTTTCTGAACTACGATGATGTCATTCTGATGAACGACATTCAGAATAAAATCAACAATCATCTTCAGAACGCGTTGTCAGTTTGTCTCATAAAGTTTAGCTCGCTTGATAAGCTCAAGATCTTTCTTCAAGATGTGAATAACAAACAACAAGTCAATTATCAGCTACATGACGAGCAATGAACAGTCAAATCAATAGCAGCTTTGAAAAAACGTTTTGTTTCTTTATTGACATCAGCTTCAGTCTTGATTACTAGCTATGTTCAACTTGCTACTTTTTTCATCTTTGAATCTGAATGATCAAGAATGTCAATCATCTGCTTCAACTGCAAAGTATTGAGTTATCTTTCAAAGAATTGCTCTCAGCTGAAAACTAGTACTTCAACATTTCATGCATTCACTTCTTGTCTCAATAAGATCATCATGTCAAAAGAAGAGAAGAAATTATTTACAGAGAAATTGAAGAATGAGACAAAAAACTAGTGACTTTCATCAAAGATGCAATGAAAGATGTGTTAATTTCTTCAACAATGAGCAGTTCAAATGATTTCTTTGCTTCAAAATCTTTGACTACTGAATGTGTACTATTTAGCAATGAAATTAGTTACTTATTAAAGTCATTAATTGACATTGAAGCAGCTGACTATTCGTTTCTTGATGAATTAATCGCGCAGAATGTTTTTGATCATTTGCAAATTGAATCTTTATCTTTAATCAAGCTCAAATCAATAAGAGAATTCAATGATCATTATGCAAAAAAGCTCATTACTCATGCAATTTATTTGAATCTAACTGTTCAAGATCATATGAAACGTTTCATCTTTATGCTGATCACTCGATTAGATCAACATCAGATGATTCTTGAAAAAACGTGAATGAACAAGATCAAAATGACTATTGATATAAAAGATGATTATCTTCAATTTTCTAGTTTTGAAGCTCATATCAAAGTTTCTATCAAAGCTCATTCGACTGTTCTTTCAAGCAAGAAAATCGCGATAGAACAGAAGAGTTTGATCTTTACTTAAATACTAAAAAGATTTATTTCTTCTGTTGTCACTCAACTCAGCGAGAAGTCATCTTCATTCAGTAAAATCGTGAAATCATTTAATTCAGTCAACTTCGCTTCGTCTTTTGATTCAATGAACATAGCAATGATAGAGACTGCAGCATATAAATCACTAGTCAAACGATTGAATGTGACTACTTTCGCGATTATCATCACGAAAATTGATTGACTTCTAAAAACAGCTAGAAATAAACTTGAAGATGTAAATCTACAAAAGCTTTCACATGAAAAAATCTTGAAAGAAGTCAAAGCTAAGCTTTCTTTGAAATATCATGATTATCTAGACGTGTTTGATTCAGCAATGACTGATTGTTGAGATCATGCCTAGAATCTAATCACACTGCAGCGAGATAGTGCGTAGCTGAATAGAATGTTTGATCAATAGAGATAGCTATAACTAGAATATTAAGAATACAGAAGAAATCAAAGAGAGTTTCGAGCTGTATCTATAGTAGTGCAAAACAAAGAAAGCGAAGCAGGTTTGCTCAAGTATCGAAAGCGCTAGAATAGAGTGTTGAGGCTAGAGATTCAACATGAGTCAAAACTTCTAAAGCTTGTTGACTAGAAAACTCTATTCAATCTCGACACACTCGTAACACTGATCAACTATTTTCTCATCATCTCTACGATCATAAAATTGAGTTGATCAACGAGAAAATATTTTCTCAAAGTCATCTCTATCATATGTCTGACTACAAGCTTCAAAAGATGAAGAATTATCTGATTAAGCATCTGAATAAAAACTTTATATCTTTGAGCTCAGCTTTATACGCTTCGCTTATACTATTCGTTGAAAAGAAAGATGATAGCTTGCGTTTCTGTGTAAACTACAGAAAGCTCAATGCTTTGATCAAACAAGATCGTTATTTCTTATCATTAATAGACGAAACTTTCGCTTGTATTCAAGATAGCAAATATCTAACTCAATTAAACATCATTGTCATCTTCAACAAACTGCATATGTATTCAAGCAGCAAAGATTTGACTATTTTTATCATCTTTTTTGATTTTTACAAATATCACGTGATGTTTTTTGAATTAATCAACGACTCGACTTTCTATCAACATTATATGAACGACGTGCTATTTGACTATCTTCATCAGTTTTATCAGATCTATCTAGATGACATTATCATCTACAGCAAAACACTGAAGAAACATAAGTGACACGTACGATTAGTTTTACATAGACTACAAGAGACTGATCTTCAGATGAATATAAACAAATGCAAGTTTCATGTTCAGAAGATCTTCTTTCTGAAACTATTGCTATTCATTAAAGAACTAAAGATGAATCTCAGAAAAGTACAAGCAGTAGTTGAATGATCTACTTCTACAAACCTCACTCAGATGCAGTTCTTCGTCAACTTCTGTAATTTCTATCAACGTTTTATAAAAAACTTTTCGAAGATTATTCATTCTCTAATTCAACTAACTCAAAAAGAGATGATATTTGAATGAGATCAAGCTTGTCAAACAATCTTTGATCATATAAAGAAACGAATGACTGAAGCTTCTATTCTTCGTCATTTTGATCAGAATAAAAAGACTATTCTTGAAACAGACTTATTCAACTATGTCAATAATGACATACTTTCTCAATATGACAACGAAGAAACATTGCATTCAATGATTTACTACAGCAAGAATCTGAGTCTCACTGAGTGCAATTATGAGATCTATGACAAGAAACTACTAGCAATTATTTGTGTCTTTAAGCATTGATGATCTGAGCTGAAATTGACTGAACTACTCATTAAGATGTTCATTGATCATCAAGCTTTAACGTCATTAATGAAAGATAAAGAGCTAAGTAGACGTTAAATGCGCTGAGTACAAAAGCTCATTGACTTCAACTTCAAAATTATGTATCGCTCAGATAAACAAAATATCAAAGTCGATGCATTGACTCATCAAGTCAATTCAGTTTCTAGAAGCTTCGAGAATGAATGATGTTGCTATCAGCGAACTACAATTCTCACATTAAATCAAATGAAAATCGCTGATTTAGAAGAGAAAGAGAACGATGAATCAATTTATCGATTGATTTTAGAAGTTAACAGAATCAACGAGAATTGTATTCTACTTAGATTTGTCATCGAGTTAAAGTTGAGTTGAATTGAGAGAAATCAACTCAACTCAAGTCTGAATTTAAGTTGAAATTGAGTTGACTCTTCTCAACTCAAGCTCAATTCAGAATTGAGTTGAGTTGCTTGAACTCAATTTTTGTTACTAAATATAGTATACTATGTACTAAAAATAGTATACTTTTTCTCTTTTTTTTCAATTTTTTTTTTTGCAATCAATTTTGCAATTAATTTGGTAGAAAATTTGATAGAAAGGTTGGTAAGAGATATGATAGAAAGTGTAGTAGAGAATATGATAGAAAATATAGTGAGAAATATGATGGGAAATATGGTAGGAAATATGGTAGAAAATATGGTAACAAACATGATGAGAAATATGATGAGAAATATAGTGAGAAATATGATGGGAAATATAGTGGGAAATATGGTGGGAAATATGGTAGAAAATATGATAGAAAGTTTGATAGAAAGTTTGATAGAAAGTTTGATCACTTTGATAAAGAATTTGATAGGAAATTTGATAGAAAGTAGGTCTGCAATCGAGTTCAAGTCAACTCGTCAAGTTGACTGAGAGAAATCGAGAGTCTGACTCAACTCGATTGAGTTGAGTTGATTTTTCTCAACTCAACTCAACACTGAAACTCAATCTGAGTTGAGTTGAGCAACTTAAACTCGACGACAGATTTAATTCTACTTCGTAAAGTCGTATTAAAAGATGAAGCTCAATACGAAGATACTAAATTAAGAGATTGTTGAGTTCAGAACGAAATACTATATCGAGATGATCTTCTATGAGTTTTCTTTAATGAGCATCTTCAAATGAAGTTAATTCAAAAAGTTCATGATCAATCTTTTATTGATCATCTTGAAATTCTCAGAACGATGAAAATCATAAAAAGGTACTACTATTGATCTTCAATGCAAAAGACAATAGATTGATATATTTGAAACTGCTACATTTGTCAGCGATCAAAGACTTCTTGAAATAAATTCAATAAACTACTACATTCTCTACTCATACTTAAATAGTGATGAAAGAACATAGTCATGAATTTCATCATCAACTTATCTTCTTCGAAAGATAAAAACATCATACTAACAGTGATATGTAAACTGTCAAAGAAACAACATTATATTTCTTGCTTCACTGATGATAAGAAGATCACGACAGAAAAAACAGCTGAGTTAATGCTTCAGTGAATATATTGAATACATGATTTACTCGATTTCATTATTTTGAATCAAGACTCTCAATTTATCTTTATTTTATGAAAGTCGCTTTGCAAAAGACTAGGCATTAATTTTCAACTCTTCACAGTTTATTATCTTCAGATTGATGATCAAAGTGAACAAGTTAATCAGAACGTTGAAAGATATCTTTGATTCTTCTGTTCATACATGCAGAATGACTGAACTAAGTTACTATTCATGATTGAGTTCATCAACAATAATGCTTTGTTCTCAGTCATCTTCTTGATTTCTTTCTTTCTAAACAAAGACTTTCATTCTCGTATGAGTTTTGAACTCGATGTCATTAAATATGAAAGTTCTCATGAACGCTTGCAGACAACTAAAGTCGAGAATATATCTGAACATATGAACAAAACATTGAAGTTTGTTCGTAAGTCGCTAGTCAAAACATGAAAACAAATGATAAAATAAGTCAATAAGCATAGAAAAGAAGTTGATTATAAGATTGAATCAAAGATGTTTCTGAATGAAAGAAACATTGTTACAGCGAGATTTTTCAAGAAGTTAAATGACAAAATGCTCGATTCTTTCATCAATTTAAATCTTGTCAACTCTTCATATAAACTGAAATTATCAGAGTCTATGCATGTTCATGATGTATTTCATTCTGATCTGCTTTGCTCTGTCGTCGACGATTTCTTGTCTGATCAAAAGAATGAATTCTCAGATTCAATAGTGATAAACGATAAAGACGAGTGAAAAATCGATGATATATTAAATTCTCGTTGATATTGAAGATGACTTCAGTATAGAGTCAAATAAAATAATTATGACAATGATCTCAATTGATACAACGCGAATGACGACGAATTTATGAACGCTCAGAAGATCATTGACGATTTTCATATTTGATACTTGAACAAATCACGCTAATCAACAATTCAATCAATCACGATGAACAATCAATCGAGTCGAGCAGAAAATACATTCATGCAAACATGATGTTACAAGCGTATCAAGACTAAACAAGACTGAAGCTTTAATCAATTTGCAGTGAACGCTAGCGAGTTCTCTGTATAATGATTAGAACTAGTCAAGATCTAGTCGAAATCTGGTCTGAATCTGACTCAGATTTGACTCAGATATGACTCAGCATATTTTCTCTTCTTTAGCATCTTCTAACTCACTTCTATTATCTTCTATGACAAACACACTTCTTTGTGTTACAAATAGTTAATAAATGTTTATGATAAACACATTTCTTTGTGTTGCAAACATTTTTCAAATCAACATCTTTCTTGTGTTTCAACACGTTCTCTTTGAGACTAGCGTCAATCTGAGTAACTATTATATAGAGCATGTTCTTCTTGCTTTTTGTATCTTTTTTCTTCTGTATTCTTAAAGTCTTAGTTATAACTATCTTTATAGATTAAATATTCTAGTCACGCATGCACTCTGATTAGTTTCTAGACACGATTTCAACATTACTTTAAGAATTCGTTAATCACACGATACTGATTTCATTACTCATTCAAGTTCACTCAATTGACAACAAGATGAGTATAAAGAAGTTTGTGTATTTGATGATCAACAACATCGAAAGACAGAACAACATCAAGAGATCAATAGAATCAATGAGAACATATGATCATGTGATTGCTAGAGAATCTATCGCTCAGTCAGTAGCATCAGTTCAAATCGATTAATAAAATCAATGATAAAGAATCTTCGTTGATTGCTTAAGAATCATCAAAAAATTCTCTCAAATCAGCAACACTCTTCTTTGAAGACTAAACATTTTAACAAATAATCTTACTACATACTATTGAGCATCGTTTTTTGCTCGATCATCAATTCTTCGCTATGACTCGATCATCTGTGAACAATTTCTTCAAGAATAATCAAAGTTTTATTTCTTCTAACACTACAGATTCAGTCATTTATTCTGAGCTATCACTTTACATATTGAAATATCTTAGAATCAATGTCGTATGAAAACATCAATACTCTTTGCCTCATTCTCAGACTTTCAATGAATTTTATGAAGCTTCTACTTCATGAGATATAAAAAATGTAAAGCAGCTACAACACTGAGTTGAACAAGACTCAGAAGTTTTTCTAGAAGATTTGAACAGTCTTCAAACTCAACGAGATTTAGACGTGAAAGCTTGTGAGTTATTTGACAAGATATCAAGTGAACAAATATGAAAGACTCATTTCGAGAAAATGAATAAAGTCAAAAAACGCTTAAATTAATTAAATCAGACGTTTTGAAATCAAGTGACTGAATTGCAACATCAACTGCAATCATTTAAAGAAGTCACTTCTTTTTCTTCTATTCTGTTCAATTTCTTCAAGCGATTTCAAAAGCTTTCAAATTTATTTTTGTTTACTGATAAAAAAGAATTTATCTGAAATGATTGACAAGAAAAGATTCGTGACAAGCTAGAAATCAACATTGATCATTTCAATATTAATAAAGCTATTCTGATTTACGTTCACTTCAGAATTGAAGAAGACGCAGTCAAAGCTACTTTAACTTGACATCAACAAGATTCATTGAATCTTTATATTACAGTTGATGATCTGTTAAATGAATTTGCTCAGCTTTATAATGATTTCAACAAAGAGACAAACTTTCGAAGAAAATATGTTAATCTCTCTCAAGAAAAGAGCAAATTCAGCAATTTTTATTCAATGTTTTAACGTCTGTTTTTTTTATCTAAAGTATCACAAAAAACAATTGATCATTGATTTACAAGACAAGATAGTCTATCATCTTCATGCAGCTTGAAGTAGTCAATTAATTCAGTCAGAATCTTTGAATGAAATTCGTAACTATTTAATTCATTTGAACAATGAGTATTGAGTCATGAGTGACATCAAAGAAAAGAAATTTCTGAACAAAGTCAGAAAGCAAGTCATCTTTGCTGAGAAACGAGATTCATTGAATCTCTACAGAAAGATCGAAGTCACTACATTCGTTGATCATTTCAAGTCGTGCAACGCGATTTTAACTAGTGTCAAAGATATCAATCTACAAGCTGAAATCTGTTTCATCTGTCACAAATCAGATCATACTTCTAAAGAATGCTCTGATTGAACTTCAAGAATCAATGCATTAGAAGATGATGAATTTGATCAATTTACATTAAACTCTGAGTCAGATTCTGATTCAAAAAACTAGTTATCTTTTTCAAAATCATTGAAGAAGTAGAAATTATATCTTTGTGCAGTCAAATTAAAGTTCTATTGAAAGAAAATCATTTTAAGAAGTTGTTTCTGATCAATGCTTCTTTTATCTCTCAAAGCAATTCTTTCAGCCTTCGCTCTTTAATAGATAGTGATTTCATCATCTACATGCTGATACATGACAAGCTAGTCAATAAGATATGTCAGAAACTTGAAATACAATTTATATTACTAGCAAAAAAGAAGTTAATACAAAACTATGATGAGAAGCTAGCTAGAAAAACTATTACTCATAAGATTCTACTCAATCTCACGATTAAAAGTAATAAGAAATTGACTATGTCAATGCTGATAGCTGATATTGAGCATCATGAAGCTATATTAAGCAAATTCTGAATGAATAAAAATGAAATATTATTGAACATGAGACATGATACTATCATATTTTCTGATCAATTAAATATTTCGATTTCGATTTTTTTGATCTCGTCAAATACAAAGCACTCAAGTTGACTGCGATCAACTTTGATCTCTTCAGCAGCTCACAGCAAGATCTTTAAAGTGCTCAAGCACTCAGTTTTGATTATTTAGAAAGAGTCATTTTCGATTCAAAACATAGACGTCATCTCTTTTTAAGCATTAGTAAAACGAAAAAAGAAGAATCAGATCAAGATTTTTGCTATGTTCATTGAAAACATCAATAGAAAAATTGTTTACAATACTCAATGCAAACTAAATGTCATAAACATCTTCTCAGTTAATGAAATGACTCAAAATCTAGAGAATGTTAAAGTCAAGCTATCATCAAAGTATCAAGATTTTCTAAATGTCTTTGATTGAGCTCAAGCAGACAAGTTATTGTCTCATCGTTCATATGATCATAAGATAGAGCTTACTAGTGACGTAACATCATCTCATTGTTGAGCATATTGAATATCTTTCTACAAGCTTCAAAAAGTAAAGAAATATCTGAATGAGAATCTTTTCAAAGAATTTATAATCTCTAGCAAAGCTTCGTATTTCTCACTCATTCTGTTCATCTTAAAAGCAAATGAAGATCTACGATTCTGCGTTGACTATTGAAAGCTCAATACTATTATCAAAAGAAATCGCTATTCTCTATTACTCATAAATGAGATGATTAACAAAATAGTTAATTGCAAGCATCTGTCAGAACCGTGCCTAGATGAGTCAATCAGCGGAAGTCAGAGTTGAATAGTGCTTGATCTTTAGAGGTAGCTATAACTGAATATTAAGAATACAGAAGAAGGTGAGTACAAGAGCTTCTATTTAAGTAATATTCAGAGACTGCGCTAAGCTCGAAGGAAATGTGTTTGTGACACGAGTAGAATGTGATGTAGAAAGAAAGATGATGTTGAACAAAGAGATGTTGATGAAAGAAAATAGAGACTGAGTCAGATCTGAGCTAGAGACACTGACTAGCTTTATTCAGCCTTGATACGCTTGTAACAGCATCTGACTCAATTAAATATCATTTCAACTTTCAACAAACTGCAAATGCATTCTGATAGTGAGAACTACACTATCTTTATCATCGCTTTAAAAATGTACAAATCAAAGATGTTATCTTTCAAACTTATCAATGATTCTGTCTCGTTTCAGCAGTATATGAATGACATTCTTTGAAACTTTCTAAATAACTTTTGTTAAAGTCTATCTAGACAACATTCTGATCTACAGCAAAACTTAATGAGAACATTGACAACATGTCAAAATGATATTAAATCATTTATGAGAAGCTGATCTACAAGTAGATATTTGAAAGTGCAAATTCAACGTAGAAGAAACTATCTTCTTAAAAGTCATAGTTTCAGAACAAGATCTTTGTATGAATTCTATCAAGATAAAAGTTATAGTCAACTGAACTACGTTGATCAATCTAAAAGAAGTTCAGAGCTTCGTGAAATTTGTTAACTTCTATTATTGTTTCATTAGAAACTTCTTGAAACTGATCAAATCATTCACTCAGCTGACTAGAAAAAACACGTCTTTTGTTTTAAATGAAGTCTGTGTTCAAGCTTTTGATGATCTAAAGAAACAGATCAACTTGACTTCAGTTCTACAACACTTTGATTCAAAACAACAGACTATTCTGAAAATCAATATCTTTAACTACGTCAAAGATGATATACTATCTCAGTATAATGATGAGAATGTTCTTCACTTAGTAGCATTCTACAGCAAGAGCATAATTCTCGCTGAATGCAATTATCACATCTATGACAAGAAATTGCTAGTCATTATTCAATGTTTTGAACATTGAAGATTCAAGCTAAAATGTACAGAGCTGCTCATTCAGATGTTCATCAATCATCAGACTTTGAAAATCTTCATGAAAAACAAACAGTTGACTTGACGTTAAGTCAATTATTTAGACATTTTATTCAAGTTTAACTTTCAGATCATTTTTCAATCAGGCAAAATGAATACTAAAGTTAATGCTTTAATCAGAATGTCTTTGATCAACGTTTCTGAATCAACTCAGCGTACTAAAGATCACTATCAGATCATTCTGACATTTAATAGAATAAATATTCTAGCTATTGAATCTGAAGTTAATCTCTATCAATGAGTAAAAGATGTCAACAAGACAAATGAGCTTTGCAATGAGTATAAACAAGCTATAAGCGAAAACAAGCTCAAGCTACATAGCATTGAATTGAAGCATTGCAATATCATTGATGATGTTCTGTTCAGAAAAGATCTACTGTGAGTTTCTGAGAATATGTATATGAAATTGCTAAAGAAAATTCATAATCAGTCTTTCATCTTTCACTCTGACAATCAAAGAACTATTAATTTAGTTCAACGTTTCTACTATTGATCAGATTATCAAGCAACAATTAAATGTTACATTTGAAACTGTCATGTCTGTCAACAAAGTAAGACATCTAAAGATAGTATTAATAAACTTCATCATTCTCTTTCAATTTCACAGAAACGCTGAAAAGATATCACTATGAACTTCATCACTGAGCTATCTTTATTGAAAGATTATAACATCATTTGCATAATCATATGTTGTCTCATCAAGAAACATCACTATGTTCTCTGTCATTGAGAAGATAATGACATCTCAGTTGAAGAAATAATTTGAATCATGCTATGAAACATTTATTGACTTCATGATCTATTTAGTTCTATTGTTTTAAACAGAGACTTTCAGTTCATATTAATCATGTGACAAAGTCTTTGCAAGCGACTAAGAATTATAGCTAGTTTATCAACAGTTTATCATTCTGAGATCAATAATCAATTAAAACGAGCTAATCAAGATGTTGAATGCAAACTAAAAATCTATTGCAATTACATGCAGAACGACTGAGCAAAATGATTATTAATGATAGAATTCAGCGAGAATTTTAATATCTTCTCAATCATCTCAATGATCTTGTTTTACTTCAATAAGAGATTTCACTCTTGAATGAGTTTTGATTCAGATACGACTGACTACAAAACAATTCATGAACGTCTTGAAGCTAGAAAAGCTAATGATATTATCATCAGAATGAAAGAGCTTCTTATCTTTGATCATCAGTAATTGAAAAAGACTAAGCAGATCATTGAAGCTCAGATTAATAAACATAGATGAGACATCATTTATAAAGTAGATGACTGAGTTTGATTATTCTTTAAAAACATGAAAATAACAAGATCATGCAAAGATTTGAAAGATAAACAACTAGAACTTTATCAAATCATTGCAAATGTTGAAATTTTCTATCATCTTCATTTATCTGAAAGCATGAAGTGACTTTATTCAATGTTCAGCTCAAAGTTACTGCATCTTTATTCTGATAACTCATTGTCAGAACAACATTCAGAATCTTCTAAATCTTTGACTATTGAAAATGATGAGCATTAAGAGATAAATGACATTTTGAACTCTAGATGCTATTAAGATTGAATACAATACAAAATCAAATGAACAGAACTAAATCAAAGCGATGAATGATACTATGTTGATAAAAAAGAATTCAAGAACTCAAAAGAAGTTTTAGTTGAATTTCATAAGCTTTATTCAGACAAGTCATACTAAATTGAAAAAACAGTGAAAATTTTTGCGTTTCATTTGTTCTATTCATGTGAACATGAATTTTCGAAGAGAGAAATAATGTTATGAATGTGTCAGAATTGAATTAAAGCTAATCAATGATTTAGTCAAGATTTGATTCAGATCTGACTCAGATTTGACTTAAATATGACTCAGTATCTTTTTTCTTTTCTAGCATCTTCTAATTAGCTTCTATTGTTTTTTAAACAAACACACTTCTTTGTGTTACAAGTGATCAACAGATTTCTATGACAAACACATTTCTTTGTGTCATAAACATCTTTCAAATCAACATCTTTCTTGTGTTTCAACACGTTTTCTTTGAAGCTAGCGTCGATCTGAATAACTACTATATAGAGTGTATTCTTCTTGTCTTTTGTATTTTCTTTCTTCTGTATTCTTAAAGTCTTAGTTATAACTATCTCTATAGATTAAACATTCTAGTCACGCATGCATTGATTAGTTTCTAAACATGATCTCAACACTAGCTTACAAGCTATTTAAGCTTTTTGTCAAAACGTTAATGTTCTGCTGTTGATTTCGCTGTTGATTATGTCACTCATGTCATTAATGATGTTGATGATGCTTTCTGATGAGAATGTTAACTTTATATCAATGTAATAATAACTCACTAAATTTACTGTTTGTTTCTTGCAAAATATCTTAATAGATGTGAAGATGTGAAAATATGAAGATGAGATGAGATGAGATAAAATAAAATCATGATAAGATTATTCTAGAAGATGTATTAATGAATTTAATAATTAGAATTTGATAGTAAAATGTAGTACAACAAGTGATAATTTGACAAAATGAGAATGTGAGAGTGTGAGAATGCAAGATAAAGAAAGAAAACAAGTTGTTATTTACTACTTTGACTGATCAAGTGAGATGTGCACTATATAAACACGTCAGCGAACTCAGCATCTAGTTGATACTGATACAAAGATGTAACGTGACAAGTTGTAAATAAATGAAAGTAAGATTGACTGATAAAATGAAGTTATGTTAGTGAGTTTAGATTTGAATGTTAATGTTGAAATAAGATAAAAATGCTGATCAAATGCGTGATATTTACAACGAAACAGCTTATCAGAATACTTTGCTTTAGTAAATAAGATAGTAAGTAATCAAGTTGAATGATTAAGAAAATGTGATGTGAATAAAATGATGTTGTTAAGAAGATGATGTGATGATGTTTTTTTTCTTTCTTACTTGATTCAACACTCATTATGAGTCTATGCAAGATTTTATATATTGTAGCGAACGCTGCGCTAGCGTAGCGCTCTTTTCGTATCTACTATCGCTTTTTCTGCACTCTATACTGTAACTGTTCTCAATGCAAGAACTTTATGAACTTGTTTCTTTTCTACTTTCTCTCTCTTTCATCTGATTCTTCAATAACATCACAGTCTGAAATTGATTTAGTATGTGTGATGATGTTTATTGTTCTCATACTGATATAAAGTCAGATGTCTATTGTTCTTATACTGATATAAAGTCAATCATTCTTATTACTATCATTCTCATCACTGTCAATCTCATCATTATTCTCTTCATCATCTTCTTGATATCTTTTCTATCATCTTCTTGACATCTTCTTGACATCTTCTTCATCATTCAGCTCAATAAGAGAAAAGTGCTTTAGCTGTACATCTTGTTTATCTACTCTTCAAGTCATCTTTTGCTTCAACAAAGTGATGATGATGTATTTGAGTCATGTTACGTCACGTTGCATTTCTTTCAACTGAGTGATGTATATAGATATGATATTTATGCTAGAGTCATTGTGATCAGCATCTCGTTCATATCAGTATAAGAAGAACATACTATGTTTACATTAACTAGCTAAAGAACAACTGCAAGTCTATGATCTGTTTGATCAAATCATGAGTCATTAATTACTGCTGTAGTGAGCAAAGATATGTATTCTTACTTGAGTTCGTTGAGAATCATATTAATATGAGAAGATCATTCTATGTTTATATTACTAACTACAACAAACATCAAGTTAACATCTATGAGATGAGTTTTGAATTTTAAGATGATTTCACAGTCTCACTCACTTGATGTTTAACATTCAACATCTGAGATTTGAGTTATTTCAGTTTGCACAATATGATCTGTCATACATGACACTTCTACACAGATGCTAAAGCGCTGAAGAAGTCATTGCTACGCTGTCAGTTGCAAGAAGACAATACAATACTATGAAGACTCAGAGATTGAGTCTTTAAAGAAGAATGCAGTTGTGAGAATGCATCTCATCGACTATGAACGATGCGTGTCTGTGAGACTAGCTCGCGAGATTAGATCGAAGCGATTAATGAGTGAATAGAAATAATAACTTGACAGAAGATGAAAACTCTGCGAGCTCTCACTTTCGTTTCTTAGCAATTAGTTCTATCATCAATAGAATGCTATCTTATTATCTTCTACTACGCAGTTTCACGTAAAGAGATCTCGTCGCCTCACACTTTTACACTCTGAAGATCGTGATCTTTATGACTGAGAACTCATAAGATGCTTCTGAAAACAAAGATAGAACACTTCTGATGCGTTTCACCTTCTGTAGGTAAAACCGTGTCTGCACATTTTACGACGATATCTTGGCCAAGGCGAAGTTATGATCGATAAGTGGAATTACGCCTATTATTGAAGCATTTCATGATCTCTTCAATACATCTAGGCATGTGATGTTCGCGATTATAGATACCATCATTCGTTGGTTGCTTGCGACGTTTATGCATGGATTGGGAATCGCTTGATGCTTCAATCTCTTAACTTTAAAGCGTGGTATGTTTTCAGTTGCCCTAAAAAAAAGCTGCATAAGGTGTCAAAGAAAACCCGAATGAGTTTCGAGCTGTAGCTTCTAATGAAAAGCATCTGAAAGACTTGTTATCTACCCTCGCGGAACGCCTGCCTAAAAGGCCTTTTCAAACGACGAGAAACTGCATCAACACGTTGGGAAGATATTAGTCTACCACTGGGAACCGCGCTTGTTTACCTTCTAGAACATTTGACTAACTAGGAGAGAATCAAATTCAGTAAACGGTTCCCAACAGCCAGGCCGACCAACAGAATAAGCTACAGCGGGTTCCAATTGTTTGATTTTCCAGTTTCTCGTATCACGCATCTTTCGCAGATGAACAAACTATCGACCGTACCTTCTCAAGATATCGATGAGCATGAATGTTCATTTGAATACAATGAAAGAGACACAGACAAGTCACAACAAAATGGCAAAATATCACTTATTCTGACAGTCTACAGCCATGCTCTTTCCGCCGCGGTTGTGCCTCAACTGACGGATTCTAGATTCGATGCCATGTGAAGTAGTCTTCAGATCCTGATTCATTGGCAGCTTGCGTTTTCAAATACTCGCTAGAGTCATTCAGGCTCAATTCACTTCAGACTCTGATGTGATTATGAAGTTCTGTAATACACTGCTTCATCTCTATTCTAGCTTGAAATTCTACGAACAAATAGTTCTATCTAGATCTTGCAGCAATGCTCGGAAAAATCGCCATTCCAAATTCCCTACAAGTAGCAGAAATTCTTACTTTCGTGTTCTGTTTTGGGCTTAGCACCATGGCTGTAGTCACGCGTATATACATCAAAGCCATTATAACCAAGTGCGTAAGAGCAGAAGATTGTGAGTACTACTGATGGCATAAAGACGGCTACTTTGCGATCCCGATAGCTAAGTTCAAAAAGATCTCTCGATCCTTGCTTGGGTATTATAGACCATCACAGACCCTCAAGCGCATATTAACTTCCAGTTCAGCTGAGCTTCGTAGCCTATATCGGGCCTGGGATTAATATTGGTAAGAATCGTGGAGACTCTGTTCACGTTGCTTATGTAGGTTCTACTTAGAGAGTCCCGTTCTAATAAATTACGCTGAAAGAGATATTCGTTGCGTAGCTTGCCGCTATCGAGTCGACTTTGTATTGCTTTATTGTTGTGATCGTTAAGCTATCAATTCTATTGCAATATATCAGCATATTCATGCCTCATCGACGCGGCCCGGCTTACATTGCTACACATGTACTTATCTGAACCAATCTCGTTTACTACACCATCAGTATCTTCTTATACACTTTCGAGGTATGCATCAGAACTTATGGTAAAGAGAATAGATGCTAAGTTTCTAAGTGCAACCTCAGAGAGAAGCTGTGAAACCCAAAAACCCCTGAGCACTGCATTAGCACTCATGAGCTTGGCGTCGCCTTGGGAACAGTCTATTGGTATATGAGGGTCAGAGCGAATATATGCATGTAGATATATTGGCTATGTAGTAGAGGCATATATCTTGTAGATTCGTTGGTTCTAACGGAGGAAGAAAGAAGTAGGAGGTGAACTATATACCCCTAGAGCCAAGCCGGCTAGAGCCGGCTAGAGCCGGAGCGGAGATACCTAAACACCGGGGTTTTACGTACGTTTTACGTACGAACATACCCAATTTCCAACACAGTCAATGTCGTATCAGACTTCTCCATATTCGTCCTTCCACTACCAATAATACGGCGCTTGCAGATGTCCACCCGGAAAAGAGTCAGGGTTTATGGGTGCTTCTGTCTGGGTCTCGTGGCTTGTATCGGTAGTGTTGTACGTGTTGGCTACAGCATCGCTGTTTTGCATATTCCCAGTAGCAGTCCGGATTACATGATTGTTATAGACATCACTGGACTGTGGAGGTATGAAAAGTCCCCTTTCCCTAGTGATATATGGCGTCTTACACGACGTAGTTTCGCTGAGATGTCCATTGGGATTATCGTGGGCTGTCTGCCAACTCTTCCCCGATTTTTCAAGCAATTTCATCAGAGCAGAAATACCACTGAAGTCCATCGTGGCAGTAATAGTGGTTGGAAATGTTGGCACGGCCTGTCTCACAGGCCCCCAACCGCATACACAGACAGCAACCAGGTACGTGTCTTTCAAATGAAGGGTCTCGGTAGCAGAAGCTCCATGTCCACAGCGCCGTATTTACCGCCCCTAAACTTCTCCGATACCTCCATTGGCATGTTCGACGAGAGTCTTCCAAAGAAACC
>JAABUV010000339.1_pt1 | contig 71651 bp, 56 predicted proteins | sample 5559971 | NCBI WGS metagenome assembly JAABUV01 (sample SAMN10711881, study PRJNA513362) | rock metagenome | isolation source: Antarctica rocks | place: Antarctica: Victoria Land, Knobhead nord | collected 2015-12-19 | reverse complement strand
GGCTATACAGCTAGTTAGTTAATTGCTATAAGGAAAAACAGCTAAAGTAAAAAGTTAAATCTTTTTCTTTTTACTTAAATTTATATAAGCGCGTTAGCTGAATGGTTACAGCATTGTGCTACGGACACAAGAGTTACAAGTTCAAATCTTGTACGCGTTTCTTATGTTTATCTGTTTTTATATGGCTATTTCTCTATTAAATATGCATAGTTAGCATACTAACTAGCTTTTTACTACATTAACTATTAAACTCTCATAACAGGTAGTTAATATTGTTCTTTTCTTCAGAATTCTCTTAAAAAAGAGAAAAAAAAAGATATGTAAAAGTGAGAGATAAAAAACAATTTTTACAAAAAAAAATATCATGTACAGTTTATTTGTTTTAAACGAAACCTTCACTAATGGTTACAGAGCTGAAGTTTTGGACTTCATATCTTTAGCTTCCATTTTATGCGGAATATTGGTTATTATTAGTAAAAACCCTATAGTATCTGTATTATTTCTAATAGGCTTGTTTTTAAGTATATCTTGTTATTTAATAACGTTAGGTATAAGTTTTATTGGTTTATCTTATTTATTAGTATATGTAGGAGCCGTATCTATTTTATTTCTTTTTATATTAATGTTAATAAATGTTAGGATATCTGAATTATTGAGTGATACTAGTAATAGTATACCTTTAGCTATTATAATAGTTCTATCCTTTAATTACCCTGTTTATCACATATTACCATATAGTATAGCTGCTTTTAATAGTTATAATATGAATTTATACAACTCATCTAACAATAATTACAGTTACTATTTAAAGAAATTATTAAATTATTCTAATGATAATGATAAAGTACCCTTTGTAACAACTAAGATTTGAGATGGTAGTTTGGCAGAAACTACACACATTACTAGTATAGGTAATATAATGTATACTAGTTATTCAATATGACTTATTATAACTTCTATAATACTACTGTTAGCTATGGTTGGTGCTATTGTTATAACAATAAAACAAAAAAATTAAACACACAGATTCTTAAATAAATGAAAAATAAAATAAAATAAAATAAAGATTTTAACTAAATTAAAAACAAATAAATAAAAAACAGCGAAAAAATCCTAAAAACCCCTTTTTTATAGTATTTGCCTGTGTAATTTGTATACTACTTATCTTTATTGTTATAAATAAAGTGGATACTAATATAATCTTAAACTATGTAAATAGATGCAAGTGCTAAAAAAAAAGTACCAGACTATAGATGTACTAAGGCTACTGTTTCCGTGCTGTACTTCATTATTTTACTTTTTTCTTTAAAAGAAAAACTTTCTTTATTTGTTTATGATTTTACTTGTTTTTTTTTCTTAAGTATTGTACTTTATAGTAATTATAAGCAAAAAAATGAGTAAACGTACAATACTGGAATTGGTGATGGTGGTGGTGGTGTAACTGGCAGATAAAATATCCCACAAAAATATGAACCATACAATGATGATTATCGTTCACAAGACGTAGATTATGGGAAAGATGAAGCACACTCAGATACTAATTATAATATAACTTCTCCACCTGTTTGCTCATTTCCATAGGAATAAACTCATTATTTAATAATTATAAAAAAATAAAAAAAAAATTGTCTTCAAAGGCTATTTATCAGTTTAATGATAAAGTTTAGAACACACTATAAATGCTATACATACTTTAAATAAAAAAAAGTAAAAAAAAGAGATAAAGAAAGCAAGTACTATAAGAAAAATATAGAGGTTATGCTAATAAAGTGGATAGGAATGACATTGAAGCTGTATAAAAATGCTTTAGTAAGTATATTACAAGAGCACTGCAATAACAAAATAGTAAAAGGCGTAACAATAGAATAGAATAGATCAAATAAGGGTTGAACAATCTAGTTCTAGCAACAACCAGCCAAATCAGCATTTGACCCTATACGTGCAGACACTTTCACATATACATCATATCAATACTGTTATCACGAAAGTAAAAAAACATGCTATAAACTACGAATGAGATTTAAATCAAAAAAAGGAATTTAGTGCTAAGCATAATAAATATTAAGCTTAAGCGCAGTAACCTCTAATAGTGTTTATTAATACTAGTGTTACACATTTCTCTAATAATCCTATAAATAATTGTTTAATTGACTAATTTTTAAGTACACAGATATACTAAAAATAGTATTTAATATTATAAATTAAATACAGCCATATATATCTATGTATCACGCCATACTTACTAATTTAATATAATAAAATAGCAAAGGGTGATTTATATTTTAAAGGAATTAGCTCAATGGTAGAGCAACCGTTTTACACACGGTGGGTTAGGTGTTCAAATCACCTATTCCTTAATCCCTATTATTAAATTCTACCTTTAATTGATAATAGTAATAAATATTACTATGTTGTGTAAACTTGCAGATTTTTTTTTTTTTTAATAGATATTTTAAATAATCTAAGTTTTTAAAAATTTATCTAACAATTTATACATAAATATGTAATAAACTATTGATATAATTAGTAAAAGAAATAATACGTAATCTAGAAATATAAATAATAAAAACGAAAAATAAATGACAAATTTGATTAGAAGTAATTTTCAAGCTCATCCCTTTCACTTAGTATCTCCCTCACCTTGACCTCTATACACTTGTATTTCTCTCTTGACTCTTACTACTTCAGGTGTATTAACAATGCATGGATATAATAGTGCACAAAACTGTTTACTATTAGCCTTTATATCTTTAGTTTATTCTATGTCTTTATGGTTTCGTGATGTTATCTCTGAGGCTACAGTTGCACATTTTTTTTTTATCGATATTGTTTATTAAATGTGAAATTTTATTTTTTTTTTTTTTGTTATAATTAGTTTTTACATATTTGATATATATAATTTATATTATCTAAATAATTTATTTGATACTAATAATATAATTTGTATGGCTAAGGATAACTCTAGCCCTAATGTAGCTAAAGGTGTTCTAGATCTATAAGCGAAAAATGTATAAATTAATAGCTTAGATGTTGCAATAGAACAAGTACGTGATGGTGCTATATATGTAGGAGGAATGGCAGCTACTGCTAAAGTAGTTAAAGGTTCTTCTTTACCAATAGGAGCTAAATTAGGTGCTACATTAGGAATGGGTGCTGCATCTTTGATTGGTTATAGAATGGTTCAAAATAATTTATCATCCACTAGAACAAACAGTCAAGGTAGTTTAAATGTAAAAGTTGATAAGCTAAATTCTAGTGTTACTGCTTCTTCTCCTTCAAGCAACAAGATTGATGAGCTTTATCCTGCTAAATCTGTAATAGAACCAGGAGATTCTATTGTTGGAGATAGAGATGGTTCTATTATATCTTCACTAGATATAGAGCAATTACAATTAGATTTTTATCTACACATAGTAATAATCTATTTACTTGTATTAGTATTTGTGTTTATAATTATGAAAAATTTTAGTAAACGTGGTTTAAATTTTGAATTTGTTAAAAAACTACCTTTAGGTGATTATATACAAATTATATTTATAAAAATATTTAAGTGATGAGATAAAACAAATATACTATGGATATATTTAATATTAATTGCTATATTAATTTGTATGGTAATATCCCTTTGATCAATTTCCATTATTTTGAGTAATTTAAATTAAATATATTTCTTTTAATTAATTTACAGTATCGATTCTTAATAAGTGGCCTCATTAAACTTGACTATTTGCTGGAAACTCCTATATAATATAGGGCTATCAGCAGGAAACCAACAGGTATATAATTACCTTAGTAGGATCTTCAGAGACTATACGTCAAGAACTAATATCTTATAAATAAATTATTTATTTATAAGATAAGTTAAGATATAGTCCAATCAATATAGAAATATATTGTATACATAATTATAATATGTATTATCAATATGACACAGAAACAGACACAGAAGCAGCCACAGACACAGGCACAGACACAGACACAGACACATATACAAACAGAAAAGAAAGATTATATTAATATAAAAAATACTTTTATGCAAACTGAAAGGCAATTAGGTCCATACTTAGCTGGACTGATAGAAGGAGATGGTTATATTTTGTTAAGAAAAGGAAAATTATAAAAAAGATCTCCAGCTATCATAACTACATTTCATAAAAAAAGAATTACCTATATTTGAAAAACTAAAAACTGAACTTAAAACTGTAAATATTTATAAAGAAAAAACAGGTGTTTGTAGATTTCAAATTACTAATGCAGAAACAGTAATAAATATTGTTAACCTTATAAACGGTTATTTTCGTACACCCAAAATAGAAGCTTTATATAGAGCCATTGATAATCTTAATAAATGACGAAACACTAATTTATCCAAGTTGCCTTTAGACAATAGTGACTTCAATTCTAATGCATGATTAGCTGGATTTACTGATGCAGACGGTAATTTTTCTATTAAATTCAGTGGAATTTCTACAGATTCTGATCTAAATACACGTGGACGTGTTATCACTGTTTTTTCTATTAACCAAAGGGAAATTTATAAAAGAACTTATGAGTCTTTTGTAGAGTTTATGACAAAATTAGCTTATTTCTTTAAATGTAACTTAAATTTTAGATTAGTTACTAGTCCTTTATTAAAAAAACCCGTTAAACTTTTAGTTTTTTATGTTCAATCAGATAAAAAACATTATTTAGTAACTAATTATTTTAATAAATATCCGCTTATATTTTATGACAAGTAAATATCTTGATTTTTTAAACTATAGTGAATCTTTAAATTATTTAGGTAAACGTTTAACAGAAAAAGAGATTTTTAAAATACGTACTATTAAAGATTCCATGAATAAAAAAAGGATTTATTATAACTGAGATCATTTGAATAAATTCTATAATTAATATAATATCTAATCTATATGTTTGTAATTAAGTTAATCTTAATATAATTATGTATAATTGACTTATTTAGGTAATCACACTCTGGCCGTACAAAGAGGTTTAAATATGGGAGTTGCTTTATTTATAGTTTCTGAGGGCTTATTTTTCCTAGCTATATTTTGAGCATTTTTCCATAGTGCACTGTCTCCTACTGTAGAGTTGGGAGCTCAGTGACCTCCAATGGGTATAGAGGCAGTTAATCCTTTTGAATTACCTTTACTTAATACAGTAATATTGTTATCATCTGGTGTAACTGTAACGTATGCTCACCATTCTTTAATACAAGGAAACAGGAGTGCAGCTTTATACGGTTTAGTTTGTACAGTAATATTAGCCATTGTATTTACTGCTTTACAAGGTATAGAGTATTCAATTTCTTCTTTTACTATCTCAGATGGAGCATACGGTTCTTGTTTTTACTTTGGTACTGGATTAAATATCAGAAGTTCAGTATAAACGGAATGAATTGCAAGAAAAACTTAAATATAAGTTAACTTGCAGCGAAGCTTAGCTCAATATCAAATGGTTAAAACTATTTGTCATGCTAAGAACGTTCAACGACTAGTAGATGAGTGATGTTAACAATAATTCTACCACGAGCGATCCGCAAATAATTAAAAAATATATCTTTATACTTATTTGAAAACATAGTCTGACCAATAACGTAAGTTATTGAAATAAGGATAAAGAGCCTTATGCTAACAAAAAGTTCATGGTCTTCACGTAATGATAGGAACAGCTTTTATAGCTGTTGGTTTGTGACGTGTATTGGCTTATCACTCTACCGACAATCATCACCTTGGATTGGAATCAGCCATACTTTATTGACATTTTGTGGATGTAGTGTGATTATTCTTGTTCATAAGTATTTACTACTGAGGGTCTTAATAGGATATTTAGGCATATTATTTATAGTTATGCAGCAAACTAATCCTTTTATAGTAAATAGCAATCCTGTTATTATCCCAAAGTTTAATAAGCATAAAGCACAGTTCACATTTCCAATCAAACAACAAACCCGCAACTTCTGTACTTCACTTCTATTAAATGTTTGCAATAATTAAAAAAGATGGTTTACCTTTATTACTGTAATACCCGAATCACGCAAAATTTTTAAACCCCTTTACTCTATTGCTCTTACTTAGAGTCATTTTAATTATACACTTAAATTGTTTAGAATTAATTACTTTTGTTTATCTGATTCTTATGATCGGGGAATGATACAAGATTGCTTATCTAGTATTTTATTACATATATTTGCTTTTTATTCTTAAACGTTTTTATTGTTTATTCGTCTATTGTTGGATCTTGGTCCTTTTCTGCTACATTTTTTTTTTCTTTATATTAGTTTAAATATTTTAAATGGTTTCTCGTTTTTCTTTGTTGTATCACATAAGGTATTATCATCTGAATTATTTCTGGCCTTAGGGCTATAGTTGTTCATTAATTCATAAATCTTATAAGGTTCGCTAGATTCAGAAGATAGAAAAGATAAGGTTTCATCTTTTCTAGATTTTTCTCTCATATTAAGTGTATTAAATGCAATATTGTCTTTAACAAATCGATAGGCAGATACAGATAAATATTTATATAAATATAAAGATGAATAATAAAACTTTTTTTAATAAATTTAATACAAATAAAAAATGACCCGAAAATCCTCAAAGACTATTTTCTAGTAGAAGCTTCTTATCTATAGAACCTAAGGATGTATCTAAATTTAGTGATACAACTCCGACAGATCCTAGTATTAAATAGATTAATGAACTAAAACAAAATGCTGAGAAAAAAGTTGAAGATTTTAAAAATCCAGGAGGTTTAGGTGACTTAGTTAATAGGGTTAGAGATGTTGCAGCTGATTCTATGCATAAAGATCATGCTAATGAACAAATCAGTGAGATTAAACAAGAGACTATTTCTAATGGAAATAAGTTTAATGAATAAACTCGTCAAGATTATCAATAGTTGATTGATAAAGCTCGTAGTCTACATAGACAAAATAAAATAGATGATGAAACTTTAGCTGATTATAGTAGAAATCAAGAAGAGTGTATATCTCAAAGTGTAAATTCAAATAATCAATATATTGCCAAAGAATTGGGTGTTATCGAATAATCTTGGGAAGCTTATCTTAAAGAATTTTTTGATGATTCTCTGTATAATAGTGATGAATTTAGGGATAGTGCCGACAACAAAGGTGGGGATAAGAAAGTTGACGAGAACAAAGGTGACGACACATCAGAGGTAGGAGGAGGAAAACCGGACACTAGTAATTCAGATGTTGCTAGTTCTAAAGCAGTATCTAATACCTCCAAAGCTAAACCTTCCCTTCTAGATGATTACGCTGATCCTAATACAGAACCTTATGATCCTTTTGACCCTGATGCCTAATATTTATTAATTGCTTAGATCTTTAGGTTGTACAAAATTAACTCGTTATTTAAGAATTGCTGAATTATTATGTGAAAAAGTTAATGCTAATTATGAAATAACAGGTAATATACAAGAGTTTACATCGGACAAAAAATATGCATTTTATCTTGGGGGCCCTTGCTATGCTGATGTGAATTATGACGCTTTAGGACCATTAACTAGAATCTATTTAAAAGCAGATGCAGAAAAACACCTTTTACAAATAAAATCAGAGTTGTTAGCCCTCAAAAAAGCTATGTTGGATGATCCTTATACACAATAATAAAATGTGGATTGGTGTAACGTAATTGGCTCATAGCCAGTAGGTTTAGGCGCTACTCCTTATAATGATCTTTAAATAGTCTACCTAACCTCATGCCTTTGTTTCATTGTGTTTACAGAGTAGGGGAAATTTTATAATGCAGGAGTACCTTACACAAGATCGAGATATTTTACGTAAAATAGGTTTTATTAATGCTATAATTCCAATAGTTGACTCTTACTTTCTATCAGATATTCCACTACAATTTTCTAGATTAAAAAGGCAAGTGTTTTTTTTTTTCTTAATCTGTTTATTTAAAATTATACATTTTATATTAAGTTTGTTATGACTATTTTTTTGTATATGATATATTGATGATCTTGAGACAATATATTGTATTGTTTATACAAAGAGAAAATTGTTAAATACAATAACATTAGTGTTAATAACACTAACATTAAGATTTATGGCTCTTTAGTAAAACTATAAGTGGTATAGGTGTATCGGGTGCAATGGGAGGTGGTGTAAGTGCTGTAAGTAACTTTGCTTAATCACGTAGTATGTCACTTGGGTAAAAATTGGTACAACAGGGATGGTTGGTGCAATAGTTAGGATCTTCTTTTTTTTAGCAACTAATGCTATGTATACTAAGGTTTTTTAGAAATATAAAATATTTTTTTTTTCACCTTAAAAAAAAAAATAAATAGTGAGACCTTAGTTTAATTGGTAAAATATGTGACTTTTGATCATCATTACATGGGTTCGAATCCCATAGGTCTTAAATATATAAACGGCCATAGGTTAATGGTAGACCATTCGTCTTCCAAACGATGGGTGTCGATTCGAATTCGGCTGGCCGTATACTAAATTATATAGAGTTAGTAACTTAATTGGCAAAGGGCTTCCTTGTCGAGGAAGTATATGCCGGATCGTAGCCGGCCTAACTCGATTTATCACACATAAAATAATATAAATATATATTAAAAGCTTTAGATTAATACCAAATAGGAAAAGTTGCTAGAGGTAAAGCGAGATATTTGCTAAATATTGTGTATTTAACACTAGATGTTCGAATCATCTCTTTTCCGTTAAATTATAAGTATGTATTGTATACAGTTATAAAAAGTGATATTACATAATGCAAGGTATATTAGGTATATTGCCTTAATATTAAACAAATAGTATGATTTAATAGGTAAAATAGGAAGCTCCAAACTTCAAATTATCAGTTCAAGTCTGAGTACTTTTGTATCTAATGATAATAGATAGCATTAAGAGCATAGTTTAATAGGCAAAATAGGAAGCTTCAAACTTCAACTTCTCAGTTCAAATCTGAGTGCTCTTGTATTTTATAAACTAATAGATTGTAACATTTTACGCATTTAAAATAAACATTTGCTTATGCGTGTACATGTATTTTTAGGTTCTTTAACTTAACAGGTAGAGTGCGTTTTTGATAAGGATGTTATCCAAGTTCGAGTCTTGGAGGAATCATATTTAGTGTTTAGATTATATTAATAAAATTAAAGAGAATTGACCGAGTGGATTAAGGTGATAAGCTTGAGACTTATTTGGTCTAAGTGACCACATCCGTTCGAATCGGATATTTTCTGTAGGAGAAAATAGCATATATTACTAATAAATATACGGGTTAGAGCCAGGTTGGTTAGGCGTCTCATTTGGGTTGAGGAATTGTTATGTTCGAATCATAATAACCCGATCTACACTAATTTTTAAATGTAAAATATATTAATAATGTAGTTGATATGGAATATATTATTTCATCATTACATTTATGAAATGATGGCAAGTATACAAAGAAACTATTATGGATATACAGCTATATATCAAAGAGAGTTACTTAATTTTGGTGCCCTGAGCGGCTATGTCGTAAACACCTGAACTCTTAGAGAAATTCAGTAATAAACGAAGTGAATTGAAATATCTTATTAACTTCAGGAAAATAAATCAAACGAGATTCTGCAACTAGTGTGAATGAAAGTAGAACAGCCTATGTATATCAGAACGTATGTTCTATGCAGGTAATGAACAAGTAATAAATGATGAATTGATGTACTGAACAAGTAAAATGGAGTACATACCTGTTTGAATATAAAGGGGAACCTTCCTCTAAGGCTAAATATGATATATAAGCGATAGTGATAAGTACCGTGAGGGAACAATTGAAATAGTAGTTTTATAAGCAGCTCAAGTAAAGTTTAAATAAATAATGAGAGCGTACCTTTTGCATAATGGGTCAGCAAGTTAATGTTAGATGCGAGCAGAAATGCCTAGTTAAACCGATTATTAAATAATAAATAAGTATCTAAAATTAGACCCGAAGCCTAGTGATCTTACCATGATCAGGGTTATAAAAGCCCGAACGGGTTATCGTTGTAAAGATATCCGATGAATTGTGGTAAGTTAGTGAAAGACAAAACTGACTAGGATAGCTGGTTTTCCGCGAAACCTATATAAGTAGGTAATTCAAATAACATCATAGCAGGTACAGAACTGTGATCTCAGACAACTTAAATTTCTTTTCTAAAAAAAAAAAAGAAATTTCTTTTTTTTATATTGGGCGATCGTGAAGATCTTACCAGTGAGTATTTGCACTCGGAAGGGCAATGATGAATATTGAATAATCGGACATATTACGATAAGGTTGTATGTCTAGAGGGAAACAGCCCAGAACAAGAGTTAATAAGGTTCCAAAATTATTGTTAAGTGAAATAAAGGAAGTTTTTATCAGATACGACCAGGAAATAGGCTTAGAAGCGGCCATTTTTTGAAGATCTCGTAACAGAGCACTGGTTCAGTAAATTATTTAAATAATTTACATTTATAATAGCACCGAAAATTTAACGGATCTAAACAATATACCGACACCTTGTCCATATTTATTAATATGTAAGTTATACCTATTATATTTATGGGGTAGCGGAACATTGGGTAAATCTTAGATTTTTTCTTTTTAAGACTAATAATTAGATAACCCAAGTGATAATGCTGACATGAGTAACGATAAAGGGAATTATTCCCTCGCCTTAAGCTTATGGTATTTAGTTAAAGTAACGGCCTCTAAGTTTACATCCTAAAGGATGAAAAACGATGAGAAAATCTAAGTTTACATGTAAATAACCTTTGTGAACAAAGTGACAAAGGTTCTGGAAAAACAGGTAAACTAAGGACATCAAGAAGCAGAGAGGAAGCAACGTCCCTGTCTGTTTTGTTTGCGTTCTTGGCCCGACCGTACCTAGATACTACCCCCAGTAAGCAAGTAGAGTATACGAAGGCGTTTGAGTGAACAATCATTAAGGAACTCGGCAAACTAACTACCGTAACTTCGGGATAAGGAGAGCCATTCCTCCTGATTAATATCAGGTAAAGAATAGGAAGCATAGAATAGTGTTGTACGACTGTTTAATTAAAACAAAGCACTCTGCAAAGACAATAAGTCAAAGTATTGAGTGTGATTTCTGCCCGATGTCGGCTGGTTAACGGATTTGCTTAGCTGACTAAAATAAGCTTGGCTTTGATGGAAACCCCGATTAATGGCGGCCTTACCGATGAGGGTCCTAAGGTAGCGGAATACCCTGGCCGTTAAATGCGGTCTTGCATGAATGATTTAACGATACAACAGCTGTCTCAATGATTGGCTCAGTGAAATTGGAATAACTGTGCAGATACAGTTTACCTCTAGTTAGACGAGAAGACCCTATGCAGCTTTACTGTTGCTAGTTATTGGATAAGATTAAACAGGTTGTAGTGTATAAGGTAGTTGTTAAGATAGAATTGAAAGACCTTTACTTAGTTTATCTATCTCTATACCATAGGGGTATAGTTATCGCTATACTCCCCTAAGGGTACAGGAACAATTGCTAGGAGGCGGTTTATGCGGGGCACAGATCCCATAAAAAGTACCTGGGTGTATCCAAAGTTAATTTTGTAAAATTGCATCCTGCAATTAAATGTGTTTAGGCTTTTGCCTACATGTTTTTTTATTTTTAGTTTGTTATTAGGTATAAAATTTGTTTTTATAACTGATTCAATTATTTATCTATTAAGTTAGAAATATTATTTTTTTGTAGTAAGATTTTAACTATATGCTAATAGATGTAAATAACACATTAGTTAGTAAGAAATTATTAGTAATGTTTCTAGTTGTTTTATTAGTATATTATATAACATAACCACTAATAAAATGATTATTATTTTTATTTTTAAAGTTTAATGGCTTAATCTTGCTTTACTGTTTGACCTACACGTCTTTCAGTCGCGTAAGCGGGGCATATGATCACAAGATGCAGAAAGGAAAGGTCTTGGATTTTTGAAAAAGCTACGCTAGGGATTAAATGTTAGTCCTCCAATGTTTTTAATATAAACTATTGGTAATTATCTGGGTAAATTTCAAAAACAACTTGACCCTTTAGAGGTCATGTGTATTTGAAGCGAAACTTACTTTTGCATTTTTGTACTTATGTTTATATATCATATTGTATGTTAAGTAAGAACGTTCAACGACTAGAAGGTGAGTACTGCTAACAATAACCCTTTTATTAACACCCAGCATATCTATAAACTATATCTAATTATTGTTGGCCACATCTTACTTTAGATGTTTGTAAACATGACAGGGGCAAATCTTTATGATATATGTATATAAGCATTATATTTATAATATGTTAACACAAGCTTGCATATACAATATTATTATACTTTTTATGTTTATGAACATAATATTAAGCTGTGTCTGTATAATGATTAATATTGCTCACGGCAATATTAGTGAAATAGACTTAACTAATTTGTTTTTAGTTAAGCTCAGGATAAAATACAAATATATAATAAAACTAAATTTTTAAAGTCCTACAAGTATATATAACATGTTAAATATTTTTAATCTTAAGTTAAATAACAATAATAAATCTAAGGTAATATCTTTACACAAAAAAGGTCAAGAGTTGGGTCTGATTACACACTATCCACCTGCAAATAAAGAATGATTTAACAGCATTTATGCATACAACAAAAATACCCTTAAATCATTACCTGTAGCTGATAAGGTAGTAATTAAACTAATCAAAAGTTATTTTAACTTTTACAGTAGAAAACTTGAAGGTAAAATAAAATCTAAACATTTGCGTACTAGAATTAGAAGACTATCTACAAATAGAATATTTGTAAGTAGGGCAGAGTTTAAACATACAAATAATAAAGTTACTATTACTTTATATATATACAATAGACAAAAAAAGTACTTTTTTAACAAAATAAAAAGGATAAAGACAATAGCATGACTAAGAAAAAAAAGCTTTATGAGAAAGATAAGGTTAATAAAGTTACAAGGTTTGGCTATCATTGAAAAAGTGAAAAAAGAAAAAAAATTACTTTTTGAGACACCTAAATGTGAAAATGATAACTTTAAAAACTATCAAAAACAGTATTATGAAAATTTTATTGTAAAATCTTTAGAAAAAGAAATGTTAAATATTTATTACAAACGTATGCTTTACTTTAATAGATCTAAGTTTGAAAATACTCGTTTATTTGCCTTAACTAGCATACTAAAAAAAGTTTATAACAAACATGTAGAATTTAATCTAGTTAATCTAAAATACTTACATTTGAACAGTGATATTTTCTCAGAATCTATAGCTATAAAATTAAAAAATAGGCAAAATAGACTATTAAGAGTACTAAAAGCTTCTATGAGAATGGTAAAATATAGACCTTTAAATAAATTAACTATATTAGATGACACTACTAGTAAAGCAAACAAATCATCGTTTTTTAAAAAAGTCCAAAATTTAAATGTAAATTCATTTTTATCTTATACAGGGCAAAATAAAGATGCATTAGATAAACTGCTGCAAAGAATCTTTCCACATTACACTAATGATAAACCTTTTAACTTTAGGATTAATACTGTTTTAAATTCCATTAAAAATAAGTCAATAAATGGGGTAAGAGTAGAAGCTGCTGGTAGATTATCTAGACGTTTTACTGCTGCAAGATCTGTTTTTAAATTTAAATATAAAGGTAATTTGAAAAACCTTGACTCCTCTTATAAAGGCTTGTCTTCAGTTCTTTTAAGAGGTCATGTTAAATCTAACCTACAATATACAAAGATAAAATCTAAAACTCGTATTGGGTCTTTTGGATTAAAAGGTTGAATAAGTAGTAAATAAATGTTTAATTTAGCCATGATGTCCTTAGATCTTATAAAACGTAATTTTTAGTTTTTCCTTTGTTTATTTAGTTGTTTTATTAAAAACAGTACATATATATGTTAAATTTGTATTTTTTTCTTTTATTTAGTTGTATTTATATACAAGTAGGCTAAATAAATTAGTTTTCACATATTTCGCGTTGCATGAATTTTATATAGTTAATAAAGATGAAGAAATAGTCTGAACCACCTTGTGAAAGGTGGAAATAAAGGATAAAGAGCCTTTATGATAACAAAAATTGAACAGGCTAATTGCGCCAGAGAGTACAAATTGAGTGCGCAGTTTGGCACCTCGATGTCGGCTTAGCTCATCCACATGAATGCAGAAATCATGAAGGGTACGACTGTTCGTCGATTAAAGAGCTACACGAGCTGGGTTAAATACGTCGTAAGACAGTATGGTTTCTATCTTCTAGAGGAAATTAGAGTAAAATAAGGATAGCCCCTTCGTACGAAAGGAGTTGGGTATATTAACCTCTGGTTTACCTGTTGTTTATGTGCCCAATATTAAGACCAAATTTTACTTTATGGTCATACCATACACTTTTTAGTTGTGGTAGGGATGTTACTTTCACTTAAGTAAATTTATAGCATAGGCACGGCAGGAAGGCTATGTTAGTTAAAGATAAGTGCTGAATGCATATAGGCACGAAACTTACCTTAAGATACTCTCAAATATACGTAGTTTAACACTACGATTTTTTATATTAATAAATATTAATATAATAATTAATAGGCTTTAGTTGAAAGGATTTAAATTTCTTTAGGCATAAAGTACTAATTTTTTATTATTGTACTAAATAATACACTTATCGCAACACTATAATTTTTTTATATTTCTTTAATAAATAATCTTTTGTTTATTTTATAACAAGTTTAATGATTGAAAGGTTTAATGCCTGGTTAGCATAAAAGTAATGTAACCGTTTTGTAATCGGTTGAAGTAAGTGCGATACTTGCACTGGGTTCTTATTACATGAAGATATCTAAAATATAAAAAGGCCCAATAGTCAAGTGGTTAAGACATAACGTTTTCACCGTTAAAGGCGGGGATTCGAATTCCCCTTGGGCTCAATTGTTTTATTCTTTTTTTTTATCATATGCGGATTGATGTAATAGCAACATAACTGGCTCATGCCCAAGATATAGGGGTGCAAATCCTCTGTCCGCATTTAAAGATAAAATAAATTGACCTTACTAAGGCTATAGCTTAATTGGTAAAGCAAGCTGCTCATGATAGCTCAGATGAGTGTTCGATTCATTCTGGCCTTAAAATTTATATCATATATTAAATCGTTTTTATTTCTATGATTTGTTTTAAATATATAGCCAACTATATATTAGTCCGAGTGCTGGAATTGGTAGACAGTGCAAATTTAAGCTTTGTTGACGTTAGTCGTGAACGTTCAAGTCGTTCTTCGGACAAACCCTTAAGGGTACTCCTAATATTGGATTAAGCAAAATAAAAACAGATTAAAATAAAACCATGAAGAAAAAAGAAATGAAAACTATGAACAAAAAATAAATATTGGCTACTATTACTATCGCTCGCTCCTATGATAATGCTGATATACAAAAACAGCAAATATGTACAGAGAATAATAATAAAACAGGTATTTACAGATGAACCCACGTTATTTCAGGTAAAAGCTATGTAGGTTCTTCTTTGGATTTATCCATTAGATTTAAGAATTATTTCAATATTTCTTATCTTGAAAGGGAATCAAAGACTAACAACAGCCTTATATACAGAGCATTACTAAAATACGGTTATTCTAGCTTCAAAGTCGATATCTTGGAATATTGCGACCCGTCAATTGTTGTCCAGAGGGAGCAATATTACTTGGATAACTTAGAATTAGAATATAACACTTTAAAAGTTGCCAGATATTTAGCAGGGTTTAAGCACAGTGCCGCCTCTATTGAACGTATGAGTATGGCAAAACTAGGACGTCCTCGGGATGAAGCTACTAAGCTAAAGCTATCGGCTAATACACAGGCGCACGCTATAATTGCAACAGAAATTAGCACAGGAGAAACAAAAGTGTTTACATCCATTAGAAAGGCTGCTGAATTTATAGGTATACATTCTTCTTACCTTGCTAAATGTCTAAATGAAAATAATATTTATACGGGTAACGGCGGCTACACTATTGTGAAGAATAATTAATATTTATGGATGGAAATCGTGAGGGTTCAATTCTCTATTCGGATATATGAAAAGCAAGTTTATTTTATCAGTCTCTCTCATGTTTAATTATTGTTAAGGCCTAGGCTGCTGATAAATATATCTATCCATTGACGTGAAGTAGTTAAAAATCTTTAAAAATTCAGCCGAAACCGGAGCTGAATAAAATTTAAATTAAAAAAAAAATATTTATTGCTAAATCCAAAAGTAAAATTTTCTCTGAATTGAAAAAGTCTTCTGGAGATGATTTCTTTAATAAATCTAATAAAAATTAATAGCTTTGATTTGGCTTTTTTTTCGCCTTCGGCGATGCAAGGCAAGCTTTCCATTACTCTTTGCTTTTTTTACTTCTCGATATGTTTTCTTCTTTTCTTCCTGATCTTACTTGACTATTATAAGGATTTTTTTTTTGCATAACGTGAGGTGAAAAGTTTGGCTCATAAATTACTACAGTAATTAGCTGATTGCTGAAACCTATTTAGATATTTAAGAGGGCATTTAACCTCTGATGGTTCTACTGTTTCTTTGCTGGACATTGGGCAATAAATTACTAATGTGTATGTGTATTTTTTATGGATAAAAATACATATATAGTAAGGTTTAATAACAAGGGGACATAGTTTAATTGGTAAAACTACGATTTTGCATATCGTTATTTCAGGATCGAGTCCTGGTATCTCCATTATCTTTTTTTATAGGATTAATTATATTTTAATTTCTTTTTGTAGGCTCGAGAAGCTCAATCTGGTAGAGCGGAACTCTGAAGATGTTTAGGCTATAAGTTCGAATCTTATCTCGAGCATTTTAAGAGATATACAAGTATAGATTTTTATATTATTATAATATAAAAATGTGAAGATGGAACTGGTAGACATGTATAATTATTTTTGGACTACGCTAAATTATTTGTAATTTACTAATAGATGTGCTGAAATTTGGTAACCAGGCCCCGCTTAGGACGGGGTGGTTGTAAACCATACAAGTTCGAGTCTTGTCATCTATAAATAAATATACTCTACATATATTATTACAAATGTTATGTAAACTTTTTAATTGTTTTAATTAAGCAATAGATTTAAATTATAAGCAAACATATAAATATTTGTAAGATAAAGGTGGATATAGTTCAAAAGGTAGAACAACTGTATGTGGCACAGTAAGTTCCCTGTTCAAATCAGGGTATCCACCCATGATAAATAACATAATACAATTTTTAACAAATCACCCTGATCTTTGGCAAATAATTAAATTTTTAGCAAGCGACCCGGATTTTATTTTGGATATAATAAGCATCCTAGGTTTTTCTTTTTGATTAATTTCTGAATTTTTTTTTGATTGAGCATTTAGCTTTTCTCAATCTGCTTGTCCTAATATTTCTACTACAGACAGTAATATTACACAAAAAACTGTGTGTAAAATGAATAGTGCCGCTTCATCTTCCAATTATACTGAATCTCCCAACTTTTAATAATCATATAGTTCTCAAGAAACATTGAGAGAATCAAGTAATTATTATTGAAAACAAGAAAATCTTCTATTAAGGGTGTACAAAATACATAGTTTAGCCCTTATAGAAAAAGAGCAACCAGGAGAATAACTTGAACTCTATATAAAAATGCTTAATGATTACGAACTAACTGGATCTGATAAAAGAAGTTTTCAGGAAAAGTATGATGTTACCAAACGTCAGGTTGAGGATACAAAGAGTGAGATATCTAAAATTGAAAACATTAAATTAAGTCTAGAACGTGATATACGAGCTAAATCTGCGCTGGATTATCTAAATCAATAAGGTTTAGATAAAGAAAAAAGACAAGATAGTGCACATTTTTTAGGTAAAAGAGTAGAAAAAGCTGAGGAACAGTATAAAAAAGAATTACCTGCATTAAAAAAAAAGTTGAAGATCTACATGAAAAATTTTCTACATATGAAGACGACTTCTAAAAGATAAAAAAAAAAATTTTTTTTTTCATTTTTTCTAGAGAAATATATGTAAATTCTATTTATTGTGTTTTTTATATCTTGTATTAACATCAAAAAAGCCAGGATAGTTTAATTGCACTATTTGATTTTTAAATCCTATGCGATCCAGACGGATTTACCTTATCTAATCATTATTTCTAATTATTATAATTTAACAAATTATACACTATTATAATTAATACTTGTATAATCTTATCTTATTTTAAATTACAATGTTTATATGTTGTGGACTAAGCGGTAAGTCATAAATTTTTGGTATTTATCAATGAGTGTTCGAATCACTCCAACATAAAATGATACTTTGGTTTATAACTAGCTTATTGTAAATTACTTTAAAAGCAGATGTATAAATATATGTGTACAGATAATACATAAAACCAGATATATTTGTAATATAGAGGTGCATGTAGTTCAAAGGTAGAACAACTGTATGTGGCACAGTAAGTTTTCTCTTCAAGTCAGTGTACCATGCAAAGCCAGGATAGTTTAATTGGTTAGAACATTAATTTCATGCATTAAGAATGAGAATTCGACTTTCTCTCCCGGCTAATGGTTATTTTTTCTATTCTATTTTTATTATTATCTAATGCCGTCACCTTAAGACGAGACAAATCAATACTTTTTTCTAGGGTAACCATCATAATTTTGCTTTATTGTTCTTTAATTGCTATGAAAAGTCTATACATGACATATCTAGATAAGGGAATAGGTTTATATGGAGGTCTATACCATGTTACATCTACTACACAAACATTTCATATTTTTATTTTTATTATAAGTGCTGCTATTTTACAGCTAACTGGTTTTTATCCCAGAAAAGTCTGACTAGCAGAATACTCTTCTTTTTACAGATTATTGTTCTGTAAATTTCTTTACTACAAAACAAAAATAATTAATAAAATGGGAGAACAATTTAGAATAATAGAATACCCCTTAATCTTGTTGTTTATTATAACAGGAGCTATATTATTAGTATCTACTAGTGACTTAATATCTATATTTTTATCTATAGAATTACAAAGTTATGGCTTGTATCTATTATCTACCTTGTATAGAAATTCGGAATTAGCTACTTCGGGTGGTCTAACCTATTTTTTATTAGGTGGTTTATCTTCTTGTTTTATTTTGTTAGGTACAAGTTTATTATATGCAAATTCAGGTACTACTAATCTGGACGGATTATATGTAATAACTAGTTTATCTGACATGGCTAATGATAATACTAACAGTGTTTTATATTGATATAAACCTTATTATATAAATTTTTCTCTTCTTATAATGTCAGTAGGATTTTTATTTAAAGTGTCTGCTGCACCTTTTCATTTTTGATCGCCTGATGTCTATGATGCTATACCTACAATAGTAACAACATTTGTAGCAATAATAGCTAAAATATCTATTTTTATCTTTTTTTTAGAATTAGTACACTATACTAGTAATTCCTTTTTTGCATTTCAATTTAGTTGAACGTCTAGTTTATTAGTTAGTTCTTTATTATCTTTAATAATAGGAACAGTGGTAGGATTAAGTCAGTTTAGAATAAAAAGATTATTTGCATATAGTACAATTTCGCATGTTGGTTTTATACTTTTAGCCTTAAGTATTAATAGTATAGAATCTATTCAAGCCTTTATTTTTTATTTAATGCAATACTCAATATCTAACCTTAATGCCTTCATTTTACTAGTTAGCATAGGATTTTCCTTATATTACTTTGTGAATGACAATAAACAATACAACAAATTGTTAGACAGAAATAACTCACCCATACAACTTATTAGTCAAATTAAAGGTTACTTCTATCTAAACCCAGTATTAGCTTTGAGTTTAGCTATAACTATTTTTTCTTTTGTTGGTATACCTCCTCTTATAGGATTTTTTGCTAAACAGATGGTATTATCAGCCGCTCTGGATAGTGGTTATGTATTTCTTGCTTTAATAGCCATATTGACCAGCGTTATAAGTGCTGTTTATTACTTAGGTATCATAAAACAAGTGTTTTTTGATAAATCTGAATACAAATTAAATCCAGACTTTACAGATCTTAATCTGTATGGTAGTGTTGTAAATAAAAATACTTTACTTAAAAAAGTAACATTTAAAGTTGATAGTATTGTATTATCAAGTAGTTTAACTATTACTATTTCTACTTTAACTTTAATAATTTTATTATTTATATTTACCCCTCAAGAATGATTAAGTATGGCTAATATATTAGCACTTATATTATTTAATCCTTAAATGACTAGTACAACTTTCTTTTTTATTTTTATTCCTTTATTAGCATTTATTTTATTAGCAGTTAACTTGATATTTGCTCCTCATAACCCATATCAAGAAAAAGACAGTGCATTTGAATGTGGCTTTCATTCTTTTTTAGGGCAAAATAGAACACAATTTAGTATTTCTTTTTTTATTTTTGCATTACTGTTTCTTCTGTTTGATTTAGAAATTCTTTTAGTATATCCCTATATAGTGAGTGCTTACGCTAATGGCATATATGGTCTTATAGTAATGCTTATTTTTTTCCTTGTTTTAACATTAGGATTTGCCTTTGAATTAGGTAAAAACGCACTTAAAATAGATAGTAGACAAATGTACAGTGTTTGGAATAAAGGAACAAATGTTATAACTTTTATATCTGAAAAAAAAATATTTAATCTCAATAATTTAACTTATATAAACGTTTTGACACTATCATGCAAAACTTTTAAAGATAATTTATCTTTAAAAGTTGTATGCACTAGTATATTTTTACGTCTTGTATTGTCAGGTATAGTCTGTTATTTAATTACCTATCTTAGTTGATCCCTATTAGAAGTATGGCTAGTTAGAATTTTAATTTTAAAGGCAATTATCCTATTTGTTTTTTTCTTTTTTAATGATAGAATAGTTTTTTTCCTAAATAATTGTACACGTAAGGATTTAGTATTTATCATTATCTACTTAGTTATATCACTTTTTGTTATGTTAGCTTTTTTTCTAGTATTTATTACTACATCTAGTTATATATTGATAAAATTTGCTATTTTATCACTAAGTCCTGAACTAATTGGTTCAATTGTTTGGATGGATATTGGTAAACTTCTTAATGCTAGTACACCTCCACCCTCTACTAACAATACCGGCGGTAACTTTGGAGGGGGTAATGGTGGGGGAGGTAATGGAGGAAACTCCAGTCTACCTGCTTTAGGTAGTCATGGTACTAACAACTCTAATGACGAGTCTACGGTACAGTATGCACCCCCAAGCTATCCACCAATGCATTTTTTTAATCATACTCCTGAGAAACGTTTAGAGTCTATTCATGGTGTTAACCGTCTGTTGTACTTTTATGATCGTACGAGACGGATCCATTGCCCTTTACATACTGGCCTTTTCCATGATGAGCCGTTACACGTATATTATGAAAAAACCCGTTATAGATACGAAATGATTCGTATAGAGGGGGCTAGACCAATGCCTTATGCTTCTTCTGTGTCCTTTGCATCTAGTAACTACGGTTCTTTATTTGTAGATAAAATACGAGGTAGACCAGAGTTTGGTTTATTGCGATATGATCCAACTTCTCCTGAGCATTGTGGTAAACTAATTTATTATAAAAGCCTAAACCCTCTTGGGAATTGTGTTGCAACCGATTATATTACTAACAAAGATGTACCTTGCAAATTAGTATCTCATAATAGACCTTATGGAATGTACCTTGCAGAGTAGTATCTCATAATAAACCGTATAAGATTGTAATATTGTTATCTATGTAAAAACATAAAAAAAAAAATAATACAGTTAATAACAGTAGCAATATACTTGCTAATTAGAAAGTAAGTACAACAACACATCTCATGGTTATCATTACAGCTTTTGTGGGTACTTTAGCTCGAATTGGAAATGCTAAAAACTTATTACTGACAACTATAAGTTAATATAGCACCTTATTATATTATGCCTAAAATAGTAAAAGAGTTATATGTTTTTTATACAAGGATATTTGTTATATACAACACTTCGACAGTCATATGTTTGTATAAAACATTATACCTAGTGGAGACTAATAAACCAGGGGAATATAGCCCTAATGATAGCAAAGTTACTACTTATTTTTATGTTATGGACCAGGCATCCTATTGTAACTAAATACAGATTTTAAAATAGTATAAGAATTGCTAGCCTCTCGGTTATTATATTTATAGACATATATATATATATGTCTAGACATATATATTTTTATCAGAAAATTTTTAAAATATGTTTACTATTCATGACAAGATAACAGTAACAAAAGTCTTAAGTACAATACTGATGTTAAAGGTTAGACCAAATTACCATATTGTTTCTGCTAATAATTGTTTAGCTTATATTATCAAGATTAGGTAGTTTATAATATTATACAGAGTTATATGTATATACTTGTATTATTTGTATGTATAAAGCAATATTTTTGTTTATATATAAAGGATATATAGTAATATGTAATTATCATTTACTATGATAAACCTTTTCTTTTAGAGATAACTTTACATTATTAAAACATTCTAATAAAAAATTTATAAATATATAAAGATGAGTTAGTCCAGTTTAATCTTAATTGTATTATTAATACAGAATAAGAATAAACGCTTTATTTATATACAATCTTTGTTATTGTAACTTAAAAGCTTTAGAAACAAAATTTAACTCTTAATATGTGATTCTAATATTAAGAGTTAAACTTTTAATAAACTAACTTTTAAACTGTTTTAAAAATAAAATACTTTATTTTAGAAGTTAGGAGTTTTTTAAATAATATAACCAGCTGTACTGACAGTTTACTATATTGTCACTAAGTACGGTGATTTAGATGTATATATTTGTCTGCATCTGCCTATCCATTTGTTAAAGACAATATTGCATTTAATACACTTAATATGAGAGAAAAATCTAGAAAAGATGAAACCTTATCTTTTCTATCTTCTGAATCTAGCGAACCTTATAAGATTTATGAATTAATGAACAACTATAGCCCTAAGGCCAGAAATAATTCAGATGATAATACCTTATGTGATACAACAAAGAAAAGCACTGAGCGATCCCAAAACATTAAACAAAGGATGATGGATATGGACTCAGAGTTATATATAAGTAGGTCATCTATTTCTCTTTGAACAGAAAGGTGATTTTTATCTTCAAATGCAAAAGATATAGGAACATTATATCTTATCTTTGCCTTATTTTCCGGACTAGTTGGTACAGCATTTTCCGTCTTGATAAGATTAGAGCTATCCGGACCTGGTGTACAGTACATAGCAGATAATCAATTATATAATAGTATTATAACTGCGCATGCAATAGTTATGATATTTTTTATGGTTATGCCGGCAATGATTGGTGGATTCGGTAATTTTTTATTACCACTATTAGTAGGGGGTCCAGATATGGCATTTCCTAGACTTAACAATATAAGTTTTTGGTTATTACCTCCTAGCTTAATACTATTCCTATTTGCTAGTGGAATAGAGAATGGAGCGGGTACAGGTTGAACTCTTTATCCTCCACTTTCAGGAATACAAAGTCATAGTGGACCTAGTGTAGATTTAGCGATATTTGCACTACATTTATCCGGAATAAGTAGTCTATTAGGTGCAATGAATTTCATAACAACTATACTAAATATGAGAAGTCCTGGTATCAGATTACATAAATTAGCTTTATTTGGGTGAGCAGTTGTAGTTACTGCAGTATTATTACTTTTATCATTACCTGTACTAGCCGGTGCAATTACAATGGTTTTAACAGATAGAAACTTTAATACATCATTCTTTGAAGCAGCAGGTGGTGGTGATCCTATTTTATATCAGCATCTTTTCTGATTTTTTGGTCACCCAGAGGTTTATATATTAATTATACCTGGATTTGGTGTAATTAGTACTACTATCGCAGCTAGCTCAAATAAAAGCGTATTTGGTCAAGATGGCCCTTTAAATATATATTTTTATTTAACGCAACAAACTATATGCAGGAAATTAGTAGCTTATATACTACAAACTACTTTTTTATGTACTTTTAATTTAAATAATATTTTTAATATTATAAAGATAAATCTAAGAAATGTAACAATGTTTGTACAAGGAATATTATTTTTCCCTACTAACAACCCGCCGATAACCAAAGCACCAAGTTTTTTTATAAACTTGAAATCTAAGACTTCAATGTCTAAAGGATTAAGCATGTGAGTAGGAATCTCAGAGGCCATACGTTTGTTTTCAACTTCAATTGTAAATTCTAATAAGGAAAAAAAATTCCGTGAATGGTTAGCTGGTCTAATTGATGGTGATGGTTGTTTTCAACTTTCAAAAAAAGGTTATGCCAGTCTTGAAATAACTATGGAGACACGAGATAAACACTGTGTTTATCTCATTAAGCAAAAGTTCGGTGGTTCTGTTAAATTAAAATCTGATGTAAATTGACTAAGATATAGACTACATCATAAGCAAGGAATACTACTTGCTGTTGATGCTGTTAATGGTTTAATTAGAAATCCTGTTCGTATTATTCAACTAGGTAAAATATGTGAAAAGTATGATATAGGTTTAAAATATCCTGAACCTTTAAAATATGATAGTGGCTGGTTTTCTGGATTTTTTGATTCAGATGGTAGCATTTATTTAAGTTTGCTACCTAGTCAGGTTTTTATTACTGCATCTCAAAAAAACAAATTTTTATTAGATAATTTAGTTTATTTGTATGGAGGTACTATTTATCCTATGGTAAAAGTAGGAGCTTTTAAATGAACTGTTTTTAGAAAAGATGAAATTGCTAAATTACTTGCTTATTTTGAAGTTAATCCATCTAGATCAGCTAAACACAAAAGATTGAAATTAATGGAAAATTACTATGAACTTAGAAAACTAAAAGCTCATATAGCTTCTAGTGATTCTTTATTAGGGAAAAATTGAAAAATATTTCTTAAAAATTGAGATAATTATATATAAGTTGAAAAAGAGATGGTCCAATATAACTCGTTAGAGTATATTTGTATCTTGGTATGGTATACGCTATGATGTCTATAGGTGTGTTAGGTTTTGTTGTTTGGAGTCAAATGATGGCTCTCCCATTAAGTGATTTATGGGTAATAAATTCCACTGTAGGCTGGAACGGTCTCCTTTTTTTGTTTCTATTTTTCGTGTTTTCTTGTTGTGTTAAAACAAGAGAAAACAAGAATACAAGATTAGGAAATTTATTAGATACTTTTTGTAGTTTAAATGCTAATAAAAATGCCCAATCAGCAGGAAACTCTATATGAGGATCCTCAGAGACTATACGTGGAAATACTTATGATTTATTCAAAAAAAACTTTTTATATTATTTAAAAAAAGATTTTTCTAAAGATAATAATTGATTATCTTGATTTATAGGGTTTTTAGAAGGTGACGGTGCGATATTAGAACATAAGGGAAGATGTTTTTTTGTTGTTACTCAAAAAGATGATACGGTTTTGCATGAAATACATGAAACCTTAAATATAGGTAAAGTTAAACATTTTTATGATAAGGATGGTAATAGAAAATATTCTAGATATATAGTATCTGAAAATAATGGTATTTTTTTATTATATTTGTTACTTAATGGTAATCTTGTACTACAATCTAGAGTAAATCAATTAAATAAATGAAATATCGCATTAAATAATGCTTCAAATTTTAATTACTCTTTATTTTATATTAGTGATCTACCTAAATTAATAGAAAATACTAAAGAACCAAGCTTAAATGACGCTTGGTTATCAGGTTTTACTGACGCTGAGGGTTGTTTTTCAGTAAAGATTGCTAATGAGAAAAAATTGTTTTATGTGTCAGTTTTATTTATTTTAGATCAAAAAAATGCACAAGAAGTTTTGGATAAAATAGCTTCATTATTTAGTCTAAAATCTAAAGCAAAGCTTAGAACGGGAACGGCGGAAAAGAGCAAAAGTAATAGCAATAGTATTGTTAATAGCAATAGCAATTACCAAAATTTTTTACGAAATAGTTCCATTAAAATTTGTAATAATATGTTTAGATTATCTCTTTCTTGTAACGATGTCAAAAAAACCACCACTTATAATATATTAAATTATTTTAACTCATATAAGTTAAAAACAACTAAAAAAAGTTCTTTTCATATATGAAGTGAAATATTAGATATTACTTTAGGTAAACAACCTTTATCACCAGAAAATCTTTCTAAAATAAGAAAACTAAGACACAATATGAATTATTTTACTATACAAAATCAATCTAAAGGTTATGCAAACAAATCATAAGTATAAGATATAGTCCAAGGTCTATTAATTATAGAAAGTTAATAAAATCGAGCATCACATGTATACTGTTGGATTAGACGTCGATACACGTGCTTATTTTACAGCCGCTACACTAATCATAGCAGTGCCTACAGGTATTAAAATATTTAGTTGGTTAGCTACATGTTATGGTGGATCACTACAATTAACACCATCAATGCTATTTGCATTAGGGTTTGTGTTTATGTTCACTATAGGAGGATTGAGTGGAGTTGTTTTAGCTAACGCTTCACTTGACATCGCTTTCCATGATAAACACTTTATTTATTTTTACTGTTCATTAGTTGCAACGTTACCTTTAATTAATAACGAACAACGATGGAATGAGTGAAAGTAAAGAAAATGACAATGAATATGTAAAGATGTTTTGGGTTGGCCTAATGGATGGAGATGGTAGTATACAAGTCAATCATTGACATAAACAATCACTACAGTATAGACTTGTTATTAAGCTAAAAAATTTAAAATCTAATTATAATATGTTAATAAAAATAGCTAAAGTTATAGGTGGTACTGTTAGAATTGTGAATGAAAAAAAAGAAGTTATTTGAGTGGTAGACCGTAAAGAAAATATTACCAATATATTAGATATTTTTATTAAGTATCCACCTTTAACTTCAAGATTACAGTGTCAACTTTCTTTTTTAAAATTTTGTCTAATTAATAACTCAGTAAATTCATACTTAAATAAAAGAAGTATGAAATATAGTAATAAACTTAAGATGATAAAGTCTTTTGAAAAGGATTATATTATACCTAATTATTTTCCTAGTTGATTATCTGGCTTTATTGAAGCTGAAGGCTGTTTTTCTCTTAGAATAAAGCAGAATCATTTTTTTTCAATTAGTCAGAAGGATGATCATTTTTTATTACATGCAATAAAAAAATATTTCAATTTAAGCGTTATGGTTAGAAATCCATATAAAAGTTTTTATTTATTGGAAGCTTATAAAAAAGAAAGTTTGAATAAAATTATAAGTCATTGTATAAACTATCCATTATTAGGTGAAAAATCCCTATCATTAATAAAATTCATTAAAGTTTTTCAAAAATAGTAAGTGTCATGTTGTCTTGCCACCATGAAATAATTATTGTTTGTTATTTCGGTAATAAAAAAAATTTTTTATTGCTAACGGTGAAATCTTATATATTTTCATAAAGCTGAAAATTTTCAAAAAGTATAAGACAATACCGTGGAAACCAAAATTAATTTAAATATTTAAACTGACAAGTAGGATCCGTAGAGGCTAAACGTGGCAGTCGAAAGTTTATTTAGTTAAATTATTAGATAAGTTATAGTCCAACTCATTGCGTAAGTGATGTAAAACAATGCAAGAGTTAGTAATTAGAGGTTTTTTATCACTAATTACTTAGAGCCTAAAAAAATCAAGTACCTCTTTCTTTAGATAGTTTATAATAATGATTGCAGGCTTACATATCATTAATTATTTGATACTTCTTCATTTTTTTTTATAAAGAGATCTTGCATAACATATCTTGTTATTACATTTATATAAATCATAGACTATTTATGTTTATAATTCCAATAGTTATGTTTATTGTAAATGTAATATTATTATTATCAATAGATAGCTTTCTAGATAATTATGCAGTTTTAATGGAAGGTGGTGATGGGTTTTATGGCCTATTTAATACTAACTCGGCTAGTGGCGGGGGTGGAAATATACCTTCACAAGGGTCACAAGGGCCACAAGGGCCACAAGGGCCACAAGGGCCACAAGGGGCACAAGAAGTAGGTAATCAAGAGGGACTATATGAAAATATTCTTCTCCGTAATGCTATCTATGATCAGGAAAAAGCAGAAATTATAAGAAAACTTAATTGATGTAAAAATCTGGACGCTGCAGATAATAATGGTTTAGCTCAATTTGGCATTTATGCAAACGAAGAAAATTGAATTTGCGACCAAGCACGTAATCAACAAACGTATAAAAGAAATGTGCTATATAATCCATTTATAGGCAGATCACTATACAATGGTAAAATTTCAACACCATTTATTGAATATATCAGTAATCGTGCCTCTTGACGTAGTTAATATTTTATGTATCTGTGTGTTCTTATAATATGGTATTGAGCTAACTATGACTTACTATGTTGTAACTCCTTTCTGCTATATTTTAAGTATGGGAGTTGTGTTTGCACTATTTAGTGCATGATATTTCTGAATCCCTAAGATCTTAGCATTAGAATGATGTTTCAATAGCCCTCATAAACCTCATGCTTTTACAAGTTTACCTTTACAATCTGGTAATAGTTTTGTTACTATAGTGATAGCTGGTTTATTTCTAACTATACCAAGTTCTTACTTATCTACAGTAAAGAATTTTGGTATTGGTTTCTTATTTGGGCTTCCTGCATTGGCTTTGGGAAACATAGTAGTTTATTCTATGACTGGTGGTGTCTTATTGGATGATTCACATGGCCAATTACAAGAAACTTTAACAGAAATAGATAGACTGTTTTCTCAACTTAGTACTTTCATAAATCAGTTTCATAACTTTGTGAATCAAACTGGTATTAATGTAATTACTGATGCTCAAGGAGAACTAGGTATTGATGTTATTGGTACTCTTGATGACTCTACTGCTCAACAGTATGCAAATAGAATTAATATCCTGGATAGTTTAATACACAATCATATTCATTCTATAGAGAACTTACTTGAAAGAGTTTCAGAAATAGAAGAGCAAATAAGAGAGTCAGATAGTAATTATGTATCTCAATTATCAGAATATACTGATAGATTAAGACAATTTCTTCGTCTTTACGGACATTAGTATTATATGTGGATATGTGGATAACAAATCTAAGACTTACTATGTCGTTGCTCATTTTCACTATGTTTTATCTTTGGGTGCTGTCTTTGCACTATTTAGTGCATGATATTTCTGAATCCCTAAGATATTAGGTTTAGATTATAATAGATTATTGGGTAAAGTTCATTTCTGAATCTTATTTATCGGAGTAAATGTCACTTTTTTTCCTCAACATTTCTTAGGTCAACTGTAGGCCCGTTTAAATAGTAATATTTAAAACTGTATATCACTATATGCTGGAAACTCCTATACTTAATAATATATTCTCTATAAAGGATACATATGGGACAATCAGCAGGAAACCAAATTAATTAAGTTTAATTAAAAGTAGGATCCTCAGAGGCTGCACGTGATACATCTTTATCAGATATGTGAGAAAGATGAAGATATAGTCCAATCAAGATAGAGATATCTTGATTCTCTCTCTTTATAATAGTGTGTTGTTGTTATTACCAAATAGAAAATATGGTAATAACACTAATTTTTACTCCCTCGGTATCAATTATAATAATTATAAATATTATAGTAAAAATAATAATTAAAATACTAAATAATTAGAAAAACAGTATAAAAGTATTTTAATTACTAGACAAGACTTACATATAACCTATAAAATATTTAGTTTTAGTCCTTTTAAGTTTACATTGAGAGAGAATAGTTAGCTACAAGGGATGCCTAGAAGAATTAGTGACTACCCTGACGCTTTTGCAGGATGAAACTTAATAAGTAGTTTTGGATCTATTATAAGTGTAGTTGCTACTTGATTATTCTTATACATATTATATGTACAACTAGTAGAAGGTAAAGCTACATCAAGATACCCTTGGTTAACTCCACAGTTTTATAGTGATTTATTACAGACTCTGCTGAATAGAGCTTATAATTCATTAGAGTGATGTTTAAATAGCCCGCCTAAACCTCACGCTTTTGTGAGCTTACCTCTTCAAAGTAAATATAGCTTAAGTCTTAACTCATGTTTTATAATGTTATGCTCATTGTTTGAAAGCAATAAAGTTTTTTCTTTATTTGATTATTGTGACGCACCCAGACCGTGAGGTATGTATTTTCAAGATAGTGCAACACCACAAATGGAAGGGCTTGTAGAATTACATGATAACATAATGTTTTATTTAGTAATAATATTATTTGGTGTAGGTTGAATATTATTATCAATAATTAGAAACTACACTAATGATAAAGCACCTATTTCTCACAAATATCTGAACCACGGAACATTAATAGAGTTAATCTGAACAATTACACCTGCTTTGATTTTAATACTAATAGCGTTTCCCTCTTTTAAATTGTTATACTTAATGGATGAGGTAAGTGATCCTGCTATGTCTGTATTGGCAGAAGGGCATCAATGATACTGAAGTTACCAATATCCTGATTTCTTAAACAGTGATGAAGAATTCATAGAATTTGATTCATATTTAGTTCCAGAGTCAGATTTAGAGGATGGTGCATTAAGAATGCTAGAGGTAGACAATAGAGTTATTGTTCCAGAGTTAACACACGTTAGATTTATTGTTACTGGAGCTGATGTTATACACAGTTTTACTTGTCCTGCCTTAGGTTTTAAGTGTGATGCATACCCTGGACGTCTGAATCAAGTTTCTGTTCTTATAAATAGAGAAGGTGTCTTTTATGGCCAATGTTCAGAGATTTGTGGTATCTTACACAGTTCTATGCCAATTGTAATAGAGTCAGTATCAATAGAAAAGTTTTTAGCATGATTAGAAGAACAGTAAATACAATACTTTTAAATTATTATATATTAATAGTTAATAAATACTCTACTTTAACCTCTGCACTTACAAGTAATAACATTAAAAATAAATATCTTATAAACCTGAATTTTTAGCTTTAGAGCATATTAACAACAATAAGCCTATTACTAGTAAACTAGTAAATAGTTTATTAGTTAATAAACAAGTTTCTATTAGTCAACAAGACCTAGAAAAGCTCTTAAAAATAGCTAGTGTAGAACTTAAATTGCCTATAAAGGATGAGGCTTAGAAAGGCTATGTTGATTTGCTTGGTAAGCCTAAAACTAGAGGTCGTCGTGCAGGAGTTTACATTTTTACTCATATTCCATCAGGAAACATGTATGTTGGATCTAGTAATAGTCTGTCTAGAAGATTAAATCAATATTTTTATAAAAATCATAGTTTTAATTAAAAAACATCTGTATTGTTGTTACCTTTAATAGAAAAAGATGGATTAAGTGCATTTAAATTAAAAATATTTGTAATGCCATCGCCTATCAATAAAACAATAGATTCACATGTAAAATGGCGTGATTGCCGAAGTTAAACACCGGATGAGTAACTTGCCAAAATCAAGATGACGTGGCAAGTATGGATCTAAACTAATATGAAGTTTATAATGTTTATCTATCTCTTATTAATCATTTGGAGATTATTATTACGAGATCTTTAGGAGCTATTTGATAATAGACAACTTTTTTCTGGAAAGAGCTAGCAGAATGTCAAAACAGAATATTTATACAATATTTAAATATAACAGTAAGCACATTCTTTTATGTTTTTAAAGCTTTATCCTATTTTGGTTATGCTGATGCTACTCCAGTGTTAATTTCTAATGTGGATATGAGTCATGCATCCGTACCTACTAGAATATTAATATAACTTCAATTAATAACAATGAGATTACAGGGCCAGCCTCTTACTTTTTAAGCGCATCTGTATTTTACTGAATTATCTCTAGATGGTTGGTCCATAGATTCGATAATGCAAAAGGATTTCAATGAGATTTTATCTATTTTTACATGCCATGCCCCGACGTATTAGGAGCAGATGGTAATAATAGATTATTACACTTCTTTTTTAAATATGTTAGATAATATTGTATCTATAGTGATACATTCAATGATTTAAAAATAAGCATTGCTGATATCCCCACAATGTAACTTTTTGTTTATCTTGCTTTAAAAAAAGCTAGTTTTAGCTAGCTATCGGCCCATTACTACTAATATTATTTTAAAACATAAAATGTTTTAAATAATATTATTATCTAATTTAAAAATACACACTATTAAACATAATAAACAAAAATATAATGAATTTATCACTAATACTTTTTTTAATAGGGATCTTAGGATTCGTTTTAAATAGAAAAAATATAATTCTAATGCTTATTTCTATAGAAATAATGCTTTTAGCTATTACATTTTTAATATTGGTCAGTTCACTTAGCTTTGATGATATATTAGGCCAAACATATGCTATATATGTTATAGCTATAGCTGGTGCAGAATCAGCAATAGGTTTAGGTATTCTAGTAGCTTTTTATAGATTAAGAGGAAGCATTGCAATAGAATATAAATAATGTATTTAGCTATAATTGTGTTACCTTTATTAGGATCAATAGTTTCCGGCTTTTTTGGTAGAAAAGTCGGAGTTAGTGGAGCACAATTAATAACCTGTAGTTCTGTAATTGTAACAACATTGCTAGCAATAGTTGCCTTTTTTGAAGTAGGTTTAAATAACATACCTGTATCAATACAATTATTCAGATGAATTGATTCAGAATCACTTAATGTACTATGAGGTTTTCACTTTGACTCCTTAACAGTTTCTATGTTAATACCTGTATTAATAGTTTCTTCTTTAGTACATGTATACTCAATAGGATATATGAGTCATGATCCACATAATCAGAGATTTTTTAGTTATTTAAGTTTATTCACCTTTATGATGATTATTCTTGTTACAGCAAACAATTTTTTATTAATGTTTGTTGGTTGAGAAGGTAACCATAAATGCCTTAAATGATTAGATAAAATTGAGAATCGTCACATTTATAGCCATAAAAAGAACTTTAGATTTAATAATGTAAAAAATTATATTTTTAACCAGACTACACGGAGATTTTTTCACACAGAAACAGAAACAGAAACAGAAGCTGGTACTAAATTAAGATCTGAGCTACGTATAGGACCACACAATTTTGATGTGCTATCTGTATTAATAGGATCACTATTTGGTGATACACAATTAGAAAAAAGGAAAAATAGTGCTGGCACAAGAATAATATTTAAGCAATCTAACCATAATATAGAATATTTAATGTGATTTCATAAATTTTTTGCTTTCAGAGAGTATTGTAATCAGGATAAACCTAAACTGTTAAGAAAAATTATTAAAAATAATAAAGTATTATATAGATATCGTGTAAGTAGTTATACTTTTACTAGTTTAAATTGGTTACATGAGATGTTTTATAAGGATAATAAAAAGAGTATACCTTGTAATTTATCAGATTACCTAACTCCTTTAGCGTTAGCTGTATGATTTATGCATGATGGTTCTAAATTATCTAAAGGAGCTAAAATAGCTATTAATTGTTTTACTAGAAATGAGTTACAATATTTGTGCGAAATATTAAAAAAGAAGTATAATTTAGATACAGTTCTACAGACAGGAGGTAAAAATAAAAAGGATAAGGAAATTATATATATAAAAAGTACCTCTATGACTATTTTTTATAAAATAATAAAACCCCATATGTTACCTTTCTTATATTATAAATTAGGCGATTCTTAATTTATCTAGTTATAGTTAGTAATTGATATTATATTTAAATAATCAAAACAGAGAAATAAATATAGTTATATATAACTGACGTAACACAACTATAAGACATAACTCGTCTTGCTTAAGTTATTAATTAATCAATTATTAGCAACATTATTGAAAACGATCAAGTAAATAGAGTTTATTTATAGATCGTCGGTCATGTTTTTGGTCGCGATCGACTAGTTCAATAGTGGGTGCCTGTAATGGTGCTTAATGTATAGTCAGAATCTTTATATTAAAACATATTAGGGCTTTAAGTAAATCCTCTTTGGTATTAAAGTACAGGAAAATAAATATAAGCTCTTCATTTTATGAATTATTTATTTTTAAGATTTGGTTGGAATATGTTCATATCTTTTAGTAAGTTTTTGGTTTACTAGAATAGCTGCAAACCAAAGTTCCATGTCTGCCTTTTTAACAAATAGGGTAGGTGATTGCTTTTTAACTATAGGTATGTTTGCTATACTATGATCGTTTGGTAATCTAGATTATTCTACTGTGTTTTCATTGGCTCCTTATGTTAGTGAAAATATTGTTACTATTATAGGAATTTGCTTATTAATAGGTGCTATGGCTAAAAGTTCTCAAGTTGGATTACATGTTTGGTTACCTATGGCTATGGAAGGTTGGTGTAATCGGGCTTTCCTTAAACTTCACTATATGCGAGAACATCCTGCTTTAATTATTGATCCAGTCAAAAGATATTTCTTGCTAGGAAAAATTCAAGAAGAGGGACAATTCGCAGGAAACTTAATAAATACAGATAAAGCTTCCTCAGAGACTACACGTGATGCGTTTATATTAAAAGATTTTAATTTTATGTTTTGGTTTATAGGTTTTGTTGAAGGGGATGGATCATTTGTAATAAATAAAAATGGATATTTATAATTTAAAGTTATATAATCAAGCTTAGATGCTCAAGTTTTATTTTACATAAAAAAGAGTTTAGGCTTTGGTATTGTAACAATTAAAGACAAAACAAACAATACCCATTGTTTTAGAGTAACGGATAAAAGTGGATTGTTTAAAATAATATCAATATTTAATGGTAATATCTTTTTAGATGTTAGAAAAAAACAGTTTAAATTCTGAGTAAATGCATATAATAAAATTTATAAACAAAACATTATTTATCTAGAAAATAATAACAAGCCTAATTTAACTAATTTTTGGTTATGTGGATTTACTCATGCTGAGAGCTGTTTCACTTGTTCAGTGATAGATAAACCAGTTAATGGTGGTTTAGTCAGATTAATTTATATATTGTCTCCAAAAGGTAATTATGATGAAATGCTATATTTAGCTAAAATGTTAAATGGCAAAACACATTCTCTTAATAGTTATGATGGTTACAATGTAACAGTTAACACAACTAGATTATACCTGGTTATTAAATATTTTGATAGTCATCCCCTGAAAACTAAAAAATCTATAGTATATTTTAATTGGAACAAAATGTATAAATTAGTGATAAATAAAAAGCATTTAAGCGATGAAGGATTAAATACTATTAAAAGATAAAAAAAAAAATCTAAAGAGATTAGATAAAATAATATAAATGAAGATATAGTCCGAACAGTTGTGAAAATAACTGAGTGCTTTTAATAAATATATATTAAAAGTCAACAAATTAGCCGACACCTGTTTCCGCATTAATACACGCAGCTACTATGGTAAATGTTTGCCGTGAATTGGCGTAAGCCAATTTATTATGATATCGCTATATGCTGGAAGTACCTTTTATCAATTTTATACATATCTTTGCTGATACAGTATCTCATCTATATTTATTAATAATTTTAGTTTTTAATTGTTGTAATATTGTTTATCAAATATTAACAAAGATGTATAAGAAAATCTTGTGACTTACTTGTAAATATATTTTATACTATTTTAAGTTAAGTAGGGTTAATCAGCAGGTAACTTTATTAAATAAAGGAACCTCAGAGACTGAATGCGATATAACTTTTAATTTTAATGATTATTCAAGTGTTTTACCCAAAATATCCTAAAAGTTGGATAAACGCTTTTTAGAATGACTAGTAGGCTTTACTGAAGGGTATGATTCTTTTGTTATATCAAAAAACAAAGTATATTTTGATCTAACTCAGAATTTAGATGATATATAAGTTCTTTATTTTGTAAAAAAGAAAAAAAAAAGTTGGATTTTTGTAAAATATTACTTAGAAAGAAAAACTATAGAAATGTAGGAGTAATTTATATTACATCAAAAGATAATTTTACTTGACTTATTTTTATATTTAATGGTAACTTACGTTTAAATTCTAAAAAATAAAGCTTTAAAAAGTGACTACAAGTATATAACAATCAATCTAAACATGATGTGAAATCTATAGATAGAAAACCGAAACCTAGCTTAAAAACTGCTTGATTAAGGGGATTTGTAGATGCTGAGGGTAGCTTTACTGGTAGAATATAATAGTGTAAAACGTATCGCTTAAGCAGAGCTCCACATATTACTTTTTCAGTATCACAAAAAGAGTTTTATATTTTATCTTTGATTAGCAAAATACTTTTAGGTAATATTAATAAAAATATTAAATACGATAAGTCTTGCAATGGCTGAGTATTTCATATTTTTACTAAGCTTAAGCTTAAGCTAATAAGAGATTACCTTTTGATATATAAATTAAAAACTAAAAAATCTCTTTCCTTTACTAAATGATGTAAGATTCATGATATGGTTCTTAATAAAACACATCTTTCCATGAATGGATTAGATAATATAGATTTATTAAGCAAATTCATTAATAAACTAATTTCTAAAATTAATCATTAAATATTTAAAGTTAAAGATACAGTCCGAACCATTATGAAAATAATGGTGTGTTATTTTTTTTTTATTTTACTTTTTTTCTTCTTACTGTAGTTTAAACAGTAAAAAAAAAAGACTAGAAAATAACCAACATAGTTGAACTGCTGGTGTGTATTTATTAATGCGAACATCTCCTTTAATAGAATATAGTTCAACAGTTTTGATACTTTGTATGTGAATAGGAGCTATAACTACTGTTTTTAGTTCTCTTATTGGTTTGTTCCAACAGGATATCAAAAAGGTTATAGCTTATTCTACTATGAGTCAATTAGGTATGATGGTTATTGCAGTAGGTTTATCATCATATAACGTTGCTTTATTTCATTTAGTTAACCATGCCTTTTATAAAGGGCTTTTATTCTTAGGTGCTGGTGCCGTAATTCACGCTGTAGCTGATAACCAAGACTTCAGAAAATATGGTGGATTAAGACCTTTGTTACCTCTAACATATTCGGTTATGTTAATTGCTTCTCTTAGTTTAGTAGCCTTCCCTTTTATGACTGGTTTCTACTCTAAGGACTTTATACTTGAATCCGCGTATGGACAGTTCTACTTTTCTAGTACTGTTGTTTATTTCATAGCCACTATTGGTGCTATGTTTACTACTCTATACTCAGTTAAAGTTCTATATTTAACCTTTTTAACTAATCCTAATGGACCTTTAGTTAATTATAAACAAGCGCATGAAGGTGATATATTTATGAGTTTACCTCTAATTATATTGGCTATTTTTTCTATCTTTTTTGGTTATATAACTAAGGATATATTTTTAGGATTAGGTTCTGGTTTCTTTGCAGATAACAGTTTATTTATACATCCTTCACATGAAACAATGTTAGATACTGAGTTTGCTGTACCAACTTTCTTAAAATTAGTACCTTTAGTTTTAACTATATCATTATGTGTAATATCTATAGTTTTATCAGAATTTTTACCTAAAATACTTATCCATTTTAAGTTTACCAGAATGGGTTATAACATATTTAGCTTTTTAAACCAACGTTTTTTGATTGAACTTTTCTATAATAAATATATTACTGGTCTTATTCTTAAACTAGGAGGTCAAACTACCAAAGTTATAGATAAAGGTTCTGTAGAATTATTAGGACCTTACGGACTAGAAAAAGGATTAGTTAATATAAGTAGAAATATTGCTAGTTTAGATACTGGTGTTATTACATCTTATGCTTTATATATATTAGTTGGATTAATTTTTTATATCTTAATACCTTATCTTTCTTTAGCAGATAACAGTTTACTATTGTTAATTTTATTTGGTTTATTTAGCACTATTAAAAATATATAAAGATATTATATATTTCGTCATAACCCCCTTTGTCTTTTTGCCTTTACAAAGTAACTTTTTATTTGGTAATAGTCTTTATAAGAAAAATTGTTATAATTTGTTTAACAATAATATAGATAAAAGATTTTATCTACCTAAATCTAATTTTATATTTAAAAATATTTATAAAGATGTACGCAGTGTGAGATGATATTCAAGTAATAACAATATAACAAAATAAAAAAAAAAGCCTCCCCCCGTAGGCCGTCTGCAGCACCGTTGTCATTGAAGTGTGAAGGCACAGTCTCGTAGATGGATCTGTTCATGCCTCAAGATGATTATCTATGTCAAGAAAGGAAGAGCGCCGTCCTTCGATGACCCTTTCAAGTTCCAGGGGCCAGAGTATGTCTAGCCAGTCGTCGGTAACCTCTTTTTTTTTTAGATCATAATAAGTTAATTACATGTTAATTAAAAGTTTTATCTAAGTATATAAAAAATAGTCTTTTAAGTAAATCACTAAAGCCAACAGATTTCATTAACAGTTTATTTGACCATTATTTTCACTAATATCTTATTTATAAAGATATTTATCGGTACCTTAATAATAATGGTCGTATACCTAGACAAACTACAATTGCTCTTATTGCTAAAAGACGGTGTTGCTCTACAATGAGAGGGTAGGTAAGGGGTTATTTATAATATATAAATAAATTGGTAATGCAATATATGCATTAACTAATAAGTTATTACTACTACACAATTTTGCGAAAGATACTTTTTTATTTGCTTATAAAATTAGCCTTTTAAAAATAGGTTATATTATAAATATCATGTAACATTATATTTGTTTACTTTTTGCTTACTTATTACAAATGCTGACCCTGATCCTGAGCCTGAGGCTGAGCCTGAACCTGAGGCTGAGCCTGACCTATAAAGTAAAATTGCATCATTCCTAAGGAAGATGCAATTTATCTTCCTGTAAAACCTTTATCTTTAATTAGATATCGATGCATAAATGATCGCATCAAACCAAACTAGAAAAAAAAACAAAAACTATATATGCCTCAATTAATACCTTTTTATTTCATAAATCAAATTACCTTTGCTTTTATACTACTTATTGTAATGATTTACGTGTTTTCCAAATATATCTTACCTAGATTTGTTCGTTTATTTTCAACACGTGTTTTTATAAGTAAATTATATTGTTTTAAATCAGTTAAAAACTTTTTTAAAACTTGACTTAAAAATTTAACAATAATAACTCTTTTTTGATTTACTGTATCCTTTACTATAAGCTTGGTGGTTGGTCCATTTTTTAGAACTTTTATAAACATTATTGTATTATCTCTATATGATTTATACAAAAACTGAAATAAAGTATTAACCTTTTGTAGAAATAGTAGTAAAAAACAAGTCTTTTTTGCCTTTAAAACTTATGTAATATCTCGAATATTTAACTATATTTTTGCTATTATAACTTTTGAATTGTATATGTGAATACTTGATACATATTTTCCTACATTTAAGGAAACAATAGTAAATATTATAACATCTATTATTAAAGAACTTTTAGATGTGTTTTACGAAATATATATACCAAAAGTTGAAATTCTGTATTGTTCTGATAATAGTTCTTATTCTGAAGGTGATACAGTTGGAGGTAACCATGGTGGGAATTCTGAGTCTGATAATGACGATAGTCAAGACAATCATGAAGATGGTCCTTCTGCATATTCAAATGATGGTAATTTAGCGGAATCTTCTCAGGATTTAATAAGGAGACAATATGATTCTAATGATCCTCAAACCTGAAATACAGAGCATATGAATGATTATTCATGTGAACATTACGGACAAATGACTGAAATACCTACAGGGCATACTGGGAGTGTAAGGTGTGAACGTGATGATGGTCCAGGTGGAACAGGCTGAACAGGTGGAGCACACGACACTGTAGAAACCGGTGGTTGAACTTGTTCATCCTGTCAATTGGATATTTGTAATGTTTGTGCAGAAGATGAGGTATCTAGAACTGGGCATATTGATGGTAAAGCTTCTTATTCTGTAGAAGATGGCTATGCCTATGAATCTAATCCCACACCTCAAGATGATGCAAGTGATCAAGCTACACAAGAAGAGACACAAGATGATGAAGGCTATGATGATAGCTAGTGTGTTTTGTGTTCATTATAATTACTATTGTTAATAGAAGGTGTTATTTCTTTTTATTAGCCAACTATTTTTAACATAAATATGTTATGTTGTTACAACAATTTGTTTATCTTGCCTGTTACTTTAGAGGATGGTGTGAGTAATTCTGTTACATTAGATATCGTTGTGGTTTTCTTAAATCCTAATTTAATTTTATATATACGTCCTTTTTGCATTTTCATTTGCATTTTCATTTTCATCGTTCGGTCGTGTTTGTTATGGTTTTTTTAGTTTTATGTTATTATGCTCAGCTTTATGTTTTTAGTCGTGGCTTTCAAAAATAAAAATAAGCTCTTAAAAAAAAAGTAAGAGTTTTTCTTATTGGTAAATATTTATATAGAACCTTGTATAAGATATTATATCTTTTATTAATCTAGTATTGTATGTTGTTCTTTTATAGATATGCAATAAAACTTGTAGTTATTATTATCTAAATTTTAATTACATAATTGAGATCTTTATCTATATTGTATACGTATATTTAAAGCGTTAATATTATTATTATTTTATTATGTGTTTTAATATTTAAATCGTATGATGTATATTTCTAACAATTCGCAACAAGTGTGAAAAAAAAAAAATGCTGTTTCTTGTTTAGAGTTCTTTGTTATTATTATTATTAAAAATAATATAAGTGCCAAAGCTATTAAGGTTAATTTATCTTTGTGAGAGTTAAGTACTTTAATGAGACAAAAGATGAGCTTTTTTAATATTTATTAAAAGTTACTTGTAAAGCTATTAGTATAAAATCAGTAATAATAATAGTAACTGTAAAAAAAAAATTTTTTTTGTATTGTTTTTTTTAGTTAGATATTTTATACACAATAACACTGCACTAATTTTAGTTGTTTAAACATATTAGTAATCTAACCAGATGTTAGAGTAAACAGTATACAGTAAACAGTCAATAGTTAACTGTGCGGTCAACAGTTAATTGTATACAGTCCAGATGCCGGGAGGCCGGCAGGCCGGGAGGCCGGCAGGCCGGTCAGAAAAAAAAAAAGTCTAACCTAAAACTAGGCAACTAGAGTTTTTTTTTTATCTAGAGATCTAGAAAATCCAAGATCTCTAGATATTTGTCAAATTAATTAATATTTGGGATTAAACCCTATATTTACTTAATATTTGATTGATTTCTAGAAAAGTAAACAAATAAAATAAATAAAATAAATTAAAAAAAAAATGAGAATTTTAAAAAGTCATCCTTTATTAAAAATGGTAAATTCCTACGTAATTGATTCTCCACAGCCATCAAACATAAGCTATCTTTGAAATTTTGGTTCTTTATTAGCCCTATGTTTAGTTATACAAATAATAACAGGTGTAACTTTAGCAATGCATTATAATCCTAGTGCCTTAGAAGCATTTAATTCAGTTGAGCATATTTAAAATTCCGCATAATGTGCTCTTTAAACCGAGCTGTATGCTGGAAACTCCCTTAACATAGAGGACAATCAGCAGGAAACCAAAGTAATAATAATTTACTAGTAGGATCTTCAGAGACTATACGCTTGGCATACTCTATATAGATAATAATAGAGATGATTATATAGTCCAACTGTGATTGAAAAATTATAGATAGATGTGGTTAATTATCTATACCTTTTAATAGGTATAAGTTTACTATTCTTTATTTATGTATCGGGTAATAAAAATAAAATGGGATTTTCTCATTTTTCTACTATTTCCTATAAAAAGTCTGAATTAGACACAGAAAACTCCAGATTATCTGGTGTCTCTGACGATTTCTTGTTTTGATTTTCAGGATTTACTGATGCAGAAGGTAACTTTTTAATTACTTTAGATCGTAATTATGTAAAATTCAGATTTAAAATATCATTACATCTTGATGATATTGAGGTTCTTCATACCATAAAATCTAAGTTAAATATAGGAATTGTTATAGTAGAAAATAGTAGAAATCGTTGTTCTTTTATTGTAGAAAATTATACAGATATAAAAAATGTAATATGTCCTCTTTTCAATCGTTTCTGTTTACACACTAGTAAAAGATTAGATTTTGAAGACTTTGATAAGGCTGTCCTTATTAAAGATTACATCAAAAAAAATCTATCTGATGTTGAAATGGAAAGAATCATATCTCTTAAAAATGGTATGAACTCTAAAAGAGAGATATTTACATATCAAGTTACAAATTCTCAAATTATAATAAACCCTAACTGATTCATAGGATTTCTAGAAGGTGAAGGTACTTTTGGTATTAAAACAGGATCTGCTTTGTATCTACAAGTAGCTCAAAAAAATACAAGTCAAGAAAGTTTAAATGCCATAACAACCTTTTTAACTAGATTACCTAGCAGTGTTTTACAAAATAGTAAAATATTGCCTTTGAATGTAGTAAGTACGGTTAATGTAAAAACAAATGTAGTATCTTTGGTTGTTAATAGTGTAGACAGTCTATATTACTATTTATTGCCTTATTTAGATTCGTCTAATATGTATGCACGTAAAGCTATAGATTTTAAATTATGAAGAGTGGCTTTATTGTTAAAAATACATGGTTACTACTTTTTACCAGAAGGTAAAAGATTATTTCTGGATATTTCAGACATTATTAACAAAAGATATGCGACAACACCTACTAAAGATATAGATGAAATTATTGCAGGTGTTTTTGAAAGATCTCAATTTATATTAGCTAAAGATCCTCTCTTTGATGTACAGGCTAATATACCTCATGTTGATCATGTACGGGCTATTAGTATAGCTAATAGATCTGAAAAGCCAAAGACTGTTTATATATATGAAGGTAAAAATATGATTAAAGGTTCTCCTTTTACTTCATACAGTGCCGCACATAAATCATTGGGATTAAAATCTAGTAGTAATACATGTAATCGTTACATTGATACAAATAGATTGTATAAGAATAAATATCTTTTCTCTTCTAATCCTATAGATAGTACGTCTAAAAATTAGAACATAGTAGATAATTAACACTCTTTGATTATGCGTGATGTAAATAATGGATGATTAATACGTTATTTACACGCTAATACAGCTTCAGCTTTCTTTTTTATAATATACCTACATATAGGTAGAGGTTTATATTACGGATCATACAGAGCTCCTAGAACATTAGTTTGAACTATAGGTACAGTGATCTTTATTTTAATGATGGCTACAGCCTTTCTGGGTTATGTTCTTCCTTACGGGCAAATGTCTTTATGAGGTTTTTAAAAAAGCCTCAAATGTATAATTTTATAATATATAACTTTAGGCAAGTAATTAATTTACTTGTTATTTAAACCATAATCTTGACTTATATATATCTTTTATAATAGTATTTTTAATGAAACTTTTTTATCTGATCCTTTAATAGAAGGAACCCTCTATGGCCTGAGCTTAGGACTAAAAGCTTGTATTATGATTTTCGTTTTTATATGAGCTAGAGCTTCTTTCCCTAGAATACGGTTTGACCAATTAATGTCATTCTGTTGAACTATACTTTTACTTATAGTTATAGCCTTTATTATTTTAGTTCCTTGTATTTTATATAGCTTTGAGATAACACCTAGTAATGTGTATTTACTAAAACAACAATAACGATAAAAATAACAATTACAATTATTGTTAACAATATTTTGTATTTTTCATAAAAGTATTTTTTTTTAGAGATAAAATTATCTAATAAGGATGTTTCTTTAGTTAATGTACATAAATAGCGGTTAGATAAGCTATGTAAATAATTGGCCATGTAGATATATGTGGTGTTACAAAAGATCGTTATACCTTAGCGATCTTGTGGGAAATTTTATATATATTAAGAAAAAAGTAAATATGACATCATACATTAACATGGAAGTCATTAGAGTGGCTCTTAACAGAGTGATCGACTCTAAAAGTCCTAAAGATGCTAAAGATTCTAAAGTTTCTCATTATGAACATACAGTTGGAACAGTATCATGTGCTCTTTTACAACACTATTTTCCTCTGGCAAATGGATGAATTATAACACCAGAACAGCGTCAAATCCACTTAAAAAAACCTGATTTTGTAGTTGAAAAATTATCCAATAAAGACCTTATACCGCATATCTTTGTGGAATGCAAAAAACATAAAGGAGATTCATTTGATAAGATCATGCGTCAAGTATCAGTTGCTGCAACTATGGCTGCTGAATTTAAATCACAAGATGACTTTTCTGTATTTGTAATAGCATGCCGTGGGCTGGAAATTGCGTTTTTTGAATATTATAACTACCATACTGTTTTAGATGAATCCAATATTTATCATTACGAGGGGTTGATTCCTTTGACTTGTCCCTTAGATAAACAGGAAGATTATTTTAGAAAACTTACTCCTTTAACACTAACTTCAATACCAACATCTCAAGACGAACTAACTAACCTTGGAGTAAAAAGTTCTCGAGAAATGGAGCATTCTTATATCTGGGATTTGTCAAATGCAAAGCATCAAAACTATATCCATATGCTATTCCTTCATATGATTCAAGGTAGTCCAAGACAACATGTTATAGGCTAGTTCAATAGTCTAGTAAGATCATGTTTCAGATAATATTTTATCAGATTATCTTTAAAAATTATTACAAATATTTAAGATAAAATTAAGTTATATATATTATAAAATTATAGATAGTTACATAATGACGTATAAAGCAATATTTACTTAAAATTTATACAATAAATTATGTAGCAATGCTAGTGAAAACGGTTAAAAGTGTTTGTTTTGCATTAAGACCGTCGGTAGAGTAAAATATCGCTACAGACTGGTTCACTGGTGGGTGTCTGCTTATTTCTTTTTTGCATCTCAGCGATCAAGAAAATAAATACTATGATGCTTAATGTACAGTCGGAATCCTTTTTAATTATATTTAATTAAACACAAGGCTTTATACTGTATTTAAGAACAATCCTTTTTAAATGAGTATATAGTACAGGGTTTGTTTGTTTTAAACATAAAAGTCTCAAGACTAGAATAGACAAATTAAGGATTTGGCCACAGTTATTACCAATCTTATGAGTGCTATACCATGAGTAGGACAAGATATAGTTGAGTCAAAAAACAAAACAGAATTGCCTACAATAGGCACTATTAGTCCCCATGCACTAAAAAAAGGAAAAAAAGAAAGATGAAATAAATCTGAATTTCTTTCTATTCCTTACACATTTATAGCAATGTTAGTTGGTTTAATAGATGGGGATGGATATATCCTTATACATAAAACAGCTAAGGGTTATATAAAAATTAATCTAACTATTTCATTAAATATAAGGGATTTATCAGTTTTACAATATATTAAATCTGTATTAAATATAGGTGAAATAACAACTTACCCAAAAGGAAAAAAGCCTGATACTTGTAAATTAATAATTAATAAAACTGATTTACAAGAAGTTTTTTTTCCATTATTATTACACCAAAAAATTTTCTTTTTAACTGATACACGTAGAGATCAGTTTGATAAAGCAATGTTTATATTAGAAAATGAAAAAAAAATGTACTATGAAATACCTGAAATTGTTCCTATTGTATTTAAATTACCTGAAACTGCTCTAGATTATCAAGGTTTATCTTTTTTTAAAGATTGGATTGTTGGATTTACTATAGCTGAAGGTTCCTTTCTGGTAAAAGTTAATAAAGATGCTTGTTTTCAGTTAAAACAAAAAATACATGTATTATTGTTTGATGCCTTTAAGTTAGTATTTGATAGCAATCCTAAAATAGGAAAAGATAAAAATATTTATAATTCATTTAGTGTAAGTTCTAAATCTGATATACAAAAGGTGATTAATTTTTTTTCATTTTCAGGTCATCAACCTTTAATTGGTCACCAAGGTATACGATATATACAATGGTTGACTTATTTACGTAATAGTGCACGATATTGTAATCTAAAATTCCCTTAATAAATCTTGACTTTGCTTAATGCAAATTATAAAGACTAATAGTATATGTTCTGTAGTATAGGCTCCTTAAAACAGTAATGTTTTAAAGGCAAATGAGGTGAATTGCAAAAACATTCTAATTATTTCTCCCTTAATTAAAATTATTTGCAGCGAAGTTTGATATGGTAATTACAAAGTAATCTTTGTTTCGGTTTCGTTTGTTTTATCCTAAAAAAATCTGCCGTGCATTTTTGCAGGGCAGGGCTGAGCAGAAAGCATAGATAGAATAAAACAAGCAGTGTATCAAAAACGTTCAACGACTAACAAGTGAGTTATACCAACAATAATCTTGACAAGAGTGCCCACAACCTAGTTATAGATAGGTTGAAGAGATAGTCTAAACATTGCTGAGAGGCAATGAAGATAAAATTAAATATTTTATCAGTAATATGTTGTTATATGGGGAGGTTTTAGCGTTAATAATGCTACTTTAAATAGATTTTTTGCCTTACATTTTGTATTACCTTTTGTGTTAGCTGCTCTAGCCTTAATGCACTTAATAGCACTTCATGATAGTGCTGGTTCAGGTAACCCTTTAGGTGTTTCAGGTAATTATGATAGATTACCTTTCGCCCCCTATTTTATATTTAAAGATCTTATAACTATCTTTATTTTCATCTTAGTTTTATCAATTTTTGTATTTTTTATGCCTAATGTGTTAGGAGACAGTGAAAATTATGTTATGGCTAATCCTATGCAAACTCCACCTGCTATAGTTCCTGAATGATATTTATTGCCATTTTATGCTATTTTAAGATCAATACCAAATAAATTATTAGGTGTTATTGCTATGTTTTCTGCAATTCTAATTTTATTGGCTATGCCATTTACTGATTTATCTAGATCAAGAGGTATACAATTTAGACCTTTAAGTAAAATTGCCTTTTTTATTTTTGTTGCTAATTTCTTAATATTAATGCAATTAGGAGCTAAACATGTTGAATCTCCATTTATAGAATTTGGACAGATTTCTACTGTAATCTATTTTGCACATTTCTTAATAACAGTACCTGTAATTAGTTTACTTGAAAATAGTTTAATAGAGTTAGCTAGCAATAAAAATGGTACAATATCTATATCTGAAGAAATGAAGGAGGAGGAGTAGGAGGAGGAGGAGGCAACAGAAAACCATAGTCCTGCTAAACCTTTGGCCTTTCTAAGTTTACCTATGCAGAGTGGAATAAGATTTAATTTTAAACGTTTAAATTTAAATCTTAGAAAAATATTTACTCTTAAAAATATTATTCCATTAGGTTTAGGTATACTTTCTGCCTGATTTGTTAGATTATCTTTTATTAGTATGGGGGCAAACTTAGATGTATTTAGAGATTTCTATACTACAATGAGTACAGTTTCTGTTACAGGTCTTATTACAAAAGAGGTTTTAGGTGAACTGCTTGTCTATTGTGCTGGGGTTTCAGGAGCTAGTGACGGTAGCATGCCTGGTTTAGGTGAAGGAAATAATGCAGGAGGAAAGAATCCAGGAGGAAACCCAGGAGGAAAGAATCCAGGAGGAAACAATCCATGAGGAAGCCCAGGAGCTAAGCCAGGAGCACTAAATGTAACAAATTCTTGGGGTGATCCTAATCAGCCTGCAGCTGGTCCAGATACTAGGACTTTGCAAGTTAATGATCCTCTTGGTCAACTAAATGTAGGGTATGATGCTAAGCTTGGAGCTACTAACCAACCTTATGCTAGAAACTTAGCTGATGCTCTTGAGCATCAATTCGCTCAAGTTAAACACCCTTTGAGTAAATATACACTTGACAAAAAGCAATGAAATTTTTTAAAAGGTTATTTGGATACAAATGTTCCACATAAACATGACGAAATATGGGGGTAACGATGAACGTGCATCAAATCCTAGATACTCTTCCTTAGGTAACACTGATGCATTAAGAAGATTACTGCGTACTGCTAAATAAAATAGCAATGTTTATAGAGTTTTGTTATATGCTAAAGATTTAGTTCTAAAGATTAGATAATATAGATACAAAAACAAACCCTTTATTTATTAATAATAAATAAATAAAATGGCGATTATATCATATAAATAATACAAAAGTTATATATATAGTTACATGATAAAACAACGAAGCAATTTTTACTAAAAATTTATATTGTAAATCATGTAGCAATACTAGTGAAAACGGTCAAAGATGTTTGTTTTTAATTAAGACCGTTGCTATAGTATGTTTCACTTCCCGATCCTAACAATAACAGGGGACGGTTTAGCATTAGCTCTTTTACTTTTAGTTTGTCCTATTGTGATGGTTTGTTATTTTAGCACTTTAGATGGTGGGGATCCTTCTACTGATACAGCAACTGTTTTAGAGCAATTACACGTTCAACTTTCTAATCTAATAGAAAGAAGGGAGGAAATGCTTGATGAACTAAGAAGAGCTATGGCTTGGGAATAGATGTTTGATCGTCAGGAGGAAGATGTAGCTAATGGTATTTCGGTTAACCCTCTTATTGTTAATGAAACCGGTTAAACTCCTGAACATCGTCTTGAGTCTGCAACTTGTGCAGTAGCACGTCTTTTAGATAGAACACGGTCAGTAGAAGCCGAGATTACAAACCTAGATCCTAGTTTTGTGTCACAAATTGAAGGTTAAATTTTAGTTTATAGTAAATTTACTAGTAAGTCTGGTGCAGTAGTTTTTATTTAGTTTTGCTTAGCTCTTAAAAAAAAAACTAAAGCTTTTATAGCTCAACGGTAGAGCTAAATACTGTTAATATTTAGACAGATGTTCGATTCATCTTAAAGGCTATACAGCTAGTTAGTTAATTGCTATAAGGAAAAACAGCTAAAGTAAAAAGTTAAATCTTTTTCTTTTTACTTAAATTTATATAAGTGCGTTAGCTGAATGGTTACAGCATTGTGCTACGGACACAAGAGTTACAAGTTCAAATCTTGTACGCGTTTCTTATGTTTATCTGTTTTTATATGGCTATTTCTCTATTAAATATACATAGTTAGCATACTAGCTAGCTTTTTACTACATTAACTATTAAACTCTCATAACAGGTAGTTAATATTGTTCTTTTCTTCAGAATTCTCTTAAAAGAGAGAAAAAAAAGATATGTAAAAGTGAGAGATAAAAAACAATTTTTTTATAAAAAAAAATATCATGTACAGTTTATTTATTTTAAACGAAACCTTCACTAATGGTTACAGAGCTGCATTATTTACTTTTTTAGGGATACGTATGTGGTTTTCATCTTTAAATGCAAAAAATCTAGGAACAAACGTTATAACTTTTATATCTGAAAAAAAAATATTTAATCTTAATACATTTAATAATTATAGATATGCAGGAAAAGGAAATACATTTGACATTCTCTTATTAACTACTTCTATTAGATCTTGGGGAGATATTTTAATATTATTTATTTGCATAATTGTTTTTGTATATATTATTAGGGATTTTCTAAGTTATGTTAATTTTCTATTTGATATTTCCTTGGGTAGAGTATCACTTTATGTTTTATTCTCTATGTATATCTTTGACTGTTTCAAAGATTGTATTTATTATCTTCTTGAATTCTCTATACATTACCGGGTATGTTGTGTTTTAATAAAAGAAAACGGGATTAAAGCACTTCCTATTGTTATATATATATACTATTCTCTAATGGATTTTATTAAGAATTGTTGATCTAGTTTGGTATTTTTATATATTTTTTGTATAATTGTTGCTTATTGTTTTCCGTTATTCTTAGGTGTTTTATATGTATTAAGCTCTATTTTTCTTTTATTCTCTAGTATATTATTATTTACTTATATAAATTTTATTAATTTAGATTTTAAAAATAAACATACTTATTTCTATTATTTATTGTCTGGTTTATCTATTATTTTAATTGCTTTCTCTCTTTTATTTGCTAAACATGCTATATATCATCTACATTTATCATATATACAAATGTGTAAAGGGAATAGTGGAGATAAGCCAACAAGTAATGATAATGGGAGTCATAATAACGGGTCCCAGAATAATGGGGGTCCTAATAATGAAAAAGCTAATTACTGTGGTAGTAATAACGATAAAAATGATAATAAAGGAAAAAAAAAAGAGTATATTTCTACTGGGCCAAATGAATATGTAAAAGAAAAAGAGGAATATAATAAATTACAAGAACGTTTTGAACCATCTTTGGATTTGTTAATTAGTCCTGAACCTAATGAATACTTAAATGATATTAAAATTGGATTGGAAAAAGTAAATAAACCTGGAATTTCTTGATTAGAAAAGGTGAAAAGTTATTTTGATGCAAAGGATGCAGGAAGAGAAGCTAGTACTGAAGATGTAAATGCTTTTGATAAACGTAAGGAAAGATATTTAGGTCATGCAGCTAATGAAAACTGAAAAGGACCTCATGTTAACTTTAATGATCCTTCAAATGTACGTAAAGTGGCCGAAAAAGATTTACAAGAACTTAAAATATCTAAAGAGAAATCTGAAAATATTGTAAAAGGTTTAGAAAAAGAAAACTTTACTGCTCCTGATGCTAAAGCTAATTTTTATAAACGTCTTGATGAAATCTTAGCTGAACATCATTCAAAACATGATGAATTCTATAAAAAGAAGGATATACGGGATAAGGCCTTTATTGATTCCTGATCTAAAGAAACCTTAGATTATATGATAAGAGGAATGAGAGAAAGTAGAGAAAAACTAGAACAAGATATAAAAAAAAGGTTAAAAGATAATATAAATACTTAATATACACTAATTATAAGCAAGTGAATAAAAATCATAGTTTAATTAGTATAATATTTTATATAAAATCTAGGATTGTTTATATATATTAAAAAGAAGTCTTAGTTTAACCGTAAAGCTACTATTGTTTATAGTCTCAAAGGTATTAAATCAAGAGTAATATAAGTTGAAATCTTATATACTTAAAATGATAAATAAGCTGAAGAATAAACCAATAAATGCGCATAAAATTAGAAGTTGTTTTTGTATTATTAAATAATCTATAACTTGAATAAGTTGTGTTTTACTTCTTTTATTTCAACCCCCACTTAGTTTCTATCTTTAGTTTATTTTGGTTTCTTTTGGATTTAGGTATGTTATTTTTTATGTGCCACTTATATCGGTTACTAGACTTTGCCTAAAAAAAAAAAAAAATGAAACTTAAAGATACTTTTAAATCTTTAAATTACTCTTCAAATAAGAGATTCGCAGAACTTCCTAAATTACCTTTTTATTTAGTTATGCGAAAAAAAAATCTTTTATACTAAAATTAATTTTAAGTTTAATTAAACCTTCATATTTTAAGCCTAATTATTGTATTATTTAGGGTTATGTTGGTTTAAAACCTAGACTTCTAGATAAAATTTTATTTATAAAATTTTTAAGTAAATATTTTTTTTTATTCTATTTCTAGTTTTAATAATTCTATTATTGAATGATTTAGTGAGAAAATTCTTTCAGTAGTAAAAAAAGTTAAATATTTAATTTAAAATTTAGATGATCAAATTTATTTAGGTGATAAATCTAATAGTACTAAAAATAGTATTAAAAGTATTAATAAACCTGAAAGTTATAAAGATATTATCTCAATGATGAATAATCTTGGGGGTAATAACCAAGGTAATAATCCTGCCCAACCTAACAATCCTATATTACCATTAATGAGAGATCTAGATCAAGCATAACATCAATTAGATTTATTTGAGAATGAATTGCGTCCATTACGTTAAATATCACTTAATACAATAGGTATTCAGCCTATGGGTGCTTATTCTGATATAAATATATATATATATGCGCTTAATCATGAATCATTTACTGCATCCTGACCTTAATAATATGGGAAAGACATTTCATCATGTTCCTCGATATCTTATACCTGAACTTAAAAGTAGAATAGATGCTATAAATACCAAATGATAGCTTAACGAAGCCCTTCAAATTAATATTCACAGCATTTCGGCTAGTATTATTAGGCTATATCCTGGTTTTGTGCATCATAGACACTATTATTTTTTTTAGGGATTATGCTTGGCCTTGTTTCTTAGACGATAATCGTGCTTGACCACCTCAGCTTGATCATCTTGGCTTGCTTGGACGTAATAGATATTTATTTCCTAGGGGAGACTAAGTTTTTTAATTTTTATAGTTATAAAACAATGGTAAGAGCAACATTTTTTTTTTACAAATATAAACGTAAAAAAAGCATATACACGTACTTTACACACAGTTTTACTAATTAGATATGTAATTCTGATTTAACTATATCTAACTAAAGATATGTAGTAGATGGCTATACGTTTTTATCGCAGATCGTTCCTGATTTAAACTTGGATATTCTCCAGCAAGTAAAAACAAAAGTACGATTATGCGTTTAAATTGTAAGATGTAATTGGCCATATTACGGCAGGGTAGATTAGTGGATTTATATCTAATTACTTTTTTTTTTCTTTAACATCTATTACTTGTGTATAATTTATTCAATTTATATATAGTGTAACAGCCGTTTTTTTTTATTTGTAAGATCCGTACAGATCTTTATAGTAAAAAAAGGGATATGTTGTAGATGGCTCTACAATTTGATTGCAGATCAAAAATAAGGGGTTCGATTCCTCCGTATCCCTCTAGCCATGCTTCATTCTAAATACAAACAAGTATGGTTTAATTGTTCCATATAGTCATATCCATTGCTTAAAAAAAAAATATCTCTAAATATTAATGAATAAATTGTAAATAGTTTAAAAGTAATATTATCTATCCTTTTAGTTTTTTGTAAAAAAAAACAAATCCTCACATAAAAAAAAATACAATTTAAACTAGTAAAAGGGTACCTTTATAAAATAATATTTTAATATTAAAAGAAATGATACAAGCAGCAAAAATTATTGGAACAGGATTAGCTACAACAGGTTTAATAGGTGCCGGTGTAGGAATTGGTGTAGTTTTCGGTGCATTAATATTAGGTGTGGCAAGAAACCCTTCACTAAGAGGTCAACTGTTTTCATACGCAATATTAGGTTTTGCTTTTTCAGAAGCTACTGGTTTAAAATAAAGCGAATAGATCAGTATAAATGGGGTGAATTGCAAAAAAGATTTAATTATAAAGTTAATTTGCAGCAAAGCTTAACTTAACATCAAATAGTTTATATTTAAAATAATCCTATTTGTCGAGTTATGAATGTTCAACGACTAGTAGATGAGTAATGTTAACAATAATTCTACCATAAGTGCCCTACAACTAAATTATAACCCAGACAACGGTTTACTTGAACACATAGTCTTACCAACAATGCGAATTGTTGAAACAAGGATAAATAACCTTGTGATACAATATATTGTATTCGCTCTTATGATGGCATTTTTATTATTATACGTTGCCTAATAAGATGTTAGCCACTACTTTGGTTTATTTAAAGGTTTATAGTGTAAAATCACTAAAACATATAAAAAAAAATTTTTTTTTTGTGCTTAATAATATACAAGCGGTCTTTAAATACGCTATAAAAATATATACAGATCCTTTAAGTAAAGCTAACTCTATACATGAATAAGATAACGGTAAAGTTAGTATATATTCATGGGCTTAATAACGAACGTTAACAATTACTACTGTTTATAAATCAATATGTAAAACTGTTACTGCTGTTAACTCTGAGATAAAAACTAGTTTACGACATGAAAAAGAACCAAAATAAAAAGGTGTTAAAACCCCATATAAAGATATATATATTTTAATAAAAAAAAAGTTAGTATAGGGCACTTATTATATATAATTTTAGAGCCAGCGCATCTTCTACATATATAAATAAATATTTTATATTTCCAATATTTATGTAACAAAATAATGCATATTTATTATATAAATTTCTTTATACATTTGTTTTTTTTTAGTGTGTTAAGGTTGTTAGTTCAATACGAACTATTTGCTTATTATTTACGAAATAAACTTGATTTATTTTTAAAAATTAAACACATTTACTTTAAAGTATTTTTCTGTGGTTTTTTTAATTTTATTATTTACCTTATCTTTATTTGATTTAGATCCTTTATACTGTATACATGGTGACTAGGAAATATAGTCAAGGTAAAGGTATATTTTAAGTAAATAATATTAAGGTTACTGGTTTATATGTTGTAGTGAAATAAACTCAATATTGTGCAGTTTATATTGGTGGATTGGAAGCTGCTTATAGAGTTGCGTTGCAACTCTATAAAAGTTATTTTATACCTGCAGGTGGTAAGGCTTTAATTGCTCTAGGTTCAGGGGGCTGTTTCATTGATTCAATTTAAGATGGTTCAAAATAAATTTTCATCTAGTAGTGGATAAAATAGTGTAGTACTAGAAGCAGATAGTGTAAAAACTAACGCAGCTGTTTCCTCATCTTTTTAAGATGTGGGTTTGCTGGATGGTTAGCTCACTAAATCTATTTTAGAAGCTGGTGTCGGTATGGGGGATAAAGATTAAGATGTTATATCTTTACTTATCATATTTTTACTAATTAAATATATTAGTAAAGATAGCGGGAAGATAAATTTTTATTTTTCTAAAAAATTGCCTTTTCTTGATTAGAATAAATACATGTTAAACAAATTACTTGTATTGTAAAGTAATACAGCTGACATTTGAATTTATATAGTATTATTTTTTTTTTTTGAATAGCTGCTCTTCTGTTTTATGTGCATGATCTGTTTATGTAATTATAAATAATATAAGTTAAATGCTCTACTGTTTAATTAATATTAATAAGAGCTTTTCTCACAATTTTTAATGCTACAATTAAAAAATATAAATTATATATTATTTGCTTTTATGTTGGCATTTTTATTGTTATATGTTGCTTAATTGTGAAGATAAACAACTAAAACATTAGCTACACTATATAATGACTAATAAAACAGTGCTTTTACATACAGTAACCATGAATACTTCTTATTAGCTTAATGGTAGAGCAGGATACTTCTAATATTTAGATCCAAGTTCAAGTCTTGGATAAGAATTTCTCCAGCCATGTTACTAGACTGTATATAAGCACTGCTATAATTAAGTGTTGGATTTTGTAGACCTGTCTAGTTTTCTTTTAATATGTAAATATCTCTTAAATTTACATTTTTTTTTACTTATAGAATATATAATAAAATATTAATAGATAACTTTTAAATATTAATGTAAAATTAATAACTTTTTAAAATCTAAAAAGATAGTTATCTTTAACCTAATAACTTCCTAATATAAAATGTTTATAGTCTAAATGACTCTTATTTTTCCATTAAGAAAATTATATATAAAATTCTAAATCAAATGTTATATTTACCTACAATTATATCGATCATTGAAGTGTTATTAGTTACTGTGCCTGTTTTATTAACCGTGGCGTTTGTAACGATAGCTGAAAGAAAAACAATGGCCAGTATGCAAAGAAGACTAGGGCCTAACATCGTGGGATACTACGGTCTTTTACAAGCATTTGCAGACGCTTTAAAACTTCTCTTAAAAGAGTATGTGTCTCCCACACAAGCAAATTTAATTTTATTTTTCCTTGGTCCAATAATAACTTTAATTTTTTCATTATTAGGATATGCTGTTATACCATACGGTCCTGGTCTAGCTATATCAGATTTTAATCTAGGTATACTTTATATATTAGCAGTGTCTTCATTATCTACTTACGGAATATTACTAGCAGGTTGATCTGCTAATTCCAAATATGCATTTTTAGGTTCACTTAGAAGTACAGCTCAACTAATTAGTTATGAGCTAATATTAAGTTCTGCTATATTATTAGTAATTTTATTAACAGGTAGTTTAAATTTAACTGTAAATATAGAAGCTCAAAGAGCAGTTTGGTTTATAATACCGTTATTACCAATTTTTATTATATTTTTTATAGGGTCTATCGCAGAAACTAATAGAGCCCCTTTTGATTTAGCTGAAGCCGAATCTGAACTTGTTAGTGGTTTTATGACAGAACATGCTGCAGTTATTTTTGTATTCTTCTTTTTGGCTGAGTATGCTAGTATAGTTCTTATTTGTATACTAACTAGTGTATTGTTTTTAGGTGGTTACTTGTTAAATTTTCTGCCTTTAATTTCATTAATTCAATATATTGATTTTGATTACTATCTTAGTATTATAAGTACTGATCATGAAACTTTCTTATTTGATCCTTTAATAGAAGGAACCCTCTATGGTCTAAGCTTAGGACTAAAAGCTTGTATTATGATTTTCGTTTTTATATGAGCTAGAGCTTCTTTCCCTAGAATACGGTTTGACCAATTAATGTCATTCTGTTGAACTATACTTTTACCTTTGGTTATAGCCTTTGTTATTTTAGTTCCTTGTATTTTATATAGCTTTGAGATAATACCAAGTAATGTGTCTTTATTATAATAATTACAATTATTGTTAGCGATTTTTTGTATTTTTCATAAAAGTACTCTCTTTATTAAGTATTATCTAATAAGGATGTTTCTTTAGTTAATGTACATAAATAGCGGTTAGATAAGCTATGTAAATAATTGGCCATGTAGATATATGTGGTGTTACAAAAGATCGTTATACCTTAGCGATCTTGTGGGAAATTTTAAATCTCAATATATTTTTATACTATGTTACTTTTACTATTATTATTAATACCTATAGTAGGTATATTTATTATTTCCACAGGTATGTCTTATGACTTATCGGATTTAAAGATAAAGCGAATTAAGTTTACTGCTTTGACTACATCAGTTGTTAACCTATTTGTTTCTTTAATTATATTTATTCTATTTGACTTTACTAGCAACCAATTTCAATTTGTTCAAGAATATCATCAAATAAGTTCTTTTGATTTTTATTTAGGTGTGGATGGTTTATCCATATACTTTGTATTACTAACAACTATAATAATACCTATTTCATTGTTATCTAATTGATCTTCTATATCTGAAAATATAAGATCTTATGTAATAATTCTTTTATTATTAGAAACACTATTATTAGGTGTATTTTTAGTGTTAGATATCCTATTGTTCTATATTTTTTTTGAAAGTATATTACCACCTTTATTTATATTAATAGGATTATTTGGCTCAAGTAATAGAGTAAGGGCGAGTTTCTACTTATTTTTATATACATTATTAGGATCTTTATTTTTATTACTATCTATTCTTACAATGTCTTCAATAATGGGAACTACAGATTTCGATGCATTATATAAAACTAATTTTAATTACTTTACTCAATTATTTTTATTTTATGGTATATTTATAGCTTTTGCAGTTAAAACTCCTACTATATTTTTAAACACTTGGCTTTTAAAAGCTCATGTTGAATCACCTTTAGGTGGTAGTATAATTTTAGCTGGTATACCTATGCTAGCTTTAAATTTAGCTAAATGCTGGAAACACCAAAAATTTTAATTTTGGTTAATCAGCAGGAAACTATTTGCTTTAACTTTACTAAAAAAATTTATAGATGTAAGTGTAAGCAGACTTAAAGATATATTTTGAGAAGATATATCTTTAACTTTAAATATTCTTGATTTAAGTTATAAACTTGATCTAATCAAGATAAAATTAAATAGGATCTTCAGAGACCATACGCTAAAAGTAATTAATCTTGATTTAAAACAGATAAACTAGAAATACGTCATTAATAAAAATAATTTGGATGTAAATGAAATTAAAAATAATAATAATAATATATCTAAACAAAATGATAGAAATAAAAATCTAGCTTCTTATTTAGCAGGCTTAATTTAAGCAGATGGTTATATATATGTAGCAAAAAGTAATAAAGATGCTTATACGATTATAATAATTTTCAATAGCAAATATTTGCCTCTTATTTAACTATTAAAAAAAAAATTAAAGGTAAAAATAATTATTGTTATACAATAAGTGAGATAAAAGGTTTAATTAAATTAGTAAATCTTATAAATGGATTTCTGAGAACACCAAAAATTATACAATTCTATAAATTAATTGAGTGAATAGGTAACAAAAATTATAAGATTTGTAAATTACCTTTAGATAATTATTTAATAAATTCAAATGCATGGCTATCCGGGTTTTTATAAGCAGATGGTTATTTCTTTATAAGAGTGACACAAAACAAATATTGTTTAACTAAGAAAATTGCTTGTTTGTTAGAGTTAACACAAAAACCACTAACCCCTATAATGATTAATTATTAAGTATTATGTCTTTAATTAGTAACTTTTTGCTAACTAAGCTTAAAAGAAAGACTAATACTAACTTTCATCAATATTGAATAACAACTAATAATTTACAAAGTAATATTATTTTATAGGACTATTTAAGTAAGCATCCTTTATTTACTAGTAAATATTTATATTATTTAGCTAGAATTAAAACTTTTAATTATATGGTAAATAAAGAGCTCAAAAAAAGCTTAGCTAAAATAATTAAAAAAAAATAGTGTTAATTCCAAAACAACTTGTTTTAACTTAAATCACTTAAATAATTTTTATTCTTATTTATAAGAGTTTTAAAATAAAGAGCTATTGTTATCTTCATTAGTGTTTTTATTAATATTTACTGGTTTATTAGTTTATATATATGTAAATAGTCCTATATTATATTGTGAGGTAGATATGCATGAACTTTTAGATAAAAATAAAAGCTGTTAAAAAAGCTGTTACTGAGATAACATAAAAATTAAATGAATAAAGTGTATTTGATAAAAAAAAAATATAGTGATTAATTACAAACTGAAGTAAGTAAAACATTAAATGGAAAATTTCATTCTCATTCTCATTTTCCTTTCTTGATTCAATTTTTTATATTGGCTAAAAAAAATTAAATAATTTTATAAAGAAATAATTACTTATTTTTTTTTTTTTGTAGAAAAAAAGAAATTTTTGGGGTTTATCTTGAGTCTTATATTTATAAGATATTTTCTGGATTTATCTAAAAGCATTTATTTAATTGTTTTTTTTACAACTAAATATTTCTAGTTTCTAAAATTATTGATCTTGGATACAAGATACTAAATCTAGTATTGTATTAATAATATAAAATAATGAATAATATGAATAGTAAAATGAATTTCCGTAATATTTTTGTGGATACTCATTATTTAATAAATCCTGACTTGCAACATGCCTTAGAGTGTGACCGTTTATATGATGATAATAGGTTACTTGATAAAAATTGTGAAGGTATTTATTGGGTTATCTTTAGAGCTTTAAAGAAAGATACTAATGTTTTGGTTTATAATTGTATTTATTATCCTGCACTCTTTTTATGTCTATTCGTATATTTTTTATTTAGGGATAGATATAAAAATAATGAAGGTTCTAGATAATGAGGAGATTATTTAACAATTCTAGATGAGAAGTTTCAAAAAATTAGTATTAATGATAAGTTAAAATTAAATGCATATAATAAAGGTCTTATACCTATTTTTAATAATATAAGTTATCATGAATATACATTACCTAATTCTTATGATATATTTAATCTAATAAAGGGATTGACTTATCCAGCTAATTATGACAAAATGTCTTTTTTACTAGACTTAGCTTATAATAAAAATTATATGGAATTTAGAAAGACGATTTTAGGTAGTTTAGATGAATATGATACGTTTTAAATAAGATTATATAAATTTAATGCAGCAGGCAAGAACCATCTCTTAATATAATTAATGGATGTGTTTTCCTAGTAAAAAATCTTAATTTTTTTCTAGAAAAAAAGGCTACATAGTAAATTAAATAAGTCAAGTTAATTCTATTAGTAATTTTTTTAAGTTGTTTGCATATGGATTTTAGAGATAGTGTTTAGAACCATAATGATTATCATGCTAAATCTCTAAATCTAGATATAAAATTTAAATTACCTAAAAGTAAATTTTCTTTCCATAATATTCATTTAAATATAGGCAATGTAAGACAATATTTTAGTAAAAGACCTCTTAAAAGTGATAAAGTCTTGACTAAATTCTTAGTTTCCACAGACCATGCCCAGTAAAAAGAAATAAAACAATCTTATACAATTTTTAATTGCTTATTTAAGTGAAATAGCACAAAAACACACAAACAAGAAATTTTAATACAAAAATTAAATCGCTACAGCTTCAGCTATGCTCATTATATTGTCTATATAGTTATTAAATATAATGTTTAATCTAAGATACTTATATATTTAATAGCTAAAAAAAATAATACTTTTATAATTACTAAGATATGGTCCCAACCATTATGTAAATAATGGAGTACCTACCCTTTTTTAATTAAATTTCTCAATCAAATATTTAACTATTTGATATTTAATTTAAATTTTGAGATTTAATCATGCCCTGTAAAGGGAGTAGGTCAAGAAATTAGATAGTTTTAAAATTAAGTTTATATGGTATACTTAGATTAATTTTACCTTTATTACCTAAAGCTTCTTTAGATTATACATATATAGTATATTTAATAGGTGTTATTACTATAATATATGCTAGTTTCAGTACACTAAGAACTATAGATGTTAAAGAGCTTATTGCTTATTCATCTGTGTCTCATGCTGCTGTATATCTTTTAGGTGTATTTAGTAATACTATACAAGGGATAGAAGGTGGTATTACGTTAGGATTAGCCCATGGATTTGTTTCTTCCGGTTTATTTATTTGTGCAGGAGGTGTCTTATATGATAGATCTTCCACAAGATTAATTACTTTTTATAGAGGAATAGCTCAAGTAATGCCTTTATTTTCTGTATTATTCTTTATACTTTGTTTAGGTAACGCTGGTACTCCCTTAACTCTTAATTTTATTGGTGAGTTTATGAGTCTTTATGGTGTGTTTGAGAGACTGCCTTTATTAGGTATTTTTTCTAGTTCTTCTATAATATTTTCTGCTGCATATACTATATTTATGTTTAACAGAATAGCATTTGCAGGATCATACTCTAAATTTTTCCGTGTTAATATACCTGATTTAAATAAACGTGAGTTTTTTATTTTATTAACTTTAGTTTTATTCACGGTAGTACTGGGTATATATCCTTCTCCTATATTAGACGGTTTACATTATTCAGTATCATCTTTAATATACTATGCTCCAATGAAGTATTAATTAAAAAAAACATGAAAAACAATCAAAAAGCTTTCTTTAAACGTTTTCTTATTAGTGTAAAATTAGGTATTAAACTTTTTTTATTGCCTGAGTATATTTCTAAGTAAAAAAAAAATTACGTCTTACATATGTGCCAAATTTACTTTTCTTCGTAGCATTTTAACAACAAAACTTTTCAAATTAGCTTATGCAAATTTTTTCGTTAGAAAAAATATAATTACATTGGTTTTGTGTTTCTTTGTTGCTTTAATTATAAGGTTGGGTTTTAAACAAATTGATATCATTTTTATACATAATGACTCTTTATTTGGTATGTGCACTGCTTTATCTTTATGCTTATCATCATTTATCAAAAAGTATATGGAATTGCTTGATTTAGATTTATTAAAGTTACCTTTAATTAATATTAATACTAGTGGTTATATTAGTTTATTAAAAAGAAATCTTGTTTCTTCTTTATCCAAATTCTTGTACGATTATAATAAATTACCTGTTGAAGGGATGGTTGATGACAAAATACTAGGTCAATCAAAATTAAACAAGACTATTAATTGTATGGAAGGTAATCTTGATAACGCAGGTGGTGATCTTAATAGACCTCTTGTTAATAGTAACAAATTAGAAGTAGAGTTTGAGAATGATAAACCTAAGATTGTTTGTTGCCGGGATTCTTCAGGTCATCTCCCTGTATTAGAGCCTGGTGATCAACAAACGGATAATATCTATCAATTAATAGATACTGTTATTTACACAAAAGCCCAAGTTAACTCATGAAAGAACACTATATCATGTTCTTTAGAAGTAAAACATTATATTATTAATAAAGACCTTATTCATAAGCCTTTTGCTACAATTATTCCTAATACTAAAATTGATGGCTATGCCGCTAAATTTGTTCAAGCTTTTAATAAAAGCAAACATCCAGGATTAGCTGATATAAATCGAGATAAGTTAACCATGAAGGAGTTTTATGATGTTATGAGCGTTAAGGAACAAGGGCTGGCTAATAAGATAGAGAGGGGTAATGAAAGAATTGCTCATATAAAACAACACTTGTCTAGTTTAGATAACTGAGATACAGCTGTAAAAAACCGAGAAAATGTTGTTACAAAGTATCTGGTAAAGAGAGACATAGGTTAATTAAAATTCTTAATGTGGTTATATTTTAATAGGGTGTTTTCATATTTATATATTTAAAAAATTGTGTAAATTACTTATATAGTTCTGTTAAATTTGCTTGTGTCTTTAGATTTATAAGTTTGCTTTTGTTTGTAATTATATTTGTCTAGATATGTGGGTATAATTAGTAGATAAAGTGCGTAATATCAGTAGTCAGTATATAATTTTTTTTTTTAGATTGCAGGATAATAATTTTATTCTACTTTAGCTTTAATGCATTTAATAGCACTTCACGATAGTGTTGGTTCAGGTAATCCTTTAGGTGTTTTAAATCTTAGACCTGTTAGAGGATCTGGGCAAGGGCAAAATTTTAGACTTTCAAATGAAACTGTTCTTAAATTGATAGGTAAAAAACAAAAGGATGACACTCGACTTATTTTGAGGCTGGCTAAACAAAAGGAAAATAACCCTAATTACGGTAAGTTAAATGTAGTTAGTACGCATATAACTCTTAAAATAAGACATAAAGAGACAAATAGAATAACTGTGTCCTCTTCTTTATCAAAAGCAGTAAAAGAGCTTAACACTACTAGTAAAACTCTTAAAAGTTACATAAAAGATCCAACACTTTTAAGATGTGAGTTTTAAATAAGAGCTGGGAACCTTCAATCTATTGCTTTTCGTGTTCAAGTAACTAATCTAGAGACAAATACAAGAGATGTATATGATTCAATTAGAAAAGCTGCAATAGGGGTTAATACAAGTCCCTCGATTATTTAGAGACATATTTCAAATAATAATGTTAAACCTTTAAAAGGTAAATATAAAATAATATTATTATAAATATATGTTTATATTCGATAAATTGTGGAGTTCCTCTTACTTTAAATTTTGTAGGTGAATTTATGTCATTATATGGTGTGTTTGAGAGACTGCCTTTATTAGGTGTTTTTTCTAGTTCTTCTATAATATTTTCTGCTGCATATACTATATTTATGTTTAACAGAATAGCATTTGCAGGATCATACTCTAAATTTTTCCGTGTTAATATACCTGATTTAAATAAACGTGAGTTTTTTATTTTATTAACTTTAGTTTTATTCACGGTAGTACTGGGTATATATCCTTCTCCTTCTCCTTCTCCTTCTCCTTCTCCTTCTCCTATATTAGATGGTTTACATTATTCAGTTTATTCTTTAATATACTACGGGGCAAATTTGTCTTTTTAATTAGCGCCTTAATTAGGTGTTTAAGAGTTGTGACGATATTATATATGTAATCTCAATTTCGCATTTTTATTATTACTGCTTTAAAATTTATAGAAATATAATCTTTAACTTTTTTAAGTGGTGTTTATACAGTCCATCTCATCCCCATTTGTTTGTAGAATCCTCTTTAAAAAGTGAATTTTATTTTTTTTTCTATCATAAAAGGTTTAGTAAGTAATGTTTACGTAATAATACTTATTACTATTATCCTAATTTTAATCTATTTAGGCTGGTTATATGGTATTCCTAAATCCTTTATGTAACAATCTTTATCAATCTTTTCAAAAATACCTGTTTCTGATGTAATTTCTAGTAAACACTTGGAAAAGTTTTCATATTTATTTGAAAATCCTGAATTTGTTGAGCATTTAGTAGATCTAATTGCGAGTATACTAACTTACATTTGATTATTTTTCTCTTCTAATAAGTCATCAGATAAATCTACTTGCTTAAAACAAAAATTTTTACCAAATGTATTATTTCTGAAACGTAACGGTGATTCATCTGCAAGTGAGGGTGACCATTATGGTAAGGAGGAAGTAATAAAGGTAGATGAAAATAAAGAACAAGAAAAACAAGAAAAACAAGAACAAGAAAAACAATAAATAGAAGAAAAAGGGTCTTGTATATATGAGGACCAACTTACCCTTAAGCTAGATAAAGGTAAAAGTAAAGCTTTATATGTAGATAAAGAATAATCGCCTGTAGAAAATGAAAAACAAGAAGTTGAAGATATATATGAAAAATTCATACAAGAGCAATATACAGAACAACAATTAGAGCAATAAAAGGAGGCATTACTTTATTACAAGCAAGAACGAGAATGAGAACAACAACAAAAACGAGAATGAGAACAAGAGCAAGAACAAAACAGTGAGGATAATTCATCATATAGTTACATAAGTGAGAATGCCTCAGTATCCAGAAATAATGACTTTATTTTGTAAAAAAAAAAGAAGTCTTAGAGATCAAGATGAAGAGCTCAAAAAATAGAAAGATCTTAAAGAGAGTACAGATGAAAACAACAAACGTAAAACAGACAAGGATTCAAACTTTGCTAATGAATCTAGTAAAAAAGATAGAAAAATTATTCCAAAAGAATAATTTTTTTTTGTACTAGTTACAGACTGTATTAAAGAACTTAATTATACACTTTTACAACTATATCTATAAATTATATAAGTTTATGTTTTCTCTTTGTTTTAGCTTATTAATCTGTAATTTATTTATATCTAACAAAATACTATCTATCGTTATGATGTTATGTTGTTTATGCAAATTATATATAGATTAAACATATCTTCTTATATCCTAGCTAGTATTGATTATATGCTTGTTTTAAACTAAATTAAAAATAAAATACTTGTTTACTTTTTGCTTACTTATTACAAATGCTGACCCTGATCCTGAGCCTGAGGCTGAGCCTGAACCTGAGGCTGAGCCTGACCTATAAAGTAAAATTGCATCATTCCTAAGGAAGATGCAATTTATCTTCCTGTAAAACCTTTATCTTTAATTAGATATCGATGCATAAATGATCGCATCAAACCAAACTAGAAAAAAAAACAAAAACTATATATGCCTCAATTAATACCTTTTTATTTCATAAATCAAATTACCTTTGCTTTTATACTACTTATTGTAATGATTTACGTGTTTTCCAAATATATCTTACCTAGATTTGTTCGTTTATTTTCAACACGTGTTTTTATAAGTAAATTATAGTAATTATTAAAACAATTACTAACCAGCTTCTCTTTATGTTAAACCTTCAGTAAAACAAGAAATACCAGGTGGTATTTCTTCTTGCGATTCGCATAATGAAAACAAGTAGTTTTCATTTATTAACCACAAGCTATTAACAGTTGATACTAAAATTTTACCTTGTGAAACGAGTCATCTTCATTATCCTTTATAAAAATTAAATTATATATAGCTCAACTCATTTAATAAGGTAAACCGTATAAAGCATAAACCATTAAAAACATCACGTTAAACTGGAAGATATTTTTTTTTTTAATGGTAACATATTTTCTAGCATCTTGTACATATTTAAATAAATATTATAATAATTATTAAAAAGTGAAATCCAATTTAGACACAGAAATTGCCAGTCCCTTAGACCAGTTTGAAGTTAGAGACTTATTAAGTTTAGACGCTCCTATCTTAGCTAATTTACATATATCTTTAACAAATATAGGATTATATTTAACAATTGGTGCTTTAATTGCTTTAAGCTTGAAGATATTAGCAACTAACTATAACAGAGTAGTTTCTAATCGTTGGTCTGTTAGCCAAGAATCAATATATGCTACTGTACATAGCATAGTTATAAATCAAATAAATACAAATAAAGGGCAAATATTTTTTCCTTTTATCTATGCACTATTTATATTTATCTTAGTAAATAATTTAATAGGAATGGTTCCGTATAGTTTCGCTTCAACTTCCCACTTTATACTGACATTTTCCATCAGTTTTACAGTAGTTTTAGGTGCAACTATATTAGGCTTCAATAAACATGGTTTAGAATTTTTTTCTTTATTTGTACCAGCAGGTTGTCCTTTAGGTTTATTACCCCTATTAGTATTAATAGAGTTTATATCATATTTAGCTAGAAATGTTTCACTTGGACTTAGATTGGCAGCGAACATACTTAGTGGACACATGCTACTTAATATTATATCTGGTTTCACTTATAATATAATGACTTCAGGGTTTATATTTTTTTTTTTAAGTTTAATACCCTTAGCATTTATTATAGCTTTTTCTGGTTTAGAATTAGGTATCGCATTTATCCAAGCGCAAGTTTTCGTAGTTTTAAGTAGTAGCTACATTAAAGATGCTCTTGATTTACATTAAAAGTACGGATAAAAATATGTTTTTACCTGTAAATAATAGTTTAGTAAACTGTAATATAAGGCATAAAATAAATAGTATTAATATGCGAAGATACTATTCTACTAATGTTTCAAAATCAGAGTTACACTATGCTAATGCAGATACTGATAAATTAAATATCTTGAGAGATATCCAGGGTAAATCAGGAGTTTACATGTGAACTAACTTAAAGAACAAAAAATGTTATGTAGGTAGTTCTGTAGACCTGAGACGTAGAATGCTTGAGTATTATAACGTAAACAGGTTATTAAAAGTGTCAAGTATGGTAATAAACAATGCCATTTTTAAATATGGATACTGTAATTTTAAATTTTCAATTATTGAATTTTGTGAAATTAAAGATCTTAAAAATAAGGAAAAATATTATTTTGAATTATTAAAACCAAAATATAATATTTTAAAAGAACCCGGTTCTCCATCTAAAGGTAAGGGCTGAAAACATTAGAAAGAGGCAATAGAAAAAATGAGATTAAATGCTTTAAACAAATCCCTTTTAGTTCTTGCTAAAATCTCTGCTGGTCAAAGTACTAATCAAGCAATAGAAGTTACCAATTTACAATTAAACACAAAAACTACATATCATTCTATTAGATTTGCAGCTAAAGTTTTGGCTTTGGATAGAAGATATCTTGTAAATTATATATACTTAAACCAAATAAAGCCTATTATCGGTAGATTTCTTGTAAAAAATAAAGGAGAGCCAGTGTTAAAAAAATTAAATGTACAAATTACTGCTCGAAAAACAGAAGTAACAGACCTTTCAAAAGGTGTAACAACTAATTTTTCTTCTCTTTCTTCAGCCGCTAAAGCCTTAGGACTTAGACAAGCTAGTATTTCTTTGTATTTAAAGGAAAATCGTAAGAAACCTTTTAAAAATAGATATATTTTTAAGTTAATTCTTGATTAATCTTTTGTTTTCATTATACCGTCTTTTTAGCGTATTTACTAGCCTTTATTGTGTTAATATTTACTCTTAAAAAAAAAAATGAATGCACCAAATACGACGTGAACAACAGTTGCCTCAAGGTATTATTGATATGTTAAATGTTGAACCAGTCACAGCACTTGCTGCAGGATATGTTTCTATATTTATCATGGTGGGTATTTACTGTTTATTTAAACAAATAGTACCAAACATAATTAATCTAGCAATTAATGTTCCTGATACTTAGCAACAGACGTTAATTTTCATATGGATAATGCTATTATATCAGCAATAGGTAAAAAAAAAACTCTATTCGTTTATACTTACCGTTAGATTATAGATACGATTTAAGTAAAATAATAAAGGGTGCATGATGAAATCCTTCGTGCACATCTCTAGTCAGCGACTCTGAATAAGCGCGTCAATTAATTAATTGAAACTATTTACCCTGTTTTAATGTTAACGATTCTCATTATATAAAAGCTGATTCTTTTTTTTTTCCTCCTTATAATACTGCTCTTACTGATACTGTATATCTTGAACAAACGGTTAGGATAAAATTAAATCTTAGTTTAATAGATTTAGTTTATCTTCTGTATAGAGAGATAGTAATTGAAAATACAGCATTAGTAAGAGGAGGAGTAGAAAGATCAGTAACTGATTATAATTTATATGAGATAGTTACTTTAAAGAACTCCCCTTAAATTATTAAGCATCTTATGACGGGTTACGAGATAATGCAACAATTTACTTAAAAACAACACTAAAAAAATTTTTTTTTAGTTACGTGATACAAACTGCAAAATGCTATTCAAAATGGCAAGGAAAGTCCAGAGCTATTTGGGTTTATGTATCTTTTTATACTTTTTTATTAAGTTTATTTAATGTAAAAATATACAGAGGTAAAAACCTTGGTATTTAACAGAAAATATTAGTTATATTACATCTAAATAGGTAAACAGTTTAAATTCATTTTATCTAGTACGATATAACCGCGAACTCACAAGCCTCTATCAAGCCTTTGTTTAGAATCATATGCAAAAACATAAACTGGCTTATTTGTATCACGAAACTAAAAAAGGTAATTAAGCATAAATGCATTAGTATTTTATGTGATCTTTGCACAGTAGGCATGCAATGTGCAAACTAAAACAGATTTTAATATAATAAAATATATTAATAATGGAATATACCCATTATATAAGCTTTTAAATTTTTTTTAAGCTAAAAAAAAATTAAATTGAGTTTGATGATGGCTCTGAATGAACGCTGTCCAAATGCTTGACACATGCTAATCGAACGTCATCTTAGCTTTAGCTAAGATGAAGTGGTGTACAGGTGAGTAAATGGTATTTTGGCTACCTTAGAGTAAGGAGAAAGATCCCTTATATGTAGAAAGGAACTAAGGTTCCGCTTTAAGATGTTAATTAATATCTCGGGTAAGTAGTAGTTAAGGTAATGGCTTAACTAGCTTAAAACCCGTAGTCGAGACTGAGAGGTTGATCGACCACATTGGGTCTGAAAAAACCCCAATACGTATAGTACAGCAGTGAGGAATATTGGTCAATAGCCTAACGGCTGAACCAGCAATTTGGGGGAATGTATAGCGAAAGCTAGTTGTGTTAACTATTAGTTAATGCAGGATCGACTACGTCGAATAAAGTTCTAGGTAGAATAATGATGATGACAATTTTTTACCTATATGTCTTGACCAAATCTCGTGCCAGCAGTCGCGGTAATACGTGGAAGACTAGTGTTATTCATCTTTAATAGGTTTAAAGGGTACCTAGACGGTATTTCTAGCCCAAAAAGGGGTACGGATTTACTAGAGTTTTATGTGAGGAGGGGAGTACTTGTGGAGTAAAGATGAAATTTTTTTATACTATGAGGAAACTGGTAGCGGCGAAAGCAACCTTCTATGTATAAACTGACGTTGAGGGACGAAGGCTTGGGTAGCAAATAGGATTAGATACCCTAGTAGTCCAAGCAGACAATTCTGAATGCCATAGATTAGATTATTTTTGGTCTATAAATGAAAGTGTAAGCATTCCACCTCAAGAGTAATGTGGCAACACAGGAACTGAAATCATTAGACCGTTTCTGAAACCAGTAGTGAAGTATGTTATTTAATTCGATAATCCGCGAAAAACCTCACCACAATTTGAATATTATTAAATTAATACAAGCGTTGCACGGCTGTCTTCAGTTAATGTCGTGAGATTTTGGTTAACTCCATTAAATTAACGTAAACCCTTACTTTATTTATTTTTTTTATATAAAGTAGTTCCCCACTATATTGGATATGATAATAGGGACTAAGACAAGTCATCATGGCCTTAATATTGTGGGCTATAGACGTGCCACATATGCCTACACAAAGGGATGCTAAATTGTGAAGTTGAGCTAACCCCCCCTAAAATAGGATATAATATGGATTGTAGTCTGTAACTCGACTACATGAAAAAGTAATTACTAGTAATCGTGAATCACCATGTCACGGTGGATTTAATCTCAGATGGGTACTAACTACTCGTCAGGCACTGAAAGGAGTATGTGCAATAAGTTTGGTTAGGTGTTAACTTATAATATAGGCAATTAGGTCTAAATATGTTTACAAGTAATCTTCGTATGCGTGACTCTGATTAGTGTTAAGTCGAAATACGGTTCGTGTAGTGGAAATTGCACGGAAATCATTAAAATTAACAATACCCCATATATGTATATATAATACATATACAAATATATAAGTAAGGTTACGTTTGTTGGTACTACAAACTTAAGTTTATTCTGGTTTGGTTCAAAAGGGGGTTTTGCTAGAACCATATACTTTTATATAAATATCTTGGTATGGGAGAAGCTTAACACCCTATCTTTTGATAGAGCTGAAAGTATATTAACTCAATCTTTAAAGAAATAACAAAATTAAAATTGTTACAAACAAATCTAGATTTCTACACAATAATAATAAATTACTTAAAACAAAACAATGTAGGAAATTGGATTTAAAATATACTCGTCGTATTATTTATTTATTAAATAAAGATAAATGAGGACTTCAGATATGAAAAATTGTTAATTAACAATAAGACCTATATAGGTCTTATTGTTAATCTATTAAAAAAAAAATATACTATTATCTAAGCTACAAAAAAATAATTAAATGACAAAAAAATAATTAAATGAGGTAAAAAATATGATTTATAGTGCTAAATTAAAAGACAGTTATTATAATTTTATCCTTGAGATATTAGAGTGTTTTAAACCTGAATATGTAGTAACAAGAGAAGAGTATTACTTCTCTTTCTTAAAACCAGATTATAATATTTGTCCAAAAAATAGAGCTGGCTCTTGGTTAGACTATAAACACTGTGAAAAGCTCGTGTTAAGATAAAATGGCTTAAGAGCCCAGTCTAGAATATATTGCTAAGATAAAAGAGGGTATGAACAAGCTTATAAAAATTCCCCCCTTTTAAGTCCTTACAATATTGCAATAAACTGTCAGCCGCTTCAGCAAAAGCAATTTATCTTCAGGTTACCAATATACAAACAGGGGAAATTTACTTCTATTGTTCAGCTAAAAAAGTTATTGTTAAACACTTGTAAGTAAGTAAACAATAAATAAATTATAAAACAAATGAAAGATTAAGTACAATTAATAAATAATTGCGTAATAAAGACCCTTTTGCTCTTTCTACTAAAGAAAACTCTAAATAGTTTTTGTAAAAAAGGAAAATATTAAACATTTTTATATAATACCATTAACTAGGTTTATTTAGAGTTTTTTTCTGAGTATATTATTAGAAAATACATATATACAAAGTCTAGAGAGATAAGTAAAAAAAAGGAAGAGTCCGTTTGTTGGTTGACGGGTTGAGCTGTAAACTCAATAGCAATAAGCTGTCGAAGGTTCGAGTCCTTTTCTTCCTATTAAGTTTTCTTACTTTTTCTTTACTTTTTATATTAGGCTTAATATCTGTTAGTCTTATTATATAAAGGTAAAGCGTAATATTCTTAATAGCGAATATGCTAAAACGAATCTTGTCTATAATAGATATATGTGTTTACACTATTCTATATTTAAATTATGCTTATCTAATATATTGGTTTATGGTGTTTAAATTATCCCTCTTTACAATACTGGTTTATAGTGTTTACATTTAAATAGTAAATATAGAATAATGTATCTAATTTTTTTTTTAGTGTTAACAGCTTTTATAGCTCAATGGTAGAGCTAAATACTGTTAATATTTAGACAGATGTTCGATTCATCTTAAAGGCTATACAGCTAGTTAGTTAATTGCTATAAGGAAAAACAGCTAAAGTAAAAAGTTAAATCTTTTTCTTTTTACTT